>Ga0335074_10011721_pt1 | contig 12263 bp, 10 predicted proteins | sample Lox_Sample_23_FD_206715 | JGI IMG/M metagenome (GOLD analysis project Ga0335074, IMG submission 206715) | Soil microbial communities from Loxahatchee National Wildlife Refuge, Florida, United States - Lox_Sample_2.3 | ecosystem: Environmental > Terrestrial > Soil > Wetlands | place: USA...
TGAACATTTAAGGCAACTCCCCCCGAGTTACCGCGCGACGGCAGCATGTGAGAGCCGCGGTGCGGCTTAGGCTCGCCGGAGCTGTGAAGAATTGATCGTGAGTCGCGCGCAGTGATGGCACCGTCATTGATCGAAGCATTGTAGCGGTTATCGAGGCCTGCGCTAAGCGGTCCCAGTTAAGCGGATTCAGGAACAATGTGAGTTGCCGCCGAAGAACGCGGTTTCCCGTCAAGCGGTTTCGAGGATAAGTAGCGGCTGGCCGTACTCGACCGGCTGAGCGTTTTCGCAAAGGATGCGGACAACGCGTCCGCTGACCTCAGCCTCGATCTCGTTCATCATCTTCATCGCCTCGATGATACATAGCGCCTGCCCCTTGCGGACGTGGTCGCCCTCCTCGGTGAAGGGTTCGGCGTCGGGAGAGGCGGCGCGATAGAATGTACCGACCATCGGGCTGGTGACAAGCTTCTGGTTGTCGGCGAGGGCGGGCGGCGCGGAATTGGACCTGCCGGAGGCATGATCTTCGGAGGCGGCGGGCGGCGGCGCTTCGCGCTTTGGTAGCGGGGTTCGTGATTTACCCGGAGGAGCGGGCGGCGGAGCCGATTCGTGATGGGCAGCAGGTACCAAATCGCCGCGTACGAGGCGGATTTTGCCCTTTTTATCCTCGATGGCGAGTTCGAGGAGGCCGTACTCCTTCATAAGTTCAAGTAGAGCTTTAATTTCGCGTGGTTCCATCCAGCTATTCCAAGATAGTCAGGCCAGACGACAGGACTGGCGATAGATAATGATATGCCGCGAGGCGCGAGGCCGGAAAGGCATCGTCGCGTCCGTCAACCATTGGCGCGGGCGGGAGCGGCCGCGATGAGATTTTTCGCCGCGCGGAGCGCAATCATATAACTGTCAGCACCGAAGCCCATGATACGGCCAACCGCGATATCGGCGATCGTCGAATGATGGCGGAACGGCTCGCGCTTATAGACGTTTGACAGGTGCACTTCGATGCAGGGGACGCCGATCCCGAGGATGGCGTCGCGAATTGCGACGCTGGTGTGGGTGTAGGCGGCCGGGTTGATGATCAGAGCGTCGGTCGAGCGACGCGCCGCCTGAATGCGATCAACGAGCACGCCTTCGCTGTTGGACTGGAAGGTTTCGAGGTCGAGGCCGAGTTCGGCGGCAAGGTCGAGCAGATCGCGGTCAATGTCGGCTAGGGTGGTGCGTCCGTATACGTCGGGTTCGCGGTCACCGAGGAGATTGAGATTCGGCCCGTGAATCACGAGGACTTTAGGGCGGTGCGGGATCGGACGTGATTTACGTTGCGCTATCATGGTTAGGCGTCCGCGCGCTGGGTGGTGGGTGCGGCCATGGGGCATTCAATCCTAGGGGATGAGCAGTTTCAAGCCGAAGGCTTTAACGGGAATATTGAGGAGAGTTGAGTTTATTAGAAGCAGCTTAATCCATTCGATGTGCTGTCGTTCCCGCGTTCGGTAGGGCCGACCAAGCGACACCCAGGTTAACAGCCCTTCCGGCCGACGCGCGCATGAAAGGCTCTCGGCAGAAAGAGAGGGATTCTTCATGCGGCTGCCGACACGCGTGAGAATGAGGGACGCAGTCTGAGCATAAATTCTCAAGCCTTTATCTCTAAAAGAAACGGCTAATCCTAGAAGAAACAGACGTTTTCGATGCGGTAATCAGTTTCAATTTGAGCCACCTTCAATAATTGAGTTAAGAGTTGGCAAATCTGGGAGGAAAGTTGCAGAATCCGGTGAGGATGCGGGGATAAAGATCGAGACTCGATTAGGCTTAGGGACAAGGCTCAGGATCGAAAATACTGACGGAGGGATGGCGCTTATGAAGTTCGGACTGCTTTACGAAATGGAGACGCCACGGCCGTGGCATGCGCTCAGCGAATATAACATCTACTGGGAAGCGCTCGCGCAGATAGAGTACGCGGACCGGATCGGAATCGATTATGTGTGGGAAGTCGAGCATCACTTCCTCGAAGAGTATTCGCATAGCTCGGCGCCCGAGGTCTTTTACGGTGCTGTCAGCCAGCGGACCAAGAATATCCGAATAGCGCATGGCGTGCGGCTGACGCCGTTCAACTTCAACCATCCGATACAGATCGCGGAAGAGTGCGCGGTGCTCGATATCCTGAGCAACGGGCGCGCGGAACTCGGCACCGGGCGCTCGACCACGTCGCAGGAGCTCGATGGCTTCGGGGTGGATTATGATCGCACACGCGAAGAGATGCGTGAGGCGCAGGAGATAATCGTCAAGGCGTGGACGGAAGAGTATCTCGAATACAATGGGAAGCTGTTGAAGATCCCGCCTCGTCGCGTGGTGCCGAAGCCGATCCAGAAACCCCATCCGCCGATGTGGATGGCATGTGTGGCGCCGGATAGTTACCAGATGGCGGGTGACCGCGGGCTCGGCGTGTTGAGCTTCAGCCTGAACTGGGAAGGCGCACAAAAATCGATGGAGGCTTACAAGAGCGCCTTCGAGAAGCGGACGGATCAGATTCCGAAGGTGCCGAATCAGCAGTTCGCGGGAATGGTCATCTGCCATGTTGCGGAGAACAAGGAAGACGAGGCTATTGGAATCGACGGCGCGCGGTGGTTCATGCACAACGTCGCGAAACTGTTCGAGCCGCTGATGACGAAGAATAAGCTCTATTCCTACGAGTATCTGCGGAATCTGTTCAACATGAATCTCGACCCGGGCGATGCTACCGATGCACAACTCAAGGAGCATCCGATGGTGGTTGTGGGTAATCCCGATGAGGTGATCCGCAAGCTCGACGTACTCAATCGCGCCGGGCAAGACCAGGCAATCTGCTTCAAGCAGGCGGGACGAATACCGCATCGAAATATCATGAATTCGCTACGGCTAATGGCGAAGCATGTGCTGCCGTACTTCAACCCTCATCGGCGGATCGCGCTCGAAGAGCCGTCGCTGGCGGCGGCGGGCCGTTAGTCGAATGTCCTAGCGGGAGGGGACGCACTCCCCTCCCCTTGCCATAACATCTGTATAGAGAGCGGGCGGGCGCCAGACCGCTGCCGTAAGGTTCTGCGATGAGCAAGGAACGATTCGTCGTCTCGGTTTCGGATGAGACTCTGAAGGATCTGCGTGAGCGGCTGGGCCGTACGCGATGGGCGCCGGACTTCGCCAATACAAACTGGGAATACGGGACCAAATACGAAGCTTTGCGCGAGTTGGTGGAATATTGGCGCGAACGATACGACTGGCGCACGCATGAGCGGGCGATCAATTCGTTTGCGAATTATAAGACCGAGATTGACGGGATTCCGATTCATTTTATCCAAGAGCCGGGAAAGGGGCCAAAGCCGATTCCGCTGATTCTGAGCCATGGGTGGCCGTGGACGTTCTGGGACTTCAATAAAGTGATTCGGCCGCTGAGCGATCCGGCGGCATTCGGAGGCGATCCGGCAGACGCGTTCGACGTTATCGTACCGTCGCTACCAGGATACGGCTTCTCGACACCGCTGACGAAGACGGGAATCAATTATTGGCGAACGGCAGACTTGTGGGTGAAGTTGATGCGCGACGTCCTCGGGTACGACAAGTTCGCGGCGCAGGGCGGAGATTGGGGCGCAGCAATAACGTCGCAACTGGGGCATAAGTACGGGCAGCATTTGATTGGGGTGCATATCAATTTGATGATCCCGTTGGGCTTTTTCAGCGGCGACGGGCCGAAGCCGGAAGATTTTGGGCCGGGCGAAGAGAGCTGGCTCGCGCGCAATCAGAATTTTTTTGCGAACGAGAGCGGTTACAGCCAGTTGCAGATGACGAAGCCGCAGACGCTAGCGTTCGCGTTGAATGATTCGCCAGCGGGATTATGCTCGTGGATTCTGGAAAAGCGGCGGACCTGGAGCGATTGCGGTGGCGAGGTCGAGCGACGTTTTAGCAAAGACGACCTGTGCACGACGATGACGATCTATTGGATCACGCAGAGCTTCGGCACGTCGGCGCGATATTACTACGAAGCGGCGCATCATCACTGGCAGGCGTCGCACAATCGCACGCCGGTGGTCGAAGCGCCGACGGGGATCGCGGTGTTCCAGAAGGAAGTGATCCTGATGCCGCGCAAATGGGCGGAACGCTACTACAATTTGAAGCGGTGGACGGTGATGCCGTCGGGGGGCCATTTTGCGCCGATGGAAGAGCCTGAGCGACTGGTCGAGGATGTGAGGGCGTTCTTCCGGCCGCTGCGGGGATAGCAGATCGAAATAAGAGGCGCGGTTAGTCGTCGTCGTTAATGGGAGGATTGCCGGACTGATGGCCGTCTTCAGCGATGTTTTGGCGGAGGGCGTGCTGATAGATTTCGCGGCGGCTGGCACCGGTCAATTTGGCGATCACGGCGCTGGCCTGCTTGAGGCTTAGGCCGGCTTCGCGCAGAGTTTCCATCGTAACGCTGGAGGCTACGGGCTGAGACGGAGCGGTCGTCGCAGGCGCGCCGGCGACGATCAGGACGATTTCACCGCGCGGTTCGCTTGAGGCAACACGCGCCAGCAGTTGGGCGAGCGTACCGCGCAAAGTTTCCTCAAAAGTCTTGGTGATTTCGCGAACGATCGCGGCGGGGCGGTCAGCGCCGAAAACATCGGCCATCGTGACGAGGGTTGGCACCAGACGGCGGGCGGCCTCGTAGAAGACCATCGTGCGCGGCTCTTGCGACAGGGTCTTCAGGTGCTCGAGACGCTGGCTGTGGCGCTGGGGCAGGAAGCCCTCGAAAACGAAGCGATCGGTCGGAAGTCCGGCAATAGATAAGGCGGCGATCGCGGCAGAAGGCCCGGGAATCGCGACGACCCGTATGCCAGCATCAAGGGCGGCGCGCACGAGGCGATAGCCGGGATCCGAAATCGCCGGCGTGCCTGCGTCGGTGACGAGGGCAATCGTGGCACCATTAACGAGGCGTTCGAGCAGTTCGGGGATGCGGCGAAGCTCATTGTGCTCGAAATAGCTGAGAGAAGGTGTGCGGATATTGTAAGCAGTGAGCAGGCGCGCCGTATGTCGAGTGTCCTCGCAGGCGATCAAATCGGCTGCGGCGAGGATGCGCGCGGCGCGCGGTGAGAGGTCCTCAAGGTTACCGATCGGGGTCGCGACGACATAGAGAACGCCCGCACGGAAAACTCTTGAAGAGGACTCCTTACGGGCGTCGTGGTGATGGTCTGGGCGAGGCGGCTCGCCAGGAGCGCTCAAGTGCTCCTCAGGATTTTTTGCCCGGTTCGTCAAAGCGGACCGCATTGAAGCGGCGTGACTGGAATTTCCAATGATCGCCAACCTTGAGGTATTCGTCGTGATAGAAGCCAGTGCCGATCCAGTTCATGTTATCGGCGGCGGTGCGCAATTCAACATAGCATCGGCCACTGGCGTGAGTGGCGTCCTTTAACTCGACGACGTGGTTGTGGATATAAGGACGTGGGCTGAGCGCAGTAAGGCCCTCGCGATAGCTTTTAAGCAGATTCGCGCGGCCAGTGGTGCTGTTTTCGGAGCGGCGGCCAAGCTGGGCGAAGGTGCCGTCCTCGGTGAATAGATCAACCAAGCCCTCGACGTCGCCGCGCCATACGCAGTCACAGTAGCGCAGGGGGAGTTCGCGGATCGCTTCGCGGTCGGCTAGTTCGGTGACAGTCTGTTCGAGGCCTTTAGCCATGGTATTGCTCCTTATGCAGTGCTTCGGGTGATGCGCTGAAGTCAAACGAATGGGCTGGGGACACGCCCTACCCTCCTGATTTCTCACGAGACTTCATCCCTAGCATATCCGGCGGCTATATAAAGGATAATGCCGAACGCGCGTCAGGCGTCCAAGCGAGGTGACAGGCACAATGCCGACGGGTGATGACGAGCAATGGCATGGCGGGGCGTGCGAGATAAAGGGGTAGACTACGATTCATGGGTTTGCGAGTGGGGAAACGGGGAGGCGCCGACGATCGGCATTGGAGAGGAATGCTAGCCAGCGGCGTCTGGGCGGTAATATCTTTTGCGGGATGCGACCCGGTAATCAGCATCGGGGGTACGAACTTTCCGGACTGGTTGATCTGCCTGATTGGCGGCGCAGCACTGGCAGCACTGTTACGGCCACTGCTGCTGGTGCTTCGGCTTGAACGCTACCTGCGACCATTAGTCATTTTTTATAGCAGCTTGATCATTCTATTCGCATTGTCGGCGTGGCTGATATTTTTCAATCGGCACTGATTAATGAGCGCGTCACCGGTGGTCAATGTACAGTTCAGGCGGAATCCGCGCTATCGGCGGGCCGGCATTGCGATTATTGCCGGAATCATCGTGCTCGATGCGCTGCTTGGCTCTTATGTGATGCGCGAATATTTCGCCTATCCGCGGACCGATGACGCCTACGTGCGTGCGAACACGGTGGGAATCGCGCCACAGGCGAGCGGAACGATAATCAATCTGGCGGTACACGACAATGAACATGTCGATCGGGGGCAGTTGCTATTCGCGATTGATCCGCGGCCATATCAGGCGGAACTCGATTTGGAGGAATCCCGCCTCGCCCTGGCTAATCTGGAGATCGATGCACTTGACCATGCGATCGCGTCTGCCAAGGCTCGTGAGACCCAGGCTAAAGCGGACGCAGCATACGATCAGCAGTACTTGAATCGAGTCCAGCCTCTACTCAAAGAGGATTTTGTCACTGCCAATGAAGTAGCCAGTGCTCGCAGCAAGCTGGCGGCGGCCCGCGCGGCGGTCGAAGATGCGAGCAATCAAGTGAAACAGGCGGAGAGCCAACTGGGCCAATACGGTGCGATCAACGCGAGAAGAACGGAAGCACAAGCAGCAGTGTACAAGGCCAAACTCAACGTTGGGTATTGCACGGTGAGCGCGCCATTCGACGGCTTCGTTACCAATTTGAATATCGCAGTTGGACAATATGCGAATGAAGGCAAGGAAGTCATCAGCCTGGTCGATAATCGCGTGTGGTACGTGATGGCGAATTTCCGCGAGACGTTTCTGCCCTATATCGCACCAGGCATGAACGCCGAAGTTTATCTAATTGGCTATCCGCATCGGCGTTTCCATGGCCGCGTGCAGGGGGTGGGATGGGCCTTGTATCAGGCCAATGGGGCGACAATCCAGGGACTTCCCGACGTCGCGCCGACGCTGAACTGGATACGTCTAGCACAGCGCTTTCCGGTCCGGATTACGCTCGACGATCCGGATGGGGAGTTTCCCTTCCGGATGGGGGCAACCGCGGTAGTGACTATCCTGGGGAAGTGAGTCGCAGCGATCGTCCACTCGTGAATGTGGTTATCTGGGCGGAAACGCGGAAATAGCCCCGGTGGAATAGGCAACGCTGGCGGCGGCAACCAAGACATCTGCGCGGCTTTGGATAATAGTATATTGCGCCGTGGCCAGGTCGCGTTCGGCAGCTAGTAAGTCGATAATATTTACCAGTCCGTGGCCGAATGACTTGAAGTTGGAATCATACGAGGACTGAGACGCCTGCAGCAGAGCCTGAGCGTACTGATATTTCCCCATCGCGGTTTGGAATGCATAATAGGCACGCCAAACCTCACTCGCAACTTCGAGAGTTGTTTGCTGCAATTCAGCCCGCGCCTGATCGCGTCCAGCTTGAGCCTCGCCGATAGCGTTGACGTGGGCAAAGCCGGCGAAGACATCCCATTTCAGAGTGACAGTGGCAGCATACTCAGGCGCCATCGCAGTATAGTATGGAGTTGGCGGGTTGGAGAGACCGTAGTTGAAAGCGTGGCTGCCATAATAGGCAGAAGCGCCGAGAGTAGGAAACATATCGGCGTGCGCCAGTGCGACTTGAGCCTCCTTGCCCTGGAGCTGTGCCGCGTCGGCCGCAAGATCGGGACGATCAGCCGCAGCGCGCTTGAGTAATTCATCGATAGCGGGACCCAAAGTAGTGGGAAGAGACTGGCTGGGGAAATCAGCTATACGCGGCAACTGAGTTGGATTGAGGCCCAAGGCGAGGGCAAGATCAGCCTGAGCATCGCGCATCGCAAGCTCGACATTTTGCAGATCATATTCGGCTTGGGCGTCGCGCTGGCGGGCGAGTAATAGATCGGGCCCGGTCGCCAGACCCAAATCGTGGCGCCGTTGCACGGCGCGAAGGTCCGTCGTGGCGAGACGAACGACCGTCTGAGCGGCGGTGATCTGCGCGCGGCTGGCGTCAAAGAGATAAAAGGCGCGTTCAACATTATAGACTACGGTCTGGAGCGACCGATTGAAGGCGAAATTCGCGGCGAGGAGATCTTCACGGGCGGAAGCGGAGGCGGCGTCGCGCCGCCCGAAATCAATCAAATCATAGTTCAACGAGAGCAGGCTCGTGCTCTGCCAATTCTTGAGTGTGCCCCAGTGGTTGGGGACCTGATCGATGATGCGTTCATAGCCGTTCTGGCTATCGAGATTGATCAGCGGGTAGTAAGGTGCTCGGCTGCGGGCCCACTCGTAGGAAGCGGAACGGGCCGCCTGCCAGTCGGCGCGGGTCGCAGGATTGGTTGCAAGAGCCAAACCGATCAGGGCACGCAGGTCATAGGTTTGGCTGGCGTTCACATCGGCGGCGAGAGAGATGGCGCCGGCCGAGGCACGCATGTCGGATTCGAGCACGGCACGATCAGCCGCTGGAGGCGTCCATGCGCGATCAACTGTGGCCGGAGCCCATTGCGAGGCGCTGAATTCCGGGCGGTCATGCAGTGGCATTGCGGCGCATCCGAAGAGGCCAGCAACGAGGCACGCGAGGAGCAGAGGGCGGGTATAGCGACGATTCAGTGCAGAGATCCAACAGGGATTCGTCCGATTGAGTTGCCAATCAAATGGAGTCATTTAGTCTTTCTCGTCAGATAATGTCTGCTGGGGGCGCCGGTCAGAATGTCCCGTGTGATTCTACTTGAGATGACTCAAGCGATTCGCGAATGGCCAAACGGCAGCTTGGTAATGTGCTGAGAAATCCAGCAAATGATGGGCGTGCGGCCGCGGGCCGCTGGGGCAGAGCCGCGCGCGTAGCCGGGATCACGTCGATTGGCGCCGCGCTGATGGCATTGATGCAAATCAGCGATCCTCTCGGGTTGACACTGCTGTTCAACCTGGGCGCGCCAGAAATGGCATTCTCGGTTGCGACCGGAGTTACTTTTCTCAGCTTTGCGGCGCTATGCCAATGGCTCACGCTGGCGTTGGCGGGGGCATTGGTGACGTCGCCAATGGCCCATCTGAGTGCCTTTATCATCCTGAGTATCGTAACAAGCTATTTGATCTATGCACGGCCGCAGCTCGGACGGCTGTGGATATGGATTCAGGTTCCGGTGCTGACTGACTTCTATATGATCGCGCTGCAGCCGAAGAGCCTGGCTATGGATAACATCCAGATGTTCGCCGGACTTTTGCTGGCGATCGGACTGCTGCTCTTATGTAACAGATGGTTATGGCCGCAATCGGCGGCAGTTACGCTTGAGGAATCGACCAGGGCCGTGTTTAACGAGGCGCGCCTCTACCTACACGCCTTGCGCAATCATCTAAGCGAGAACGATGTGGCTGGCGAATGGGAGCGTCCGGCCGCTTCGCGATTGGGCCATCACCTGGGCCTGCTCGGTCCCGCTATTCGGCAAGCATCCACGCTCGCTGAAGGAGCAGAGTTGCTGTTACGCGTAATCGCAGTGGAGCGGCTCCGCAATGAAATAGAGAAGCTAGTGCGAGCGATCCCGGAACTAGATAGGCGGATTAGCTCCAACGCGCTAGAAGAACTAGCCACTTTAAGTGAAGCGGTCGAGCGACTGCTAGAAGAAACCCTGCATCCAGCGGAGGCTCCGGCAGCGGACGCCGAGCACGACCGGCTGCCGACAGAAATACGTGCGATGGCCGAAGGGGTGAGGCGGCGCGGGGCGGCCGAGCCCTCAATCGCACCCATCGCAGAATCATATGCGAACATCGCCGAGGCCGTTGCAACAGATCCAATTGAGCAGCCAGCAAAGGGAGCCCCATGGCCGAATGAAAGGCGCAAGCCGGAGGCCGTCGCCGATCGCTTTCTCATCAGGTACAGCATCAGGCACACGCTAGCCCTGACGATCGCTTTCCTGATCGGACTATGGGACAACGCGCCGGCGCTGCATGCAGCGCTTTGGCTCTTAATGCTAGGCGGTCCGCCGAGTCATGGCGCGACCGTACGCAAGTTCACGATGCGGGCAATTGGGTCGGCGGGGGCGCTGTCGCTCGCCGCGATAGCGGTAGCGATTACGGCTCCAAACTTCGCATCACTACTGCCATACGCAATACTAATCTTTGCCGGAACGTTACCGCTGGCGTACGTCGCGGAAAGCAGCGGAATCATCTCATTTATAGGGATTGGAGGAACGGCGTTTGTAATCGCGTTCAGTGGACCTGGGCCGCGCCCCGATCTGGTCGGCTCAATCTGGACTATCTGGGGCATCAGCCTTGGCATGATAATCCGAGCGGTCTTGTCGGCGGCGTGGCAGGAGCGGCCTGCCCGAACTCTCGCGGAGCAATTCCAGTCACCGCTTAGGTCGATTCTCTTGTTACTAGGAGATGACATTAGAACGCTACCGACGGCTGAGGTGATAGCGCAATCTGAACACCAACTCGTCTACGAAATCGAAACGATTCTTGCGGTCGCCAATGATGCGATGCTGGAAGGCGCCGACGCCGCCATCGATGCGATGGCACTAATTGACGCCGCCGGTACGCTGCTGCGAGTCGGCTTTCTAGCAGGAAACGTTAAATTGTCGCCAACTGAATATTCGGTTGCAGAATTGCAGCCGCTTTTGGAATTCTTGCAGCGAATTTGCGGCCGGTGGCTCGACTACCTGACCATTTGCACAGATGCCGGAGTTTTCACTGCCGCCCCGTTACGCGCAATGATTCTTGCAGGTCAAGAAGCGGAGGCAGACTTGAGCGCGCGCACGCCCGAGATTGCGCATTCATGGGAGGCTCCTGAGAATTCACAGCTCACATTCGAAAGCAGTTACGAGCCAAAGCATCTCTTGGAAACGCTCTTCACTAGGTTCGAGTTACAGGCCTCTCGCATCGCCCGAGATCCAACTTAAACGTTCTATAAGTCCGAGGCATGAAGCGATAATCCTACAATCTGTTATTATGCGTCTTTGTAGCCAACGCACAACTGACCCACTCATTCGGCAAGAGTCTACTCGCGGTAAGCAAATCCGAGAGCTTCAACTTTCACTCGCTTGCATTTCAGCACGTCAGAATGCCACCCCCTAATGATCTTCCTTGCAGATACTCTTGCCCATTAGACAAGCAACTGCCGGTCATTTCGTCAGCATGCGACGTTCACGTTCGGCGAGTTCGAGATCGGCGTCTACCATCATTTCAGCTAACTGCGGGAACTTAATTCTCGGCTGCCAGCCGAGAATAGTCCGCGCTTTGCTGTAATCACCGATCAAAATATCGACTTCGGTGGGGCGCATCAGCCTCGGGTCAAAGGCGACGTAGTGCCGCCAATCCATATGTAGGCGATCGAATACGAGTTCGAGGAATTCGAGTACCGAATGTGTTTCGCCGGTGGCGACGATGTAATCGTCTGGCGCATTTTGTTGCAGCATCAACCACATTGCTTCTACGTAATCGCCGGCGAAGCCCCAGTCGCGTCGCGCTTCGAGATTACCGAGCATGAGCTTTTGCTGGAGACCCAGCTTGATGCGCGCAGCACTGCGGGTGATTTTGCGCGTCACGAAATTCTCACCGCGGCGCGGAGATTCATGGTTAAACAGAATGCCATTGACTGCGAACATTCCGTAAGCCTCGCGATGATTTACCGTCTGCCAATGGGCGTAACATTTGGCGCAGGCATAAGGACTGCGCGGCCGGAAAGCCGTAGTCTCGCGCTGGGGAATCTCCTCCACACGGCCGAACATCTCGGACGAACCCGCTTGATAATAGCGCACTTGACGCTCCTGCCGTTGGCAAAAGTCGCGCACACTCTCAAGCAGGCGCAACGCGCCGAGTCCCACTACGTCGGCCGTGTATTCCGATTGGTCGAAAGAGATCCGGACGTGAGATTGAGCCCCGAGATTATAGACCTCGTCCGGCTTAATGTGATCGATAAGGCGGCCAAGACTAGTCCCGTCGCACAAATCGCCGTAATGGAGCGTTAAAGGACCATCGTCAATCGAAATATCGTGAAGGTGATCGATGCGGCCTGTGGCAAAGCTCGAACTTCGGCGGACGATACCGTGTACCTTGTAATCTTTACGAACTAGAAATTCGGCCAGATAGGAACCGTCCTGTCCGGTTAT
>Ga0335074_10011722_pt1 | contig 12263 bp, 13 predicted proteins | sample Lox_Sample_23_FD_206715 | JGI IMG/M metagenome (GOLD analysis project Ga0335074, IMG submission 206715) | Soil microbial communities from Loxahatchee National Wildlife Refuge, Florida, United States - Lox_Sample_2.3 | ecosystem: Environmental > Terrestrial > Soil > Wetlands | place: USA...
CTCGGCCGCGCAGGTGCTGCTCGCCTGGGAAGAGGGCGAGCGGATGCACCGCGGGCTGCGCGGCGCCAAGTTCACCGCGGCCACGCTGGCCAGCGTGCGCAGGCGCGGCTGGGCCGCCAGCGCCGCCGAGCGCGAGGCGGGCGTCGCCTCGGTGTCCGCCCCCGTCCGCGGCGCGGGGGGCAAGGTACTCGCCGCCATCTCAGTATCCGGACCGATCGAGCGGCTCACCCGGTCGCCTGGGCGGCTGCACGCCGCGGCGGTGGTCGCGGCCGGGGAGAAGGTCAGCGACCTGCTGCGGACCGAGGCCAGCGCGGGAGCCCTTTCTGCGCCGGGCACCAACAACGCCTGATCCGGCTTGTTACCGCTCTCTCGTTAGCTAAGCGTACGGACTTTGGTCCTACCGCTCGCCTGCCGTCGCGGTTTAGGGTCGAAAACACTGAGTAGAGCAGCGAAGCTTGGGGTGCCTATATGAGAAGGTCACGCCGATGAAGGTGGCTGTCGTCAAGGAGAGCGCGCCGGGCGAACGGCGCGTCGCCCTGGTCCCTGAGACCGTGCCTAAGCTGACGCAGGCCGGTCTCGAGGTGCTGGTCGAGTCGGGTGCCGGCGACGGCGCCTGGTACCCGGACAGCGCCTACAGCAAGGCCGGGGCGAGCATAGTCAAGACCGATGACCTGTACGCGACGGCGGACGTCATCCTGACGGTGACCAAGCCGGACGAGACGCAGGTCGGCAGGCTGCGGGCCGGCCAGACGGTGATCGGCATGCTGTCGCCGCTCATCGAGCCCGCGCTCGCTGCGTCCCTGGCGGGCAAGGGCGTGACGGCGATCTCCCTGGACGGGCTGCCGCGCACGCTGACCCGCACCCAGGTGATGGACGCGCTATCATCCCAGGCCAACGTGGCCGGCTACAAGGCGACACTGATCGCGGCCACGGCGTACGGCAGGTTCTTCCCGCTGCTGATCACCGCCGCGGGCACGGCGCGGCCAGCCAAGTTCCTCGTGCTCGGCACCGGGATCGCCGGACTGCAGGCGATCGGCACCGCGCGGCGACTCGGCGCCCAGGTCAGCGGCTACGACGTGCGGCCCGCGTCCAAGGGCGAGGTGGAGTCGCTCGGCGCCACGTTCATCGAGCTCACGGCCGTCAGCGACGGTGCGGGCCAAGGCGGTTACGCGCGCGAGCTGACCGCCGAGGAACGCCAGGCCCAGCAGGCCGAGCTGACCGCGCACATCGCCCGGCACGACGTGGTGATCACCACCGCGCAGGTGCCCGGCCGCAGGCCGCCGCTGCTCGTCACCGAAGACGCGGTGAAGGCGATGGCGGCGGGCTCGGTGATCGTCGACATGGGCGCCAGCGCGCTCGGCGGCAACGTCGCCGGATCCGTGCCCGGCGAGACCGTGGTGACGGAGAACGGCGTCACGATCATCGGCGCACAGAACCTGCCGTCGAGCGTGCCGACCGCCTCGTCGAACGCCTACTCGCGGAATATCTCCGCATTGCTGCTGTCCATGGTCGCCGACGGCGCGCTCGTCATCGACCCGGCCGACGAGGTCCAGGCCGGGGTCCTCGTCGCGCACGACGGCGAGGTCGTGCACCCGGCCGTGGCCAAGCTGCTGCGTCCCGCCGACCCAACCGGAGGAGCCGACGATGTCGACCACGCTGGTAACTGACCTGACGATCTTCATCCTGGCGCTGCTCGTCGGCATCGAGGTCATCGGCAAGGTGCCCGCGACCCTGCACACGCCGCTGATGTCGGCGGCCAACTCGATCCACGGGATCGTGCTGGCGGGCGCGCTGCTCATCGGCCTGACCGCGCACAACGCGGTGGGCTACATCCTCGCGTTCGTGGCCGCGTTCTTCGCCGCCGCGAACGTGGTCGGCGGCTACGTGGTCACCGGCCGGATGCTGAAGATGTTCCGCCGGAAGGCCGCGCCCCCGGCGGTCCCGGCGGCTCAGGCGCCTGAGGCGGCCGCCGCGGAGCAGCGCGAGAGCGTGCGGTCATGACCTTCACCAACAGCATCCAGCTCGTCTACGTCCTCGCGGCCGCCTGCTTCGTCATCGGCCTGCACCTGATGAACTCCCCGGCCACCGCCAGGCGAGGCAACCAGGTCTCCACGGCCGGCATGACGATCGCGATCGTCGCCACGCTGATCCTGCTGATCCACGCGGGCACTGTCACCGCGATCGGCTGGACCGTGCTGATCGTCGGCGCGCTGCTCGGCTCGGCGGTCGGCCTGTGGTCCGCGCGGACCGTGCAGATGACCGCCATGCCGCAGCTGGTGTCGATGTTCAACGCGGTCGGCGGCGGCGCCGCCGCGCTGGTCGCGGTCTACGAATACATCCACGACGAGTCGGCCGTCGGCGGCGTGCTCGGCAGTAAAACGGTCTTCACCGTGCTCGACGTGATCATCGGCTCGGTGACGTTCACCGGGTCGCTCATCGCGGCGGGCAAGCTGCAGGGCCTGATCACCGGCTCGCCGGTGATGATCAAGGGCGGCCGGGCGATCAATCTCGTCCTGATCGTCGTGGCGCTTGGCTCGGCGGCGTTCATGCTGACCACGGCGAGCCTGCCCGCGCTGCTGCTGGTAGTGCTGGCCTCGCTCGCGTTCGGCGTGCTGATGGTGCTGCCGATCGGCGGCGCCGACATGCCGGTCGTGATCTCGCTGCTCAACGCGTTCACCGGCACGGCGGTGGCCATGGCTGGGTTCGTCATCAACAACTGGGCGCTGATCGTGGCCGGCGCGCTCGTCGGCGCGTCCGGCGGCATCCTCACCAAGCTGATGGCCGACGCGATGAACCGGTCCCTGTCCAACATCATGCTGGGCGGCTTCGGCACCGGTGACACGGCGGTCGCGGCGGTGGCGGCCGGCGACGCGCAGATCCGCTCGATCGCCGCCGACGACGCGGCCATTCAGCTCGCCTACGCGTCCAAGGTCATCATCGTCCCCGGCTACGGCCTGGCGGCCGCCCAGGCCCAGCACGGTGTCGCCGAGCTGGCGGCGCTGCTCGAGGACCGCGGCGTCGAGGTCAGCTACGCGATCCACCCGGTGGCGGGCCGGATGCCCGGTCACATGAACGTGCTGCTCGCTGAGGCGAACGTGCCGTATCCGCAGCTCAAGGAGATGGACGAGATCAACCCAGAGTTCCCGCGGGCGGACGTGGCGCTTGTCATCGGCGCGAACGATGTGACAAATCCCGCAGCCCGCAGGCCAGGCACGGCGATCTCCGGCATGCCGATCCTGGACGTGGACCAGGCGCAGTCGATCATCGTCGTCAAGCGCTCCATGGGCACCGGCTACGCCGGCATCGACAACGAGCTGTACGCCAACCCCAAGACCAGCATGTACTTCGCCGACGCAAAGAAGGCGGTGGCGGAGATGACGGCAGCCGTCAAGACGCTTGTCGGTTGAGGGGAATAAGTATTCAGAACGGACTCGTGGCATCTGCCGTGAGACAGGAGTTTGCCGTCGGGTAACCGGGGAAGCACGTGCGTTAGCCAGCACGGCTATGATCTGTCCCTACAACCGATTCTGTCCCTACGACACCAGGTTCCACGACACGGTTTGCCCGTTCCTAGCGGGCATACCGCGCTCTCTCCCCCGTGGCGAAAGCCTGACATGCCCTTCCTCTACACGAATAACTTGTCGGAAGTCCGTGCCCTGGCGGAGCGATATGCCAGGAAAGCAGGCCTGCCCGATGCACGTGTCATCGACTTCGTGATCGCCGTGAGCGAGGTCGCCGCGAACACAGTCCGGCATGCCCATTCGGCGGGATCGATGGAGATCAAGTCCGACGCGAACGAACTGGTCTGCGAGATCCGGGACCGCGGTGTCATCACCGACCCGACGGTGGGCCGTCAGCCGCCGCCGCCCGGCGCCACGGGCGGGCACGGCCTCTGGCTTGTGCATCAGGTCTGTGACCGGGTGGAGCTGAACTCCGACGAGAACGGGACCGTCGTCAGGCTCTACATGTCGCTCGAAGCCGGAGCCGACGGCAGCATGGGGCATGAACAGGCGAATCGGTAGGGTTGCGTTGTAGCCTGTGGGCAGAAATGGCTGGTCCGTCGTTACTTTTGCGTAGGATGCTCACCCATGGATGTTGTTGGCACAAACGAGCGTATGGCGGCCTACCTGCGTGACAACCATGACAAGGTTGTCGGCCGCTGGAGCGACCTGGTCGTGGCGGGGGTCCGCGGCCGCATGTCGCGCGAGGAAGTGCGGCGCGAGCTTGAAGACCTCTTCGGTCTCGTTGTGCGCGTGCTGTCCGGGGCGGACGAGCACGCCGCCGGAGAGCTGACGGCGGCGCTTGACGAGCTGTCCAGCAGCCGCGCCAGGAACGGTTTCACGCCCAGCGAGACCGCGGTGGGCGTGTTCTCCCTCAAGGAAGCCGTCTACGAGCTGGTGGCGGACTCCGCCGACCTGGTGCCCGAGTTCTACTCGCTCTCCCGGCTGGTCGATGACCTCGGGCTGCGCACCTTCGAGTCGTACTCCGCCACGCGCGAGCAGATCATCACCGACCAGGCCACCGCCATGCTCGAGCTGTCCACGCCTGTCGTGCGGCTGTGGGAGGGCGTCATCGCCGTGCCGCTGGTCGGCACCCTTGACTCCGCGCGCACCCAGCTGGTCATGGAAAAGCTCCTCGACACGCTGGTGGCCACCGGCGCCGACCACGCCGTGATCGACATCACCGGCGTGCCGACGGTAGACACCGAGGTGGCGCAGCATCTCCTGAAGACGGTGAGCGCGGCGCGCCTGCTCGGGGCGGACTGCACGATCTCCGGCATCCGCCCGCAGGTCGCGCAGACGATCGTGTCGCTCGGCATCGAGTTCGGCGACATCGCCACCAAGGCGTCGCTCGCCGACGCGCTCGCGCTCGCGCTGCACCAGGCCGGGCTGAAAGTCGTGCCGCTCTAATGGAGCGGGTGCCGATCCTCAAGATCGGGCAGACCCTGTTCGTGTCCATCCAGATCGACTTGCAGGACGAGAGCGTCATCCGGCTGCAGGAAGACCTGGCGGACGAGCTGGCCGCCACCGGCGCGCACGGCGTGATCATCGACATCACCGCGGTCGAGATCGTCGACTCCTTCATCGGCCGGATGCTGACCACGATCGGCTCGATCTCCCGGCTGTTCGACGCCGAGACGGTCCTCGTCGGCATGCGTCCGGCGGTGGCGATCACGCTCACCGAACTCGGCCTGTCCCTGAACGGGGTGCGCACCGCGCTGAACGCCGAGAAGGGGCTGGAGATCCTGAACGGGAAGTCCTGATGGATGAACTGCCTATCCAGTCAGGGGACGACGTCGTGCGGGTCCGCCAGTTCGTCAGGAACGCGGCGGCGGACAACGGGCTCTCCCTGGTCGACCAGACCAAGCTGGTAACGGCCGCGAGCGAGCTCGCGCGCAACACGCTGGTGCACGGGGGCGGCGGCATGGCCCGGGTGGAAGTGGTCAAGTCGGCCAACGGCCGGGTGGGCGTCAAGCTCTATTTCATGGACGAGGGGCCAGGCATCCCCGACATGGAGCTGGCGCTGACCGACGGCTGGAGTACCGGTACCGGCCTCGGACTCGGGCTGTCCGGCGCGCGACGGCTCGTCGACGAGTTCGAGCTGGCATCCACTCCCGGCACCGGCACCAGTGTCACGGTCGTCAAATGGTCGCGGTGAGCCGGTCGCTGACCGCTCAGGCGCCCGGCGACCTGCGCTGGCTGCGGGTCGAGGATCCCAGCGCCGCCTCCGCCTGCCGGGGCGCCGCCCAGTCGCTGGCAGGCCGGCTGGGGTTCCCGGCCGGCCGCGTGGACGAACTGGCGCTCGCGGTGACGGAGGCCGCCTCCAACCTTCACAAGCATGCCCGCCAGGGCTCCATGCTGCTGCGCATCGCCAGGGACAGCGACCGGCCGGGGATCGAGATGGTCACCATCGACGCGGGCCCCGGCTTCCGCGACACCGGCGCCGCGCTGCGCGACGGCCATTCCACCAGCGGCACCCTGGGCATCGGGCTCGGCGCGATCAACCGGCTCGCCGACTTCTGCGACCTGTACTCGATGCCGGGCCATGGCACGGCGCTGGTGGCCAGGTTCTTCCCGGCTCCCGGCGAGGCCCAGGCCCGCTCCGCCGGCCTGGTCCGGCCGATCGCCGGCGAGACCGACTGCGGCGACGTCTTCGGCGCCGCCGAGACGGAAGCCGGCGTGACCGGCGTGCTGTGTGACGGACTTGGCCACGGCCCGCTCGCCGCGTCCGCCGCGGCGCAGGGGGTGGCGGCGGTGCTCGAGGACCCGCAGGCCGACCCCGCCGCGCTTGTCGAGCGCGCGCACCGCAAGATGGCCAGCACCCGCGGCGGCGCCATCGGCGTGGTACGGCTGGCGGGCGGCACCATCTGGTTCGCGGGCCTCGGCAACATCGCGGCGGTGATCCTGGCCGAGGGCGCCAGGAAGGGCATGCTCTCGGTGCCGGGCATCGCCGGCCACCGCGCGCAGACGATCCGCCAGTTCGAGTACACCGCTCCGGCCGGCGCGGCGGTCATCCTGCATTCAGACGGCATCAGCAACCGCTGGGAGCCCGGTGCACTGCCTGGGCTGAACGCCAGGGACCCGCTGGTGATCGGCGCCACGCTGCTCGCGGAGGGCGGCACGCGCCGCGACGACGCCGGAGTGCTGGTGCTCAAGCCATGACCGACGAGTTCGCCAGCCTGCGCGTCCGGGACCTGCCCGGGGTCTTCGCGGCGCGGCGACTCGGCCGCGAGCTGGCCGCCGGGCTGGCCCTGGAGCCGCAAGATCAGGTCCGGGTCGCCACCGCGCTCAGCGAGGTAAGCCGCAGCACGCTCACCGCCGGGCAGACCGCAGTCATCGCGTTCGGCGCGGACAAGAACGACCTGGTGCTCACCGTCACGGTCGACGGAGAGCCACCGCAGGACGGGATCATCGCCGCGGCTCGCCTGATGGACAAAGTAGAGACCAGGGGAAAACTCATCCGGATGACCAAACGGCGCCCGCCGCACAGCGCACTAGACAAGCGCGCCCTCCGCGAGCAGCTAGCGGCCGTGGCGCCCGAGTCCTCGTTCGAGGAGCTCAGGCGGCAGAATCAGGACCTCATCGCGGCGATGGACGACCTCACGCAGCAGAAGGAACAACTGCTGCTGCTCAACGCCGAGCTTCAGGAGACTAACCGCGGGGTGCTGGCCCTCTACACCGAGCTGTCGGACGAACTCGAGCAGACCAACAGGGGCGTCGTCGCGCTGTACCGGGAGCTCGACGAGAAGTCCGAGGAGCTTCGCCTCGCTTCCGAGTCGAAGAACAGGTTCTGGGCCAACGTCAGCCACGAGCTGCGCACGCCGCTGAACTCGATCATGGGGCTGACCAGGCTGCTCGCCGAGCCCGGGGGCGGGCTGGGCGCCGAGCAACTGTACCAGGTGGAGCTGATCAGGAACTCGACCGGTACGCTGCTCACCCTGGTCAACGACCTTCTCGACGTGGCCAAGGCGGAGTCGGGCCAGCTCGTCATCGAGCCGGCCGAGGTCAGCCTGCCTGCGTTGCTCGCGGCGCTGCGCGGCCTCATCCGGCCAATGTCGGAAGGCAAGCCGGTCACCGTGGTGGTCAGCGCCGACGACGCACCCGCTACGATCCTGACCGACGAGATGGCACTGACCGCCGTCTTGCGTAACCTGCTGTCCAACGCAATCAAGTACACCGATAGCGGAGAGGTGCGGCTTTCCGTGCGTACGGTCCCCGACCGGGTTGAGATCCAGGTCTCCGACACCGGGACAGGAATCCCGGCCAGTCAGCTCGAACGCGTGTTTGAAGAGTTCTATCAGGTGCCCGGCGCCAGGCGGGGCGGCACCGGGCTAGGGCTGCCCTACGCGCGGCGGCTCGCCGGGCTGCTCGACGGCGAGCTGACGCTGTCCAGCGAAACCGGCCGCGGCACCACCGCGGTGCTCAGCCTGCCGCACGGCACTCCGTCCGTCGGCACCGTCGTGATCGCTGACGACGACGCGGCCTTCCGCCGGGTGCTGACGGCGATGCTCGCCGGCATCGCGGACTGCCTCATCGAGACGGCGGACGGCGCCGACGCGCTCGACGCGGTCGCCACGGCGAGTCCCGACCTGGTGCTCGCCGACCTGGCGATGCCCCGGATGGACGGCAAGGCGCTGCTCGAGCGACTGCCCGCCGGGCTGCCCGCGATCGTCATCACCGGCCACGAGGAGACGCCGCCGCCGCGAGCCGCGGCGCTGCTCCGCAAGGACGAACTGACCAGGGAACGGCTCACGTTCACGATCAGGCGCGTCATGCGGGACACCCGATGATCGAGCCGCCAGGCACCCTGCTCCTCGTGGACGACGACGAGGCCAAGCGCTACGTGCTGGCCACGTGGCTGCGGCGGGCGGGCCACACCGTCATCGAGGTCGGCACCGGCCGCGAGGCGCTGGCCGCCGTGACCACCGCCGACCTGGTGCTGCTCGACGTGAACCTGCCGGACATGAGCGGCTTCGAGGTCTGCCGCCAGATCAAGAACGAGCCGGCGACGGCCGCGACCCCGGTGATCCAGGTATCCGCCACCGCGGTCGACGTCGCCGATCGCGCGCACGGCCTGACCCAGGGCGCCGACGCCTACCTCACCGAACCCTCGGAACCTGAAGAGCTGCTCGCCACGGTGACGGCCGTGCTGCGCTACTACCGCGCCAGGACCCGCGCCGAGCGGACGGCTACCCTGCTCACCGCGCTGGCCAACGTGACGCTGGACATCAACGCCGCGCAGACCTTCGACGGCCTGGCCGCGGCGGCGGCCGTCGGCGCGGCCAGCATGTTCGCGGTCCCCGCGGTGCTGATGCTGGAGATGCCCGATGGCCAGCTTCGCCGGATGGCGGCGCTGCCCGGCGGCCTCGTGCCCGTGCGGCGCGGCGGCCCGCCGGGGATGATGGACCGCGTCATCGAGCACGTGCTGGGGTCGGCCGCGAGCAGCGCATGCGTGAACATCCTGCGGGAGGAGTGGCTGGCCCTCGTGCCCGACAGCACGCTGCGCGTGGACGTCTGCGTGGCCGCGGCGCGGATCAGGCCAGGCAAGCCGCCGATGGCGATCGTCGTCGACTGCGGGGGCCTGTCCGGCGACGAGGACCTGCAGATTCTCCGCCAGCTCGCCCAGTCGGTCGCGCTCGGCGTCGAGGCGCTGCGCTCCTCAGCCGAAGACCACCTGGTAGCCCTGACCCTGCAGCGCAGCTTCCTGCCTGCGGCGCTGCCGCAGGTGCCGGACCTGCAGATGGCGTTCCGCTACCTGCCGGCCAGCGATCAGGCCGAGGTCGGCGGGGACTTCTACGAGGCACTGCCCTGGCGGGACGGGGTGCTGATCGCCATCGGCGACGTGCAGGGGCACTCACTGCAGGCCGCGACCGTGATGGGCGAGCTCAGGCACGCGCTGCGCGCTTTCGCCACCGAGGCGCACTCGCCGGTCGAGATCACTAGCCTGGTCAACGAGGTGCTGCGGCGGTACCACCCGGGCATGATGGCCACCTTGTGCCTGGTGCTGGCCAGCCCGGCGACCGGTGAGCTCTCGATCGTCAACTGCGGGCACATGCCGATGCTGCTTGTCGGCGGCCCCAGCCCGGCCTACGTCGGCGAAGGCGGGCTAGTGCTCGGCCTGACCCGGCATGAGCCGCACACCGAGACGGCGTTCCTGCCTCCCGGCGGCACCGCCCTGCTGTTCACCGACGGCCTCGTGGAGGACCGGAAGATCTTCCTCGACACCAACCTGGAGATACTCGCCGCCGCCGCGGAGGAGGTCGCGGACGCCGACGTCGAGGCGTTCGCCAACCATGTGATGTCGGTCTTCGGCGCGCGCGAGGATGACGTCGCGATGATCGTGCTGCGCAGGACCGGCTAAGCGGCGCTCATCGCTTCCTGCAGGCTCGGGTAGACCGGCATGAGGCGGCCGACGCCGGTCAGCTGGAGCACCCGGGGCACGGAGCCGGCCTGGGTCACCGCTAGCGACAGCTGAATGTCGCGCGCGGCGGCTCGCTCGTAGGCGCGCATGATCGCGTGCACTCCGGAGGAGTCACAGAAGATGGTCGACGTCATGTCGGCGATCACGGTGCCGACGCCAGGCTCGAAGGCCGCGATCAGCTGATCGTGCACCTGCTCGCAGTTGGTGACGTCGATCTCGGCAGGCAGCGCCACCACGACCGGAACGTCGCGTGCTACCTGATCATCCGCCAACTCAAATCACTCCTGCTATCTGCAAACGCATACATTCTCACGGAAGAGACTACCGCGTATGCCTACGTTAACAGGCGAAATGCCTTCCCGGGCATGGGCCGCGGATCGCTGTCAGGACTTCCGCGCGACCCCGGCGCACGCCAGGCCCGGGCCGTCCCGCTCGACGTCGTTCCCCGTGGCGGCGGCACCGTCGGGACGCCAGTCGCGGACCAGGACCAGGCCGGGCTCTACCAGATCAAGTCCGCAGAACAGCTCCCGTACCCGGTCGAGCGTGCGGAACTCAGCGCGGCCGAACGCCCGCGTCATGAACTCCTTCAGCTGGACGGCGCCGGGGACGTCGACGTCCAGCAGGTGGTGGATGAACACGTAGCTGCCCGACGGCAGCGCGTCGATCAGCGCGCCGGTGAGCCTGGCCGGCTGCTCGTAGTCCATCACCTGGTGCATGACGCCGGACAGCAGCAGCCCGATCGGCCGGCTCCAGTCCAGGTGAGCGCGCACCACGGGATGGCCGATGATCCCGGCGGGATCGCGCAGGTCTCCCTCGGCCACGGCCGTGAACGGGTTCTCCGCGAGCACTGCCTTGGCGTGGCTGAGCACCATCGGATCGTTGTCCACGTACACCACGCGCGTGGCCGGGTCGACGTGCTGGGCGATCTGGTGCACGTTCTCCGCCGTTGGCAACCCGGCGCCGATGTCCAGCAATTGCCTGATGCCAGCGGTCCCCACCAGGTAGCGGACCACCCGGCCGAGCAGCGCCCGCTGCCCGCGCACGCCTGCCTCGATCCCCGGCATCGCGGCGGCGATCCGCTGGCCGTAGATCCGGTCCACGGCGAAGTTGTCCTTGCCCCCGAGCAGGTAGTCGTAGACCCGCGCCACGTTGGGCCTTGATGGCACCATGCCTGCAGCGGGGGTGTTTACCCGTCTCCCCACAAGCCGATGGTAGCCAGTCTTACTACGCGGCAGTAGAACCTTTGAGACATCATGTTTCATTTTTCAAGGAAAAGCCTTCACTCCGCGGGCCGGCCCCCGAGGCCGGCGACGGCACGAGCGGCGGTGCTGGCCGCGGCGGCGCACGCCGCCGAGAGCGGGGCGCCGCCAAGCCACGCGGCGAGGAATCCCGCGCAGAACGCGTCACCGGCGCCCGTCGTGTCGCGCACCGTGGCGGGCTCGGCGGCGACCCGGCCTGGCGCGGAGCCGCGGGCCGCGAACACGGCGCCGTCCGCGCCGAGCTTGATCACGACCGCGCAGTAGTAGCCGGCCAGGACGGCCGCCATCGCGGCCGGGTCGGCCGCCGCCGGCGGCGCGTCCACGCCGGTGAGCACGGCCGCCTCGTCCAGGTTGGGGAAGCAGACGGCGGCGTCCCTCGTCCAGCCGAGGAACGCGGCCGGGCCGACCGAGGGCGCGGCGAGGAACGCCGCGGAGCCGGGATCTAGGGTGACAGGCACTCCCCTGTCCCGCGCCGCGGCGAGCAGCCCGCGGGCGACCTCTCGCGGCCCTGGCTCGAAGAAGGAGTAGCCGGTGAGGTGCAGCAGCGCCACGTCATCGAGCAGCGCGACCGGGACGTCGACCGGACGCAGTCGCAGGTTGGCGCCCCGATCAGTGATCATGGTCCGCTCGCCGTCCGGTCCGACGAGCACCACGATCGACCCGGTGGGCGCCGACTCGTCGGCCGCCAGCAGCGGCTCGACGCCGAGCCTGGCGAGCTCCTGGCGGTGGAACTCGGCGTCCCGCGCGCCCACCCGCCCCGCGAACACCACGTCCAGGCCAAGCGTGGCCAGCCACGCGGCCTGGTTGGCGGCGGAGCCGCCTGGCTGGCTCTTGATCACCGCCGGGTTGTCGTCGCCGAGCGCGAGCGGCCACGGCGCCTGCGCGAGGACGTCGTTGATCACGTCCCCGACGACTAGCACCCGCGGCAACCGGCACCCCCGGCCGCGCTCGTCAGGCCCGGCTGGCCCACGCGGCGGCGATCTGCCCGGCCAGCGTGATGTTCCCGCGGGCGATCTCCAGGTTGACCAGCACGCTCGCGCCGTCGGTGGCGCGCTGCATGTGGTCGAGCAGGAACGGCGTCAC
>Ga0335074_10011725_pt1 | contig 12261 bp, 10 predicted proteins | sample Lox_Sample_23_FD_206715 | JGI IMG/M metagenome (GOLD analysis project Ga0335074, IMG submission 206715) | Soil microbial communities from Loxahatchee National Wildlife Refuge, Florida, United States - Lox_Sample_2.3 | ecosystem: Environmental > Terrestrial > Soil > Wetlands | place: USA...
AGCACCGCTTCGGCTTGTGCGATGTCAGCCGAGATTTTGCCGCCTTGCCACACCGGAATGTTGACTGTGCCCACCACGCTAAACGCCCCGTGCGAGTCGGATGGATTCGTGCCGATCACTTCGTAATAGCCGCTGACCGATGCGGACGGCACGCGTTCGGCACGTGCGGCTGCCAGGGCTCTGGCCGCTGCCTCTACTTGCGATTCCGCTGCCTTCAAGTCCGCGCGTTGCTGTTCGGCGCGCTTTATGGCGTCGTCGACGCTTTGAACCGGCACGGGACTAAACGAGAAGTTATCGGTAAGCTGATACTCGGCGTTGGGCGGCAGGCCAGTGAGGCGCGCCAGGTTGATCTTCAGCTTGGCCAGATCATTCCGCAAGGTAATCACCTGCTGCTGTTGGGCGAGAGTCTGCAACTGGCTCTGATCCACGTTGAGCCTTCCCAATACGCCCTCCTGATGCTGCTCGCTCGATTGATGAAAGACGGCGTTGGCAGTGTCGAGTTGCGCTTGCGCGGAGTCCACGCGGGCTTGCGCGGCCAATACCTGCAGATAAGCGCCGCCCACGGCCAGCGTGACCAGATCGCGCGCATCTTGCAGGCTGTATTGGCTGGCGCGGGCCGTGGCTTTGGCAGCCCGGTAGTTATCCACCGCGGTAAGATTCGCTACCGTTTGGCTGAGACTGGCCTGGAGGGCGAAATAGTTGTATGGGCCGACAACGGTGGCGATGTGATAACCCGGCACGCTGAAGCGCAGGCCAAATGCGGCGAGATCGGTTTGCTCCACGGTTTCGCTGAGCGCGCTGCTGATGTTCGGCAGCAAAGCGCTGCGGACGGCCCTTACTTGCGCGCTATTCTGGCGCGCGCTGAGCTTTAGCCCGACCGCGCCCAGGTTGTAGGCGAGTCCGCGCCTCAACGCATCATCGAGCGAAAGCTTGCCTGAGAACGGAATGGCCGTTGTGCTGCGTACGCTGCCGCTGTAAGGTCCGGAAATCGCGACGCTCGGGTTCAATGTATTGACGCTGGTGGTGGTCCCCGGGACGGGCTGCTCCGTGGCGCCAACCGAGCCGCCTTGAATGTTGCGGCCGGAAGCCGGCAGAATGGTTGCCGCGGTGCTGCTGGACGATGTTTGCCCGGTTGGACCTTGCGCGAAGCTGCTGCCAACGCATGCCAGCAGGGTCAAACCCAAAATGTTGCCGAATAGTCTCATAGGATTTCTCGTCATTTCGAAATCGCGATCAATTTGCGCATGGCGGCCACCAATTGGCGCTGCTCGGCCGCGGGGAACGCCTCCAGTTGCTGCGCTTCGGCGCGTTGGGCGCGGGGCAGCGCGCGCGCGTACAACCGTTCGCCTTCCTCGGTGCGCCGCACCCATTGCACGCGGCGATCGTTGGGATTGCGCTGGCGGTACAGCAGCCCGCGGCGCTCCATGCCATCGAGCACTGCGACCAGCGAACTGGGGTCAAGCCCGCACAGTTCGGCCATCTCATGCTGCGAAACGTTACCAGTGCCCGCGATCACCAGCAGCCAGAACTCTCGCGACCGTAGCCCGAGCGGCTCCAGCGCGCAATCCAGACGCCGCCGCGCCTCCAGCCAAATGTTCCAAGTGTAAAACCACAAGCCGTCCGGAGACGGGTCGCCGCCGGCTACTACCTTCAATGCGATCGGTTTCGAAGAAGCGCGCGGCATGCCTATAAGGTCCGCCGGAACAGCAAAGTTGCGCCCGACAACACCACTACCGAAGTCAATGTCAGCGCAAAAAGGTCAGTAGTGATCGCAGTGATTCCCATGTCCTTGAGCAGCAGCGTGCGAAACCCGTGGACCGCGTAGGTGAACGGATCGCAGTTCGCCATTACGCGCAGCCACTTGGGGAATCCGGCAATGGGGTATACCGCGCCGCTCGGGAAAAACAGCAGCGTATTCAATACACCGAAAATCGCACGCGGCACCAGCGGGTCGCTGATGCGGGCCATGATAAAAAACATCATGCCGATCAGCGCGATCGAAGTCAGGATCACCATGATGGTCAGTTCAATCAAGCGTAGCGGTTCGAAAAAATCGGGCACGCGGGCGATCACCGCGCCTAGCACCAGGACAGTCTCTCCCGCGAGCACCGCTTTGATGACACCGGAAAGGTTGAAGCCCAGAATCAGTTCCCACTTGGTGATGGGCGTGACCATGTAACCTTCGTGCAAGCCGCGCGATTTGTCATCGATAAACAGCATGCCGCCGCCGATCATCGCGGTCACGAAAATCGCCAGCGCGACAGAACCTGGCAGCAGATACTTGATGTAGTCGGTATACGGGTAGACCTCCACCACATCGAGCAGGGCTTGCTGCGGCTCACGGGGAGCCACTTGCGGGGCGTTGATGGAGGCCACGAGCGACGACATCTGGTCGCCAATGGCCCCCGCCACGGAACGATCGGTGTTGTCCGTAATCAGCGCCAGGTGCGGCTGGTGCTGCTCCAGCAGGTCGCGCGAGTAATGCTGCGGGATGATCAAAACTCCACCCAGCACGCCTTTGCGCAGGTCGCCAATCGCCGTGGTCTCGTCTCCGTAATCGGTGGGCAGGAAAGTGCGTGCGTTCGCCGCCACGGCGCGGACGCGCTCCAGCACGTCCACAGACTCCGGTCCGCGATCCAGGTTGACCACGCCCAGGATGACGTTCTTGATGTTGCCGCCGAACGCGTTGCCCAGAATCATCAATTGCACCAGCGGGAGCACCAGCGATGCAAAAATCAGCGCCGGGCTGCGGCGAAACTTGCGCATATCCCGCTCCACTAAAGCTAACGCGCGTCTCATCCGTGGCCTCCTCGTCTGCCGTTGCCGGCGGGCGCAGCCGTTTCCGGCATCTCCATCAGGCCGTGGCCGGTGTAATGCAGGAACACGTCGTCCAAAGTAGTGGATTGCACGGAGAGAGCTTTCAATTCCAGGTTGAGATTGCGCGCCAGTTCGATCAGCTCCTGCGCCGAAGCCGGTCCGCGGTCGCTTGAGACGCGATAGGTGGCCGAGCCCAGCGTGCGTACGGATTTCACCGCGGGCAGCCGCTCCAGATCGGCCACGCCGTTCGGAAGATCGGGCTCAAATTGCAGCTCGATACGGCTGGCGCCCGGCACCGAGGACTTCAACGAAACTGGCGTGTTCATCGCCACCACCTTGCCTTTGTCGACGATGGCGAGCCGGTCGCACAGGCGGTCGGCTTCATCCATGTAATGCGTGGTAAGAAAGAGCGTGCGCCCTTCTTGCGCCCGCAGATGCGTGATCATTTCCCATACCGATATGCGCGACACCGGGTCCAGGCCGGTCGTCGGCTCGTCCAGAAACAGAATTTGCGGATTGTGCACCAGGCCGCGCGCGATTTCCAGCCGCCGTCGCATACCGCCCGAGAGTGTGGAAGCCAGTGCGTTCGCGCGGTCGGCCAGGCCTACGGCTTCGAGCAGTTCCTGCGTGCGCTGCCGTCGTGCCGCCCCGGTAATGCCGAACAGGCGCGCATGAATCCCGATATTCTCGGCGCAGGTGAGCTCGGGGTCGCTGGTCATATTCTGCGGAATAACGCCGATGTTGCAGCGCACCGCGTTGGGGTCGTGAATGATGTCATGCCCAGCCACGATTGCCGTGCCGCTCGAGGGCGGAACCAGCGTGGTCAGCATGCGAATGAGCGTGCTCTTGCCCGCGCCGTTCGGTCCCAGCAGGCCGAAGATCTCGCCGCTTTGAACCGTGAAGCTGACGTTATCGACGGCCAGCAGAGTCCCAAAGCGCTTGCTGACGCCTCGTACGTCGACGGCGATATTGCTTGGAGCTTGGCCTTGCGGTTGCATGACGGCTAATCCTTGGCCGTGTTCACCGGCGGACGCGGCGGTAAAGCCGGCACCGGCAGCATGACCCAGGCCGTCATCCCCAGTGCGAGTTTGCCATCCGGATTGGCCACGCGAACCCGAATCGCCACCGTTTTGATGTCGCGCTTGGTGCGGCTGACATCGCGCTGCGTGGCGAAGTCGGCTTCCACTGCTTTGTAAATCACCGGACCGCTGACCTCGGTGCCGGAGGGCAGACGCACGCGCAGAATCTGTCCCATCGAGATGAGATCCGCGTAGGTCTCCTCCACGTCGGCATCCACCCACGTGGAACTCAGGTCGAAGAGCGTGACGATCGGATTGCCGGGGTTCACCACCTCACCCTGCCGCGCCGCGCGCAGTGTCACGATCCCGCCTGCGGGCGCGAAGATTTGGGTCTGGCCCAGCCGCGCATCGGCAGCCGCGGCGTTCGATACGGCCTGAGCTTCGGCAGCGCGCATGGCATCCGCCTGCCGCTGCTGCACCGTTACCTGGCGCTCCTCTTCGCGGGCCTCGGCCAGTGCGGCCCGTGCCGCAGCTACCGCCCGCTGGGTTGCCTCGACGCCGGCCCGTGCCGACGCTACCGCACGCCGCGAGGCCTCGGCCCCCGCCTTCGCCGCCTGCTCGTTGGCTTTCGCGGAATCCAGATCGGACCGCGCCGACACCAGATCCTGCGGCGGGTTGATGTCCCGCTCCACCAACGGCCGGATGCGGTTGAAATTGTCCTGGGCCTTAGCCACCGCGGCCTGCGTTTGCGTGATCTGCGCCTGGGCTTGCTGGAACTGCGCTTGAGCCTGCGCCACCTGCGCCTGGTTCTGCTGTAGTTGAGCTTGCGTTTGTTCCACCTGGGCGCTGGCCTGTTGAACCTTGGGGGGCAGCGTGCTTTCGAGCAGCTCAGTCTGCGCCGCAGCTTGCTGCGCATTGGCGCGGGCCTGCGCGATGGCGTGTGTGGCCGCGCCTTGATCGGCACGCAATTCGTCCTGATCGAGAACGGCGATCAAGTCGCCGGCATTCACCCGCTGGCCGTCATCCACCGCCAGTCTCACGATGCGGCCTGTGATCTTGCTCCCTACCACCACTTCGTTGCCATCCACGGTGCCGGTGAGGACGAGAGTCTGTGGGCGCGGTCGCTCAATCCACCAGATGGCGAAGCCGGCGGCTACCAGCAGAAGAAGAAAGATCACTCGTCGTTTCATGCGGGAAGGACCTCTATTTGATTGGAAATCAAATTATTGCATATCCAAATGATCTTGTCGAGCGCTCAATCAGGCCGGAGCGAAGTCAGACGCGAGCGCTGACGAAATGAGCGAGACCGGGCGAAACCCGCAGCCCGTCCGCGCGATCACTCCGGTAGCGCCGCTCCATTTCCGCCGGCGCCAGGTCTTCCACTTCCTGGAATCCCACCGATCTCAGCAGTCTGTCCAGCGCCCGAGAATCAACGAAGTGTTGCACCGCCCCGCCCCCAGCGGCGAACCGGCTGGCGAGCGCGTCCATGGCCGTCTCTTGCTGCGGACCGTGCGCCGCATCCTTCGCCAGATCGAGTGAAGACCCGCGCGCCGGATAGTCGAATACCACGCCACTTCCGGCGGGCAGCGATCCAATGAAACCTAGCGTTGCGAGCGTGGCTTGTGCGTTTGGATACAGCGCGACGCCGAGCCAGGAAAAGAAGCTGATCGCGCGGCCTTGAAATCCCGCGTCTTGGAGCGCCGCCGCGAGACTCCGATGGTCAAAATCTGCCGGCACGAGTGCGAGCGAAGGCGGAATCGCAATTCCGGCCGCATCCATCTGCGCCCGCTTCCACGCTTGTGTCTCGGGGCGATCGACTTCGAAGACCCGCACATGTGGGTTCGGATTGCTGTACGCGAACGTATCCAATCCGGCGCCCAGGATCACGTATTGCGCGGCGCCGCGGGCCACTGCTGCCTGCAGCTCGTCCTCCGCATACCGCCTGCGTGTTGCGGCGAGAGCGCGTTGGCGGCGCATCTCAACGCTCTGCCATTCCGGCGGTACGCTCGCCGGTTCCTTATGCCTGCTTGGGTTCATTGAATTGCTCCGGACTCATGCCGGGCCGGCCACATCGGCCGCGTATACCCTGCCGGAATCTCTCGCGCTCTTCGGGAGTCATCCGTGCCCAGCGGTCCCTCATTCGATCTCTCCAATGTCCGCCCCAGCCCGGCCGGCCAATTCCGCCGAACACGATTTTGCTCAGCACCAGGATTCCGAGCGCCTGCCAAAAAGTAATCGTTCTCCCTCCGAATACCGCCGGCGCCAGCCAATTCCACAGACTCATCAAAATGAAACTCAAAACAGCAACCGCCGTGATCGCGATGGCCGCGATTTTCAGTCCTCTTACTACCCATCGTGCTCTCATGTTTCTACCTCATGTATTGGTGAACTCGTCGTAAATTGCTTTGAGACGCCGCCGCAAATGAACAATCGCATAGTGTTTGCGCGACAGCAGGGTGTTGATGTTCACGCCCGTTTCCTCGGCGATCTCCTTAAAGCTGCGGCCCTCCAGTTCGTGCGCGATGAATACGCTGCGCTGTTCTTCGGGAAGGTCAGCGATGGCTGCCTCCAGTTCTTCGAACAACACACTCCGCGCGTACGCAGCTTCCGGACCCGCATCAGGCGACGGGAGCAGGTCTTCGAGTGGAAGCGATTCTTCGTCGCTCGTCCCAGCGCGAATCTCACTCCCCACGCTCGGCCTTTGCGCGCGAAAACGATCGATGATGCGGTTTCTCGCTACCCGGTAGAGCCAGGCGCCAACCTGCTCGATCGGTTGCATCAAGCGGTAAGCCTCAATCAATTCGTAGAAAACGTCCTGGAGAATGTCTTCGGCGTCGCCCGGATCCCCGACGCGTTTCCGAATGAATTGGAATAAACGGCGGTACTCGCGTTGAATGACATCGGAAAGAGGCCGATTCTGTCCGCTCGGCTGCTCCCTGGCCTGCTTCACGGGACCGGTTGCGGCGCTCAGCACATTCTCCATCCACTTGGGCAGACGGGCGAGCGGGCTCCATATTTTAGTCGTGCCCAGGATTTCTTTTTGTAAGCCGCCAACGCCTTGCTTCCAACAAGGGGATACGGATAGGATCATCAAATAGTTCCTGTGCGCGTGCCTCCCATCAACGGACGTGAAGCTTAACCATGACCGGGCGTGGCCTCTTAGACTCAATCTTGCAGGATGCGCGTTTTTCGCTGCGAGGCATGCGCGGCAGCCCCGTCGTGATCGCAACGTCTCTTGTGACGCTGGCGCTCGCCATTGGCGGAAACACCGCGATGTTCACGGTGATCCGCGCTGTACTTCTGAATCCGCTGCAGTACCCGGACGCCGATCGGTTAGTCAGTATCTCGGGCGGCGCCACACCGACGCGATTTGCGGAAATGCGGGCTGGCGCGCACTCCTTCTCCGAACTTGGCGCCTTCGTCGGCCCGGAAAACGTGACGCTATCGGGCGGCGCCGAGCCGGAAGTGCTGAAAGGCGTCCGTGTATCGGCCGACTTCTTGAAAGTTCCCGCCGCGCGGCCGATGATCGGACGAAGTTTTCGCGCCGTCGAGGATTCCGCCGGGGGCGCACCCGTCGCGATGATCAGCGCCGAACTCTGGGAACGGCGCTTTGGCGCGGATCCGCACGTCGCCGGCAAAACAGCGATACTTGCATCCACCGCATTTACCATCATCGGAGTTCTTCCGCCGCATTTCGAATTCCCTCTGCCCGGTTTGGACGTATGGATGACCGCGCCGTCCGAAGAGCCGCTGATCCCGCCCAAGTCCCGTGCGTTGAGTCCCTACCTCACGGTATTCGGACGCTTGAAACCCGGAGTCAGCATAGAACAAGCAAACGCGGAGATGAAGGTGATTCGCCATCAGTACGCGTTGGCTCATCCCAGCATGCTCGATGCCAAGCCGAAGCCCGTGGAGGTCGCCGCGATGAAGGATGAGCTGGTCGCCAAAGTCAAGGCCATGCTTTGGATGTTGTTCGGCGCGGTCGGTCTGGTTCTGCTGATCGCTTGCGCGAATATAGCCGGATTGCTCATCGCGCGAGCCAGTGCGAGAACCCGCGAGTTCGCCGTGCGCGCGGCGCTGGGAGCCGGACGAGGCCGCCTGATTCGACAACTTCTGGTGGAGAGCGTTCTGTTGTCGCTTGGCGGAGGAGCGCTGGGAGTGCTGCTGGCTGCTTGGGCTCTGGAGGCGATCGGGAAGCTCACCGCTTTGGATTTGCCGCGCGCCGGTGAGATTCAGATGAACTGGACCGTGCTCGGATTCAGCGCCGCACTCTCGATTGCAACCGGCATATTGTTCGGATTGGCTCCTTCTTTAGGTGCGTCGCGGCCCGATCTGATGGCGGCCTTGCGAGCCAGCGGAGAAGCGGGCCGGCAGGGAGCGCCGCGGAGGATTCTGGCGATCCTCAACATCCGCGCGCTGCTGGTAATCGGACAGATCGCCCTCTCGATCGTGTTGCTGATCGGGGCCGCGCTGCTCGTGGAAAGTATCGCTCACTTAAGGCATGTGGATGTCGGATTCAATCCTTCCCACTTGCTCACGATGCGCGTGACGCTGCCGCCCTTGCGCTATGACACGGACCAAAAGAAGAATGCGTTCTACGACGACCTGCTCCAACATATGGAAGCGCTGCCGGGTGTGCCGAGCGGCGCGGCGGCATCGATTCTTCCCATGATGGGCCAGCCCGGAACCCCGGTGCAGAACGCCGCGCAACCACTCCTGAAGCTGAACCAGCGCCCGATTGAGGGCATCATCAGCGTTACGCCCGGGTATTTCCGTACGCTCGAGATTCCTCTAAAACGAGGGCGGGATTTCAACGCCCAGGATCGCGCCGACTCCGAGCGCGTGACGGTCATCGACGAGAGTGCAGCGCGTCAATTCTGGCCGGCTTATCCGCGCGGCGTGGACCCGGTCGGCCAGCGCCTCGTTATTGGAGGAATCAACCCCAAGCCGGCAGCAATCGTCGGCATCGTGCAGGACGTGCGGCAGGGCCTGGAAGGCAATGCATGGCCAGGAACCGTATACGTCGCGTTCAGCCAGGGAACGCCGCAATCTGCGCTGTTTGCGATCCGAACCCAAGGGTCCCCATTAACGTTCACCCGAAGCCTTCGCCAACAGATGCGTCTCCTTGATTCCGAGGAGCCGCTTGCGAACGTCCAGACGATGGATGACCTGGTGGAAGCCCAGGTTGGCCAGCGGCGCTTGCTGATGATCTTGCTCGAAACGTTCGCCGGCGCGGCACTGTTCCTGGCTCTGATCGGCATTTATGGCGTCACAAGTTACACCGCGTCGCAACGCACGAAGGAGGTCGGCATCCGCCGGGCGTTGGGTGCGCAACAAAGTGACATTCTATGGCTCGTTACTCGGCAAGGCGTCGGCTTAGCGTTGGCGGGAATCGTTCTTGGCCTTGGCGGGGCCGCCGCATTAACCCGGCTGGCCGATTCACTGCTATACGGCATCAGCGCGACCGATCCCGCGACGTTTGCAGGAATCGCAGCGCTGTTCCTCGTGATCGCTCTGGCCGCAGGCTACATTCCCGCGCGCCGGGCCTCACGCATCGATCCGATGGCCGCGTTGCGGCAGGAGTGACAGCCCGATCTATGTCCGCATACCGACACCCCATGACGAAATGTGAGCAGACGCCCAAGAATCCGACTGCATCCAGCGTGCAGACGCCGCCGATTCATGAGCTTGCAATTGGCGCTGTCCTTGCACTCGCGGAGGCTGCCGCAAGTCACAGAATGAATCAGACCATCGAACAAAAGAACAAGGCGCTGGTTCTGGAGGCTTTCGATACGCTCTTCAATAAGCGCGATTACGCGGCCGCCGAGCGCTACTGGTCGAGCGGTTACATCCAACACAGCGCGCATATCGCGCCCGGCCGCGACGGCCTCTTCAATTTGATTAAGAGCACCCCGCCCACGCTTCGATACGAACCGGGGACCATCGTTGCCGAGGGAGATTACGTCGTCGTGCACGGACGGTTCTCCGGCTTCGGCCAGCCTGCGAACTGGATCGCAGCAGATATTTTGCGAATTAGCGACGGCGTGCTCGTAGAACACTGGGATGTCATCCAGGATGAAGTGACGCAAGCGCAGTCTAAAAGTGGACTTCCGATGTTTGGCCAAACGTTTCCGGTATTGTAGGCTGGCAACTGGAGTTCAAGGAGACAACGTATGCAAAAGAAAACATCGACGGACCAGCAGGAGATGCCCGTACGTCCGGGCGGCGAATTTCGCATCGCGGGCGATTTACCAGTGGCCCGGCTCGGATTCGGCGCGATGCGTCTCACGGGCAATGGAGTTTGGGGCGGGCCTGCCGATCGCGCGGAGGCGATTCGTGTCTTGCGGCGCGCGCTCGAGTTGGGAGTCAATTTCATCGACACCGCGGATTCTTATGGCCCGAGCGTCAGTGAGGAGATCATTGCCGAAGCTTTGCACCCCTATCCGGCTGGCCTGGTGATCGCCACCAAGGCCGGGTTCGACCGGCCGGGTCCCAACCAATGGGTGGAAAACGGGAATCCCGAACATCTGAAGGCCTCCTGCGACGGGAGTTTGCGGCGATTACGGCTCGACCACATTGATCTTTACCAGTTGCATCGGATCGACCCGAAGGTTCCCGCCGAAGACCAACTGGGCACACTAAAAGATCTGCAGGCGCAAGGCAAGATCAGGCACATCGGATTGTCGGAGGTGAGCGTCCGGCAGATTCAAAACGCGCGAACGATTGTGCCGATTGTGAGCGTCCAGAATCGTTACAGCTTGGCGGACCGCGGCTCGGAAGATGTGCTCGAATACTGCGAACGGGAAAAACTTGCGTTCATTCCCTGGTTCCCGCTGGCGGCCGGACGACTGAGCGGTGGAAACAGTCCGTTGAGCCGCGCAGCGGCGCGATTGCAGGCCACGCCGTCACAAGTGGCTCTGGCATGGTTGCTGGCGCGATCTCCCGTGATGCTGCCGATCCCGGGAACTTCCAGCGTCAAGCACCTGGAGGAAAACGTTGCCGCCGCTCAATTGAAACTAGACGAAGGCGCCATGCAGGAGCTGAGCGAATTGGTGCACGCGTAAAAGGGCAGCGGTAACCTTTAACTAAGAGGATGCAGAAGCCAGTCATTCTGACCGTGGACGATGATCCGGAAGTTCTCCGGGCTATCGAACGCGACTTGAAGCGGCGCTACGAGGACCGCTACCGGGTTCTGCGTGCGGAATCCGGCCGCGCGGCGATGGACTTGCTGCGCCGTCTGCGGCAACGAAACGACGCTGTGGCGCTGCTGCTGGTGGATCATCGTATGCCGGAAATGAATGGCGTGGAAATGCTGGAGGAGGCGATCAAGCTCTATCCCAGTGCCAAGCGCACGCTCCTCACCGCCTACGCCGATACCGATGCCGCCATCAAAGCCATCAACGATGTTCAACTCAACCATTACCTGTTGAAGCCCTGGGACCCGCCGGAACAGGAGCTGTTCCCGGTTCTCGACGACTTGCTCAACGACTGGTCCGCGAATTTCCATCCGCCCTTTGAAGGCATCCGCGTGCTGGGCACGCGCTGGTCGTCCAAATCGTACGACATCCGCAATTTTCTAGCGCGAAACCAGGTGCCGTATCAATGGCTGGATGCCGACGCTGCGAATCGCGACAAAGAAGTGGAACGCCTGGTGAAGGCCTTCGCACCCGAGGATCTGAAGTTGCCCCTGGTGATGTTCCCGGATGGGAGTTGCGTATCTGAACCGCAGCACCACGATCTGGCCGAGAGGCTTGGCCTGCGGACGCGCGCCGACCTGAAGTTTTACGATGTCGCTATTGTGGGCGGCGGGCCAGCCGGCCTTGCCGCCGCGGTTTACGGCGCGTCGGAAGGCTTGAAGACCATCATGATTGAACGAGAGGCTCCGGGCGGGCAGGCGGGGCTGAGTTCGCGCATCGAAAACTACCTCGGCTTTCCTTCCGGCCTCACGGGCGCGGATCTCGCGCGGCGCGCCGTGGCGCAAGCCCGCCGGTTCGGTGTCGAGATTATTTCTCCACAGGAAGCGACCGCGCTGCGGGTGGATGGCCCTTATCGTTATTTGCGCCTGAACGATGGGACCGAACTGTCCTGCCACGCCATGCTGCTCGCCACCGGTGTGCAGTGGCGCAAACTCGACGTTCCCGGAATCGATCGTCTGCAGGGCGCCGGCGTTTATTACGGCGGCACCACCACCGAAGTAGCGTCCTGCAAGGATGAGGATGTCTATATCATCGGCGGCGCGAACTCCGCGGGACAAGCGGCGATGTCGGCAGCACAATACGCGCGGCGTGTGGTGATGTTAGTGCGCGGGGATTCGCTCGCCGCCACCATGTCCCAATACCTGATCGAGCAGATTCAAAACACGAGAAACATTCACGTCGAATATCGCACGCGGGTGGCCGAAGTGCATGGCGAGGATCATCTGGAA
>Ga0335074_10011726_pt1 | contig 12260 bp, 16 predicted proteins | sample Lox_Sample_23_FD_206715 | JGI IMG/M metagenome (GOLD analysis project Ga0335074, IMG submission 206715) | Soil microbial communities from Loxahatchee National Wildlife Refuge, Florida, United States - Lox_Sample_2.3 | ecosystem: Environmental > Terrestrial > Soil > Wetlands | place: USA...
ACCACGCTCCCGCACCCGCGAGCACATCAAGGCGGGTGCCCCGCTGCCCGCGGCCCCACGGGGCTGGACGTGGCGCCTGGCGCGGCGCGGCCTGGCGGCCGATGTGGGCTGAGCGCCAGCGCCCTTTCTCTGGGCTGGACTGAAAAAGGCCGCCATCGATCAGCCGCTCGCCGGGAAAGTCGGGACTGATAATGGCGGCCATGTCGCGCTGGTCGAACAGCGAGAGCTGCAAGGCACCGCCCTTGACCAGTTGCTGGATCGCCGGGGCACGCAGCGCGGTGATCCAATCAAGCCCGGCTGCCTTGATGTCTGCGGTGAGGCGCGCCTGGGTGATCATGCCGCGGTCGCCGACCAGCACGACGTGATCGAGGCCGAAGCGCTGCTTCAGCTTCTCGACCTGGGCGGCGAGTGTCATCGGATCGCCGGTATTACACCATTTCCCCCAGGCCGCCCTGACGCGGTAATTGTTCGGCGTCGCCTAACCCGAACTTTACCGGCTTTTTCGAGTAAGCCATTGCAACGACTCACGAGTGGGGGGCAATTGTAGGCAGTAACTGCGGAAGAAATTCCTTGACGGCGAGTCCTACTGCGACTCGAATGCCCTTGAATCTGCCACCCTGGCGGGCCGATGTGGTCGAACGAGGGTCATATGGGTTGAGGCATCGGACGCGCTCAGTCGGAATAGGTGTTGTAGACAGACGCCGCACTCAAACCGCTGCGAAATCAACGTGCTAACCGTTTTTCGGCGCAAAGTTCGGCCTAACGCCGCTTGGCACCGTTTGGCGCGACGGCCATCGACAGAGATCAAATCTGTAACCCCCGATGCGCGTCTTCACGGCCGCCAGCCGCAGCGCATGAGCGCCTCCCGCATGTGCGGTGGCGGCAGCGCTGTGGCAGCGACCGGCGGGTCCAGCGCCAAAGCGATCGAGCGGGACAGCAGATGCAGCCTTCCTGGCGCGCCGCCATAGACCGCATCCCCCAGAACAGGACAGCCGAGCAAGGCGCAATGCACGCGCACCTGGTGGGTGCGGCCGGTGCGTGGGGCCAATTCGAGCCACGCAAGGCCGCCGTCCTGTCCCAGAATGTGCCAGTCGGTCACCGCGCGCTGGCCCGTCCGGTCGCTGACCATGCGCCAGCCGCCGCGCGTGTTGTGACGGCGCAGCGGCGCGTCGATCGAGCCGGCAGCGGTCGATGGTACGCCGCGCACCACCGCCCAGTAGGTCTTGCGGGCCCTCCCGGCGGCGAACTCGGCCTGCGCGGCGATCAGCGCCGCGTGGCGCAGGGCGACGACCAGGCAGCCGGACGTATCGGCGTCCAGGCGATGCACCAGCCAGGGACCCTCCTTGCGGCGAGACAGCCTGGGAAACCACGCCTCGACGCTGAGGCCGCCGCGCGGCCCCGGATGCACCGGCAGGCCGGGCGGCTTGTCCAGCACGACGAAGCGCTGGTCTTGGAAAAGAATGACCGGGTCGCGTGTCATGGTGCGGTGTGGCAGTTTGGACGTCATGCGCATCCACATCCAGAACCCGGCCGACGATCCCTTGTTCGAATTCTCCCGCCCGATGTGGGATGCCGCGGCGGCGCGCGCGCCGGATATCGGCCTTGGGCACATCGTGGGCATCGGCGACACGGAAGCCGACTTCACCGCCGCCATGCGGGATGCCGAGGCGCTGGTGTGCGACATCGGCGTCGCCGGCGCCCTGTTTCCCTGCGATGCGCCGCGCCTGAAGCTGTTGTTCGTCACCAATTCGGGCCTGGACAAGCTGGCGCCATTCGACTGGCTGCCGCCTGGCGTGGCACTGCTGAACAATCGCGGCACGCATATGGTGAAATCGGGCGAGTTCGCCATCATGGCGATCCTGATGCTCTCCAACCGCGTGCCGGAGATGGTGACGCACCAGCGCGCCGGCCGATGGCAGAAGCTGTGGGGCACGGTACTGCGGGGCAAACGGCTGACCGTTGTGGGCCTCGGGACGCTGGGCAGTGCCGCCGCGGCGCATGCGGCGCGGTTTGGCATGGCGGTGACCGGCGTGCGCGCGCGAGCATCACCGCACCCCGATTGCGTTGCAGTGGTGGGCACGGATCGGCTGGACGAGGTGCTGCCGCACACCGACTACCTGGTTCTGGCCTGCCCGCTGACCGAAGCGACGCGCGGCATGATGGACCGGCGCCGGCTGTCCCTGCTGCCGCGCGGGGCCGGCCTGGTGAATATCGGCCGCGGCGAACTGCTGGACCAGGATGCGTTGTGCGACCTGCTTGAATCGGGAAACCTCTCCGGCGCGGTGCTGGATGTGTTCACGCCTGAGCCGATACCGCCCGGTCATCGGTTGTGGACCGCGCCCAACCTCGTGATCAGTCCGCATACGTCGACCGACGATCCGGACACGTACAATGCCCGCAGCCTGGACATCTTCCTCGACAACCTGCGTGCCTGGCGCGACAACAAGCCGCTGCCCAATCTGTTTGACACCGAACGCGGCTATTGAATCACGGGGCAACCGCATTCGCGCTGACCGGTCATAGGCCGCCGCTGCGCCCCAAGGAGGGACATCGCCATGCGAGTCTGGACACTGCCAAAACCCGCCGGCATCGACAGCCTGGTGTTGCGGGAGCAATCGACGCCGCGGCCCGGACCGAGACAGGTGCTGGTGCGCATGCGCGCCGCGTCGCTGAACTACCGCGACCTGATGGTGGTCACCGGACGCTACGCCCGCGGCGCTCCGGTGCCGGATCTGGTACCGTTGTCGGATGGGGCGGGCGAGGTGGCGGAGATCGGCGCCGGCGTCACGCGCGTGAAGCCGGGCGACCGCGTCGCGCCGGTCTTCATGCAGACCTGGATCGGCGGCGACATCGAGCCGGACCATGCGGCCAGTTCGCTCGGCGGCGCGATCCATGGCGTGCTGGCGGAATACGCCGTGTTCAGCCAGGACGGGCTGGTGAAACTGCCCGAGCATTTGTCGTTCGAGGAAGGCGCCACGCTGCCCTGCGCAGCGGTCACCGCATGGAACGCACTGTACGGCGGGCGGCCGCTGCGCGTCGGCGAGAGCGTGCTGGTGCTGGGTACCGGCGGCGTATCCATCTTCGCCTTGCAGCTTGCGCATGCGGCGGGCGCACGGGTGATCGCGACCTCATCCAGCGACGGGAAGCTGGCGCAGGCGAAGGCGCTGGGCGCCTCGGATGGCGTGAACTACCGCGAGCATGCGGAATGGCAGGATGAGGTGCTGAGGCTGACCGGCGGCCGCGGCGTAGACCATGTGATCGAAGTGGGCGGTGCCGGCACGCTGCCGCGGTCCGTTGCGTCGGCGCGGCTGGGTGGGCAGGTGCATCAGATCGGCGTGCGGGCCGGCGGTGAAGGCAGCATCGACCCTGCCGTATCGATGCGGAAAGGGCTGATCCTGCGCGGCATCTATGTCGGGTCGCGGCAAATGTTCGAAGCGATGAACCGCGCGATCGCGCTGCATCGGATCGCGCCGGTGATCGACCGGGTGTTCGGATTCGAGGAGGCGAAGGATGCGTACCGGCACCTGGAGAGCCAAAAACATGTCGGCAAGGTGGTGATCCGGGTGGGATGAGACCTGGGGGGCTGGAAGGAAGGCCTGATACCAGCCCACGAAAAGATTGAGACACGGCGTGCAGCCCCCGTGTCATTGCGAGGCGCGCAGCGGCGACGCAGTCCCGCTCGTGACGAGCCGCTCTATCGCAGCCCGACGGGTTGGGGATTGCTTCGCCGCTGCGCTCCTCGCAATGACACGAGAAGCCGGCGTTGCCGAGAGCCAGTGATTGGGCCGGCAGCATTCCCTGTCATCGACAATGACATCGGCCACGGGATGCAAGGCTCGTTGTCAGCCAGCCTTGCATGAAGGTGCACCGCCCTACGCGCTGGCCGCGCGCAGGCCGAGGCGTTCCAGCCGCGGCAGCACTTCCTGCACGAAGAACGGAATTTCCTTCAAATAATCGACGAACGCAACAGTGCAACCGGCGAGACCGGTCGCGCTCATCGCCGCCATCTCTGCCGCCACGTCGTCCGGAGAACCTACGAACGGATACGCCCCAGGATATCCGCCATCGTAACGCTTCCCGCCCTGCCGCGTGAACCTGTTCTCGAGCGGTCGTGCCATCCGTCCCGTCCCATTCACGACACTCGTGCCGCGTGTGGCGCGGTAATATGCCTGCCCTTCGACGTCAGCCATTTGCTCGGCGAAATAGTCGAAGAAGTCCTCCGCCTCGCGCCGCGTCGGACGGCAGACCACATGCCCCATGGTGAACACCGCAATGGAACGGCCATGCCGCCCCGCATGCTCTGCCACATTGGCAAGCAAGGCCGGCACCTGATCCAATTCCGTTACGTTCAGGAACAAGGCGTCGGCGGCGCGAGCGGCGAAGTCGCGGCCGCGCGGCGAAAATCCCGCCGACATCACTACCGGCCAGGGGCGCTGCAGCGACAGAGGATCCGTTTGCAGGCGCTTCAACCTGAAAAAGCGGCCGTCCCAATCGAATTCCGGCCCGCCGTGCAACAGGCGCGACCACACCTGGAACCATTCCAGCCCGTGGTCATAGCGCGAGTCCTGATTGATGGCGACGCCGTGCAGATCGAACTCGGCCTGGTTCCAGCCGCAGACGATGTTCAGTCCGGCGCGGCCGTGGCTGATGTGGTCGATGGTGGCGATCGCCTTGGCGCCGAACGCCGGCGTCACCAGCGGCACGTGCACCGTGGAGAAGATGGCGATGCGCTGCGTCAGGGCGGCGAGCGCCGCGCCGTGGGTCAGTGTTTCAAACGACCGGCCGTAGATGTTGGCCTTGCCCTGGTAGCCGCGCCATTTCGCCACCGGCAGGATGAATTCGATCCCCGCATCGTCGGCGATTTTGCTCATCGCGACGATGTCGTCCCAATCGGCGCGCCAGCGTTCGGGGGCGAGGCTCATGGTCAGCCCGCCGTCGCAATTGGCGGAGAAGATGCCCAGCTTGAAGCGGTTCGGGCCGACGATCGGATGGCGGTCGCGGGGGTTCATGCGCGAAGGGTATCGCGCACGCGTGCGGCATGGGAGGGGGCATGGCGGACCCCTCTGTCCGCCCCGGGGGCCTGCATCCGTGATTGCATCTGCACCGGTGTTCTACGGATCGATTGCTCCACGAAAGCGGCTGATTGCCTCCGGCAATTCTGCCGCCAATCGACGGGCATAGCCGACTGCGCGGGCGGCGCGCTCCCAGTCAAAATCGTCATAGGCACGCGCAGCGACATGTCGGAATTGCCGGGTTTCATTGGCTGCGCTCCCGAGTGCCGCCGACAGCACCGGGGGTCGCCCGTTTACCGCCTGACCGACGCGGGGGATCGGGTCAGCATGCCATTGCGCACCGGACGGAGGCTCCTCACCGTACAACGCCAGGATGCTGAGCAATGCCGTCTCGAGTGAGGTGTGAGCGGCCTGCATCGCGTGCATGAACCCCATTTCCGCGAGATATGCCTGCAGGTCCTCCGTATCGGAGCGACTGGTGTCAAAAATCTCAGCCGCGGCGGTGAAATGCCGCACGGCACTGGCGATGGAAGCTTCGATTTCAATCCAGCGTGCATCGCTCATTCCAGCGCCTCACTGTCGGCAGCGATATGCGCAAGGAAGCTCGTCTTACACCATGCGCGCCGCATCAGATCGGGTTCAAGCCCACGGTCCCAGCAGGCATGCTCCGCGAAATCCCAGGCTGCCGCATCACCATCGGGGGAAAAATCCACCAGTATGTCGACGTCGCTGTGGTATCGCATGTCCTGGCGCGCGGCCGAGCCGAACAATGTGAAGCACCCTCCATGCTCGCGCGCATAGGCCGTGAGCTCGGACTTGAGCGATGCGACCGCAAGCTGCCGCCGCTGTGCCTCTGCCTGCTTGCGTTCGGAAAGGGTGATGATCCGATCCATCGCTGACCTGCCCTATGCCGCCACAAGGTACGCAACGCCTCGCGCGGTTCGTTCGCTCCAAACTAGCGAGTTCGGGGGAGGCAGGCCATATCTCCGCTCCAATGGACTCCCAACCACCCCAGTTCTCCCACCGCGTCGTGGCCACCGACGGCACCGCCCGCGCCGGCGTGCTGGCGACCGCACACGGGCCGGTGGAAACGCCGGTTTTCATGCCGGTCGGCACCGCCGGCACCGTGAAGGCGATGACCGCCGACGCGGTGCGTGCGACCGGCGCGCCGCTGGTGCTGGGCAATACCTACCACCTGATGCTGCGCCCCGGTGCCGAACAAGTGGCGCGGTTTGGCGGGCTGCACCGGTTCATGGACTGGCCGGGCCCAATCCTCACCGATTCCGGCGGCTTCCAGGTCATGTCGCTGGCCAAGCTGCGCAAGCTGGATGCCGATGGCGTCACGTTCCAATCGCATCTCGACGGCGCGACGTATCGCCTGACCCCCGCGCGCGCCGTCCAGATTCAGCACTTGCTCGACGCCACCATCACGATGGTCCTGGACGAGTGCACCCCGTTTCCCGCCACCGAACCGGAAGCTCGCGCCTCCATGGAACTCTCCATGCGCTGGGCGGCGCGCGCGAAGGAAGCGTTCGTCTCTCGCCCCGGCTACGCCTTGTTCGGCATCGTGCAGGGCAGCGTGTATCCCGGCTTGCGCGCCGCCTCGACCGATGCGCTGATGCAGCTTGGTTTCCATGGTTACGCGGTGGGCGGCCTGGCGATCGGCGAGGGCCAGGCGACCACCTTCGCCGTGTTGGATACGACCGTGCCGCACCTGCCAATGGACCGGCCGCGCTACCTGATGGGAGTCGGCACGCCCGACGACCTGATCGGCGCCGTGGCACGCGGCATCGATATGTTCGATTGCGTGCTACCCACGCGTGCCGGACGTACCGCGCGTGCCTATACCTCGGCTGGCGTGTTCAACCTGCGCAACGCCCGCTTTGCCGATGACGACCGCCCGCTGGACGCGAACTGCGCGTGTCCTGCCTGTACGCGCCATCCCCGCGGCTATCTGCACCATTTATTCAAGGCGGAGGAAATGCTCGGCCCTATGCTGCTGACCTGGCACAACCTGGCCTACTATCAGGACCTGATGCGAGGCCTGCGCACCGCCATCATCGAGGGCCGCTTCGCCTCTCATGCCGCGGCCGTGCGCGCCGGCTGGACGGCGCAGGAGGAAACATGACGGACGATTCCTATGCCGGGCTGACGCAGCTTGGCCGGCTGACGCCGCTGCCCGCCTCGCCGGACGCCGCGAAACTGGAGCGTGTGGATAATCCGGCCCCGGGCCAGGCCTATGTCGTGCGCTTCACCTGCCCCGAGTTCACCTGTCTCTGTCCTGTGACCGGGCAGCCGGACTTCGCACATATCGTGATCGACTACATCCCGCGCGACTGGATCGTGGAAAGCAAGTCGCTGAAATTATATTTGGCATCGTTCCGAAATCATGGCGCGTTCCACGAGGCGACCACGATGCAGATCGCGCAACGGCTGATGCAGGCGATCGAGCCGGCATGGCTGCGCATCGGCGGTTACTGGTATCCGCGCGGCGGCATGCCGATCGACGTGTTCTGGCAGACCGGCGCGCCGCCGGCCGGCGTGTGGATCCCGCCGCAGGACGTGGCGGGATACCGCGGTCGGGGATAGTGGTTCGGACAGCCGGGACGGCCGCGCTGGCAACGGCCCGCCCGGCAACAGCCCCCTGGCAATGGCCGCCTCGCCACGGCCCCATGGCAACGGCCGCAGGCGCGCTCACGCGCGGTCTCAGGGCTCGATCACTTCGCCGGGCAGCGTGCCCCAGAACTGGGAGCGCTTCAGGTAGCCGCTGTAGTCGCGGACGTCCACGCGGCACCATTCGCTGCCGGCGTCGCAGGAGCGGATGCGGCCGATCACGCCGACCTTCAGAATCGCCACTGCACGGGAGTCATCATTCGGCCTGGCGCGCAATGTGGCATCCGTGCCCTGGACGAGGAAGGTTCGCCGGCCGGTCAGCGTCGCCTCGTGCACCCAGCCTTTGGTGCCGTCCGGATCCTCCACCAGGCGCCAGACCTCGAACTCGCGCTCGATCTCCATCGGCAGGCCGCGGCGCTTGTAGACCCACATGATGGGATAACGAAAACCGGGGCCGGCGCGCATGTTCACGTCGTCGGTGCGCAGCGCGGCGAAGCGCGGCAGCGGCAGGCCGGTGGGCTTTTCCGCTTCGGCCGGCTTGGCCGGCGCGGCAGGCGGCGCGGCGGCCGTAGGGGCGGGCTTTGGCTGGACGGCTTCCTCGGGCAGCGGCGGCGGCAAGGGCAACGGTAGCTGCGGCTCGCGCTGGTAGCGTGGCCGGGCCGGGTGCAGCGCGCCATGCGGGCGGACCACCGGCGCCGGGCGCTCGCCAGCGATCCTGGTTATGCGGGCACGTCCCGTTAGCGCTGGCACGCGCGTGAGCCCCAGCGCAGTCGCCGGCGCGGCCAAGAGCAGGAGAAGGACGGGAATGCAGGGCAAGGCGGAACGAGCCATGCGCCATGGGTGCCAAGCCGTGCGGCGCCGGGTCAAGGGCATTGCGACCGGAATGTGGCGTAAGGATCGGGTCTCGGCTACCGTTCCGGTTGAAGGTTCGTCCAGGCACGACAGCATGACGGCGTTCGACGTTCGCCACTACCACGAACTCGGGTCCACCAATGACGAAGCACGGCGGCTGATCGAGTCCGGCGCGCCGCACGGTACCGTCGTGCACGCGGACCAGCAGACCGCGGGACGCGGACGGTTTTCGCGGCGCTGGATCAGCCCGCCGGGCAACCTCTATGTCTCGATCGCGCTGCGCCTGGGGTTGCCTGCGGCACGCAACCTGGAACTCGGCTTCCTCGCGGCGCTGGCGGTGGCGGACGCGGTGGACGCGCTGCTGCCGCGCCAGGTGCGGGCGACGCTGAAATGGCCCAACGACGTGCTGGTGCGCGACGGCAAGATCGCCGGCATCCTGCTGGAGCAAGCGGGCGACGCGCTGATCCTGGGCATCGGCCTGAACGTGCTGCATGCGCCGAGCGGCGTGTCGTATCGCGTATCCACCATCGTCGGCTGCGGCGGGCTGGCGACGGTGGACGGCACGCGCGAGAAGCTGCTGGATGCGTTGGGACGATGGCTGGCGATCTGGGAGGCGGACGGATTCGCTGCGGTGCGCGGGGCCTGGTTGGCGCGCGCGCATCCGCCCGGCAGTTCGCTCGGTGTCCGGCTGGCTGACCGGTTCGTAACCGGTCTGTTTATCGGGATCGATACCGACGGCACGCTGCTGCTGGATACGCCGCAGGGGCGTGCCCGCATCGTCGCTGGAGACGTGACGGTAGAAGCGGCCGCGGGTTAGGCAGTTCGCCGCGGCGGCCCGCCATGCGATGCAATCCCGCCGGGGCCGCGGCGTTTTTCGCTTCGCTGCCCCGGCATGGCCGACAGAGTGGCCGGCGCGAGATCACAAGCCGCGCAGCACCGCAAGTGTCGCATCGACTTCGGGGCGGTGCGTGTAGTCGGGATCGGCTTCGGCGGCGGCGACGATGCCGTCGCGGCGAATCACGATGCGCGCCGGGATCGACAGGCGCCAACTCTCGTCGCCGTTGAAGCGCGGCAGGTCGACGCCAAGCTTCTTGTACACCGCGATCAGGTCGTCCGGCAGGCGAAACGCCAGGCCATAGGCTTCGCCGACCTTGTTGTCCGGATCGGTCAGAATTGGGAAACCCAGCTTCTGCTTCTCCGCGCCCGGCTGCGTGTAATGCTGCAATTGCGGCGACAGGACGATCAGGCTGGCGCCAAGCGACTTGATCTCGGGGGGGACTGCTTGCAGAGCATCCAGCTCATGCCGGCAGTAGGGTCACCAGAATCCTCGAAAGACGCTCAGCACGACGGCCCCGGTCGCCAGCAGGCCGATAAGGGAGACCGCGACGTTGTTCTGATCGTTCAGCGTAAAGTCCGGCGCCTGCATACCCGGCTTGATCACCCGGTCCAGAATGCCGGACTCGCGCAACTGGCGCGTGGCGTTCGCCATCACGGCGTGCGTTTCGGGGCCGACACGCTTCGCTGTAGCCTCCCGCAAGGGTGCCAGCTTTTCCTCGAGGCTCATGGCGCTCCCTTTCTCTTCCTGTCGATGCCCGGCTGCCGCGCGGGCATGCGCTGCCGATGGTGGTTGCCACGCACGCGACGATCCTCCGCTCTTCCAGCGGTGTCAAACGCGCCGGCGACGGCATTGCGGCGCCAGTGGTGAGGCCAGCGCGACACACCGTCACCCCGTCACCCCGGCTTTGCCGGCGCCCGGCGTCAGCCACCCGGCGCACGCCCGCGCGGGCGACGTTCAGATTGTCTTAACCACTGGCACCTAGCCTCTCCGCCTTTATGCCGGGAGGAGCAGGTCATGGACGCGATGGCGGGTCTGCAAGCGCCTGTCGTGACGAGGGGCGGCCGGTCGTTCCGGCTGACCAGCCATGCCCTGGCCGTGGCGGCGGCGCGCGAGTTCTGCAGCGGGTTCGAGGAAGGCACGCTACGGTTCTTCGATGCCGTGCTGCCGCGCTGCACGCGCATGGTGGATTTCGGCGCCTATATCGGGCTGACCGCGCTGTACGCCGCCACGCATGTGGAAACGGTGTTCGCGTTCGAGCCGAGCCCGGTGAACTACGAGCTGCTGGCCCGCAACGTCGCCGAGAACCCCGACCTCGCCGCGCGCATCAGGCTGTTCCGCCACGGCCTGGGTGCGCGCGACCAGATGGTGACGCTGTATGCGAAGGGGGTGGCGGATTCCGGGTCCTCGGTGTTTCGCGATGTGGAGCGCGACGGCCTGGTGTCGGCGCGGCCGGACGCGGTGATTCCGCTGCGCGACGCCGCGGTGGTGCTGCGGGAGATCGGCATCGACCGGCACTCGCTGCTGAAGATCGATATCGAGGGCGCGGAATACGACGTGCTGCGCGCGATTGCGCCGGTGCTGGCGGATGCCAAGCCGTGGCTGCATGTGTCATTTCATCCGTTCAACCTGGTGTCGGCTGGGGATGCGTACCACAACGCGCTGCTGCGGCTGCGGTCGGCGCTGGCGGTGGCGGAGGCGCTGGCGTCGTATCGCTTCATGCATCTCTATGACGATGAGGCGTGGTGCACGATCGGCCCGGCGGAACGGATGGATTTCCTGCGCCAGTATCTGCTGAGCGCGAAGCCGGTGCCGCGGATTGCCACGCCGCAGTACGGGTTCGTGCATGGCATTGCGTTTTCGGATGAGGCGCTGCCGCAGGGGGCGTGACGTGGTCGGACCCTGTCATCGGCAGCGTGGCAAAGGCAGTGGGAGCGGCAGTGGGAGTGGGAGTGGCAGTGGCAGTGGCAGTGGCAGTGGCAGTGGCAGTGGCTGTGGCAGTGGCTGTGGCAGTGGCAGTGGCAGTGGCAGTCTGGCTGCCATTGGATTACGGCGGTAATTGATAAAATGCTTTGTGATCGTCTTCCGGAGAATGCCGATGGATACGGTTGAGGTCACCTTTCATCTCGAACGGCCGGTTGCCGAGCGTCTGCGCGATCCGGGCGAGCTCGCACGTTACGAGGCGTTTCTTGGGCTTGTTGCGAAAGCCACGACCGAGAGGGAAGTCGCCGCCGCCGTTGCGCTGTTCGCACGGGCTTCGGAAATGCGGTCGCGGAGCCTCAAGCTGACATTCGCAGAGGCTCGCTTGAAGGCCTTCGGATTGCTATTTGCCGGTCCGTGGACGCGCGCCGGGACGTCATTGCATCGTCTCCGGCGATGATGGTGCGTTCGCGGCGATGGGGGCCTGTTCGGCCGATTCAAGGCGTGCAATCTCGGTGACCGCCGACTGGCGGATTGCGGGCAGGGTTTGCAGCACGCCGTCCCAGATTTCTCGGTCGCTGATCCTGTCGTACTGATGTCTGAGCGGATTGCCGATGCCTCGCGTCGCCTTCCAGCGGGCCTCCGGATAGAGCTCGTCGATATAACTGCCAAGCTTATAGGCTGCCTCACTGCTGTCGGGTAACCTGCAACGAACTGTCTGAAAATCGTTATCCCGCATAGGGTTGCGGCGAAATTCGGGTGGTGTCGATTTGATCGCCATGCGGCAGTTTTGGGGCGAATTCCCGTGGAGCGCCCCCATGAACTCCGGCAAAACGCTGTTCGCCCAATTGATGGACTTTCTGCCCTGGAGCACCTTCGCCCGCATCGTCGATCGCCATGACGGCGATCTGCGGTACGGACCCTGGCTTGCACCGAGCAGTTCCGGGCCATGGCCTTCGCTCAGCTGACCTACCGCGAATGCCTGCGCGACATCGAAGTCTGTCTTTCGGCGCAGCCGTCGAAGCTCT
>Ga0335074_10011727_pt1 | contig 12260 bp, 10 predicted proteins | sample Lox_Sample_23_FD_206715 | JGI IMG/M metagenome (GOLD analysis project Ga0335074, IMG submission 206715) | Soil microbial communities from Loxahatchee National Wildlife Refuge, Florida, United States - Lox_Sample_2.3 | ecosystem: Environmental > Terrestrial > Soil > Wetlands | place: USA...
CTGGATATCGGGGTCAGACGAATTATCCACGTTGCCGATGAGTTGTTTGCCAATGACGGCGTGTGAACCGACCTGCGCCTGGGCCGTCTTAGTCACTTCCCAGGTCACCTTGGGCACGTTTTTGGGGATGCGGCCATAGACCTCGCGGTCGAAGTCTTCGACGATCTGGGGCCGGCGCTGCTTCCACCACATCGCCGGTGTGGTGACCTTGCGGCCGTTCTTGAGGATCAGCGGGTCGGGGAGGTTGGGATACGGATTGGCGGTGGCCTCATCGTAGTTGGCGTGGTTGGGCGCGCTTTCGTTGCCGCTGGGGCCGGGACGGAGGGCCTTGATGCCAAGCTGCTGCATCATGTTCTGATGGTCGTCGGCAGCGGTCCAGTTTTTGGTGTCGATGGCGGTCTGGGCGTGGAGACCGGCCAATAAGGCGGTCGTGGCAAGAACCGGGAGGACGGGGAGAAATCCGGCTGCGCTCTTCATGCTTTATAAGAAAACACGTTTAGTTCGAAACTGCAACAAACGCCGGACCGAAGCAGGGGGCCGCGTGATACGCTCGGTTTTCTGAGGAGGGAAATGGAGATGCGGGCGCGAAGCTGGATTTGTTCGGCTCTACTACTTTCTGTGGCTGGCGGGCCTGCGGGCGCGCAATCCAAAGCCGTACCGGCAATCCCGCACCTGGAGAAACGCGGGGAGGCGACGCAGTTGATGGTGGACGGCCAACCGTTTCTCGCCCTGGCCGGTGAGTTGTACAACAACTCGGCCACCAGCCTGGAGTATCTGAGCGGGGTGTGGCCGCGCTTGACGGCGATGCACCTGAACACCGTGCTGGCGGCGGTTTCCTGGGCCCTGCTGGAGCCGGCGGAGGGCCGGTTCGACTACACCCTGGTGGATGGCGTGATCCGGCAGGCCCGCGCCCATAACCTGCACCTGGTGTTGCTGTGGTTCGGAAGCTGGAAGAATACCTGGTCGAGCTATGCGCCCGACTGGGTGAAGCGGGATTTCGAGCGATTTCCGCGGGTGCAGCTTCGCAACGGCTCCGGAACCGAGCGGCTGACCCCTCTCAGCCAGGCGAACCGGGACGCGGACGCGCGCGCGTTTGCGGCGCTGATGCGGCGGGTCCGGGAAATTGACGGCGAGGCGCACACGGTGATTCTGATCCAGGTGGAAAACGAAGTGGGGGTGATACCCGATGCGCGCGATTACTCCGCACAGGCGAATGCCGCGTACGGGCAGCCGGTGCCCCGGGAGTTGATGGAGTATCTGGAACAGCACAAGGACACGCTGCATCCGGAGTTGCGCGCGAAGTGGCAGGCGGCTGGTTTCAAAACGTCCGGGAATTGGGAGACCGTGTTCGGAGCGGGCCTGGAAACCGACGACCTGTTCATGGCCTGGCAGTATGCGCGCTATATCGGGCAGGTGGCGGAGCGGGGGAAGGCCGAATATCCGCTGCCGATGTACGCCAACGCCGCGCTGATCCGGCCGAGTTACGCGCCGGGGCAATATAACAGCGGCGGACCGTTGGCGCACTCTATGGATATCTGGAAGGCGGGCGGGCCGCAACTGGACTTTCTGGCGCCGGACATCTATTTCGAATTGAAGAACTGGTGCACGGAATATGACCGGCCGGGGAACCCTTTATTTGTCCCCGAGGCGGCGGGCGGGACGGCCGGCGCGGCGAATGTTTTTTACGCCGTGGGACAACACCGGGCGTTGGGGTTTTCGCCATTCGGGATCGACGGGCCGGAGGGTGGAGGCGGAGGCGAGGCGCTGGCGCGGAGCTATGACGTCTTGTCGCAGTTGGCGCCGCTGATTCTGGAGAACCAGCCGAAGGGCCGCATGGCCGGCGTGCTGCTGGAGGAACTTACTCCGGCGCAGAAACTGCGGCTGGGAGGTTACACGCTGAGCGTGGCGGGAAGCGGCGGGCGGCGGCCGGTGGCGGGAGCCGGGGCTGGGGCGAGTGCCGTGTCTTCCGCCCCGGCGCCGCATGGGATTTTCATTGCGGCCGGACTGGACGAATTCTACATGGCCGGCGGCGGGTTGACGGTCACGTTTTCGCCGGATACGCCCGGGCCGCCGATTGTGGGATTGGCCACGGTGGAGGAAGGCCGGTTCGTGGAGGGTCGATGGGTTCGCGGACGGACGCTGGCAGGAGACGACACAGGGCAGGGAAATAACATTTCCCTGGATGCGGGGCGTAACGCGGGAATCCTGCGAGTTACTTTGTACCGGTACCGGTGAAGGGGGACACCTGCTCGTTTTCGGTCGCGTGCGGCAGGGGGGGATCTCACGCAAAGCCGCCAAGCCTGCCAAGAAAACCTGGGGGCGACTGTGTGAGCATGCCGTGGGACGTCGCGGGGCAAAGGGAGGGACATCTGCGGTTTCTTGGCCGGGCATCCCTTTCTTCGCGGATGGATGCTGGCGGGAGGGGGCACCGGTCGCGTGCGGCGGGGGGATCTCTCGCAAAGACGCCAAGCCCGCCAAGAAAACCTGGGGCGCGGCTGTGTGAGCGTGCCGTGGGACGTCGCGGGGCAAGGGAGGGACCGCTGGGGTTTCCTGGCGGGGCATCCCTTTCTTCGCGGATGGATGCTGGCGGGAGAGGGCACCGGTCGCGTGCGGCCGGGGGGATCTCTCGCAAAGACGCCAAGCCCGCCAAGAAAACCTGGGGCGCGGCTGTACCAGAGGGACACCCGCGGTTCCTACCGTGAGATCATTCCGGCGTCATTCCGGCATCCCATTGGCGATTCGCGTGATGCCGTCCTTAATGAGCGCCACGTTGAAGTTGATCAGCAGCCCCAAACGCTTGCCGCCCAGACGAAGGTACGTCAGAAGCTGTTTCTTGTGGACCGGCGCAACGGTCTCAACGGACTTGAGTTCCACGATCACCAGGCCGGCCACGATCAGGTCCGCCCTGAATCCCACCTCAATCCGAGTGCCCTGGTAGAGGATGGGGACAGGCTGTTGCCGCGCCACATGCAACCCCCGGGTCTCCAACTCGAAGGCCAAAGCCGCTTCGTAGGCTGATTCCAGCAGGCCCGGGCCCAGGCTCGTATGCACCGGTAGGCCGCATCCACGATCTGCTTCGCCACCTCGTTTTCGGTCGCGTCCGGCAAGGGGGATCTCTCGAAAAGCCGCCAAGCTCGCCAAGAAGACCTGCCGGGCGGTTGTACGAGCATCACGCATAGCTGGTTGTGGCGCAAGACCTAAGTACGGACCTGGTTATTGGACGCCGTATCGTTCCGGTCCATGGAGTTCCGGCGTTGGGAAAGCCCGGGCGTACCTCGACTGGATTATGCACCGGGGCACCGAACGCAAATACGCTCGCGCTCAGTTCCTCCGGATCTTTCCCTGAGAAACCCAGCCATGGCATCACTGTGAAGGACTGCGGCGTCGCGGGCGGAGGACCGTTGGCCTCGTCGGCTGGCCCAATTCCCGCAGCACGACGCGAAGTGCAATAGTGAAACTGCACCGTGGCCCGGGGGACGCCAAAGCATCTGGATGTTCACTCATTCTGGTGCTCAATTTTCCCGGCCTCCAGGCGGCAGACCGCCTGATTGCAGGGATAGAGCACCTCGCTTGCCTCCCAGTTCCCCGCACGAATCGCAGCCTTACCGTCCGTCGCTCCGCAACGCCGCGAGGCGTTGCTTGAGTTCATCGGACCAGTTCAACACCACCTGGAGTTCCCCCCGCGACTGGGCTCCGCCGACTGGTTGGATCATGATGAAATGGCGGCCATCAGGCTGGATGCCGTAGCCATGGTGGCTTAGCCGGTACGTGCCTTCAAACAGTTCGTGTGGCTTCCCTACGTCGAGGGCCGGCTTGAACTTCACGTCAACCCCCATCACCTTCGCGTCGTTGCGGAAGTAGAGCTCCGACCCGTCCGGCGCCCAAATCGGCTCCTCGCCACCATCCGTGGATACTTGCATTCTCTCGCCTGGAGCCGGGTAGGACTGCACGTACACCTGTATGCGTCCCGCTTGCGTAGAGACGTACGCGATCCAATGGCCATCGGGCGAAAACCGCGCGTCAGGGACGCGGGCGCTGCTTGGAAAAATGGAGATCGGCTGGCGGTCTCCTTCCAGCGGCAGAATCCACAACGCCGCGTCGTTCCGGGCCAGCGAGAACGTGCTGTACAACAGACGCCGGCCGTTGGGCGAGAAGGAGTCGGCCTCCGCCGCTGGCGCCGTCAACAGGGGTTCCGCCGGGCTGCTGCCATCGGAGGCTGCCGTGAATAGGCGTGCTTCCGGCGAGCTACAGCTATAGACGACGTGATTGCCCGATGGCGGCCACAGCGGGTCGCTGCAGTTTCCCGAATCGGTGAGGCGCGCTAGCACGTCGCGTCCCATGTCGTAGATCCAAACGTCGGCGCCGGCATTCTCCACTACGGTCGCAGCCAGGTGCTTGCCGTCGGGCGAGATGCTCAAATCCTCAAATCCCCGCTGCCATTTGCCCAGTGGTTCGCCGGCGCCATGACGATCCACCTGCACAAGGCGGTAAGCCTTTTCGACTCCACCAGTAAGGTAGAGCAAGGCGCCTGTGGAGGACACCGCGAAGTCGGCGGCCCCGTTCCAGTCGTCGGCGGTGATCCCGTCAACTACGGGGATGGCCGGCCCGGTGATCCTCACGTCCTTCGCGTCAAACGGAGCCGCCATGAGCACTTTGTCTCGCGTGAACACGAGATAACCCGGAGCCAGGTATCGCGCGTTGGCGCCCTGGTCGACCAGCACCCTTCGCTGGCCGGTGTTGAACGAGTAGGCCTCGATTCGGTACTGCCTCGCCAGAAAGTCGACCCCAAAGGTTGTAAACAGCACCGTCGTTCCGCCCGGCAGGACTTGCGGCCACCGGAACCCCGCCACCCGTTCTCCGCTGCTGGCCCGTACGACGGCCTGCGGAGTGCCACCACCTTCGGCCACGCGCAGAATCTCCCCCACCCCGTTTGCCGCAAAATAGATGAACCCATTTTCCGCCCACGAGGCGCCCACGTTTCTCGTCACCTCGCACAGAACCAGGACTGGCCCGCCATCAGCCGAAACTTTTTTGAGCATGCCGTCCTGGAAAAACCCAATCCAGCGGCCGTCGGGCGAAAAAAAAGGCGCCTCGGCCCCGGCGCTGCCCGGTATTGAGGTTGGCGCAGCCCCGGCGAGCCGTTTCACCACCAACTGAGTCGGCTGGGCGACCACCAGGCTTCCGTTGGTTCCCGTTAGCCGGCTATCGGACAGGGAGACGTAGGCGATTCGAGTTCCGTCCGGCGAGATGGCCACTGCGCTCGCCGGCTCCGATTCCACGTGCCATGCCGGGGCCGGCAGCGTGAACCGGATGACGGAGACAAGCGGCCGGCGCAACCGTGCCGGGAGGAGCATCAACACTGCGCCGAGTGCAATGGCCAGCGTGGCAGCGAGCGCCCAAGGCAGAATCCTGCGCCAGGGGGGCGGGGCCGAGACCTGTGCCGGGAGAGTGACAAGGCTTGCGCCTGAATCGCCGCTCAAGGCTTCTTCCAGCGTAATGCGGGCCTCGCCGATGGCTTGCAACCGCTGGCGGATGTTCTTCGTCAGGCAGCGGCGCAGCAGTCTCTGAATATTCGCCGGCGTCCCGGCCGGCAGATCACTCCAGTCCGGCTCCTTGACCATTACCGCCGCCAGGACATCTGAGGTGGTTTCGCCTTGGAACGCCGGCTTGCCCGTCAGCATTTCGTACAGCACGCACCCAAACGCCCAGATGTCCGCCCTCCGGTCCACCGGAGTGCCCTTGGCCTGCTCGGGACTCATGTAAGCCATCGTGCCCAGAATCACTCCGGCCTGAGTGGCATGCATGGAGACCGTGGGCGATCCGCTGGAGCCATCCGCCGGAGAGGCCATCGATATTTCACTCTCCGCGGCGAGCGCCTTGGCCAAGCCAAAATCCAGCACTTTGACCGCACCCTGCGAGGTGATTTTCACATTGGCCGGTTTCAGGTCACGGTGAATCACGCCCCGCTCGTGGGCATACTCCAAGGCTTCGGCGATTTGCCGGGCAATCGGAATGGCTTCGTCGAGTGGAATGGGTCCGGGATGCCCGCTTGCGATGCGGGCCGCCAGTGTGGGACCGTCGATCAGCGCCAATATGAGCGCCCGCGCGCCGCCACTCTCCTCGACGCCATAAATGGCGCCGATATTGGGGTGGTCAAGCGAGGCCAACAACTGGGCTTCCCGCTCGAAGCGCGCCAGCCGGTCCGGGTCGTGCGCAACTGCTTCAGGAAGTACTTTGATCGCCACGTCGCGTCTGAGCCGCGTGTCGCGGGCGTGATACACCTCGCCCATGCCGCCCGCGCCGATCGGTGCAAGGATTTCGTACGGACCGAGTTTTGTGCCGGCAGAAAGCGCCATTTGAAATGGTCTAGCCCAGTTTACTCGATCAGAGAGCGGATAGAATCGTGAGTTACGCCTCCTCGTGTCGCCGGTAGTCATTAACTTCCGGATAGGACTGGGCCTGCCGCATCCGGGCGCTTCCAGTTAACTCGCAAGCCGCTTACTTCACCGCGCGGTAGCTGGCGTAGAGCAGCGGCCCGAGCAGCAAGATGGCCACGGTCCGCCGCGCCAGCGCCCTGACGCTTCGGGTTACCTTGGCCGCATCATCACGCCGCCTTTCCGGCCTGGCCCGCCTGCCGTTTATCTCCAGGTCGCCTCAGTCCGGATCGGGCGACCTCGGCGACGGTGATGGCCGCGAGGGACTTCAGTTGTCCGATGGAGAGCGGTCGCACCGGGTCGAGCGTGGCGGCCTCCCACCCGAGCGCGTGCCGAGCGTTGCTAGTAGCGCCTTCACCTGCCGGTTGATGTGCCGGAATTGAGCATCCCGATCCGCGTGCTGGGGCCCCTCCTTCGACTTACGATTGGCCTGCAAAGAGTACCCCATATCGTCCAAGCAACGCGCCACCGTCACCCACGAAACCGGGTGGCCCAAACGGGTCAACTCTTGCGCCATCGTGCGCGTCGATTTGCTGGTCCACCGCAACTGACTCATGGGATCCCCGGCAGTGGTTTCTTCCAGGATCTTTGCTAACAGTTCCCGCACGCCAGGGTCAACCCCCTCGACCTTCTTCGGCCCTCCGCCCACCCGCCGCACCCGGCCCTCGCCGGGACTCACCAGTTTTCTGCCGCTCTCCAACTCCTCGGCTGCTTTCGTAAGCGTTGTCCGTGACAGTCCCGTCAATGCCGACAGCCGAGTGATACCGCCACGCCCCAGATCCAGCGCTTTATCTGCAGCGAACAGCCTCGCCTGAAACTCATTCAAGGTGTGGAACACCTTCAGCCATCGCCTCGCTGCTCCCGAAACAGACCGCCGTCGTGTGGACCTGATCATCTGCGGCGCAAGACCGGTGAGGGGCGTTCCCTTAGAGGCTTTCGATTTTCCTGGCGGGCTGGGCGGCTTTGCGTGAGATCATTCCGGCGCGGGAAGGGGGAAGGGGGCGGACTTTCCACTGACCGTGCGATCTGTCACACTAACGGAGATGGCAACCGGCAAAGGCACCCGGCCGAAGGGGATCCTGGTATGGGCCGCGGTTCTGGCAGCAGTGGTTGTGGGCGGCGGGATCGTGTGGCGATCTATGCGGCCCCGCGCGATCCGCCTGTGGGTGGTGAGCGATTACTCGTTCCGCGAGCGGCACGATTGGGATACCGTGCTGGACGCGCGCTTCCGGGCGGTGAACCGGATCTTTCAAGGCACGGGAGTGGAATGGCAAGTGGTCAACGCGGAGCACCTGGACCCGGCCGCCAACATCGCCTCGCTGGACCAGCGGCGGCTCGAGCTGGAGCGGCGCGAGGATGCGCCCGTGGACGTGGTGATCTCGATGACGGGGCAGGGCGAAGGCGACCGCCTGGGGAGCATCAACCCGTTCTCGCACGCCGGCCTGGTAGTGGATTTTCCGCAGCAATCCGAGGAGCAGAACACGCTCAACCTGGCGCATGACCTGGCGCTGCTGTTCGCCGCGCCGGTGGAGCCGGCGGGATCGGGGACGGTGATGGCGCTTCCGCCGCGCGAGGCGCGGTTTGCGCCGCGGACGGCTGCGTTGATCCGGCAGCTTCGCGATTACGATTTCGCGGCCGGGATCGACTCGCTGAAGGACCGCTGGGAGCACCGGGCCGTGCAAGCGCTGGCGGACGCTTACACCACCCCCTCACCCAAGCCGCTGGCGCACGCCTACGTGACGGTGGCGCTGACCCTGGAAGCCGAGCGGCATTCGGCTGAAGCGGTTCCCGACGCGCGCGAGGCGGTGAAAGCCGATCCGCAGAGCGTGGATGCGCGCCTGGCGCTGGCCCATGCGCTGATGGACGATCTGCAGCCGCAGGCGGCCACGCGCGAGCTGAACGATGCCGTGCGGTTGTTCCCGAAGAATGCGTCGCTGCACGGCTTCCTGGGCACGGTGCTGGGCACGCAGGCGGACACCGACGAAGCGCTGCAGGAGCTGCGCACGGCGGTGGCGCTGGATCCCGGGAACGCGAATTTCCCGGTCGCCATCGGGTCGATTCTGGTGTCGCAGACGGCGCATCTGGACGAAGCCATGGCCGAGTTTCAGAAGGCGGCCCGGCTGGACCCGCACCTGGCCGTCGCGCAAGAATGGCTGCGCCGCATGGACACCCTGAGCGCGCAGGCGAAGGACGACCTGGCGGCCACGCTCAAGAAGGAGCGCGAGACCCCGCAGGACGCCGATGTGCACTACCGGCTGGGCGTGGATGAGGCGCGGCTGGGGCGCCTGGACGACGCGCGCCAGGAGCTGCAGAAGGCTGTCGCGCTGAATCCGCGGAACGGCCGGGCCTACGCCGACCTGGCGGCCATGGACTTTTACGGAAACGATTACGAAGCTGCGCGGCGGCACGTGAATGCGGCGCGCGCGGCCGGCTTCGAGCCGCCCTCGGCGCTGGTCATGGCGCTGGAGCGCAAGGAGAAGGAGAAGGGGCAGTCGCCGGTGGGGCGCGTGCCATAAGGGCTGATTTTCCGAGGGCCGCTCGTGTGGTCGATTACCAGGACTTCCGCGGGACCTTGGCCGGCTCCAGTTTCAGGCCGCGGCATTTTCAGGGCCGCGAAGATGCTCGGGCCCTTGGGTTCGGCGGCCTGGGGGACGGCGCCGGGATCGCCGCCGCCATCGGCGCGTCGGCCGCGGCACGCCAGCGCGAGGAGCCGTTTTTCCACGGCGGTCGGCGCTACATCCCCTGCAGGAAGTAATTGAAGCGTTTCTCGCGGCCGATGGTGGTGCTGGCGCCGTGGCCGGGAATCACCACGGTCTCCTCGGCCAGCGGCAGCAGCTTGTCGTGAATCGAGCGCAGGATCTGGCGCGCATCGCCGCCGGGCAGATCGGTGCGGCCGATGCTGTCGCGGAATAGCGTGTCGCCGGCCACCAGCTTGCCTTCGGAGGGAATCCACAGGCTGATGCTGCCCTGGGTGTGCCCCGGCGTATCCAACACGTGGAACTCGGTGGTCCCGATGACCAGGTGGTCGCCCTCCCTGGCGGGGGCGTCGATTTCCACCGGTTCCACCGGCTCCATGCCCAGCCAGGAGGCCTGCACGTCCAGCATTTTCTGCAGCTCGGTGTCCTTCTGGTTCATGTAGACGGGCGCGCCGGTAGCCTGTTTAAGCTTCTGCGCGCCGCCGATGTGGTCGATGTGGGCGTGGGTGATGACGATGCCCTTTACCTTCAGCGCATGGCGCGCCAGCACTTCCAGGATGCCGGCGATGTTGTCCCCAGGGTCCACCACCAGGGCTTCGCGGCTCTGCTCGTCGCCGAAGATGGAGCAGTTGCACGCCAGCACGCCGACCGGCAGGATCTCGTGGATCATAACCTGATTGTAAGGCCGGTCTGGGGTTTCCCCGCGGGCCGTCGAAGATTCCGCAAAGATTGCAGGCGATCGCGTCATCGCCGGGCGCCGTGCGATTGTATACTCAACCTATGGCCGAAGCGCTGAACGTGTTCATGCGGTGGCTGCACATATCCTCAGTGGTCACTCTGATTGGGGGGATGATCTTCGGGCGCGCGGTGTTGATTCCGGCGGCGGGCAAGCTGTCCGACGAGACGCGCACAGCCCTCGGCGAAAGGGCGGCGGCGGCCTTTCGTCCGCTGGTGGGCGCGGCCATCGCGGCGCTGCTGGTTTCGGGCACCTACAACATCGTCAGCAACCCCGGACACACGGTGAAATACCACATCCTGCTGGGGGTCAAACTGCTGCTGGTGATGCATGTGTTCGCGGTGTCGTGGCTGCTGGTGCAACCGAATTACGCGCACCGCTCGCGCGCCATGATGAGCGCCCTGATTTCGGGCCTGTGTATCATCCTGATCTCGGCTTACCTGCGGCGCATTTTCTAAAGACCCGGCGGGACCGTACACTGAACTTATGAGCCAAGGTTACCAGGCACTGCGCCACGGCGCCGCATGGCTGGATTTGCGCGCGCGGGGGAGGCTGGTGGCGCGCGGACGCGATCGCGCCCGATTCCTGCATAACGTGTCGTCGAACGAGGTGAAGAAGATGACCCCCGGGACCGGCTGCTACGCCTTTCTGCTGACGCCGCAGGGGCGCATCCAGGCGGATGTGTGGCTGTTCTGCTTCGACGGCCATTTCCTGATCGATACCGAGGCAGACCTGCGCGAGAAGGCGCGCCAGCAGATCCTGCGCTACAAGGTGGCCGACCAGGTGGAAGTGGAGGATGTTACCGGCGAGACGGCGGCGATTGGGGTGGAGGGTCCCACGGCCGGGGCGGTGCTGGCGTCTCTGGGCGCGCCGCTGCCGGGCACGGCCTATGCGCATCTGCCGTGGGAGGGAGCCACGGTTGCCGCGGTGACGCTGACCGGCCAGCCCGGCTTCCGGATTTATTCCGACGCCGGCGCCGCGGACGGGATCATCCGCCGCCTGGAAGAGGCCGGGGCGCCAGCCGCCGCGGAGGACGATGCCCGCGTGGTGCGGATCGAAAACGGCATCCCGCGCTACGGCGACGACATTCGCGAGAATAGCCTGCCGCAGGAGACGCGCCTGATGCACGCCATCAGCTTTACGAAGGGCTGCTACCTGGGCCAGGAGATTGTGGAGCGCATCCGCGCGCAGGGCCATGTGAACAAGCTGCTGTCGCGCGTGGAACTGGACACCGCCGAGCCGCCCGCGCCGGGGACGAAGCTGGCTGCCGACGGCGCGGAGGTGGGCGAGATCACGTCGGCGGTGTACTCGCCCGAGGCGGGCAAGGCGGTAGCGCTGGCTTACCTGCGGACGGCCTTCGCCGAGTCCGGGCGGGTGCTGAGCGCGGGCGGGGTGTCGGCGCGGGTGCGGTGAGGGAGGCAGGTTCTCACAGGAGGATAACGCCCAACCGCGCGATTAAGCGGGAACGTACGTCAACCTAATCACATCCTCGCCAACGAGACCGCTGGTCACCAGGCGGAGCGGCGGCCGAGGGCCGGAGAAGAATGGCTTGCCGCGACCAAGTACGATGGGGTGGAGGTAAAGTCGATACTCATCGATAAGACCAAGGTTGGTCAGGCTTCCTGCCAAGTCTGGTCCGGCAACGTCAATCTCCCCAACCGGCAGTGCCTTCAGCCCACGTATCACCGCCTCAATGTCATTCCCGACAAGTGTGGCGTTGGGTCCGACCGACTTCAACGTGCGCGACACAACCCACTTCGGCTGGCTCCGCCACGCCACCGCGAAGTCGTGTTGCTCCGCGCCCCAATCCGGGCAGTCTTCGTCCCAATAACGCATTACCTCGTACATGCGGCGACCGTAAACACTGCCCGTCAGGTCGCGCACTCGCTCTATGAAGTGACGAAAAAGCGCCGGGCTTGGCCTAAATTCCAGATGGTCGACGTAGCCATCCAAGGACTGGTTCATTCCATAGACGAGCTTGGCCATGGTACAAAATCTCCACCCCGGGTTCTTCCGAATAGCTTGAGCCGACGTTCCGCAGAAATGAGATTAAGCACTGCGGTCATTCACAATTTTACCGGATTGGACCATGTTCCGCTGACAGATAAAGTCGTGGCCTTCGCAAAGGAGCGGTGGTCACGGTTTCTTTCGTTGCCGATAGGGCGTCTGCCGCGTAACATCCCGTTCGCTGCACAGATCGTGGACGACGTTGACGGGATGGCGGAGGCCGCGGCCCATATCGGTCGAGCTTCCAGACGATCAGGGTGTCCCCCGACACAGGGCCTTTAAGGCAGCGTTGATCCCGGGACCGGCGTCGAGGCCGGAGGCGCGGTCCTCATAGAGCCGGCGCGTGGCCCCGCCGGCGGTCCGTAGGGCATTCGGCCCCACTATAAA
>Ga0335074_10011728_pt1 | contig 12260 bp, 6 predicted proteins | sample Lox_Sample_23_FD_206715 | JGI IMG/M metagenome (GOLD analysis project Ga0335074, IMG submission 206715) | Soil microbial communities from Loxahatchee National Wildlife Refuge, Florida, United States - Lox_Sample_2.3 | ecosystem: Environmental > Terrestrial > Soil > Wetlands | place: USA: Florida...
TGATGGCGCGGGTGAAGCCGGTGAGGGCCGCCGCGGCATCGAACAGCCGGCCCATGCTGGTGGTGGCAAAGGTGCGGAAGCCGCTTTGCAAGAGCCGGGCGGCCACGCGGTAGCGGTCCGGAAAGTGGAACGGCGGCGCGGCCAGGTCGGGCAGGTTGTCGATCTGCGCCAGGAAGCCGGCGGCCGCCTGCACGGGATGACGCGCGGCGGCATCGCCTCCCGCGAGCGCCGCGGGACGCAAATGCGCCACGCGCCGCAACCCGCCGCTCAGGCTGCCGGCGAAAAACTCGCAGCCCCAGATGGAGCCATCGTCGCCGTAGCCGGTGCCATCGAACGACACGCCCAGTACGGGTCTATCGAAGGCCTCGCGCTCGGCCAGAACCGAAGCGATGTGCGCGCGGTGGTGCTGCACGGCCACGCAGCGCTCGCCTTCCAGCGCCAGAGCCTCCTGAGTGGAGAAATACTGCGGATGCGCATCGTGGGCCACCACCACGCCGGAGGGTTCCAGATCGTACATGCGCAGCAGGTCGTGGATGGTCTCGCGGAAGGCGGTGAGCGCCGGTAAGTGCTCCAGGTCGCCGATGTGCTGGCTGACAATCACCTGACCTTCCACCGCCAGGGCGATGGAATTTTTCAGATCGGCGCCCACGGCCAGGATGGGGCGGCCGGCGGGAACGGTGGCCACGGCGCCCGGGGCGTACCCGCGGGCACGCCGCAGTATGGCCGGTCCGAAGGCTCCGGCACGCGCGATCGAATCATCCACCCGCCTGGCGATGGGGCGCTCACCGATCAGAAAGGCGTCGGCGATGCCGGCAAGACTCTCGACCGCTTCCGCATCGCGGAAGGCGATGGGCTCGCTGGAACGGTTGGCGCTGGTCATCACCAGGACATCGGGCGCACCGGCAGCGAACAGGAGATGATGGATCGGGGCGTACGGGAGCAGAACGCCCAGCTCGTTGGAGTCGGGCGCCACTCCTTCCAGTTCCACGCGCGACGGAACCAGCACGATGGGGCGGGCGGCGGATTCCAGCAAGCCGACGGCATCGCTATCGAGATGCGCCAGCGCGCGCGCGGTCTCGAGGTCGCCGGGCATCACAGCGAACGGTTTTTCTTTGCGGAACTTGCGCTCGCGCAGAAGGGCCACGGCGTCCGCATTGCCGGCATCGCAGGCCAGGTGGTAGCCGCCGATGCCCTTCACGGCTACGATCCCGCCCGAGGTCAACAGGCGCGCCGCGGCGGCGATGGCGGCCTGTCCGTGGGCGAGGGTTTCGCCATCCGATGCCAGCGAGTACTGCGGGCCGCACTGCGGGCAGGCCACCGGCTGGGCATGAAAGCGGCGGTTCAGGGGGTCGTCGTACTGCGCGGCGCAGTAGGAATCCATCGGCCACGCCGCCATGGTGGTGAGCGGGCGATCGTAAGGCAGCCCCAGAATGATGCTGTAACGCGGGCCGCAATCGGTGCAGTTGATATACGGATAACGATAGCGCGGGTCGCGGGGATCGAACAGCTCGGCCAGGCAGCGGGCGCAGATGGGCAGGTCGGGGGAGATGCGGGTGACCGGGCGCGCGCGGCGCTCGCTGGGGCGGATCTGGAAATCGCCCAGGCCCGCCGGTTCGGAGGAATCCACCTCCACCGAAACGATCCGGGCGGCCGGCGGCGCCTGTTCGACCAGCTCGCGGACGAAGCAGTCGAGCGCCGGCAGCGCGCCTTCCAGGTGAATTTCGACGCCTTCTTCGTGGTTGAGCACCCAGCCGTTCAACTGGTGCGCGTGCGCCAGCCGGTAGACGAACGGCCGGAAGCCCACGCCCTGGACGATACCGCGCACGCGAACCGAGCGGGCCTGCAGGGCGACGGTGGGACCGGCGGCGTCAGGCATTCGGCGCCTCGGGCGACTGGCGGATGGCGGAATCGAGCGGGCAGCGCACTTCCTCCACCATCGTAGCGGACCCGAAGCTGAGAGGGGGCTAGTGTCGTGTCCCAGCCACGAATTACGAACGATCCTTCACCGTCACGGCTGTGATCAGAGCTACGAGCGTAGGCGGGTGTTCCGGTAAATGGGAACAAATTGCGCGGTCATCGCACCGGCGCCTTACTGTACGGCGATGTACAGCGTCTGCGAGCCGGTGGCGCCGCCCTGCGTAAAGGTCAGCGCCGCTTTGTTGTTGGCCGGAATGTTGGGCACGGTGACGTTGAACTGGTATAGTCCGATGCTGCCGGCGGCCAGACCCTGGAATGTGACCGTGGCCGGGGCGCCGCCAATCGAGATCTGCACCGGCTGGCTAAGGGTGTTGCTGCCGCTGACGATCTGGCCCGCCGGAATGTTGGGCGTGACCGACCCGAATCCCACGCCATACAGCACGATGGTCTGGCCGGGAGTGGCGGGCTCCGAGGTGACGCCCGGAATCGCGCCCGCCGGCGCCACATAAGTGGAGTAATCGTTGAAGGTGGCGCCTGCGTACTGGATTCCGCCGACTTTGAAAGACGCCGGCGCGAACAACCCCGGCTCGGTGGCGTTGACCGTGACGGTGTAGCTGGCGCTCGTTCCGGCGGCGGTTTTCACCACCACCTGCTGCTGTCCGGTGGACACATTGGAGGGAACCTGGGCGTTGATCTGCCCGCCGCTGATGTATTCGATGAAGGCCGACTGGCCGCCGATGGTGACGGTGGTCCCATCGAGCGAGGTGGGCGCGCTGGCGCCCTGGAAATCGCTGCCGGTCCAACTGCGGTCGTCGAGCGCCAGGTTGGTGCCGTAAATTTCAATCCAGCTTCCCGGCGCGATGGCCGGAAAGGCGCCGAATGAGGAGGCCGAAATCACCCCGCCGCCGGCTACCGCAGGGGCCGTGGGGGTGAGCGCGCGGATCACGTTGTTGGAAGCATCGGCTACATAAAGGGTGCCATTGGTGTCGAGCGCCAGGCCGGTGGGGAAGCTCAGCATGGCCTGCAGGGCCGGACCGCCATCACCCGAGTAGCCAGGGCCATAACCACCGGCGATGGTAGAGATGATGCCCTGGGTGTTGACTTCGCGGATGCGGCTGTTGTTGTAGTCGGCAATGAACAGGTCGCCCACCGAGTCCACGGCCACGGACCAGGGCCGGTTCAATTCGGCATCAACGGCCGGACCGCCATCGCCCGAATAACCGCCGGTGCCGTTGCCGGCCACCGTGGTGATGATGCCGGCCGGGGTGACCTTGCGGATGCGGTGATTTTCGCTATCGGCGATATACACGTTGCCCTTGCTATCCACCGCCACGCCGAGCGGCACATTCAAATCGCAGGGAATCGCGGGCCCCCCATCGCCGCCGTATATGCCATTGCCCGGATCGGCGCCCTGAAATCCGCCGGCCACGCTATTGAGGATTCCCCCCGTGGTGACCACGCGCACGCGGTAATCCTGGCTGTCGGCAATGTAGAGGTCGCCGGCGGCATCCACCGCCAGCCCCACCGGCTGGTTCAGCGAAGCGGACGGATTGGTGGCCGGTAAGCCATCGGCGAAATAGCCATAGCAGCAGTTGTTGCCGGCGAACGTGTTGATGACGCCCTTGGTATTCACCTGGCGGACAATCTGGTTGTGAAGGTCCGAAATATACACGTTGCCCGCGCCATCCACGGCCACTCCGTAAGGGAGGTCGAAGGCAGCGCTGGTGGCCGGGCCCCCGTCGCCGTTGTAGCCCACTTCGCCATTGCCGGCAATGGTATTGACCTTGCCGCCGGAGACCTCGCGGATGCGGTAGTTGCCGCTATCGGCGATGTACAGATTGTGCGAAGAATCGAGGGCAATGGCGACCGGGAAATTGAACTGGGCCTGGGTGGGCGCGGAGTCATCGCCGGCGAAACCGGCGCCGCTGTTGTAGGTACCTTCGCCGACATTGCCGGAGGGGCCGGTTCCAGCATAAGTGCTGATGGTGTAAGAGCTGGGCTGCGCGAAGCACGGCGCGGGCCCGAGCAAAGCCAGTCCGGCCAAACCGGCAAAGACGAACGGAGCAAAATTGCGGGACACAGTGGTCATCTCCAAACGAATGCGTTGCCTCTATGAACGATGGCGCCAAGCAGCTTGTGGTGACCCTGCAAGCGCGGCACCGCGGCACTGCTCAGAAGCTATGGAATCATTTTAACGTGCTCACAGGAAAGACGGTTACGCCGAAAAGCGTGGCTTTCGGGATACGGGTGTGCCGTCAAGCGCCCACCAGCGCCTTGCGGAGGGCCGCGGCGGCAGCGGCGGCGGCCTGGGCGGGCGGCATCTTGCGCACCGCCTCGTTAAACGGTTCGGCGCGGACCGGCCCGTGGAAGCCAATGCTTTCGAGCGCGCCGAGGAAGGCGTGGATGTCGATCACGCCGGTGGCGGCCGGCAGCTCACGGTGGTTGTCCATCATCTGGTCCTTCGGAATCCCCAGCGGAGCGTCGTTCAGGTCCACCGAAACCACGGCGCTGGCGGGGAGCGCGGCGATATCGGCGGCGGTGTCGCCGGCGTGGTACCAGTGCCAACTGTCCAGCACCATCCCCACGTTGGGGCGGTTGATTTCGGCGATCAGCTCGCGCATTTCGGCCATGGTGTGGACGAACGGATAGCGGCCGGTGGTCCACAGCGTTTTGGGAGCCACATACTCGATGCCGAAACGGATTTCGGAATCGCCCAGCACGCCGGCGATTTCGCGCAGGCGGGTGGCGTGCAGCTTGAAATTGGCCAGGTAAGTGAGGGTGTCGCTACGCGGCAGCACGTAAGTGGTCACCTTGCCGACGCCGGCGCGCTGCAATCCCTTGGAATAGGCAGGGAATTGCGCCATGCCGGTGGAAAAGACGGTTTCGTCGCGGCGGAATTCCACGGGCAGGCCGGCCATGGCCCACACGATTTTCTTTTCGTGCATGGTGCCCGCCAGATCGGCGAGGGCGCTTCGATCGAGGGTGTTGAGGTACTTGCCGTCGGCATCCACGGCGTCGAAGCCGTTGGCCGCAGCCAAGTCGATGGCCTCGCGCTGGGAAGCCTGGATGCCCAGCGCACCGCAACTCAGGTGCAATTGCATGCCGCGGACGGTGGCGCGGGAGCGGGCGGCCAGCGCGGCGAGAGCCAGAAAGGTCCGTCGTTGCACGACTACGATGGTAGCGCAACGATTGGCCTATGCGCGGCTGGGTGTGCAGCCGATCGCAATCAGCGGATTTGAAGAAGATTCCTCGCACGCCGATTGCAGGCAGGGGGCAGGAAAAGGGCGGCCCGCCAGGAAGCCGTTCTGCAAACCCTGACTGCCGATGTCCTCAAGAGCAGCGAAATCGAGGAGAGAAACTGGACGCCGCGCAGGTCCGGTCGTCCGTGATGCCGTGTCCGTCGATGGGGCTCATCGGGTCGGCCGCCGAAGCGCTCTTCAGATCCACATAGACGCCGATTTTGCCGCGCGCCAGGTCCGGCGCCTGGTCGAAAGCGGGGATCTTCACGCCCGCGAATTGCGGCCCCGCTTCATTCCGGCATCGACAGCCTTCTTTCAGCCTTCTTGACGGCGTCCTGGTCCACCTGAATCAGAAGACCAAAACGGCCGTTGCCGGCGCAAAGCGCCTGGACCGCGTAAAGGTTGATCTCCTTTGCCGCCAGTTTCGTCAAAACTTCAGCGACTGCACCCGGATGATCGTCACCGGTGATGTGGAATGCCGTCTGCTTCTTTCCGAGTTCGATCTTGAGTTGCCTGGCGGCCTTCTTGAGGAGTGCAGCGTCTTCCGGAACGAGATCGATTCTGGATTTGCTTTTGCCAACCGGGTAGCCCCAGATGCCAACAAAATTTACCCCGGCCTCCTTAAACGCGGCGAGCAATTGCGCCCCCTTGCCCGGCTTGTTTGGGACAACCACCGAGTAACAATCCACTTTTGCCATTTTCCAGGTCCTTTCCTCGCCAGTACTCTTCTCAGTGTATATTGCGGATGCCGCGGTTGAGTCGGGCGTACCTCCGACCCGTTCCGGCCCGAGGAGCATTTGTGTACAAAGCGTTCCGCGTTCCAGCGCAGGTGCTAATGGCAGGCAAGCGTGCGCGCCGGGGCGAATGCACGACGGAGATTCACGCTCTTACTTTTTGGGGAACGAAACCTCCACGGTTTTGATTTCGTAGGGTCCGGTGGGCACGGTCACGCTGCGGCCATCCGGCGCGAGGGCGAGGGTCGAACCGTGCTTCTCCATCAGGTTGGTTTCCACCGCGCTCACCGCCTTTTGCGGCAACTGGAGCTTCACCTGCGCCGGTTTGCCTTCGAATTCGTAGAAGCGGAAGATGACGCCGTCGTCGTCCTCGGCCTTCTTCATCACCGTCAGGATGACGTTGCCCGGTTCCACCCGTGCCCACGAGTGGTTGCCCGGCAGGGTGCCCGTGTGCGGCTCGGTGACCCTTGCGATCAGGGGATAGTTCAATTCGTACCCTTGGCGCATGGTGTTGCCGGCTTTCCAATCGCCGGAATGTGCGTACAGCGCGTAGGTGAATTCGTGGAAGCCCTGGTCCGCGATACGGCCGTCGGGAGCGGGCATCTGCGGCGAGCGCAAGAGCGACAAACGGATTACGCTTCCCAGCGCGTCGTATCCGTACTTGCTGGCGTTCAGCAGGCTGAACCCCTGGGCGGCATCGGAGATATCGCCCCAGCGCAGCGCCGGCACTTCGAACATGGCCTTCTCTTCCGGTGTGTTGCGCGTGGTGGGCCGCTCGATGGTGCCGTAGGGAATCTCGAACGTCGCGCGGGTGGCCTGCACGTTGACGGGGAACGCCGCCTTCAGCAGAACATGCTCCTCCTGCCAGTTGACTTGCATGTTCACATCCACGCGAGGCACGCCGGCGTACACCGTCACGTCCTCCTGGATGGTGGATTCGGGGCCTTCCGCGCGGGTCGGCGCTTTGAAGTTATAGCTGATCCGCACCACCACGCGCTCCGGTCCGTTCTCCACAACCTTCACTTCCCTGGGTTGTTTCAGGTCCCACTCGTCCTGGTCGAAGCGGATCTCCCAGGCGTCTTGCGTGCGCGGCACATCTTTGAAGGCTTCGAGCAGGTTGCCGCAGCCGCCCGGGGCCACCGCTTCCTTGCCGTCCGCCTTATTGACCAGGCTGGTGACACATCCGCTCTTGGGGTCGATCTTGACCCGGAGATACTCATTCTCAATTTCGGTTCCGTTCACCTTGAGGGGCGAAACGGGCGGGCGCGGATTGGCTATCGAAACCACGTGCAACACTTCGTACCCCATTGCCGGCACATTCTTCGCCATCGCTTGCAGAGTGACCAGTTGCCCGTTGGCGTTCCGCGAAATGATTTGCGAATCCAGCAGCCGTCCCGCCGAATCGCGGACTTCAAGGTGCTGTCCCGCGGCGGGCGCGTGCACTTCCACCGTGACCGGCGAGGTGCGTTCCCACGAGAGTGAATTGTAGACCACCACCGGAATTCCCGCGCCGGCGGTATCGATGCCTCCGTCCAGGTCGCCCAGCGCGCCGTTCAGAATATTCTGGCTCCGCAGGCTGGCGTCGGCAAGGTTCCGCGCCGCATCCACATAATTGATGCCGATGCCCGAACCCGGCATGATGTCGTGGAAGTGGTCGAACAGCACGCGCTTCCAGATGTCTTCGAATGCGCCGTTGTCGTAAGGGCGGCTGGCGTTGAGGTAGGCCAGCGACGCGAACTTTTCCGCGTTCTGCAGCAGTTCCTCGTTGTAACGGATGAGCCGCTTGGTCTCGGATTGCGTAGTGTAGCAGCCGCGGTGATACTGCAGATACAATTCGTCGTCCCACACCGGGGGCTTCAGGTCGCCTTTTTGAATGCTGTTTTCCAGGTCGTCGAAAAACTGGCGTGCGGTGCTGAAAACGGTCTTCGGGTAGGTGGCCGAAGGACTCTCCATCTTCACGCCTTCATCCAGCATCTGGCGGGTCGGTCCGCCGCCATGATCTCCCATGCCAAACAGGTGCATGATCTCGGGAAATTTGGTCTGCCCCGAGTAATCGGCCACATCCTGCGAGAGGCTCACGGGATTGATGCCGCCCGAGTAGCCATGCGGGAAATAGGTCAGCACGCGGCTGCCGTCCGGCGATTCCCACCAGAACAGCTTGTACGGAAACGTAGTGGTTTCGTTCCACGACATCTTCTGTGTGACGAAGGTGTCGAAGCCGGATTTCTTATAGATTTGCGGAAGCTGCCAGCTATAGCCGAACGAGTCCGGATTCCAGCCGATGGTGGTTTCCTTGTCGAAATATTTTTTAAAAAAGCGGGTGCCTACCAGAAGTTGGCGCACCAGTCCTTCGCCGTCCGGCATGTTCAGGTCGGGCTCGACCCACATGCCGCCCACCAGTTCCCAGCGGCCTTCTTTGACGCGCTCCTGGATCTCACGAAACTCCGCCGGATATTTTTCGCGCAGCCAATCGTAATCCTGCACGCTGGATTGCGCATAGGTGAAGCCGGGATATTCGCGCATCAACTGCAGCACCGTGGTGAAGGTGTCGCGCACCACTTGCACGGTTTCTGTCCAGGGCCACTCCCACGCCATGTCGATGTGCGAATTGCCCACCAGCCGGATAGTGTATTGGCGGCTCCAGTCCCTGATGGGCTGAAGGTCGTGAGCGGCCGCGTCCAGAGAGCGGTTGAAGGTCTGTTGATCGCCGCGGTCGAGCGCCGCCAGATCGATAGCTTTGGCGGCATTGTCCAACTGCCCCTGATGCTCCGCCGCGCCCGCGGGAGAACCGTTGAGCAGCACTTCCGCCGACTGAATTTCGCTGCGAATGGTGGCTGGGTCGAGCTGGTCGGGGTACTCCACCTGAATTTGCGCGCCTTGAAACCGTCCCGTGGCCGCATGGAACGGCACTTTGACGGCGATGACGTATTTCTGCCCGGGCGCCGCCCGATTGGTGAGGAGGATCGGGTCGAGGGTCCGGCCTTCGCCTTGCGCCACCAGGCCGCCATTCACAAATACGCGGCCGTCGCTCGAGAGACGCGGCATCATTTTCAGACGCGCGCCGCGAATATCCTTGCCTCCCACAGTGGGCGGGACCTCGAAGGTCGCGCGATACCACGCCATCATTGCGGTTTCGCCCTGCTGCCGGCCGCCCCGGCCCTGCCCGCGGCCTCCGCCCCGCCCACGCCCTCCCTCGAGCATCACCTTGTTCCACGCGGAATCGTCCAGAGACGGATCTTCGCCGTGGGGCATATCGGCGTGTGCGGTCCACTGGGTGATGGGGATGACGGTCATGGCTTCCAGGCGCGCCAGCACAACGGGATATTTTTCCGGCGGGCGCGTCGGCTGCACATTGCGTTGCGCCCGCAAACTCACTGCGCAGAGGAGACCGCACACCAGAGCGGCGGGAAGATTCCTGGTCCGGAGAAGCTGCATAAAATAAAGGGTCCTTTTGGTAAACGTTCTTCTCCCTTCTACCATGAACCGGAGGCTCGTGGCGCCCTGACGATTCGAGATTACGGAGCGCCGGATCGTTTGTACTGGAACATCCCACTGGATTGATCCATCCCTCATGCGGCCTCTCAATGCCAATCTATTCGAGGCGCTGCCTTCCTGGTTGCTTCCGCCGACGCCGCTGGCGTAACGGGGATTGCAAACCACTCTGCGCGGAAGCCCGGCAAAGTTCAATCGCCGGAAACGGCCCCGAGTTTGGTGGAACCCGCCAGACCGGCCGGAGTTCGATGGGGACTCCGGCGGCTGGAGTATCCTGGTAATGCGTCATTCTCTTCCGTGTATCGCATGCGCCGCGGCGCGCCCTGGGCTCGGTGTCCCCGGCAGGATTATCGCGTCGCTGGGAGCCGCGGAATGTCATCGGCGCTTTAAGGAGAGCCATGCGGCGGGCAGCGCGGCGCGGATCTGGTCTGCACTTTTCATTCGCGGATGGAGTAGCCTGTCTCAGCAGCGGGAGAGGTGGGACCTTTCCCGGAAAGGAATCGAAATGGACTTAACGAGGCGTGATTTAGGAAGGGTAGCTCTGGCGGCGTGGCCGTTGGCGAAGCTGGCCGCTAAGCCGGATTCGCTGTTCGGAGGCGTCCAAGTCGGCGCTAACGTGCCCTACAGTTTCCACAACATGTCCGGCACGGCCGACAAGATTCTGGAATACATGAACCAACTCGATCTGAGCGCCGCCGAGCTTCGGTTGCAGCCTGTGGAAGCTTACCTCGGAGCGCCCGGAGTGTATGCTTCAAGCTTCGACGCGCCGGGCAGAGGCCGGCGCGGCGCAGGCGCACCCGCTGGTGGCCGTGGCCCAGGTGGTGGAGACGCAGCTCGGGGCACACGCGGCCCAGGCGGAGCGCGCGGTGGCCGGGCTCCCCTTACGCCGGAGCAGCAGGCCGCGCGGGCCGAAGAAGCCAAAAAGCTTTCCGATTGGCGCCTCTCGCTTTCCATGGACAAGATCAAGAACTTCCGCAAGAAATACGAAACCGCCGGCGTTCTGATCCAGATCCTTAAGGTAGATAACTTCAACTCCTTCAGCGACGGCGTCACCGACTATTTCTTCGAGGTGGCCAAGAACCTGGGCGCCCACGCCATTTCCACCGAGGGTCGCTTGAGCGACATCGAGCGGCTCGGGAAATTTGCCGATAAGCACAAAATGATGGTCGGCTACCATGGCCATACCGCCGGCCCGGGCGGAGAGGCCTTCGGCGCCCCGGAAAACTGGGAGAAGGCCATGGCCGTCGCGAAATACAACGGCATCAATCTGGACCTTGGCCATTTCGTGGTCGGCAACCATACCTCGCCGATTCCCTTCATGACCAAATATCACGACCGCGTCACGCACATCCACGTGAAGGACCGCAAATACGACGGCGCCACCGTGCCGTTCGGCCAGGGCGACGTACCCATCGTCGAGGCTCTGCAGCTCATGAAGAAGAACCAGTGGAAGTTTCAGGCCACTATTGAATTCGAGTATCCGGTCCCGGAGGGGTCGGACTTGCTGACCGAAATGGGCAAGTGCGTCGAGTACTGCAAGAAGGCGCTCGCTTAGAGGGTTGCCTGATAGCCGCGTGGCTTCGCCCGCAGTTCGCCGCGTCGGCCGGGCACGGAGCCTGCCGGGTCCACGTTCTTCCTCCGCAGACCCGCAAAAGACTTAAACGGATGACTACAACGAGAGTTCTGGCGATTCACGCGCATCCTGACGATGTGGAGATTCTGGCAGGCGGAACGATGGCCCTGTTGGCCAGCCGGGGACACGCGATCATCATCGCCACATTCACGCCGGGAGATTGCGGGTCGCACGAACTGGGGCCGGAAGAGATCGCCGCCGTCCGCAGAGGGGAAGCCGCCCGTTCGGCGGCGCGGATTGGTGCCACGTACGTCTGCCTGGAGATGCGCGACCTGGCGATCTTCAGCGACGACCGGTCGCGACGCCTGGTAGTGGAAGCGTTGCGAAAAACTCGCCCGCAACTGGTGTTAGCCTCTTCTCCAGTGGATTACCTTTGCGACCATGAGGCTGCGAGCGCGCTGGTCCGCGACGCCTGCTTCGCCGCTCCGGCGCCGAATTACCGAACCGGAGCGGTTGAACCGGCGCCCCCGCTGGCAGCCATCCCTCATCTCTATTGGATGGACCCGGTGGGCGGCCAAGACCGTGAGGGCCTTCCCGTCGCGCCGGCTTTCGTCGTCAACGTGGCGGAAACATTCGCACGCAAGCGGGAGATGCTCGCCGAACACTCCAGCCAGCGAGAGTGGCTGCGCCAGCATCACGGCACGGACGACTATCTGGAAACCATGGAACGTTGGACGCAGGAATGCGGACGACGCGTAGGGTTCTCGCACGGTGAAGGATTCCGTCAGTATCGCGGCCACCCCTTCCCGCAGAGTCCGCTGCTTCAGGAATTGCTGGGAGACCTCGTGGTGCGCTGCTAGCCGAGGCGGAGCCGGCGTCGCCGCCGTGGGGCCGAGGGCTGCGGTCTGCGCGCCGCGGCGTCAGACCCTCAAACGGCGATTCGCGGCAGGTGACGCGATCCCGCAAAAGCGTACTCCGCGTGCGTGCGAGACCACCAGTCCCACGCGACAGCGGGACGTCCTGTCTCGGTGTGCACAACTGCTTAAGCGGAAGCGCGCTGGCCAATGGGATCATCCATGCGGCAACGTCGAGAGGTACTTTGGGCTACACTAGAGTACCGGGTACTACCGAGGCCTTCCGCCAGCCGGTAGAGGCAACGCCAGGTCTCGAAGGGAGTGAATAGTCATGAACTCTTCACAAGGTTCGAGCAGCCGTCGTGAATTCATCAAGGCCACCGGTAAATCGGCTGCACTTTCGGCTTTGGCCAACGTCGCGATGCCCTCCGTCCACGCAGCGGGCAGCGAC
>Ga0335074_10011729_pt1 | contig 12258 bp, 8 predicted proteins | sample Lox_Sample_23_FD_206715 | JGI IMG/M metagenome (GOLD analysis project Ga0335074, IMG submission 206715) | Soil microbial communities from Loxahatchee National Wildlife Refuge, Florida, United States - Lox_Sample_2.3 | ecosystem: Environmental > Terrestrial > Soil > Wetlands | place: USA: Florida...
CAGGCTCTTGCGATTCGGGATTATTATCCCGATTATGTCGGCGGGAACAGCGTCTACGAGCTGAGCGCTGATTTGTACCTGAGTAAGAGTGACAAACCTGCTGCAATTCAGGAGCTGGAAAAGTATCGCGCCGCGGGCGGCACGAATGTCGAGACGCTTAAAAAGCTGGCGCGCCTCGAGCAGGAAGCGGGCAAAGCGAACCAGGTCGAGATTACGCTTCGGAAATTGAATTACGTCTATCCGGAAGACGAAGAGATTCACCGGCGCTTCGGCGACCTTCTGCTTCAAGGCGGCGACGCCACGGCGGCAGTGCGCGAATATCAGGCTGTGGTAACGCTCGAACCCGCTGACAAAGCCGAATCACATTATGAATTGGCGCGCGCGCTGAATGCGGCGCATCGAACGAATGAAGCCAAAGACGAAGTTCTTCTCGCACTGGAAGCTGCGCCGGGTTTCAAGCCCGCACAGAAACTTCTTCTGCAATTGAGCCAATAATCATGTCCACTACAACTGCGCCGCTCACCGATACCGCTGAAGTGAAGGCGCGACTCCGTCGTTTTCAGGAAGTCCAGGCGGCCATCAAACGGGAAGTTCACAAGGTAATTGTCGGTCAGGACGAAGTCATCGAGAACGTGTTGATTTCGCTGTTCGTCGGCGGCCACTGCCTGCTCACCGGGCTGCCCGGAACCGCGAAAACACTATTGGTGCGCACCATGGCTCGCACGCTGGGGCTGAAGTTCAATCGCATCCAATTCACGCCCGACCTGATGCCGTCCGACATCACTGGTACCGACATCATTGATGAAGACCCGCACGGCCGCCGCACCTGGACCTTCGTGCCTGGGCCGATTTTTTCAAACGTGCTATTGGCCGACGAGATCAACCGCACCCCGCCAAAAACGCAATCGGCGCTGCTCGAGAGCATGCAGGAGCTGTCATGTACGGTGCGCGGCCATCAGTATCGCATCGAGCCGCCGTTTCTGGTGCTCGCGACCCAGAACCCGATCGAGTTAGAGGGCACGTATCCACTGCCGGAAGCGCAACTCGACCGCTTCCTCTTTAATACGGTGCTCGACTATCTGACTGCTGATGATGAGTTGAAAGTTGTCGATTTGACAACGACCACACTAACGCCCGAAGCCGATGTGGTTACGAGCGGCGAAGAAGTCCTCGATTTTCAGCAGCTCGTGCGCATGACGCCGGTTGCGGAGTCTGTCGCGCGCTACGCCATTGAATTGGTGCGCGCTACACGTCCCGGCGACAACGGGGACGCGCCCGATTTCATCAAGAAGTATGTAAACTTCGGAGCGAGCGTGCGCGCCGCGCAGTTCCTGGTGCTGGCGGGCAAGGCTCGCGCGCTCATGCACGGGCGTTTCCACGTGGCTTATGAAGATATTCGCGCACTAGCGACGCCGATTATGCGGCACCGCGTGCTGCTCAATTTTCATGCCGAATCGGATCGCTTGAACACTGACGAAATTCTGCGGCGATTGCTCGAGTCGAAGGCGGCTCCACGCGGATAGACGAACCAGCAGGATGCCATGCCCGCCGAAGTTGCCAACCGCTTTCTAGATCCCGCTGTCCTTGCGGAAATCTCGGGCCTGGACCTCATCGCGAAAACTGTTGTGGACGGGTTCATCGCGGGTCTGCATCGCTCGCCCGATTTCGGATTCAGCCAGGAGTTCGCGGAATATCGCGCCTACACCCCGGGTGACGATCTGCGGCACGTCGATTGGAATGTCTTTGCGCGAACTGAGAAAGCGTACCTGAAACGCTATCGCGGCGAAACCAACACCGCGCTGATGGTATTGCTGGACGCAAGCGCGAGTATGGGTCTCGGCTCCGGTCCGGTGCGCAAGTTCGACTATGCAAAATATCTCGCTTCCGCGCTGGTCTACTTGGCGCATCTGCAACGGGACAGTGCGGGTCTCATCGTCTTTCACGACGACGTGGCGAATTTTATCCGGCCTTCAGCCCGCCAGGGCCAGCTCACGCGATTGCTTTATGGCATCGATCGGGCGCAGCTCGGTGTACGCACCGATTTCCGGCGTCCTTTCTTCGAGCTGCAGCAGTTTCTCCGGCGCCGCGGCATCACGGTTCTCATTTCGGATTTCTTCGAGGACCCGGACAAGATCGTCGAAACTGTCGAGCCGCTGCGCTTTCGAGGCAATGAAGTCGTGCTCTTCCATGTGCTGGACCCACACGAGTTGAATCCACAGCTTGGCGGTCCCACGCTGCTGGTCGACATGGAAACCCGCGAAGCCATCGAAGCGTCGCCCGAGTATGCGCGTAGCGAGTACCCAGCGAAGATCGGCGCGCACATTGAGGCGCTCCGGTCGAAGGCGCAGGCCGCCGGTCTCGATTATTTCCTGTTGCGCACGGATCAGCCGCTCGACGCAGCTCTGCGCGAATACTTCACACTCCGCCAGGGGAGGCTTTGAATGGGTTTCCTTTCGCCCGGATTCTTAGCCGCGGCTGGCGTGATCGCCCTGCCGCTGTGGCTGCATCTGCTGCGGCAATACAAACGGACGCCGCAGCCGTTCAGCTCCTTGATGTTCTTCGAGCGGCGCGTGCAAAGCTCGGTCAAGCATCGCCGCCTGCGCTATCTTGCATTGCTCTCGTTGCGCGTTGCGCTGCTGCTGTTGCTCGCGCTGGCCTTTGCGAATCCGTTCGTCAACCGAACCTCCGCAATTGCCGGCCGCCGTAAGCTCACGGTCATCGCAATCGACCGCTCATTCAGCATGCGCTATGGCGACCGCATGCAACAGGCGAAGACAACTGCACACCGCGTTCTGGACGGCCTGAACGGGCGCGAGTTCGCGCAGGTCATCGCTCTCGATTCGCACGTTGAAAATCTAACTCCACCGGAGACTGATAAAGGACCGTTGAGCGCGGCAATCGATTCCATTCAGGCGAGTGATCTCGCCAGCTCGTTCGGCGAATTCGCACGTGCTCTGCGCGTCATGGATCAATCGAGCGGCATGCAGCTTGACGTACATCTCATTAGCGACATGCAGCAAACGTCCATGCCGCCTGGTTTTCGAGACCTGCAGATGGGGCCGCATACTTCGCTTTCTCTCGATGCGATAGGAAGCGGCAACGCACCAAATTGGGCGGTGGAAAGTGTCAGCGTGCCGTCGCGCGTCTACGATGCGACGCACACGCGGCTGACGGCAACAGTTGCGGGTTGGCACACGGAAGCGGCCGTCAAGAGAATTTTGCTGATGCTGGACGGCCGAGAGCTGGCGTCGCGCGATGTCAGCGTTCCGGCGAATGGACGCGCCCAGGCAGAGTTCCTGTCTTTTGAAGTTCCGTACGGCGCGCATCGAGGCGAAGTTCACCTGGAGGCGCCGCATGATCAACTCCCGAACGACGATTCATTTTCATTTTCAATTGAACGCTCAGATCCGCGCAAAGTTCTGTTTCTCTATGCCGGAGGACGGCCTCAGCAGGCTTTCTATTACAAGACCGCAATGGAATCGGCGAACGACACGGGTTTGATTGTCGATGCCGAGGCAGTAGAGCTAGCGGCCAGAGACGATCTCTCCAAGTTCGCCTACGTTGTGCTGAGCGATATCGGCGACCCCGGGGATCAGCTCGCGCGCGCACTCGATGATTACGTTCGGCGCGGCGGCTCGGTTCTGATCGGCTTGGGCGAGAAGAGCGCGAATTACGGCCGCGTGCCGCTCGTTGGCGACCGCTTCACAGATGTACACGAGACGCAGGGCGCGGGATTCGTAGATAGCCAGCATCCGGCTCTGGCCGGCGCCACGCATTTCGACAACGTGCAGTTTGCCGATTGGATGCAGCTTTCAGCAAAGCCCGGCGCGCGCGTCCTGGCGAAACTGGCAAACGGGTCGCCGCTGCTGATCGAGGAATCAATGGGCGAAGGACGGCTGCTCATTTTTGCATCCAGCCTGGATAACTCGATGAATGATTTCCCATTGCATGCTTCCTTTGTGCCGTTTGTCGCGCAGACGGGGCGCTATCTGGCGGGCGGAGACGAAACGGCATCCAGCGTGGTCGCGGGAACACCGGTTGCTTTGCGGCGCACACGCGAGCAGGGCACGGCCGCAGACATCATCGGTCCTGACGGCCGCCATGAGCTATCGATCAGTGAAGGCACGCAGGCTCTGACATTTGATTTACCCCGCGCCGGCTTCTATGAAGTGCAACGCGCGGATGGCCGCCGCCTGCTGATGGCCGTTCATGCCGACCGGCGCGAATCCGACCTGACAAATATCCCAGCCGAGACCCTGACGCTTTGGCGCAATACTGGAAATACGGCGGTGGAAGCTCAGCCAGCAACTATGGAACGGCAGACCCAAGCCTGGAGCCTGTGGCGCTATGCGCTGCTGCTGGTGTTGGCGGCGGCTTTGATGGAATCAGTGTTTGCGAGTCGATACCTGCGGCAAGAAAGGCAGACGGCATGACGGCGCTTCAAGAACTCAATGCATATCTGGCTCGCCTGGAGATGCGCTTCCGCCTGTTCGCCGCCTCCCGAGGCGCAGCGGCGGTGGCGGGCTTCGCGCTCAGTCTCACTATCTTTCTAGTGTGGATCGGCAATCGCTACCGGTTTGCATCTGGCGTTGTTTTGCCCTTGCGTGTGTTGCTGTTTCTCGCACTCGCGGCCGCCATTTCGTTTCTGTTGGCGCTGCCGCTGTTCAAGCTGAACCGCCGGCGCGTTACGCGCATGGTGGAGCAACGTGTTCCGGGACTGCAACAGCGCCTGCTTACCATCGCCGAGCGGCCGGACCCGGCGAATCCGTTCACTGAGATTGTTGCCGAAGATGCACTGCGTGTCGCACGCGAGCATCGGGCAGACTCGCTCACGCCCACTCGCCTGCTGTTTGTGTTCGGCGGCTCTGCTGCGCTAGCCGCCGCGATTCTGATTTGGGTCATAGCGGCCGGCCCGGGCTACTGGGGCTATGGCGCTTCGCTGCTCTGGACCGGCAGCGCCAATGCCGGCAGACGCCCGCTCTATGACATCGCGGTGCGGCCCGGCAACAAGACGGTGCGGCGGAAGTCCGACCAGATGATCACGGCGCGCCTGTTCGGATTTTCCGCGCACCAGGTGATCTTGCACGCGCGCTACGGCGGCGGCGCGGCGTGGGAACAAACTCCCATGCAACCTGAGCGCAACGGAAACGGTTACCAGTTTCTTTTCGCCGGCCTGGCGGATCCGGTCGAGTATTACGTGCAAGCTGGCGCATCGGAATCCAAGCACTACACGCTGGCTGTGAAAGACCTGCCCGGTGTCGAGCGCGTACGCGTGGCGCTGCATTTCCCCGCGGCGCTCAGAATTCCGGACGCGGTGCAAGACCCGGGCGGCGATATTCGGGCGGTGCAGGGTACCCAGGCGGATATCGCCGTACTCACTGATAAGCCGCTGGACCACGGCTTCCTGGTTCTCGAAAACGGAACCAAGCTGGAACTTGCGCGAGGCGATGGCAACTGGCTGAGTGCGCGCCTTCCGATCGCTAAAGATGGCTCGTATCACGTGGCTGCGCTCGATGGCGGCGAAACCGTGCGTTTGAGCGATGACTACTTCATCGAAGCCAAGAAAGATGAGCCGCCTTCGGTTCGCATTTTGCGGCCGGGTCGCGACCCGCACGTCAGTCCCATCGAAGAAGTTCCAGTAACCGTAGACGCCGCAGACGACTTCGGAATTGAGGGCCTGGAACTGCGTTATTCCGTCAACGGCGGCCCCGAGCAGGTTGTTCCACTGTTGAAATCGAAGGGCGCGAAAGAAGCCGGGGGCGGGACCACGCTCTATTTCGAAAACTTGAAGGTGCAACCCGGCGATCTGGTCAGCTTCTACGCAGCAGCGCGCGACGCCAACACGACGTCGCGCACCGACATGGTATTCGCACAAGCTGAACCCTTCGACTTCAAGTTCTCCCAATCGCAGCAGGCCGGTGGCATGGGGATGGGAGGAGATGCGCAGGAAAACGACATTTCGGAGCGCCAGAAACAGATCATCGCGGCCACCTGGAACGAAACCCGGGACGCCGATCCCAACCCCGCGGCTCTCAAGGAACATGCTCGGTTCCTTTCGGATCTCGAATCCAAACTGGGCGATCAGTCTAAGACGCTCGCCGAGCGCATGGCGAATCGCGATCTATCGTCCACCAACTCGCAGTTTGAGGAATTTTCAAAGCTGATGACGCAGGCGTCTTCCGAGATGAGCGAAGCGGCCGGTCAATTGAAGCCTGGCAAATGGCACGACGCGCTTCCGCCTGAGCAGAAGGCGCTGCAGTCGTTGCTTCGCGCCGACGCGCTGTTTCGGGATATCCAGGTCGCCTTCGGCCAGATGAACGGCGGCGGCATGGGCAGCGGCGCACAACGCGATCTGGCGCGCATGTTCGATCTCGAGCTTGACACTTCGAAAAATCAGTACGAGACGGGACAATCGCCTTCCTCCGCGAGCGATCAGCAGAAGGCAATTGACGACGCCTTTGAGCGTTTACAGGCGCTGGCCCGGAGACAGCAGGAGCTGGCGGCGCAATCCTCGCAACAGCAGCCGCTCGAGCAGCGCTGGCAAGAGGAGCAACTGCGGCGCGAGGCCGAGCAGCTTCGCCAGCAGATGCAGCAAATGGCGCAGAACTCGCAAAACAATCCGGCGAATTCCCAGCAAGCCAATTCATCCTCGAGTGGCCAGAGCGCATCCGGCTCCTCTTCGTCGCGCCAGAACGGGCGAAGCGGAAATGGCTCGAGGTCAGACGCGCAATCGCGGCAGATGGCGGAGGCGATGCGCCAGGCGACGAATGCGTTGCAGCGCGCCGAAGAAGAAATGCGCAGAGCCGTCAGCGATCATGACCGCACGGCTGAGCAGCGCGCGGAAGAGCAATTGGCCGAAGCGCAGAACGCTTTGAACAATGCGTTGCATCAACAGGCGGGTAGTTCTCTGGGCGAAATGTCGCAAGAGGCGCAGCAGATCGCCGATGCGCAGAAGGATCTTGCCAACCGCCTCAAGCAGATTTATGGCGGGCCATGGCGAGGCGACCATAACGGCAGAGAGCTTTCTTCGAGCATGGGGTCAGGCGAGATGCCCGAAATGGACGATCCCAACAGCCCGCGCTGGCCGTATAGCTATCGCCGCCGGTTGTGGCAGCCTTTGCCGCCGCCGCGTCCGGCATCGGAGCAGGAAAAGGCGCTTGCCTCGGAGAAAGAGAAGCTCGGGCGGCAACTCGAGCAGCTCGAGCGGCAGATGCAGCAGCAGGAACAAAACCTGGCCGCCAATCAGCCGGGCTCCGCGTCCAAGTTGCGCAAAGCGCTTTCGGAGGCCGAAGAAAAAGAACTGGCGCTGCGCATGCAGAAGAACGCCGAATGGATCCGGCAAGGTTACGGCAACCGCAACCTGGACATGGAGGATAGCGTCACGGCGGGCGTGGAACAGCTCAGCCGCGAATTGCGCGACTCCGAGCAGGCGTTGAACGCGGGCAGCCAAGGTCCGCAGAATGCGCAAGACGATAAGGCGGCTGAGGCGTTGGCGCAGGTTCGAGCTCTACGCGAGGAATTGGAGCGCGCGCAGGAACAAGGCGAAGGGCAGCCGGGAAAGCAACCGCAGCAGGGCGGAGCTAGTCCGTTCGGGGATGGCGCGCCCAGCATCGGGGGCCGCGATGTGCAGGATGCCATCGATCAGCTCTCGGGTTTGCGCGCGCAATTGGGGCCCGCGGACCGCGCGCTCTTTGGTTCTATCAATGGCACGCTCGGCTATTTGCATAATCTGTCCAATGCGGATTCCGGGCTGCTTGAAGGTCGCATCAACCGGGACGCGGTTTCCAGCCTCGAGCGCCTGGAGTTGGAACTCAGCCGGCGGGTGGCTCAACAGCAGATCCAAGGCGCTCGCACGGGCGCTCCCGAATCGGCTCCGGAGAAATACCGCGACGCCGTGGCCGAGTACTTCAGGAAATTAAGTAAGTAGGCCGCTCGCGGCTGCCCCTCTGCTGCAATAATAAGGGGATAATTGGAAATCGTATGAAGTTTACGTACTTTGCCGTATTGGTGTTTGCCCCGCTGTGTTTTGCCGCAAACGACGTTGCGATAGTGGATCAGGTGGTCGCGCGTGTCAATGGCGACATCATCAGCCAGGACGAACTGCAGAAGTTCACGCGCGAGCTGGCCGCGGAATTGAAGGCGCAAGGAGCCAATGGGCAGCAGTTCCAGGTGGAGTTCAACAAACGAGAGAAAGACGTCTTGCGCGACCGAATCGACGAATTGCTGCTGATCCAAAAGGGAAAAGAGCTGAACGTCAATGTGGATTCGGAAGTGAGTAAGTACGTTGCAAATCTGCAGCGCCAATCGGGCATGACGGATACCGACAAGTTCCACGAATATGTCCGGCAACAGTCCGGCATGAGCTACGAAGATTTCGTCGCCGAAGCCAGGAGCCAATTCCTGACCCGCGAGGTCATCGGCGAGGAAGTCGGCCGGCATATCAATATCACGCCAAAAGAAATTGAGGACTACTACAACGCGCACAAGCAGGACTTCGTGCGCGAAGAAAAGGTTTACGTCAGTGAGATTCTCATCTCCACCGAGGGCAAGGACGCGGCGGGCGTAGCCGCAGCGGAAAAAAAGGCGAAGCAAATTGCCGACGAGGCGAAACACGGCGAGCGCTTTACCGATCTGGCTCGTGACAACTCCGATGCAACCACGGCCAAGGAGGGCGGGGCTCTCGGCGGCTACAAGAAGGGCGAGTTGATGAAGACTCTTGAAGACGCGGTCTGGAACCTGCCCAAGGGAGCCGTGACTTCGCCGATCCGCATCGCCACCGGATTCGAGATCCTGAAGGTGGACGACCACACGAAGGCGGGGCTGGCGCCGCTCGCGGACGTGAAGAGTGATATTGAAAACATCCTGTATGGGCCAAAAATGCAGCCGAAGGTGCGCGAGTATCTGGCGCAACTGCGCGAAAAGGCGTTCTTGCAAATCAAGCCCGGCTATGTGGACACCGGCGCAGTCCCCGGTCAAAACACCGCATGGCAAGACCCGGTCCAACTGAAGCCTGAGACCGTGACCAAGGCTGAAGTGGAGGAGAAGACGCGTCACAAGCGGCTGCTGTGGCTGATCCCGATTCCAGGCACCGAGACTACTGTTACCGGCAAGAGCAGCTCCCGCTGATCGATATATGAAATCGCCGTACATCGGCAGCCTCACGCCGAACGAGGTGGTGACGGGGCAGTTCCTCGTCTTGTCGAAGGAAATTCGGCAGAAGAGGACAGGCGAGCCCTATTTAACTTTGCATCTGGCGGACCGCACCGGCGAGATGGAAGCCAAGATGTGGGACAACGTGTCCGAGGTGATGGATACGTTTGATCGCGACGACTTCATCAAGGTGAAGGGTTTGATGCAGCTCTATCAGAACCGGACGCAGTTTACGGTTCACAAGCTGCGGCGGCTGGAAGACCACGAAGTGGACCCCACCGACTACTTCCCGTGTTCGGAGCGCGACCCGGAGGAGATGTTCGCTGAGTTGCAAGCGATCATTGGAGGACTCGGGAATCCGCATCTGCGGGCGTTGCTGGACGCTGTTTTTTCAGAGCCGCAACTCGTGAGCCTGTACAAGATTGCGCCCGCAGCAAAGAGCATTCACCATGCCTGCCGGGGCGGCTTGCTGGAACACGTGCTATCGCTTTGCGCCTTGTGCCGGCTCTCCGCTTCGCACTATAAAAACATCGACCTGGACCTGCTGTTGGCTGGCGCCATTTTGCACGATATCGGCAAGGTGGAAGAGCTCTCCTACGCGCGCAGCTTCGGATACAGCGCCGACGGCCAGTTGTTAGGGCACATTGTGATAGGTCTGCGCATGGTAGGCGCGAAGCTGGAACAAGTGCCGGGCTTTCCTGCCAAGCTGCGAACGCTGTTGGAGCACATGATCATCAGCCATCACGGCGAGCTGGAGTTCGGGTCGCCGAAAGTTCCGATCTTCACGGAGGCTTTGCTTCTGCACCATCTCGACAACCTGGATTCGAAAATGGATGCGATGCGTAGCGCCCTGAACCGCGAGCGCCTGGTAGAAAATGAATTCACCGGCTGGATTGCGCCTCTCGAGCGAATCCTGTTGAGAAAAGACCGGTACTTGCAAGAGACGCCACCGCCCGCCAAGCCAACGCCAGCCTCAAGATCGCTCGAGATAAACGTCACGCCCGCCCCGGCTGCGGTACCGGTTGAGGATCGCGAAAATGCAATCCCGCCGCCGCTGGCTCAGCCTGCCCCAGGTCCGCCACTCCCGAATTCAGGTCGTGAAGAACGCCCCAGGATCAACGAAAAGCGGTCGGAGAATAAGCCGGTTCCGACCACCTTGTTCGGTGAGAAATTGCAAGCCGTCTTAGGGCTGGAAAAGCAAGCCTGAATGTTACCATTGTGAATTGTCAGGCTCCGGGCTTCGTGCAATGGGCGGTCGTAAACCCCGCCAGGTCCGGAAGGAAGCAACGGTAGCGATTTAGCTCGTGTGCCGCGGATCACCCGGGGTCTGGCAAGACTGAGGGCGACAATTCTAAGCGGCAGATGCGGTCAGTACATCGACCCGGCATTCCGATGCGGCTTGTATCAACTGCTTGTCACCGGTAGCAAGCGGCACATGCAGTCTTTTGGCCAACTCTAGGTAAGCAGCATCATAAGTGGTCAGCTTATGTGCATTTGCGAGATGTACCAACCGTAGAATCGCAGAGCTGTCGGGTGGATCAATGTCAATCGGCATTTCGTTAACTAAGGTCCAAAAATGCCAGCGCTTGCTCGAATCGGACACGTTGTCTGCGCACTTGGACAAGAACTGTACTGCTGATCTCGTAATACCAAAGCACAGGTACTGCCGGACGCCGGCCATTACCGATGGATGCCAGGATCGAGAGACTGTGAGATCGATCGGTTTCGTCCTCTAAGAACCATTTCAGCGCGATTGAGGCGTCCAACACGAACGCGCTCATCAGTACCGCCGGGCTTGCCGCACCAGATCGTCTACGTGCTCCCCGGCTGGCAGCTTGATCGTCTTTGTTTGAGCGAATTCCATCATCCGTTCGACCACCGCCAGACCCGATTGAGCACTCCGAGGAAGCGCGGATAGAGCACTCGTGATCACTTCGTTGACGGATCCGAATCGGCCACTCGCGAGCTGTTCGCGGATTATTTGCTCCTGCCGACTGTCAAGTTCAATCGTCATGCCTACGCTCCACGTTACGCTAAACAGCAGTATGGTGCAAGGATCAAGGATAGTGCGCTAATGTGTGCTTGCTGGTGAAAAGCTAGGCGCAGGTGTGTTCCATGCCGCCCATGTCAAACTAACGGATGCCGGGTGAATTTTCCTCGCGCGCACCATCCCATGTATCAGGTAATTGCCAGGAAGTACCGTCCGCAGAGCTTCGGCGAGCTGATCGGCCAGGAACACGTTCAAAAGACCCTCAGCAATGCGATTGCCAGCAATCGTGTTGCGCACGGGTATATTTTTTCGGGCCAGCGCGGGACCGGAAAAACAACCGTGGCGCGGATCCTAGCGCGCTGCCTGAACTGCATCCAGGGCCCGACGCCGACCCCGTGTGGCGTCTGTTCGAGCTGCGTTGAGATCACCGCTGGAAATTCGGTGGATGTCCTTGAAATCGACGCGGCCTCCAATCGCGGCATCAACGAAATGCGTGAGATTCGCGAGAACGTGCGCTACCGGCCCGCGCGCGACCGCTACAAGATCTTCATCATCGACGAGGCTCACCAGATTACGAAAGAGGCGTTCAACGCGCTTTTGAAGACGCTCGAAGAGCCCCCCGAGTGGGTCGTCTTCATTCTGTGTACGACGGAGGCGCACGAAATTCCGAACACCATTGCCTCGCGCTGCCAACACTTCAGCTTTCGGTCGGTGGATTTCGCAGACCTGATGAGCCGCATGCGATACATCGCGGAGCAGGAACAGATTGAGGCCGCCGAAGAAGTGCTATCCGTAATCGCGCAAGCGGGTGAAGGTAGCGTGCGCGACTCATTGTCCGCGCTCGACCAGGCCATTGCGTGCTGCGGTAAGACTCTCGGCGAAGAAGAAGTGCGAGCGCTCCTCGGGATGCTGGGTGCGGAGCCGCTTCGCGCGGTGGCGGAAGCTGTTCATAGACAAGATGCCGCGCGGATGCTCGAAACGGTTCAGGAGCTCGAGCGAAAAGGCCAGAGCCTCCAGCATTTCTGTCGTGAGCTGGCGCGATACTGGCGCAATCTGCTGGTGGCGAAGATTACCGGCAAGCCGACTAAGCTGATTGCGGCGCCCGACCCGGAGCAGCA
>Ga0335074_10011731_pt1 | contig 12258 bp, 9 predicted proteins | sample Lox_Sample_23_FD_206715 | JGI IMG/M metagenome (GOLD analysis project Ga0335074, IMG submission 206715) | Soil microbial communities from Loxahatchee National Wildlife Refuge, Florida, United States - Lox_Sample_2.3 | ecosystem: Environmental > Terrestrial > Soil > Wetlands | place: USA: Florida...
ATCGAGCAATCCGGCTTCCAAGTCCTTGACGTGAACGCCGATGGCCCCGATTTCTGCGATGCTTTCTTGAACGCGCTTGAGGTGGTTTTCGACTTCGGCGCGCTGCCTGGTCACGCTGGCTGGATTCACCAGCATGCCGCCGGAGAAATAGATGCGCTGCACAAGCTCGTTGATGCCGGACTCGACGGCCTGCGCCGTTTGCTTCTCTTCCATTGCGTGCTTGAGCAGCGACTCCAGCACCGGGAGCAGGGATTGCGCTTCGTCAATCGTAAAAGTCTTCATTGCAGAATTCCTGAGTGTCTACAGCATACGACGATTCAACGAGGAAATCGAAGAGGTAATGCTGGACCGCTGCCGCGCCTCATCGCGAAACTGCAGCGAACTCCCGAGGGCGTTGCCGGGTTGCAGGTTCACTGCAGATCTGGTTCTCGTGGCTCTTTTCGAGGAACGGTTTAACCAATCGTCCCAATCTTTCTACGTCTTGATCCAGTTGGTGCGGTGCAATTGAATTTCGCTCGTGGGCAAGCAATGCGCGGTGCGTGTAGATAGCCGCTTTGGGCTTTCCGATGCTACCGGAGTTGTACATGAGCAGTGCTGCATCATCCGCGGCCGGGCAGGGTGGCCAGGCTGCTGATGAAACCGGCTCAAAGTTTGGAAGCGGGCAATCGGCGCTTGCTGCAATCACGCGGACATCGCGGTGAACCTCGGCCAGCGCATCCATTAGCATTGTGGCGTATCGCTCTTCAACGAATACAATCTTGGCATCGCAGTCGTCGAGCATGTGCGACAACTGCATGACGCCGGAGCGCACGTTCAGCGGCACCGCAACCAGGCCGCCGTAGATCGTTCCCAGCAAAAACCGCACCGTGAGCAACCCGTTATCCATGAGGAAAGCAACTTTGTCGCCGCGAACCAGTCCGGCCTCATAAAGCATGAGCGAGAGACGAGAGGATTGTTCCTGGACTTTGAGGAAGGAAAGCGTGGAGCCGGTTTCTGCGTTGACGAGGAACGGCGCATCCGGATTCGCGCCGGATATGGCATCCAAAGCTTGCCGGACGGTCGCTATCTCTTTCGAAATCTGCATGGAATGGACCTGGAGCGCGCTGATTTTCTCGCGCGAAAAATCAATAGCTCTTGCAGTTTAGCCAGTGGAACCAACACCAACAATAGCGCGAATCGGGCAGGGGCAACTCACACATCGGGAATAAAAAGTGGTTACCTGTGAACGGGATAAGGCATTCGAAAGTTTGCTGTTCGAGGAAAAAGACATCTTGAAAGAACGCCTTGGCGGATGAAAGCCGCTTCGGGAACGGACCTGCATTTTGCGGCTGCCCCATCGTCGATGGCTTTCGCCTCTAGTTGCGCTAGAATATGAGCGATTCCATGCCTAAAACTTCGACGAAGCAGATGCCGGTCCCGGACCTTCCGGCCTCACGAAGGTTTTTGCGACGCATAAAGAGCCGGTTTTTCCATTCCGAGGCGGTATATCGCCATTACCTCAGGTGGAAATACGGAACAGACCGAATCCAGAGCACCCCCGGCGGCGGCCTTCCCAACGGGGTGCTCAAGAGCCGGGCTGAATGGCAAGAGGCAAACCGCAGAGCCAGGCAGCGCAACCTACCGCTTCACCGCGCAGATGAAAAAAATTGGGATCACATTGCCGCCGCGGATGCGATCGCCGGCGCCACTCCCACATCGGCCAGCGTTTTGGATGCGGGTGCGGAGTTCTACAGCAACGTGCTGCCGGCGCTTTTTGTGTATGGATATCGCAACCTGTACGGCATGAACCTCTCTTTTGCCGATGCGGCGCGCCGCGGCCCAATCCAATATCTCCCCGGGGACATTACCCGCACAGAATTTCCAGATCTCTTTTTCGATGCCATCACCTGTATGAGCGTCATCGAGCACGGGGTTCCGCTGCAGGCGTATTTTCGCGAGATGTATCGACTGCTCAAGCCGGGGGGTCTGCTGATCACTTCGACTGACTACTATCCCAAACCTGTTGATACGAGGGGCAAGACCGCGCACGGCGCTCCGATCAAGATTTTTTCCAAACAAGAAGCCGAAGAGATGCTTGCGGAGGCAAAGTCATGCGGCTTTGAACAGACGGGTGAGATCGATCTGGAATGCGATGAGCCGGCGGTGCGCTGGAGCGCATACGATCTGGAGTTCACATATCTCATCATCACGCTGCGCAAGCCATAGAACTAGGGGATCCGGCCGCGGCAACGAGCCTGAAGGAGCTGTGTCGCGCCCTTACTGGATGCCGAGGTCTGCAAGCACTTTGGGCTTGGCTTCTTCCACCGCCAGCAGGTTGTGGCAGGCAGAGCAGTCCTGCGTAATGCTGGTCGAGTCGTTCGCCACGTGGTCGCCATCGTGGCATCGGAAGCAGCCCGGATAGCTCATATGCCCGATGTGATTGGGATGCGTTCCCCAGGTCACTTTCATGAACGGAAACACATTCTGGTCGTAAAGCGTGACCAGTTCCTGGCCTGCCTGCTTCACCAGCGCGGCTTTCTGGGTGAGCACATCAGGATTTTGCGTACGGTAGAAGGCCTCAAGCTGCCGAGGAATTTTTTCTCCGGCTTCGGACTGGCTTGAATAGGTATCTTTCAGCAGTTCCAGGCCTTCCTTGTGGACAAATGGCAGCGACGGACTTATGGCGCCCGCGGCCATGGCGCTGTTGATGGCTTCTTCCGCGGTGACAAAGGTGTGCGCCGCCCGGTTGTGGCAGTCGATGCAATCCATCACGCGCCGTTCGCCCTGCGGCTGTGCGCCTTTGAGCGCGGAGGCAACATAAGTGCTCCGGGTGCCGTCGGGATTGGTGCGCTGCACCCAGGGAATCGTGGTGCGCGTGGGATCCGTCGAGATGTATTCGATGTGGCCCAGATGCACGCCGTGAATTCCGATGTAGCGCGACAGCGAGTCTACGCCTCCAAGGTGCAGAATCAGCACCGTTTGCGTTTCGCTGTTGGCCTCATCGTCGGCAAAGCTCGACTTGACCAGCAGCTTGTCGCCATCGAACCGTGTGGGCGTGTGGCAAGCTTCGCAGGTGTAGCGCGCCGGGCGCAGGCTAGTGACAGGCGACGGGATCGGCGTGGGATAGTTAGGAATAATTTTGGGCGCAAGCGGCGCCAAAGGATGAAAGCTGACTTCAATCAACTGCTTTGTACCGTTGATTTTGGCGCTGAAGTAGGCCTGGGCGCCAGTGCCGATATGGCACTCGACGCAGGGCACGTGGGAGTGCGGGGAGATCTGGTAGGCCGTGTACTCCGGCGTCATCACGTGGCAGGAGCGGCCGCAGAACTGCGGCGAATCCATGTACTCCGCGCCGTGATAGCTGGCCGTTGCCACCACCAGGAAGTTGACGATGGTAGCCACCAGCACGATGTCGATGCCATGGCGGAAGATGCGATCGTTGAGATCGATGCGGGGAAAAGCGGCGGGAATCTGACCAGCTTTTTGCAATTTTCTGCGGCGCAGGAACACGCCGAGGGGAATAAGCGCCAGGCCGAGCAGGAAAAGCGCGGGAAGAAAAAGGAAGAAGATGATGCCCAGATAGGGATTGTCGCTGAGTTGGCCGGCGAGTTGGGCCAGCCAGTAGCTGATCATGGTGACGCCGGACCCGGTGGTGATGGCGCCGCCGGCCAGGCTGACAGGATTGTTGCCGAAGAATAGCGCCGGACGGAGCCACTCATTGCGAAATTTCTCAAACGCCGACACGTTTCCTCAACCTCCATTCGCTGGCGGCCCGCCTGGGGTGGCGGGCCCGCCCTCAATCTCCAGCGCTGATTCTAATTGCTATTTCAGGGTCTTGAAATACTGCGCGACAGCAGTTACCTGTGCATCAGTCAGTCCCGCGATCGGCTTCATCTTGCCTTTGCCGTTCTTGACCGTGGCCTCCACCTGCGCCAGCGTCAGGGCCTTCATAGCCGGATCGGAGACCGCTTTGATGCCCATAGCCGAGGCCATGCCCGCGCTGGGTGTTCCGGAGGCGCCGTGGCACATCGCGCATTTGGATTTATAGGTCGCCGCGCCATCCTGGGCGAAGCACATAGAGCCAGCCAGCAACACCGCCGCGGCCAGCACAATTTGAGAGCGGATCATCTTCGTCATGCGAATCTCCTTGTTGTTTGCCGGCCCGCACACGCAAACCTGCGCTTGCCGCGTGGTGATTGTTTTGGCTTCCGGTCACCGTTGCGGGCCGTTTGTACCGCAATCGAGATGGTAACAGGAACCAGCGGACACACAGACTGGCGCGAGCCCGTTTTCAGCACGGCCGCGCCGGCTTGTTTCTTGCTCTTACGCTTGCCCTTCCAACACGAGCCGCTGCGCTTACTTGGCGAGGGTGCGGAAGTAGTCCACTGAGGCCTTGATCTCAGCGTCGGTCAGCTTGCCCTTGAACGGCTGCATCTTGCCCATGCCGTTGGTCGTCGCCGCGATCATCTGCGCCTCGGTCATCGCCTTGACTGAAGGATCGCTGGCAGGCTTGACACCCATCGCCTTGGCGATCCCCGGATTTGGCGTGCCTTCGGCTCCGTGACAGCTTTGGCATCTCGCCTTGTAGGTTGCTTCACCTGAAGATTGAGCAAAGCCCACTGCGCCGGACATCGCAACCACCGCTGCCAGCGCGACTGCAAATTGAATCGTCTTTCTCATGGCATAACTCCTGCGTGACATTCCCGGCCAGTCTGCGCGGCTTCTCGGGTCGCGTGTGGCACTTCCAGGAAACTTGCTAACCTTCATTGGGCCGGATCGATTCCCCTGTCATCCGGCGATTCTGCTTCGAAGAGGAAGGGGTGGACCGGAAGCTCAACGTGAAACCCGGTTCACCCCAGCCAATCTTCGGGGGATAGCGATCAACTAAAACTCGTAATGCACTCCCAGCACGATGTTGTTGGCGTGGAAGTTCCGCGGAGCGGTCAGGCCAGAGGTCGGCTCGTTGACGCCCACTGCATAGGCCGACGAGCTGCAAGGAGTGACCGTCGCCGTGGCTGAAGTAGAGGTGCTGCAGTACGCGGCTCCGGAGGGTCCGCCCTCGGCATAGTTCAGGTAGCGGTATTCAGCTTTCCAGGTCCAACCCGGCTTGATGGTCCAGGCAACGTTGGCAAAGGGCGACTGGTACTCCGAGACCAGCGAGCCGTTGACGTCGCGGGCATCGTTGAAGAACCGGGTGCCGTTTACATCGTTCATGCGGTAACCATAATTCATGTGAACCTTGGTGGAGGGAGACAGCACGAGTGCCGCCGACATGGCTTGCGTCGGAGCATTCATGAAGTCTCTGCCGTACCAGTCTGTGTACGTAACCGTGTTTGTGGTCGCGCCTCTTGGGTAAGTGCCGCACGAACCGTTCGCGGCGACATTCGCCAAGCCGGTGGGAACCGCACCGGGAGCCGTGGCCGCGCCGGGCAGTGTCGCCGTCGCGCCGTTCAGGTAGCAGATGTTGGTGGCTGTATACACATCGCTATAGGCGTAGTTCAAATCGAACCCATAGTGCTCGTTGGGATTGATGTCGACACCGAAGCTTGCCACACGGCTGTGATCGACGTGGTCGAGCGGACCCTCGAACGCAACTCCACCTGATGCTGCGCTTAATGCAACCGTGGCCTGGTTGTTGTCGGTGTTGTTGTGGCGTTCCATGTCGTTGAATGCGCCGGAGAACGTGGCCCACGGCTTGGCACGATAGAGCGTGTGCACCCTGTAGTGCCGAAGCTGGCGCGGAGCGACCGGAGTAAATGCGTTGTCGGCGTAGGAAACCTCGACCGAGCCATTCAGATCCCAGTTATTCATGGGACGCACGGCAGCATTGAAAACAACTCCGTTTTCGTTGATGGAGACGATTCCGCCGGTATCGGCGCCCGCGGGTATCGGAATGTTACCCGGATTGCCCGCGCCTTCGGCGATGACGTGACTGCGATAGCGATAGGTGAGCGACAGCGTGGTGCGGGCGCCCACATCCAGAGTACCGGTCACGTTATTAGTGAAGATCTTCTGGCCGAAGTACTCGGGCAGGGGCGTGCCGTTGGCGCTGCCCTCAACTGTGGTGGTCGGCGCGGGGCTGACGAATCCGCCTGTGTAGTTGATGGTTCCGTAACCGGTCCCGGTCGACAGTTCCTGCTGCTCGACACCCGCCGAGATGTTGGAAGTTCCGGGCTGCTCGACATTCGAGTAGTTGATTTGTTCAGAGAGGCTGAAGACCGGTGCAATCTGCCACACGATTCCGTAATCCCCGGCCACAACTTCACGACGCCCGGTGGCGTTGCCGGTGAACGTAATCGAGCGTACGAGCGCATCAAGGCCCTGGAAGTTCTCGTAGTAGTTGGGCAATTTGATGTGGCCATCGGTATAACGGAAGTTGCCGTTCATGGCGATGTTCTTGATGCTGGTGCTCTGGAACCGCAGGCTCTCGGTGGGAGTCATAATGCGGGTCGGCTGCGAGCGCAGATAGCTGGTCACCACATCGCATGCGGCGTTGATGATCGGCGCGCCGCCGCTGGCGGACGCTGTCAGCAGGGCCGCGCTGCCCATTTCGGCTGTATTGCAGGCGCTGCTGCTGTAAGCCGTTTGAGCATCCCAATCGCCAACGGAGACAGGCGTTCCGTCTGCTTCCTGGAACATGTATTCGCTGGGAGCGATGGTGAAATAGGAGTCTTCCTTGTAGCGGTTGAACTCCTGCGCGTAAGTCAACTGGGTGCCCTGCACGGGCTTCCAATCGGCTTCCAAAATCAAATTGTCGGTTCCGTTGCGCTGGAACTCGGAAAGCAGCGAATTGTATTTGCCCACCGACTCGCCCGGGCTCAGGGACGGACCCTGGAAGATGCCGTGGGAGTAGGCGATACGAAAGGACAGCTTCGACAGTGGAAAGATGGTGAGGCTGGTGTCGGTCATGCGACGGACGGTATTGAACATCTCCGGAGAGTTTTGCACCTGAGGCCAGGCAAACGGAGTGGTGGAACCGCTCACGGGAATCGACAGCCCGGTGGTGATATTGGGGTTGCCCAGCAGATCATAGTCGAAGTACTGGCGGTCGCGGCGGAAGGTGCTCGTGAATTCGTAGATTTTGCCTTTAGAGACGTCGAACTTGACGAAGTTATTGGGATCGCCGCCGAAGCCGCTGCCGACAGCCCTGAGTTCGTCGACCCAGGTATTTTGTGTGGTGGGGAGCGCACGCAGTTCGAAGATTTCTTCCTGCACGCGTGGTCCGGTGTGACTGTTGACCATGGTGTCGTACATCGACCCGCTGCCCACGATGTCATCCATGTTCCCGCCGAGATCGATGGATTCATGGACTGTGTAGCCCTGCGGGATGCTCATCTGAGCACCCGGCGTGGGAGCGGGGGCGGCAGCATTTTGGGCGACGGCGACTCCCGTCATCAGAAGTAATATGGCAACCCCAACGATTCCAGCCGTGCGCCGGGCCATTGCGGGAGAGTGCTGCTGATTGGAGAACCAGCTGATCATGTTCATATGAAGCCTCACTTGAATAAAAGCGTCGATCACATCAAAACCTTGAACCCACGTGCACAGTTACTGCATGACCTGGACCGCGCCGTCCGAAGCGATCGGAGGGCGCGGCACAAATCCCTTACTTGAGAAACGCCGCATTGAGGTTGGACCCATGGATGAAGGTGTGGCAGTCAAGACATGGCGCCAACTCCGCTGAACCTGCGTTCATGCCGTGCACCGTGGCAGCGGAAACCGGGCTGTGGCACTGGTTGCACAACGCATTGACACTCGGCATATTGAGCAACCGCGGGTTCTGCGAACCGTGCGGTGTGTGGCACGCCATACAGCCTTCCGCCTTGACCGCAGCATGTTCGTACACAAAGGGTCCGCGTACTTCCGCGTGGCACTTGGTGCAGATCATGTTCTGGTCGGCAGTGGACTTCAGGTTGTTGTTCCCGAAGGTCCCGTGCACATCGTGACAATCGCTGCACTTGACCAGCCCCTCATTCACCTTGTGGTGGAAGGGCATGTCGAACTGTGCTCTCTGGTCGCTGTGGCACTGGAAGCAGAGCTGGGGCTGTGGCGCCTTGAGCAGCGTCTCTTCCTTGCTGCCGTGGATGTCGTGGCAGCTGACGCAGCTGACGTTGGCCTTGGCGTGGGGCGAACGCAAAAAGTCAGGATGCGCGCCGGCGTGGCAGCTTAGACACTTCGCGTCCACGTCCTTGGCCGAGGCCTTGGCGGGATTGAAGATCTTGGTTACGTCGCCGCCGCCGGCCACATGCTCGCTGCCCGCACCGTGGCAGTTCTCGCAGGTGACGCCGGTGTGATTGCCCGGCATGTCGGCCATCTTGGTGTGAGGGTTCAAAGCAAACTTCTTGCTCACCTCTTCGTGACAGGTGGCGCAGGTGTCAGTGCCCACAAAGGTGGCGCCCGATGCCTGCTTCGCCGGCGTGTCAGAGGATTTTGCCCCCGGCGCCGGAGCCGCCAGCGCCGCAGCGCACATCATGCCTGCGCCCAGCAGTAGCATCAGAAACACTCGCAGTCCCCTGTGCTTGCTGGGAACCACATTCATGAGCAATCGCGTTACCGGCCGATCTGTATGCATGAAAAAACCGCCTTAAAAGGACTTCCTGGCACAAGCTGAAACCAACTTCAGCGGCCATTTCTCGCTGAATGCGGTGATTTCTCCATGTGAGCGCGAGCACTGTGTGAAGCTTGCTGCAGGCGCTTTTTGGTGTGGAGTATCACCACATGTCCGTGAGATTACGTTTTGCGGGGGAGACCTCGCGGTGATGTCCGTCACAGGCACTGTGGTCCTGCGTCACGTTGCGCAATATGTTTTGAACCAGGGGTTTGCAGGCTCCGTGCCCGGAAGAACATCGGAGTGGCGTCACAACTGCCATCCTCTCTCATTAACGTGAGGCCCGTCACATCCAAGGCCCCCGTAAATCGGGCAAACTCTGACCAAGTGACGTTGTCGCAGTAAACAGCAAGTCATCACGACGAGGTCCGGGTTCCGCTTAGCTGGGGAAAACGGCTCGGGTGACAGCGAATAGGGGCCATGTCGGCAAGGTAAGGGGCAAGAAGATGGCGGACATGCAAACTTCGATTGAAGAGCAGACGCGGTCAACGCACGCGGGCCGGCAATCGCCCTTGGGTTGCGCAGCCTGTGCCAATCGCCGTCCCGGCTGGTTTTGCTCGCTGGGCAGTGCCGTGCTGGCCGATCTCGAACTGGCCACCAGCACCATCTCGTTGCCTGCCCAGGCTTCGCTTTTCACGCAGGGTGAGGACGCCCGCTGCCTCTATCTCATCTGCAGCGGCTATCTCAAGCTGACTGCCGGCAAGCCTGAAGATCGGCATATGATCGTGCGCGTCGCGGGACCGGGCTCCATGCTCGGCCTTTATGCGGTGCTCTCGCACGGCGTTTACGAAGTCACCGCGGAGTCTCTTACGACTGCCCAGTTGCGCCCTGTGGAGCGCGAGCGCTTTCTCAACTTCCTGCGCAGCCACAAGGAAGCACAGTTGCGTGCCGTACAGTGCATCTGCCAGGAGTACCGTTTCGCGTTGCAGGACGCTTGCCGCATCGCGCTGGCCGAAACCGTGGCCGCACGCCTGGCACGCCTGCTCATGGAACTGGCGCATCAGATCGGCGAACACTCTCAGGCGGGCGAGTTCCGCTTTCCTCTGCTGCTTACGCACGAGGAGATGGCCTCAATGACCTGCACCACGCGCGAGACCGTCACCCGCACTCTGGGCCAGTTCCGCAAAGACGGCTGGATCTCAATTGAGGACTCCATCGTGACCATCCACAATCCTGACCGCCTGCAAAGCCTGCTGTAACAATCTCGACCGCTCTGGGCTGGCGGCATTCGCCGCCGGCGCGTTTTGCCTGCAATGATGGCTTGCTATTCTGTGAGCCATGGAACAGGTAGCCATTCAAACCCATGGGCTTACCCGGCGCTTTGGCGCGGTGACCGCGGTTGATGACGTCACCATGAGCGTGGCTCCGGGGCAGTTCTTCGGGTTCCTGGGGCCAAACGGCGCGGGGAAATCCACCACCATCAAGATGCTGACCGGGCTGCTGGAGCCGAGCGCGGGCGGCATTGACATTCTCGGTCAACCGTTCGGCGCGGGATCGCTGGAGTTGAAGCGACAGATCGGCGTGGTGCCTGAGGGCATGGCGCTGCTCGGTCGGCTGACGGCGCGGGAATATCTGCAATTTGTGGGCCGCATGTACTGCCTGGATCGCGAGACCACCAACCAGCGCACTGAGGAATTGCTGGAGTTCATGCAACTGGCCGGCGAGAACAAGAAACTCGTGACCGACTTCTCGCATGGAATGCAGAAGAAGCTGGCCATGGCGGCGGCGGTGATTCATGGGCCCAAGGTCCTGTTTCTCGATGAGCCGTTCGAAGGTGTGGACGCGATTGCAGCGGGCATGCTCAAGACCATGCTGTTGAGGATGATCGCGCGCGGAGCGACGATCTTTCTGACCACCCATGTGCTTGAGATTGTGGAGCGGCTGTGCAGCCACGTGGCCATCATTTCGCAGGGACGGCTTGTGGCCAACGGGTCGATCGAAGAGCTGAGGGCAGGCGTGTCCAGCAGGCTGCCCGGCGTCGAGCAGGCGCAGCAGCTTACACTCGAAGAGATATTTCTGGCGATCGTGGGTGCCGGAGGCCCCGAGGAAACCGCGCAGGAGCTGTCATGGTTGTGAAGCCGGGTTGGGGAGTGTTCGGCGACCGCGCGCGGAGGCAGTACGCGGCCATGCTGACGATGCGCTGGCGCCTGTTTGTCAACGGCCTCCACTCCATCGGTGGCATTTTCGACCTGGGCGCAACCGGCGTTGCGTGGGTGTTCTACGGCGTGATCGGCCTTGGTGCGGGACTTGGCCTGGGCACCGTCGGCTACGGGGTGGCCCATCTCGCGGAATGGCGGCAATTGCCGCCCCTGTTTTGGATCGCAAGCGTTCTCTGGTTGATGGTTCCGGTGTTTGCCTCTTCCTATCAGGAGCAGTCCAACTTGGGAATCTTGTTGCGCTTTCCGATTCGCCTTCGATCTTATTTGGCGCTCTATCTGATCTCCGGCTTTATGGAAGCCTCCACAATCGTGGGCGCGCTCTGCTGCATCGGAATTTGGCTGGGAATCGTGGTGGCGCGGCCGCAAATGGGTGTGCCGCTCGCGCTGGTGCTGGCCGTCTTCGCGGTGTTCAACATTCTGCTGGTGCGGACCGTTTTTGCATGGATCGATCGCTGGCTGGCGCAGCGCAGGTCGCGCGAAATTCTGGGCATGGTGCTTATGGCGCTTTTTCTGGGCGCGCAATTGTTCAATCCTGCGCTGTATGGACATCGGGGTCAAGCCCCGGCAAGCGCCCAACAACGGCGTGAGCAGGCGCAAGAGGCGCGGGCCAGGTACTTGCCGATACTGAAGACGGCTTACCTCGTGCAGCAGTGGCTGCCGGCGGGGACCGCAGCGCGAGCCGTCGAACGATCCGCTGAAGGAAGATTCGCAGAGGGATTGGATTGGCTGGGCCTGCTGGGGGTTTGGATGCTGGCCGCCGGAGGCACACTTACCCTGCGCCTGCGCGCTGAGTATCGAGGCGAAAACCTGGGCTGGGTTCCGACAAGGACCGAGGCTACCGGCCCTGAGCGCACATGGACGCTGCGTGGCTCGAGCGCCTGTACGGCAGCGCTCGAAAAAGAGGCGCACAGTCTGCTGCGCACTCCACCCTTGCTGTGGGCGCTTGGGGCTCCGCTATTGATGGTGCTGGTGATCGGAGGAATGTTCCACCACAGTGCATCGGCCCACTCGTTCTCGTACGCGTTGCCGCTATGCGTAGCTTATGCACTGCTCGGATTTACATCGTTGTTTTACAACAGCCTCGGCGCCGAGGGAGCCGGAATTCAATTGTTGCTTCTTTCGCCCACCCCTATTCGCACAGTGCTCGTAGCCAAGAACCTGCTGCATGGCGTGCTTTTTATCCTCGTGGCATGTGCGGCAGTGATTCTGAGCTCCTTTCGTTTGGGCGTTCCGTCCGCCGCGCTGATAGCTGCATTGGGCGCGTGGCTGCTTCTTGCGTTGCTGTGCAACCTCGCCGCCGGAAATATTTTGTCGTTCACCATGCCCTACCGTATCAATCCCGGACGTATCGGACGCCAGCCCGGGTCGCAGGCCAACGCGCTGACAGCCATGTTGATTCAGGCCGGAACCCTGGCAGTGGGCGCAGCGGTCTTGGGCCTGTGCTGGTCGCTCCAAAAGCAATGGCTGGCCATCCCCATCTTTTTGGCTTTGGCCGTGGCCGCGTATTTTGCC
>Ga0335074_10011732_pt1 | contig 12258 bp, 13 predicted proteins | sample Lox_Sample_23_FD_206715 | JGI IMG/M metagenome (GOLD analysis project Ga0335074, IMG submission 206715) | Soil microbial communities from Loxahatchee National Wildlife Refuge, Florida, United States - Lox_Sample_2.3 | ecosystem: Environmental > Terrestrial > Soil > Wetlands | place: USA...
CGGACCGGCTGCTGATGGCAGCACAGGCGCTGCGCGCCGGACTCAGCATCGAAGATGTCCACGATGCGACCAAATTCGATCCCTGGTTCCTCCGCGAACTTGCCCGCATCGTCGAAGCCGAACGCAGCGTCGCTGCGCATGGCTTGCCGCAGGATGCCGGCGCGTTCCGCCGCCTGAAGGCGCTTGGTTTCTCCGACCAGCGTCTGGCCGAACTGATCGGCCGCAGCGTTCACGACGTGGCGAAACGCCGTGCCCAGCTCAATGTGTTTCCGGTTTACAAACGTATCGACACCTGCGCGGCCGAGTTCGCCTCGGCCACGCCCTACATGTATTCCACCTACGAAGGCGGCTACGGCGTCCCGCATTGCGAGGCCGATCCCACCGACCGGCGCAAGGTGGTGATCCTGGGCGGCGGCCCGAACCGCATCGGCCAGGGTATCGAGTTCGACTATTGCTGCGTCCACGCCGCCTATGCGCTGAAGGACGCCGGCATCGAGACCATCATGGTCAACTGCAACCCGGAAACCGTCAGCACCGACTACGACACGTCCGATCGGCTGTATTTCGAGCCACTCACCGCGGAAGACGTGATTGCCCTGGTGCGCAAGGAGCAGGAGAAGGGAACGCTGCTGGGGTGTATTGTGCAATATGGCGGGCAGACACCTTTGAAACTGTCGCAGGCACTGGCGCGTGAGGAAATTCCGATTCTGGGCACGAGTGCGGATGCGATCGACATCGCGGAGGATCGCGAGCGCTTCCAGAAGCTGCTGCATCGCCTGGGTTTGCGTCAGCCGGAGAACGGCATCGCGCGGTCCACGGACGAAGCGGAAGCGATTGCCGAGCGCGTCGGCTATCCGGTGGTGATCCGCCCCAGCTACGTGCTGGGCGGCCGCGCGATGGAAATCGTCTACGACCGTACCGGCCTGCAACGTTACATGCGCGAGGCGGTGCGCGTTTCCGGCGGTGATTTGTCCCGTGGGCCGGTGCTGATCGACCGCTACCTGAACGACGCGATCGAAGTTGATGTGGACTGCATCGCCGACGGCAGCTCCGTCTATGTGGCCGGCGTGATGGAGCATATCGAGGAAGCCGGCATCCATTCCGGCGACTCGGCTTGCTCTCTGCCGCCCTACACGCTGTCGCCTGCCACCGTCACCGAACTGAAGGCGGAAACGGAGGCGATGGCGAAGGCGCTCGGCGTCGTCGGATTGATGAACGTGCAATACGCCATCAAGGACGACGTGGTGTACGTGCTGGAAGTGAATCCGCGCGCCAGCCGCACCGTGCCCTTCGTCGCCAAGGCCACCGGCGTTGCGGTGGCCAAAATCGGCGCACGGGTGATGGCCGGGGAAAGCCTCGCCGGCTTTCGGCTGGACGATCAGACCGTGTCGCCGCATGTCGCGGTGAAGGAAGCCGTGTTCCCATTCGCACGCTTCCCCAATGTCGACACCATCCTCGGGCCCGAGATGAAATCCACCGGCGAGGTGATGGGCCTGGACGCCAGTTTCGAGCGCGCCTTTGCCAAGTCGCAGCTTGGCGCCGGCGTGATCCTGCCGATGTCAGGCACCGTGTTCCTGTCGGTGAAGGACGCCGACAAGAAGGGCGTGCCAGCGCTCGCCCGCCGGCTGATCGATATGGGGTTCCGCATCGTGGCGACGCGCGGCACCGCGGCCTGTATCCGCGAGGCCGGTTTGCCGGCGACGGTGGTCAACAAGGTGCTGGAAGGCCGGCCGCATTGCGTCGATGCCATCCGTTCCGGGGAGATCCAGTTGGTGGTGAACACCGCCTCCACGCCGCAGTCCGTGGCGGACAGCTTCGCCATCCGCCGCGGCGCGCTGACGCATGGGATTCCGCACTACACCACCATGGCCGGCGCCCGGGCGGCGGTGCACGCGATCGCTGCCCTCCGCGCCGGGACGCTTGAAGTCGCGCCCCTGCAATCCTACTTTCGCAGATCGTTCTAACGCTCCGTCGCGGCCTGGTTTTCCCGTCCGCGCCGCGGGCGTGTGCCGTTAACCCCGCACCTGTTGCACCCGCTGATCGAAGGATGTCGCCGTGCAGAAGTTCCCGATGACCGCCCCTGGCTTGCGGCGCCTGGAAGACGAGCTTCGCTTGCTCAAGTCGGAAGAACGGCCCTCGATCATCCGCCAGATCGCGGAAGCGCGCAGTCACGGCGACCTGTCGGAGAATGCTGAATACCACGCCGCGCGCGAGCGCCAGTCCTTCATCGAGGGCCGTATCGCGGAACTGGAGGAGATCGTCTCCTCGGCCGAGGTGATCGACCCGGCGGGCCTGTCGGGCGAGCATGTCAAGTTCGGCGCCCAGGTGCGGCTGGTGGATGAGGAGACGGAGAAAGAATCCACCTACCAGATCGTCGGCGTACATGAGGCGGACATCAAGACCGGCCGGCTCTCGGTCTCCGCGCCCCTGGCGAAGGCCCTGATCGGCAAAAAAGTAGGAGATTCCGTATCTGTTCCTGCCCCCGGGGGCGACCGGTCGTACGAGATCCTCGACATCAAGTTCGCCTGAGAGGTGGCGGTGCGCCTCGGCTCCGATCCACCCGTCATGACCGCGCCTGACCCCGACTCTCCGCACTTGGCTTCGTGCGCAGACGGCCGGGTCAGGCCCGGCCATGAGGGTGCATTCCGCCCATGATCAGCCTCGCCGATGTGCAGGCCGCCGCCGGCCGCATTGCCGGCCGCGTGCTGCGCACCCCGGCACTGCCGAGCGACGCCATCTCCCGCGCCACCGGCGCCACGGTGACGCTGAAGCTGGACAATCTGCAGGTCACCGGCGCCTTCAAGGAACGCGGCGCGGCGAACCGCCTGGCCATGCTGAGCGCGGACGAGAAGGCTCGCGGTGTCATCGCCATGTCGGCCGGCAATCACGCCCAGGCCGTGGCACGGCATGCGCAGTTTGCCGGAATCGCGGCCACGATCGTCATGCCGGCGTTCACGCCCTCCACCAAGATCACCCGCACGGCCGCCTGGGGCGCCTGCGTTGTGCTGCACGGCGAGACGCTGGCGGAAGCCGCGGCGCATGCCGAGCAATTGGCGCAGGAACGCCAACTGGTTTTCGTGCATCCATACGACGATCCGGCTGTCATCGCTGGCCAGGGCACGCTGGCCCTCGAGCTGTTGGACGACGACCCGGACCTGGACGCGCTGGTGATCCCTGTGGGCGGCGGCGGCCTGTTGGCCGGCTGCCTGGTCGCCGCAACCGGGCTGCGGCCGGGCATCGCGGTATACGGCGTGGAGGTGGAAGCCTACGCCGCCCTGGCCCAGAAGCTGGCCGGCCGCAGCGTTTCGGTTGGCGGTCCTACCATCGCCGAGGGCATCGCCGTGCGCGATATCGGCGAGGTGCCGTTCGAACTGGTGCGGCGGCGGGTGACGGACGTGCTGGTGGTGCCGGAACGTGCCGTAGAGGAAGCGATCGGGCTGCTGGCCGAAGGCGGAAAGGTGGTGGCCGAAGGCGCCGGCGCGGTTGGCGTGGCGGCGCTGCTGACATTCGCCGCGCGGTTCCGCGGCAAGCGCGTGGGCGTGGCGATCACCGGCGGCAATATCGACGCGCGGATCCTGTCGAACGTACTGCTCCGCAACCTGCTACGCGACGGGCGGCTGCTGCGGTTGCATTTACAGATCCCCGATCGGCCCGGCGTGCTGGCCGATATCGCGGGGAAGATCGGGGCGAGCAGCGGCAACATTATCGAAGTCTCGCACCAGCGGTTGTTCGCCGCCGCGTCGGTGCAGGCGGCGGAGCTGGAAGTGATGGTCGAAGCGCGCGATCCGGCGCATGCGGCGGAGATCATGGAGGCGCTGGAGCAGAGTTACGTGGTGCGGCGCGTGTGACAGGGGGAAGCAATTCATGCCACCTGGCAACGCGGACTTGCACGGGTGAGAGACAAATGCGCCTGGCCTGCCGACGGGCGGGTAGCTGAAATAGCAACAGGCAGCCGCTTCTTGGAGGTCGAGAGCACAGAACGCGAAGCGTTGCCTCGCCCCGGCCTGTTTGTCGCGGGTTCACGCGCGACTCGGAAAGGGCCAGCCCTGCGACATCTGTCTCGATTCGGTCAAGGCCGATTTGGACTGCCCGGCTGCCGGCGGATGCCGGCACTGTGGACGCGGGAGCTACCCCCCGTGGGTTGGCAGAAGCATTGCCGCACCAAAGCATGCTGCCGTTACACCGGACAGGAACGCCGCGACCGCATTCCGGTGGGACTCTGTGCGTAGGGCGCGGCGCACGGGTTCAAAGACCATACTCGTCAAGTCCAATCCGACATCTCGAAACGGAGGGATGCGAACGACGGATGCAGCGAACCAGAAAGTGGCAGCGAGATCGAAACCGCTGCTCCGGCCTAGTTCAGCAAGTGATGCATTCGGGCCAGCCTGTACGGTCAGACCTGTATGGTAGGTCAGCCTATTTGGCGTACCTATTCCGCGTAATTTCAGCCTCTTGGGGGACGATCGTTCCGGTGGCGGAGAGAGTGTCCGTCGAATAAGCGTTTCGTGGCATTCTGTTGCGTTCTCCCATCTCTCAATATACAGGCGTTATCAGAGACTTAGGTTTTGGTCCGTTTGGTTGCATCCCGTGTCATCCATTTCCGACTTGTAGGCCGGATTGTAGGCTGGCAAGTTGGGCGGAGGCAAGAGAAGGCCGGCCGGCATGGGCAAGCTGAACACCCCGAAGCTGCGGACCCTGACGCAGCCGGGCGTCTATGGCGACGGCGGCGGGCTGTATCTGCAAGTGCGGGACGCGGCGCACCGGAGTTGGATTTACCGCTACAGCCTGGCAGGCAAGGCGCGATGGATGGGGCTGGGCGCCTTCGCGGACGTGCCGCTTGCCGAAGCGCGGGAAGCCGCCGCAGCCGCCCGCAAGCTGGCCCGGCAGGGAGTGGACCCGATCGCCCGCCGGCAGGCTGACACGGCAGCGGAGGCAACCCGCGCCGGTCTGCACACCTTCGCCGAGATCGCGGACGCCTACATTGCCGCGCATGAGGCCGGCTGGCGCAACCCCAAGCACCGGCAACAGTGGCGCAACACCCTGACCACATACGCGGACCCGGTGCTGGGTAAGCTGTCCGCGGCAGCGGTGGACGTTGGCGCGGTCATGCGGGTGCTTGAGCCGATCTGGCGGGAGAAGCCGGAGACAGCCTCTCGGCTTCGCGGCCGGATCGAGGCAGTGCTTGATTATGCCACGGCGCGCGGCTGGCGCAGCGGAGAGAACCCGGCGCGGTGGCGCGGCCATCTCGACAACCTGTTGCCGGCGCGCGGCAAGGTGGCGCGGGTGGAACATCACGCCGCGCTGCCGTGGCAACAGATGGCAGCGTTCATGGCGAAGCTGGCGACGCAGGAAGGCGTTGGCGCGCTGGCGCTGCGCTTCGCCATCCTGACGGCTGCCCGAACGGGCGAGGCGATCGGCGCGACCTGGGCAGAGATCGACCTGACCGCGGCGCTGTGGACGGTGCCAGCGGCGCGGATGAAGGCCGGGCGTGAGCATCGCGTCCCGCTGTCCAAGCCCGCGCTGACCGTGCTGCGGCAGGTTGCGAAGCTGCGGACGGACAAGGCGCCCGATGCTCCGGTGTTCCCCGGCGCGAAGCCGGGCAAGCCGCTGTCCAACATGGCGCTGCTGATGACGCTGCGCCGCATGGGGCATGGCGATCTGACCGCGCACGGGTTCAGAAGCTCGTTTCGCGACTGGTGCGCCGAAGCGACGAACCATCCGCGGGACGTGGCGGAGCAAGCGTTGGCGCACACGCTGGGCGACAAGGTGGAAGCTGCCTACCGGCGGGGCGATCTATTCGACAAGCGTCGGAAGCTGATGGACGATTGGGCGAGGTTCTGCACTACTCCGGCCAAGTGACCGCGTGTAAACGCACCATACGAAAAACCTTCGTAAGTAGTCTCCCCTGTTGCTGGCAACAGATTTTCTGTTTGACGCGATTGAACAGAAATAGACAATGCGCGCATCCAATGCAGAACGGAGCAGGACGATGGCAGACCCGATAAGCTACACGATCCCCGACGCGGTGAAGGCCAGCGGCATCAGTCGCACACGGCTTTATGCCCTGATGGGCGACGGCTCGATCCCCGCCGTCAAACTCGGCAAACGCGTTTTGATCCCCGCGGCACAGCTTGCGGCTTACGTGGCATCGCTTCCGCCGGCAACGATCCGCCCGCAGCGGAAGGCAGCGTGACATGAGCGCGGCGCCACCCGTTCCTCCCGAGTTCCACCCGAACCCTGACGATCTTGTCAGGCCGCGGGAAGCCGCCCGATGCTTGCGCCTGCTGGGCTGCGACATGACCACGGGGAAGCTGAGACAGTTGCGGGCACTCGGGCAGGGGCCGAAGGTCCAGCCGATCAAAGGCGTTGTGCTGTATCGCTGCGCCGATCTGATGGCCTGGCTGGATGCGGAGAAACACCGCTAGACGATACGGCACAGAACAGGACGCCAAAACGGCGCCTGTTCTTGTCGGATCAAGCATACATCTGAATGGTCGTAAGTGTAGCAAGTGTTGAAGACTAGGTTTTTCCTTGAAAGACTATTGACGCGGTTGACGCCGCGGGTGTAGAACTCTGGAAAGATCGCGAGGCGTGCGGACAATCGCAGCCGACAGCGCGGTCTTCCCCCATCTTTGCCAGTCGCAACGCGCCGCATGCGCCATCGTGCGGTGAAGGGAGAACTATGCAATGGACATGACCCCGGACACGCGGCTCAATCGCCGCGACGCTGCCGCAGCTTTGACCGCGGCAGGGTTCAGAACCACCCCGGCAACGCTCGCGACATACGAAGCGCGGCGCATCGGCCCGGCCTTCGTGAAGATCAGCAACCGCGCGATCTACCAGTGGAACGATCTGCTGGCGTGGGCGCAGGGTCGCATCATTCCATCCAAGAGCCACGCATGATCGGCCCCGACCTTGCGGACACCGCTGCACGGCTCACGGCTGCCGGCTTTCGTTGCACCGCGCGCACACTGGCGCGGCTGTTGCTCGATGGGCAGACCGCGCCCGACGCGGACCTGACTGCGCTTGTTACCAGGCTGCGCCAGTCCCGCCAGCAACGGCGCCGCGCGCGTCGCGCTGCCAGGCGCAGCGCATAAAGAAAAGCCCCATCTGCCAGGACGGGGCTTTAAGTTGAACCGAAGCAGAACCAAAGCACACACGAAAATGACGGTGCGTGTGTAGCATTTATGCTTCGGGTTGTCAAGACATTTCTTGAACCGGAGTAGGTTGCATGCCGTTCGATGCCGCTTATTACAATGAAGCCGCCGATTGCTTCATCGCGGACTACCACCCGCCGCAACTGACTGCCGAAGCGCGACGCATCGTCGCCGAAGCCGAAAGCTGGTCGAGCGATTGGGCGCGCATTCGTGCGGCGCGTGCCAAACTCACTGAGGCGCGGATTGCCGAGTTCATGGACCCTACGGTCGAGGAACCCATGCAGCGTGATGCAAAAGCGCAGTCTCGCGTTGACGCACTGCCTCCCGGCCAGCGCAGCTTCGATGACATCGCCCGCGCGGAACGCACCCCGCTGGCGACGTTGCCGGTATTCGATGCTGCGGCCGATGACGGTTCGCCGATCACGCCGCCGGAGTGGATCATTGCCGATTGGCTTCCGGCTGGCCGCGTCACCCTGCTTTATGCGAACGGTGGCGTCGGCAAGACCACGATAGCGCAGCAACTCATGACGGCGTGCCAGGCTGGCGCCCAATGGTTCGGGTTGGACGTTGCCGGTTGCCAGACGGTTGCGCTGCTGACCGAAGACAGCCGTGACGAAATCCGCTACCGCCAAGGCCGCATCAATGCCCAGCTTGGCATCGGCATGCGCGACCTTGGCGCAACGCACTGGCTTGCCGGCATCGGTCACGACAACGCGTTGGTGCGTTTCGACAAGGCCGGCATCGTCGCCACGACGCAGCGGTTTGCCCAGCTACGCGAAGCCGCGCTGGCAAGCGGCGCCAGGCTGATCGTGATCGACGGCGCGGCCGGCACATTCGGCAACGGCAACGAAAACGATCGCGGGCAAGTTGCGGCGTTCATCGGCCGGCTCACCGCTCTGGCGATGGAGTGCGACGCGGCGGTGCTGCTGCTTGCACATCCGTCCCGCATGGGCATGGCAACCGGCTCGCATGACAGCGGGTCAACGCACTGGCACAACGCATGCCGTTCGCGGTGGTCATTCGTGCGGCCGAAGATCGACGGGATCGAGGATGAGCATTCCCGAGTGCTGACGCTGGAAAAGGCGAATTGGGCACAGCGCGGCCAGACGATCAGCGTGCGGCAAGTCGGTGGACTGTTCACGACGCACGACGGTTCCCCGGCTCCCGGCGCCGGCATCGTGCAGAAGACCGCGCAGGACACCTTCCTGACGATCCTGCGGCACTGTGAAGACCACGGCTACAGGGTATCGGCTTCGAAGAACTCGACCAACTACGCCCCCAAGGAATTCGCCGCCCGACCGGACGCGCACGGTATCAATCAACGGTCATTTGAGAGTGCGATGCGCGCCTTGATGGCCGCGGGGATGCTGCATGTCGTGACCTACGGCAAGCCGTCCAATCCATGCCACCGGCTGACGTTCACAACACCCGGCCCCGAGCCGGGGAACGGTTCACCGGACCCGGCGGAACGGTCAGAATAGGTCAGTAATGCTGCCGGGAACGGTTGGTAACGGTTCCAAAAAAGTCAATGATTTCAATGGGAACGGTTCGGGGTAACGGTTCGGGCACGGTCCGGCACGGTTCCAGTAACCCATTGAAATTCCGAGGGAACGGTTGCGGCACGGTTGGGAACGGTTGGGGGGGTAACAGTCCCCCATACCCCCTGACGCTTACGCGCCCCCTTGCGGGGGTGCGCGTAGCGTAACGAAGCCGAAGCGACCGCCCCCACCCGGCTCCGGCCGGTCCCCATTGCGCACCCCCGTAGCGGTCGGGTGGTGGTTTCACGCATTCAACCGCGCTTGAAAGCCCAAACACCTATGTATGACACCCTGATCGACGGGGCGGCGCTGGCTGCTGCCGAAGCCCGCCACCTTGCTGTCCGCCGCCGGCTGGAAACAGCGCAAGAGCAACTGGACACTGCCCAGCGCGAGCGCGGCGCAGCCGCAGAAGCGCACGACGTGGCACTTGGCGACGGTGGCGACACGAAGGCCACAGCCAAGCGGTTGCGCGACGCGGATGCGGCCCTGACGTTGGCGGCTCAGACCGTGCCCGCGGTGGAAGGCGCAATCAGGCGATCGGAGACCACGTTGCGGGGCGAGGTCGCAGCGGCACACCGGCCGATGCGTGATCGGGCGGTTGCCGATCTGCTCGCGGTAGCGCACCGGATCGACGGACTGCGCCACGACCTGGCCGGCGCCATCGCGGACTACAACGGTGCCGCTGCCGCGCTGGACGTGGCGCAGTCCCGCAATCTCACCGCGCCGAACGTCGGACAAATCCCGCCGGCTGCCACAGAGGCGCTTCGCCGCCTCCCCGGCCTGCCGGACGGCGATGCGCATGCGCATCTGGTGAAGGTGTGCAAGGCGCACCATCCCGAGATCGCAGCGCTGGTGGAAGGGGCCGCGCAATGAGCGACACACTCACGCGCGGCGCATTCGAGGCGCTGTCACCGCGTGATCGGATGGCGCATGTGCAAGCTGGCGGCGCCGTCACTGACGATCCCCCGGCATCGCCGCGCAGGCTGCGGCCGGGCGAGATTGCGCGCGCGGCCTTCGACGCGATGGACCATGCGGAGCGGCTTGCCGTTGTCCGCGCCGGGACACCGATTGTGGACGTTACGGAATGAGCGCGCCAGCAACGGCTGCCCAAGCCGCAGCTTGGCCCTGGCCGGAGCGGCTTTTGCCCGGCTGGACGGAATTGCTTGCGCTGAACCTGGCCGCGGTTCGGGCGCAGCGCGACGTGGCCCGCCCCGCCCGTCAGGCTGCCGCTGGCAGCCGTTCGAACGGCGGGTGGAACGATGATCCACCCGACCGCACCGGCCGCCTTGGGCGTCACCGGGCGGGCCGTGGCGGGCGCAGTCCCGAGGCGTTGGTCCGGCGGGCCGAGCGCCGATCTGAACGGCTGGCCGGTCACGCGTGACGTGGCAGCAGAGGGGCCGGCAAAATGCCGGCTTCCCCGATCAAGCGGAGCTACGGCGCGACCGCAGCGGCGAGTGTCGCGAAAATGGAATAGTGTAACAAATGTCGATCGAGCATCTGAACCGCGCCGGGCGCCGTCCCGGCCAGACCAACCTTGCGACCCGCCGCCGGAAGGCGCTTGAGGAAGCCGCCGCCCGCGCGTTGATCGAGAGGCTGGGCAGTGATGACGTGGCGCGGCTGTCCGCGATCGACGTTCTCACGCACATCATGCACGCAAGCTACGCCGCGGGCGATCTGAGCGGCGCGCGCATCGCAGCCGAAGCCTTGGCACCATACACGCACGCGAAGAAAACAGCCGAACCCGCGGGTGGCACCATACCGGAAGACCTGTTGCCGGACGCTCCGCCGACACCGGATGAGCCGGGGCCGGCTGATCCGGTGCTGTGACCGGCAGCCTGTCCGAAAACGACCGATTGCGGACGGGTCCGGCAGGCATGTCCGAAAAATAGCTTGACACGGTTCTGGACAGTATGGGACAAGCGGACACCGTTTTCGGACAGGACCGCTCCCATGCCCCGCACCTTCGCTTATGTCCGCGTCTCGACCACCGGCCAGACCACGGAAAACCAGGTCCGCGAGATCGAGGCTGCCGGGTTCAAGGTGGACGCGCGCCGCGTGATCGCAGAGACAATCAGCGGCAGCGTCGCGGCTGCCCAGCGTCCAGGCTTCGCCCGGCTTCTAGACCGGCTTGAGGCGGACGACGTGCTGGTAGTGACCCGCCTTGACCGTCTCGGGCGCAACGCGATGGACGTTGCTGCGACCGTCGATCGGCTGGCAGCGATGGGCGTGCGGGTGCATTGCTTGCAGCTTGGTGGCACGGACCTGACCAGCGCGGCCGGCCGGATGGTCATGACGGTGATTGGCGCGATGGCGCAGTTTGAGCGCGATCTGCTGATTGAGCGGACGCAAGCCGGACTGGAACGTGCCAAGGCAGAAGGCACCGCGCTTGGCCGGCCCGCCACACTGGACGCTGCCCAGCGCGAAGCGGTGCGGGCTGCGCTGGCGAACGGCGCCAACGTGTCGGCGCTGGCGCGGGAGTATCAGACCAGCCGGCAGACCATCATGCGGGCGCGGGACGCGGCTGCGGCGTGACGGCGCGGCCGGCCAAGGCCGGCCGTTTCGGCTAGGGAATATCGCCGATCTTGTCGAACGCCACTTGCACCGGCTTTCCCCCAACCGTCACAGGCTGGAACTGGCCGTTCCCGAATGTTGGCGGCAGACTAAAGGAAATCTGGACCTGGGTGCCCGGCGGGACCGGCTGGCCCGTCACCAAAGTTCCCCCAGCCGCGGTCAATGTGACTGTTCCGGTCAGGGTGCCACTCTGGTTCAATAAGCTGCCGGCTCCGGCTGTGTAACTGCCGTCGTAGCGTGCTCCGGTAATGTCGATCCCAAGCACTTTGCCTTTGCCGATGTAAATGGCCCCGTGCCCCACGCCGGCCACCCCTTGGTATCGCATCTGATACAACGCGCTCATGGTCACTCCGAAACAGCCGCTGGTGGTTAGAGGCGCGCGCGATAGCATCCGGCCGTCGAGTCGGGCCAGAGCAAAAACAGCCGGCCAGACTTACCCCAAGCTACGCAGCGATCAGTGCCAGGAAGCGATGCAGCCGGTTCGGGACAAAGCCGCGCCGGCCATACCTACAGCGGCAATCCGGGCCAGATGGTCTGCGCCGCGCACACAGCCGCCGCCAGGAACACCACCAGCGCGACCAGGATCAGACTGCTCACGCGAACCACCACCACGCCAGCAGCGCCGCCCAGATCAGCGGCCCTCCGCACCATAGGACCGCAGCAGCGAACGCGGTGGCGATAGACACCCGCTCCGCAGCAGCAACAGGCGCCACGTCCGCGCTGCGCCTTCCGACGGGACGCACCAGCCTGTATGCTCCGGCGCGCCAGCGGCGCCTTGCCGGAACCGCCCCGCTGCGTCCCGCTCTATCCGGTTCCGGTTTGTAGGCTGGATTGTAGGCCGATCGACTGCGATTTCGGGAAAGTCTTGGTATTTCAAGGCGGTATAGGATTTTTCTGGCGGAGAGAGTGGGATTCGAACCCACGGTACGCTTTCACGTACACACGCTTTCCAAGCGTGCGCCTTAAGCCGCTCGGCCATCTCTCCCGCAGTC
>Ga0335074_10011735_pt1 | contig 12257 bp, 6 predicted proteins | sample Lox_Sample_23_FD_206715 | JGI IMG/M metagenome (GOLD analysis project Ga0335074, IMG submission 206715) | Soil microbial communities from Loxahatchee National Wildlife Refuge, Florida, United States - Lox_Sample_2.3 | ecosystem: Environmental > Terrestrial > Soil > Wetlands | place: USA: Florida...
CGTCGCCACAAGCGACGGCCGCATGGAGGAATTGAAGCGGGGCGCCTCCATGGCTCGCTCCTTTGGTCTGCAAGTCGACGTTGTCAGCGCGGAACGCGCTCTCGCGCTCTGGCCGTTTCTCAACGCCGACGATCTCTTGGGCGCTGTGCATCTGCCCAAAGACGGCCAGACCAATCCGATCGACACAACACAGGCGCTGGCGAAAGGCGCACGGAGCCGGGGAGCGCGGCTCGTCGAAGACGCGAAGGTTGATCAGATCGTCGTTGAAAACGGCAAAGTCATCGGCGTGCGAGGGGCCTTCGGCGACATCCAGGCCGACGTCGTCGTGAACTGCGCAGGCATGTGGGCACATGAACTCGGCGCGAAAGCTGGGGTCGCCGTGCCTTTGCACGCGGCTGAGCACTTCTACATTGTCACCGAACCGGTCCCGGAGCTCCCGCGCCCCCTTCCGGTGCTCCGGGACGCCGATGGATGCGCATATTTCAAGGAGGATGCGGGCAAGCTCCTTGTAGGATGGTTCGAGCCCGTCGCCAAGCCATGGGGAATGAATGGCATCCCCGAAAGCTTCTCGTTCGACCAGCTGCCGGAAGACCTCGAACACATCGAACCTCTGCTTGAGGCAGCGATTCACCGTGTTCCGGCGCTGGGCAAGGCGGGGATCCAACTCTTCTTCAACGGACCCGAAAGCTTCACGCCCGACGACCGCTATCTGCTCGGTGAGACGCCAGAAGTTCGCAATCTGTTTGTGGCGGCGGGATTCAACTCGATAGGCATTCAGTCAGCCGGCGGCGCGGGGAAGGTGTTGTCCGACTGGATCGTCGACGGACGCCCGCCCATGGACCTGTGGGATGTCGACATCCGCCGCATGATGCCGTTCCAGCAGAACCGCGCCTATCTGCGCGACCGCACCACGGAGACCTTAGGCTTGCTTTATGCGATCCACTGGCCGTTTCGCCAGCCCGAATCGGCGCGTGGCGCCCGCCGCTCTGCGCTGCATGATCGGCTGAAGGCGGCAGGCGCCTGCTTTGGCGAGGCCGCGGGCTGGGACCGCCCGAACTGGTTCGCTCCGGAGGGAGAGACGCCGCAATATCGATACACGTATGGGCGGCAAAATTGGTTTCCTTTTTCGGCCGCCGAACATCGCGCTGTTCGCGAGTCGGCTGGCCTGTTCGACCAATCATCGTTCGCCAAATTTGTCGTCGAGGGGCCGGACGCGGAGAAAGTCCTCAACCGGATCTCTGCAAACGATGTCGCGGTTCCTGTCGGCAGGATCGTCTATACCCAGTGGCTCAATGACCGCGGCGGCATAGAAGCCGATGTAACCGTCACAAGAGAGGCCGATGATCGGTATCTCGTCGTGACGGCGGCGACCTCTCAGACACGCGATCTGACCTGGCTCAAGCGGAACATCCCGGACAATGCGCGGGTTGGCGTTCATGACGTCACGTCTGGTCAGGCCGTCCTTGGCGTGATGGGGCCTCGCGCCCGCGACTTGCTGCAACCCCTGACCGACGCCGACCTGTCGAACGAGGCTTTCCCGTTCGCCACGTCGCAGCTTGTCGACCTCGGCTATGCGCGTGTGAGGGCGAGCCGCATCACTTACGTCGGGGAACTTGGTTGGGAGCTCTATATCCCGACGGAATTCGCTCAAGGCGCCTATGACCTGATCGTCGAAGCCGGCGGCGCCGTTGGCCTTAAACTTGCGGGCTACCATGCCATGAACTCGCTTCGCATCGAGAAGGGCTATCGTCACTGGGGCCACGACATTGCGGATGAGGACACGCCGCTCGAAGCTGGCCTTGGTTTTGCGGTCGCGATGGACAAGCCGGGAGGCTTTATCGGGCGCGAGGCATTGCTCCATCAGAGAGAGCGAGGGCTGACCCGACGGCTCGTCCAATTCGTCATGGAGGACGTCGAGCCCCTGCTCTATCACAACGAGCCGATTCTTCGCGACGGCGAGATTGTTGGCCGCATCACGTCAGGCATGTTCGGCCATACGATTGGCCGCGCGATCGGTCTCGGCTATGTCGAAAGCGGCGGCAGGGTTGTGACGCCCGAATTCATCCAAAGCAGCCGGTTCGAGATCGAGGTGGCGGGAGCGAGGTTCGGCGCAAAAGCTTCGCTCAAGCCGCTGTATGATCCCGACGGCCTTCGGGTGAAGGATGTTGAGCGGCGCACGCTGGGCCACGGCGCCAGGCCTGAGCGGCCAGGGATCGAAGACGGATGAAGGTCGCGAGCAGCGGGACGGTCTTGCTCTGGTCGGAGCCTGCAATCGGATAAGAGCATGGCCGGCCCTATCGAAATCGAAAGAAACATGCTGCCGCGCAGCCTCTATGCTGAAACCGCACGCGACGCGGTCGCGACGCCCCCGCTGCGCGGCGACAAACATGTGGGGGCCGTCGTGGTGGGCGGCGGTTTCACGGGATTGTCGACGGCCCTGCACCTTGCTCAGCGCGGCGCCGACGTCGCTGTTTTGGAAGCTCATGAGCCTGGATGGGGCGCGTCGGGCCGCAACGGCGGCCAAGTCAACCCGGGGCTCAAGCATGAACCCGAGCACATCGAAGGCCGTTTCGGACGCGATTTGGGACGCCGCATGGTCTCGCTCTCCGGCGGCGCTCCGGACCGGGTCTTCGCCCTTGTTCGAGAGCTTCAGATCAGATGCGAGGCGCGCCAGGGCGGCACCATCCGCGCTGCCTTCTCGAAGCGTTCGGCCGCGTTTCTCAGCAGCGCCACGGCAGGCTGGAAGGACCGCGGAGCGCCGGTCGAATTGCTGGAGAGCGAAGCGATCGCGCGCGCGACCGGGACGAACCGCTACCTCTGCGGCGCGCTTGACCGGCGCGGCGGTTCGCTCAATCCGCTTGGGTATGCGCGTGGTCTGGCTGAGGCGGCGATTCGCGCCGGCGCCGCCATCCACGGGAGCACTAGGGCGATCGCTGTGGAACGGCGAGGCGCTTCATGGGCGGTCGTCACGCCGGGAGGAACCATCACCGCAGACTGGCTGGCGCTCGCCGCCAATGGATACACCGACGGGCTTTGGCCGGGTCTGCAACGGACGATCGTCCCCGTCTATAGTGGCATCGTGGCGAGCGAGCCGCTCCCGGAGTCGGTCGCCAAGCGGATCCTGCCGATAGGAACCGTCCTCTACGAGCATGAGGACATCACGGTTTACTACCGGCTCGACGTCACGAACAGACTCTTGATGGGCGGCCGGAGCCGCCTGCGGACGCTGGAAGGTCCCGACGACTTTCTGGACCTCATCGCTTACGCGAAGCGGCTGTGGCCCTTTATCGGGAACCTTCAATGGACGCACGGCTGGAACGGCCAACTCGCCCTCACGTTGGATCACTACCCGCATCTCTATGAGCCGGCGCGCAACGCGATCGCCTGCCTTGGCTACAACGGTCGCGGCGTCGCGATGGCGACCGCGATGGGCGCTGAAATAGCCCGGCGCGTCACTGGAACGCCCGCAGAGGAGCTGGATATGCCGGTAAGGTCTGCGTTGGAGCCCATTCGGCTGCACCGGTTCTGGCCTATTGGCGTGAAAGCGAGGATCGCCTACGGTCGTTTTAAGATGGCGCTCGGAATGTGAATCAGGCGCCCCGCGGCAACCACCATTCCGGGCCGCGGGGCGTGCTAACATATTCGGGCCAGCGATAATGGATCGGCGCCGGAAAGTCCTTCGGCAGCAGCGGCGCGAGCCATGTCTTGCCCCCAACGCCCCCGCCCGTGCGCTCGCGGAACTCGGCTTGCGCGGCCGCGAGCGCCGGCGGATCGGTCAACAGGTCGACCAGGCTGCCGGCGATGGCGCGGGCGGCGGCGAGGATGGTCGGATCGATCGTCGCGGGGAAACCGCCGAGCGCGTTCCACACCCAGGCCGGATATTGATAGTCCGGCCGCGGCGGCGCAAGCATCGCCCGCCCGACATAAAGGCGCGCCGTCGGACAGTGCCAAGTGTAGTCGGTGTAGTCGTCGGACGTGTAGTTCTTCTGCCAGGGCGGCAGGACGGCGCGCAGGCGCGCCTCGTCCTCCTCGGGCGTCGTCAGCGCCGCCATCGCAGGATGGATCGGATCCTCCATCGGCTTAAGCTTGAGGTTCTTCTGGATCTCGCGGCCAAACCGCCTGGCCTCCTCGCCCCACTTGGGCGCTCCGCCAAGCGCGAGATTGCGGTAGACGAGCGCCGCGATCGCATGGTTGGCGAGGCCCGGACGGGTCTTGGTCACCCATTCCTTGCGCACCGTGCAATGCGCGATTCCCGCCACGTTGTCGGCGTTGTTGTCGAGGATGGCGTAGATGCGCTCCTGCATCTCGAGCGTCGGGCAGCGGCTCGCATATTGGATCTGGCTGAAATTCGGAGCGAGATTGTCGGCCGTGGCCTGGCCGGCGGCGAGGATCGCCTCGTTGATCGTCCAGGTTCCGGTATGCGGCAGCATGGCCTCCTTGGTCATCTTGCTCGTCAGATACATGAGGCAGACCGCGTCGATCGCGCCGGGCGCCCGCGCCATCGTATGGGCGGAGGCGCCTTCGCTCCCGCCCATGCCGGACCATTCCTCGGGGTGCGGACATTCGAAACTGTACATGCGGCTCCAATAGCTGCCGCAATGGGTGTCCCAGATCACCGTATTGGCCTGCGCGCTGCTGAAGGCCGGGTGAAAGGCGATCGCCGCATCAAGGTCGTCGTAAAGCCCACGCGCCGCATGCACGGGCTTCGAGCCGCAGACCTTCTCCGCCGGCTCGCCGAAGATGACGAGCTTGCCGGAGAGCCCGTGCTTCTCCATCGCCGCTTTCGCCGCCAATAGGCCGCCCAGCGCGCCGAGCCCCAGCGCCGAATGCGGGTCGGTGTGGCCGGCCGCATATTTGTGGACGCCGTCGCGCGGCTTCTCAAACGGGACCGGGTCCTGGCTGTTGCCGGGAACGGCGTCATACTCGGCGTAAGTGGCGACGACCGGCTTGCCCCTGCCGAACGTTGCGCGGAAGGCGGTCGGCATGGTCGCCGTGCCCTCTTCCACCTCGAAGCCCTGCTCGCGCAGAAGCTTCACGTACCAGGCGGCGGATCGATATTCCCGCCACGCCGGCTCGTGGAAGCTCCACACCTCCTTGTGGCGCTCCGACAGCCAGTCCGCGTGCGCCTTGATCCAGTCCAGCGCGGTCTGCTTGGCGGGCGTCAGCGCGGCCGGACCCCAGTCGCAGGTCGCGGTCGAATGATCGTTCGGCATGAAGAGGACTCTCGTGAAACCCGGCAAAACGGGCAAGGGAAAAGAGCCGGCGGGCCGCGGCGCCCGCCGGCGTCAGTCGGGCGAGGTCAGCCGACGATGAACGCGCTCCAGCGCTTGACGATGTCGTTGATGTTGTCGGTCCACCACTGGGTGTCGAAGTTGATCAGCTTGCTCTTGATGTCTGGGGCGGTCGGCAGGAGTTTGAGCCGCGCCGCCGAGAGATAGCCCGCCGACTTGTTGTTGACGAAGCCATAAGGGATCAGCGAGGAGAGCCGCGCCTGCGGCACGGCCATGGTGATGAAGGCGGTGAACTTCTGCGCGTTCGATGCGTTGGCGGCGCCCTTGATCACCGCCCAGCAGTCGTTGCGCAACAGCTGGTCCTGCCAGACGATCTCCACCGGCGCCTTGTTCGCCTGGATCGCCGCGATGCGGCCGTTCCACGCGGTCGCCATCACCACCTCGTCGTCGTTCAGGAGCTGCGCGGGAATCGCGCCGGCGTCCCACCATTTTGTCACATTGGGCTTGATCTTGCCGAGGCTAGCGAAGGCCTTGTCGAGATTGATCGGATAGACCCTGTCGGCCGGCACGCCCGTGGCCATGGTCGCCACCTCGAGGTCGGCGTTCGATCCGCTCGCGCCCGACTGCAACGAACGCGGGCCGGGGAAGTTCACCGTGTCCCACAGGTCCTTGTTATCCTTCGGCGCCTTGCCTTTGAACGCGTCGGTGCGATAGGCGTAGATCTGCGCATAGGGCAGCATGTTGACGAACAATTTCTGGCGGAACACCGGGTCGATGTTGTCGACGTCGAACAGGGAGTAGTCGATCGGCTCCCAATACTCGCCCTGCTTGGCGAGGTTGAGAACGTCGGCGCCGTCCAACTCGGTCACATCGTATTCGATGTTCTTGCTGTCGACCATCGCCTTGACCTTGGCCGGATCGGGGCCTTCCGCCTCGATCACCTTGATGCCCGACAATTCCTCGAACGGCTTGAAATAGGCCTTGCGCTGCGCGTCCTGCAGCGCCCCGCCATAGGAGCACACGCGCACCGTGCCGCTGCCCTTGAGCTTGTCGGGAATCGAATCGATCTTCGGCAATTCGACGTCGGCCGCCAGCGCGGCGACCGGAAAGGCGAAGGGCTCGGTCAGCGCCGCCGCGGCCGCCACGGTTAGCCCGTAGCGCCCGGCGTTTGCGATGAACTGGCGCCGCGAATAGTCGGCGACATGCGGCGGCTGCCCCGCAATAGCGGCAAGCGCCTGCTTGATCTTCTCGTCCATTTTGCTCTCCCTTTCACGCTGTTGAAGCTATCGGCCAATCGGGGCGGTGCGAAGCCGCTCGGAGCGGCGGCGCATGAGCTCGGCGCCGACCATCAGGCTGGTGGTGATGGTGATCAGAAGCGTCGACACCGAAGCGAGCGTCGGATCGATATCGAATCGGATCTGCTCCCACATCCGCCGCGGCAGGGTGACCGCCGTCGTGCCGGACAGAAACAAGGCGACGAGCAGTTCGTCGAAGGAGGTGATGAAGGCGAACACCGCGCCGGCGAAGACGCCAGGCCGGATCAGCGGCAGGGTGACTTGCCGGAACGTCGCCCACGGGCTCGCCCCAAGGCTCAGCGCCGCATATTCGAGCCGGCGATCGAGCCCATAGAGGGTCGACGAGACGTTGATCACCACGAAGGGCACGGCGAGCGCGGTATGGCCGAGGACGAGCGCCAGCGGGCGGCCGACCAGGCCGTATCTCGCATAGGCGAAATAGAGGCCGATCGCGACGATGATTCCCGGCGCGATCACCGGCGACAGGATCAGGGCGTTCACCAGCTTCTTGCCCGCGAAGCTGCCGCGGACCAGGCCGATCGCCGCCGGCGTTCCCAGGAGCGTCGAGAGCGCGGTGACGGCGAGCCCGACCCATATGCTGAGCCAGGCGGAGTCCGTCCAGGCGGAGCGGGTGAAGAAATTCATGTACCATTGCAGGCTGAACCCCGGCGGCGGGAACGCCAGATACTTGCCCGACGAGAAGGACAGCGGGATCACGATCAGGATCGGAAACAGGAGGTAGGCGAAGATCAGGATGACAAGGCCGTAGAAGGCGGTGCGCCAGACGACGCGCATCAGCGTTGACCCTGGAAGATTTTCTCGATCCCCATGATGCGGGTGAAGCCGGCGAAGATCACGAGCACCACCGCCAGCAGCACCACCGCCATGGCGGCGGCTTGAGGCCAGTCGAGAACGTTCACCTGATTGGCGATCAGCATCGAGATCATCAGGTCGCCCGGGCCGCCGACCAGGGCGGGGGTGATGTAGAAGCCGATCGCCAGCGTGAACACCAGGATGCAGCCGGCGGAGATTCCAGGCAGGGAAAGCGGCAGCAGGACCTGGCGGAAGACGGCGAGAGGCGGAGCGCCGAGGCCCTCGGCGGCGCGGATGAGCCGCCAGTCGAGGCCTCTTAGCGTCGAGTAGATCGGCAGCACCATGAAGGGCAAGAGGACGTGGACCATCGCCACGCAGACCGCGAAGCGCGTGTTGAGGAGCTGCAGCGGCCGCTCGATCAGTCCGGCGCCGAGCAGGAAATCATTGATGACGCCACGCCTGCCGAGCAGCACCATCCAGGCATAGGTCCTGACCAGGATGCTGGTCCAGAACGGGATGAGGACGAGGATGATCATGAGGTTGGCGGCGGACTTGCTCGATCGCGCCAGGAACAGCGCTACCGGATAGGCGAGCAGGAGGCAGGCGACGGTGACGATCAGGCTGATCGTCGCGGTGATCTGCATGACGCGCCAGAACACTTCGTCCTTGACCAGCGCGACGAAGACTTCCGCCGTCCAGCTCCCGCGGTAGATGCTGCGCTCCAGCATGGCGAGCACGGGATAGGCATAGAAGATCAAGAGATAGACGATGAGAGGCGCTGCCAGGAGGCCGCCGCTGGACGGTCTTGCGGACAAGGCGCCAATCGAAAAACGGCCGCTGCGCATGACGTCGCCATCCATCTGCGGCATAGACCCGCAGAGAAGAAATCAAGCTTAGCGTTGATCCGGAGGTCGCGTCAAAAGGGTTTTTCGGACCCTCAAGCCCGCTCGACAATCGGCCGGAGGACTTATACTCGTAGGGCAGCCCGAGGGTCGATGGTCGGACGTCGCGGATGAAATCCATGCTTCTTGACCAGTCTCGGGCCGGCTTGTCCCAGCGCGCCGGGGCGCCGGTGGCGTTGCGCGAGGTCGTCAAGGATTTCGACGCCTATCGCGCGATCGACCATGTGAGCCTCGACATCGAGCCGGGCGAATTCATCACCTTTCTCGGCCCCTCCGGCTCCGGCAAGTCGACAACCTTGATGATGATCGCCGGCTTCGAGCAGCCGACGACCGGCGACATCCTGATCGACGGGGCGATCGTGACCCATACGCCGCCCTATAGGCGCGGCATCGGCATGGTGTTTCAAAACTACGCTCTCTTTCCCCATCTGACAGTGGCGGAGAACATCGGCTTCCCCCTCAAGCAGCGCCGGGTCGCCGGCCCGGAGATCCGCGAGCGGGTCCGGCAGATGCTGGAGCGCGTTCAGCTGTCCGGCTACGAGGCCCGCTTTCCCCAGCAGCTTTCAGGCGGGCAGCAACAGCGTGTCGCGATCGCGCGGGCGATCATTTTCAACCCGCCGGTGCTGCTGATGGACGAACCCTTGAGCGCGCTGGACAAGCAGCTGCGCGAGGATCTGCAGTTCGAGATCAAGCGGCTGCACGACAGCTTGGGGATCACCTTCATCTATGTGACGCATGACCAGAAGGAGGCGCTGGTGATGTCGGACCGGGTGGCGGTGATGAACGAGGGCCGGATCGCGCAAATCGGATCGCCGACGACGCTGTACGACGCGCCGGCCAATCGCTTCGTCGCTTCCTTCGTCGGCGAAGCCAACCTGCTCGAGGCGACGATTGTCGGAAGGGAGACGGACGGGCTCATCGTTCTGAAGGTCGGCGACGTCCTGCTGCGGGCGCCGGCCTCGAGTTCGAATGACGCGAACGACTGCCTTTGCATGATCAGGCCCGAGAAGATCACCGTCGGGGTGGCCGGCGCGAGCGAAGGACGGCCGGTGAACTCGATGCGGGCGACGGTGCGGGAAACGGTGTTCATGGGAGAGATGATCCGTTATGTGTTGGAGATTGGCGCCGGACCGCGCGTGACCGCCAAGCAGCAGCACCGCGCCGAAACGCCCATCCTAGCCCCTCGGGACGTCGCGACCATCGAATGGGCGATCACCGACACCCGACTGGTCTGAGAACACGATCGCCTCCGTGAGGTGGTGTCGCATCCTAGAGCAGGATGATTTCAAGTTGATTCGGACCCGTCATTGCTGGCGAAGCGAAGCAATCCAGAAGAACTTGTGCCCCTACGGCTCCTGGATTGCTTTCGTCGCTACGCTCCTCGCAATGACGACGACTGTTCAACCTAGACCGTATGTCCGCCGGGTGAGGTAGTTGGCGGTCCGTCCCCCGTCATGTCCCATTCGAGGATTGCGCCGGACAGGCCGGCGCAGAGCCTCAGACATGGGGGACGGACCTGATGCACGATATCATCTTCGTGGGAACGGATGTCCACAAAGCGACGGTCTCGATCGCGGTTGCTGACGGGGCACAACTGCCGCTTCGGGTCGAAGCCGACATACAATCGCGAGTTCGAGGCGTCCTTTTGGGCGGTCCAACTGATTGGGTTGTGACCCTCAGAGGCTTGGGCCGCGCGTCGAGGGGGCTGCCTCCGGCGGCTCGGGCCGATTTGGAGCCTCTGGCCCAGCGATAGGCGCGCCATCGATCGCCGCCGCCAACACTCTCGAATTGTCGACGAGCACGCCAGCGGCACGTTTCAATTGCTCGTCGATCGTCTGGATCAGCGCGATGAACGCGTCGCACTGCTGCTCGAAAGCCTGGCGGAGAAGCCCCGCCTGATAGGAGGCTTTCATCTCGCCTCCGAGATCCGGCCGCTCCTCGGCGACCTTCTCGATCCGATTGTGATTTGATAGGCCTTTCTCGACCCCCTTGTCGTGCTGACGGCGCGCCTTGCCGGCGATGTCGAGCGCGAGCGCCTTATAGGGCTTCTCCGAGGCGTCCTTGGCGACCTCTTTCCAAAGATCATCCTCGGTCATCGGCGTGACGTCGCCGAGCGCCCGGGACCGCTGCATGGCAGCGTGGACGGCCGCCTTTGAGATCAGGGTATGCGTCCGGCCGGTGGCGCGGCTTTCGGCGGTATAGGTCTTGAAGGCCGAGGTGGCCGCGGTCCCGTGCGGCAGGGCGTTGATGTGCTCGCCCTTGGTGCTCATGCCCTGCGCGGCGTCGATTGTGAAGGCGTGGCCGAAGCCGAGCAGGAGCCTCCCGGTCTTCGGGTCCGAGAGCCGCTTCCAGTCGATCTCGGCCGTCTGGCCGCGCGCGTTGCGCAGAACGAGGCCGGCGGCTGTCTTTCGGACCACCTCGACGATGTCGCCGTTGTTGCCAATGGTGGCGCGCTTGCCGTTGATCTCAGCGACAGTTTTCCGGTACATGCGCAGCCGCTCTCCGGTCGCGATCGGCAGGTCGAAGAATTCTGGCTTCTCGGACCGATAGCCGACCGCCTTGTAGTTCGCCTCGTCCGTGCCGATCTCGCCGCGGGCTTTGAGCCGGTCGCGGATCGCCCGGCTGATGTCGGCCGCCTCTGCGTTGGTGAGCGTTGTGATCGTGACCCGGTAGGTCGGGTCTCGGGCTTTGAGCGTGTCCCTGCGCTCGATGTAGAGGTCGGCGATTTGCCGCACTACTTGGTCGGTGTCACCCTCGAGGAGTCTCGCCGTTCCGTCCTCGCGCTTCATCGCGAGGGCTGTTTCCGCTTTGCCCGCGCGGAAGAGGGCGGCGATCTTGCGGTCGCGGTCGTTTTTCTGGCGAACGGCGGTCAGCACCTCGGGCATGGCGGACTTCGGCAGAACGCGTTTCAGGAGCGCTATCGTGTCGCCTGCCTCGATCGACTGCACCTGTTCGCGGTCGCCGAGCATCTTGATGGTCATTCCGGTTTTAGCCCGCAGCTCGAGGAGCTCCAGCATCGGGCGTGGACCGATCTGGCTGATCTCGTCGACGATAAGGACGGTGTTTTCGTCCGCCAAGAATTCTCCCGTGTTGATCGCGTTGAGGAGCGGCTGGAGGGCCCAGGTTTCGTCGACGCCGGCGTCCTTGAGGGCGTCGGCCTGGCGCCAAGCCGTCGACATGCCCACGACCTTGCGGCCCTCCTCGTCCCATGCGTCCACAAGCGGCTTCAGGAGCGTCGTTTTCCCCGAGCCGGCGACGCCGGTCAGGAGTGAGAGTTTTCCGCCGGCGCCCAACGCATGGATGGCGGCGAGCTGCTCTTTCGAGAACCGGATCCCGGCGTCGTCGGCTTCGACCCGCCCGATCGCCGCGCGGATCGCCGCGTCGGAGAGATTGGCCGTGCGGTCGCGGGCGGCCGTGCGCGACATTTCGGCGACGCTTTGCTCGATCCGGAGTTGCTCGGTGTGGCTGATCCGCTCCTTGCCTTCGTGCAGGCCGGAGATGAGCGTGACCGCCTTGCCGTCATGGACGAAGCCGCGCATCTCGATCATGGTTACGACCGCGTCGACGTCGTCCCGTCCGCCGGCGGCTCCGGCCTCGATCAGGCCACGCGCCGCGTGGACCCGCAGGCGCTCAGCGTCGAGGACGGCTTTCAACTGGAATTCCGCCGAGAGCGATGCGGAGGCGGAGGCGTAAGCCGCCTCGCGCCGCTGGTCGGACGTTCGCTCAACTGGCGGCGTCGCGCCAAGAACCGACGTTGGCGTCCATCCGAGCTCCGCGATCTGGTCGCGCCAGACCGCGTGCGCGTCCTCCTTGGTCTTGCCCAGCCTTCCCGCGGCGCTCGCTTCATGCAGGATCTGTTTCTTGCGCTCGAGCGAGAGCTCGTCCCAGTCGATCGCGTGTTCGCGGGCGTAGCGCTGCGCGTCGCCGACCACCTGCCGGTCGCGTTTCGAGAAGGTCACAACGGCGCTCTCGGGGATGTCGAGGGCGACGGCTGCCTCGCCGCCGGCGTCGAGGCC
>Ga0335074_10011737_pt1 | contig 12256 bp, 10 predicted proteins | sample Lox_Sample_23_FD_206715 | JGI IMG/M metagenome (GOLD analysis project Ga0335074, IMG submission 206715) | Soil microbial communities from Loxahatchee National Wildlife Refuge, Florida, United States - Lox_Sample_2.3 | ecosystem: Environmental > Terrestrial > Soil > Wetlands | place: USA...
CACTCGGGTCAGCTCGTGCACCATGCCGGTGCGGTCGCTGCCGATCGCTGAGACGGCCAGGTGCTGCTTCATCGGGTCAATGGGCTCGGTGCGTTCCAAGGTCCGTCCGGAGTGTACCGGGTGAGCCCTTCTCTGGCGATGGCCTGAGACCGCGGGCGCGCCGGCGCGCCGGCCGTGGAACGCTTCGTCCCGGACGTATTGCCGCTTATACTTGTCGGCTCACTCGCAGCGTACCGCGTCCGCAGGGGATCGATGTTCTCAGGCAGTCTCGTTGCAATCGTCACGCCCATGCGGGGAGATGGCTCGCTTGACCCTGCGGCGTGGGCTCGGCTCATCGACTGGCACCTCGAGAGTGGCACGAGCGGCCTGGTGGTAGGCGGCACGACGGGCGAGTCGGCGACGCTCACGGACGAGGAGCTGGGGGAGCTCGCGGAGCAGGCCTGCGCGCAGGCCCGCCACCGCCTGGCCGTCGTCGTTGGCGTGGGCTCGAGCAGTACGGCCGTATGCGTCGAGCGGGCTCGCCGGTTCTCGCATCTGGGGGTCGACGGCTTCCTGGCGGTCACGCCCGCCTACAATCGGCCGACGCAGGAGGGGCTGTACCGGCACTTCGCGGCGATCGCGGAAGCGTCCACCAAGCCTCTGATTCTCTACAACGTGCCGTCGCGGACGGCCGTGGACATGCTGCCGGGCACCGTCGGGCGGCTGTCGCAACTCGAGAGGATCACCGCGGTCAAAGAGGCGGTTCCGGGCGCCGAGCGGGTGCGCGAGCTGCTCGAGACCTGTCGGAGGGGGTTCAAAGTGCTGAGCGGGGATGATGCCACCGCGCGGGAAGCGATTTTGGCTGGCGCGAGCGGGGTGATCTCGGTCACGGCGAATGTGGCACCGGCGGCGATGGCGGCCATGGTGGCCGCCGCAATGCGCGGCGACCGGCAGTCGGCAGCGCGCCTGGACGGCCGGCTGACCGCTCTTCATCACAGTCTTTTTCTCGAGGCGAATCCGATTCCGGTCAAATGGGCGTTGGCCCAGGCCGGAATAATCGAGCGTGGTATCCGGTTGCCACTGACGGAACTGTCCGAAGCCCATCGTCCAGCAGTGCTCGCTGCGCTGCGGGAAGCGGGCGAGGGCGGTGCCCTCATCGAGCACGCTTAACGTGTGCTCGATCCGCGAACGCCCCGCGGGACAGCGCGGGCGGGGGGGCCCCGCCGCCATGGCTGGCCGGTACGACGAGCGTTCCAGTAGATTTTGAATAGAGGTTGATTATGACGCGTCCCAGGATCTCCTGGCTGGCTCTTGCCTTGCTCGTGCCGCTTTCGCTCAGCGGATGCAGGACCATCCATCATCTCCTCAACGACGACACCTGCAACAAGCCGCAGCCCTATCAAAGCGCGACCAGCATTGCGCCGCTCAACATTCCGCCGGGTCTCGCGGCGCCCGATACGAACCACGCGCTCGATGTCCCGAACCTGGATACACCGCCGCCGCCGCCGCGAAGTCCGACCGATCCGTGTCTCGCCGCGCCGCCCTCGTTCAACGCGGCGCAGCCGAGCGCGAGGCCGCAGGCGTGAGCCGCTGGCGCGGCCTCGGGTCGAAGGTGCCCGGAGCGTAGTATCATCGAAGCCCGCGGAGAGGTGGCCGAGCGGTCGAAGGCGCTGGACTGGAATTCCAGTAACATCTCAACGGGTGTTCGTGGGTTCGAATCCCACCCTCTCCGCCACTAAATCCCTCGCGAGGTCTATCCATGGGATTCGAACCGCGCACGGCCGAGTAATCTCAGCCCCTCCGCGACTGAACCGCAGCTTCATTCGACTGTTTGCGCCGCCCGTGAACAATGTCATCGAGCGCCTGCGCCGCGCGTTGCCTTCGGGCGCGATACTCTCGAGTCTCGAGGAGCTCAAGCCCTACGAGTGCGATGCGTTGACGCTGTATCGTCAGACGCCGCTCGCCGTGGCCCTTCCGGCCGATGAGGCGCAAGTGCTCGCGGTGCTCAGGATCTGCCACGAGGCCGAAGTGCCCGTCATCGCGCGCGGTGCCGGCACCGGACTCTCGGGCGGGGCGACCCCCCGATCGGGCGCCGTGCTGCTGTCGCTCGCACGCCTCAATCGCATCGTCAGTCTCGACCCGCTCGCCCGCACGGCGCGCGTGCAGCCGGGGGTGCGCAACCTCGCTATCTCCGAGGCAGCCGCCGCCTACGAGCTTCACTACGCGCCCGATCCCTCGAGTCAGATCGCCTGTACGATCGGCGGCAATGTCGCGGAGAACTCCGGCGGCGTGCACTGTTTGAAATACGGCCTGACCCTGCACAATCTGCTTGCGCTTCGCGTGGCCACGATCGAGGGTGAAGTGCTCGAGATCGGCTCGCCGGCGCCCGATGCGCCGGGGTATGACCTGCTCGCGCTCCTGACAGGCTCCGAGGGCCTGCTCGGTGTGCTCACCGAGGTGACGGTGCGCCTGATTCCGCGGCCCCAATGCGCGCAAGTGGTGCTCGCCGTTTTCGACAGTCTCGCCACCGCCGGCCAGGCCGTGGCCGATGTGATAGCGGCCGGCATCACTCCCGCGGGACTCGAGATGATGGACCGGCCGGCGATCGCGGCTGTCGAGCCCTTCGCGCACGCCGGCTATCCGCTCGATGCGGAAGCGATCCTGCTCTGTGAATCCGATGGCACGGCGCACGAGGTCGAGGAGGAGATCCTGCGGGTGGAGGCGGTCATGCGCCGCGCGGGCGCGAGGGAGTGCCGCGTCTCACGCGACGAGGCGCAGCGGCTGCGCTTCTGGGCGGGACGCAAGGCGGCGTTCCCGGCGATGGGCGCTCTCTCACCCGACTACTACTGCATGGACGGCTCGATCCCGCGCAAGCGCCTCGCGGCGGTGCTGGAGGCGATCCGTGCGATGGAGGGCAAGTACGGCCTGCGCTGCACCAACGTGTTTCATGCCGGCGACGGCAACCTGCATCCGCTCATTCTTTTCGATTCCAACATCGCGGCGGAGGTGGCGCGCGCGGAAGCCTTCGGCGGCGAGATCCTCGAGCTTTGTGTGCGCGAGGGCGGCAGCATCACCGGCGAGCACGGCGTGGGCCTGGAGAAGATCAACCAGATGTGCGTGCAGTTCGGCAGCGGCGAGCTCGAGACCTTCCATGCCGTGAAGCGCGCCTTCGATGAGCGTGGGCTGCTCAACCCCGGCAAGGCGGTGCCGACGCTGCACCGCTGCGCGGAATTCGGCCGTCTGCACGTGCGCGGCGGCCGCCTGCCGCACCCGCAGCTGCCGCGTTTCTAGCGGCGCGCAGGCGGCGGTCGATGTCCGAGCTCATCTCCTTGCGCGAGCGGATTCGCGCGGCGGCCGCGGCCCGGCGGCCGCTCCTCATCCGCGGCGGCGGCAGCAAGGACTTCTACGGCGGAGCGCTCGAGGGCGAGCTGTTGGAGGTCGGCGGCGTCTCGGGCATCTCGCAGTACGATCCGACCGAACTCGTCATTACCGCAAGGGCCGGCACCCCTCTCATTGCGATCGAGCGGGCTCTGGCAGGGTGCGATCAGATGCTCGGCTGCGAGCCGCCGCAGTTCGAGGGACGCGCCACGCTCGGAGGCACGGTGGCTGCGGGGCTGTGCGGACCCCGTCGCGCCTACCGCGGCTCCTGGCGTGATTTCGTGCTCGGGATCGAGATGATCGACGGGCGGGGGGAGCTGCTGCGCTTTGGCGGCAGGGTCATCAAGAACGTAGCCGGGTTCGACATCTCGCGGCTGATGGTCGGAAGCCTCGGCACGCTCGGTCTGATCACCGAGATCAGCCTGAAGACCGTGCCCCGGCCCCGCGCGGAATGTACCCTGCGGTTCGAGATGGATGAGCGGACCGCACTCGAGTCGATGACGCAGTGGTCAACTCGACCGTTGCCGCTCTCGGGGACGGCCTGGCACGACGACCGTCTGCACGTGCGCCTCTCCGGCGCCGAATCGGCGGTACGGGCCGCGCGCGAGCGCCTCGGCGGCGAGCGGGTAAGCGGCGCGGACGGTTATTGGGAGGACGTGCGCGAGCAGCGCCTGCCCTGGCTCGCGAGCGCGCAGGAGCTCTGGCGGGTATCGCTGCCCGCGCATTCGCCCTCGCTGCCGCTTGCGCAACCCATGCTGATCGAATGGGGCGGGACGTTGCGCTGGCTGCCCGGGCCGCAGGATGGAGGGGCGCTGCGGGCGAGCCTCGCATCGCTCGGCGGTCATGCCATGCGCTATCGTGCGCCCCTGAAGACGGAAGGATCCTTCGCACCGTTGCCGCCGGCGATGCTCGCGCTGCACCGGCGGCTGAAGGCGGCATTCGATCCGCGCGGCATTTTCAACCGCGGCCGACTCTACTCTGACCTATAGCCGTGCAGACCCGATTGAGCGCCGCTTTGCTCGAGACGTCCGCAGGTCGCGAGGCTGAGGCGATACTGCGCACGTGCGTGCACTGCGGGTTCTGCGCCGCGAGCTGCCCGACGTATCAGCTGCTCGGCGATGAGCTCGACGGGCCGCGCGGCCGCATCTACCTCATCAAGGAAATGCTGGAAGGCGGCCGGGCTTCGGGCGCCACCCAACTGCACCTCGATCGCTGTCTCACCTGCCGCGCCTGCGAGACGGCGTGCCCATCGGGGGTCCGTTACGGGCGTTTGCTCGAGATCGGCCGGCGCCACCTGGAGCGGATCGTGCCACGGGGTTTGCGCGCGCGGCTGCTGCGGCGGGCGATACTCGCCATCGTGCCCCATCGCCGGCGATTTGCCGCGCTGCTGGCGCTCGCCCGCGCGCTGCGGCCCCTCGCGCCCGCGCGGCTGCGGCGCAGCATTCCCGTGCGTCGGCGTGCGCGGGCCTGGCCCGCTCCGCGTCACGCGCGCCGCATGTTGGTGCTCGGCGGCTGCGTGCAGCCCGCGACGGCTCCCGCTATCAATGCCGCCGCGGCCCGGGTGTTGGATGGGCTCGGCATCTCGCTCATCGAGGTCGACGATGGCTGCTGCGGCGCGCTCGCGCATCATCTGTCGGATGAGGGCGCGGCGCGCGAGCAGATGCGGCGCAACATCGATGTCTGGTGGCCCGCGATCGAGCGCGGTGCCGAAGCGCTCGTCGTCACCGCAAGCGGTTGCGGCGCGATGATCCACGATTACGGCGAGTTGCTCGCCGATGATCCGGCGTACGCCGCCAGGGCGGCACGGGTGTCGGCGCTCTGTCGCGATCTGAGCCAGGTGGTTGCAGGTGAGCTTGCCAATCCCGGCGTCGGTCTCGAGGTGAAAGCCATCCACGGGCCCGCTTCCCGGGTGGCATTCCATGCGCCCTGCACGCTACAGCACGGGCTTAAGATCCACGGCCTGGTCGAGCCGCTGCTCGAGCGGGCGGGATGTCTACTCACGCCGGTGGCCGAGAGCCACCTCTGCTGTGGCTCGGCCGGCAGCTACTCGCTGCTGCAGCCGGCGCTTTCGTATCGGCTGCGAGCCAGAAAGCTGGCGGCTCTCGAGTCGGGTACGCCCGATGTGATCGTCACCGCGAATATCGGTTGCCTGATGCATCTCGCCTCGGGCACCGATCGGCCCGTCCGGCACTGGATCGAGCTGCTCGCAGAGGCCATTGCGCCACTCTCATGACTCGCGGGCATGGGGCGGGGCAGAGGGGCAGCGGCTGGCGCGCGGGCGGGGCGCAGAACGCTTCTGCTATCATTCAGCACGGGCGAGCGGCGTCGGCGGCACCGGGTTTGGTGCCAGCGGCTGGCGCCGGAGCCTCAGCTTTCGTACGCGGCGCCGGGGCACATAAAGGCTATGGTGGCCCGTGTCGGCTACTCCGCGACGACCAGTCGTGAACCCCGTCAGGGCCGGAAGGCAGCAGCGGCAGCGGCGATGTCGGGTGCCGGAGCTCTCGCTGACGCGGGCCGCCTCCATGTCGAGACGAACTGATGACTGAAACCTACACGGCGCTCGCGCGCAAGTGGCGGCCGCGGACCTTTGCCGAGCTCATCGGCCAGGACCACGTGCGCCGCGCGCTCGTCAATGCGCTCGAGAGCGGCCGTGTCCATCACGCTTTCCTCTTCACCGGCACCCGCGGTGTGGGCAAGACCACCATCGCGCGCATTCTCGCCAAATGCCTCAACTGCGAGACGGGAGTCACGCCCACTCCCTGCGGCAAGTGCGCCAGCTGCCGCGAGATCGACGCCGGGCGCTTCGTCGATCTGATCGAGGTCGACGCCGCCTCGCGCACCAAGGTGGACGATACGCGCGAGCTGCTCGACAACGTCCAGTACGCGCCGACCCGCGGCCGCTACAAGGTGTACCTGATCGATGAGGTGCACATGCTCTCGACGCACTCCTTCAACGCGCTGCTGAAGACGCTCGAGGAGCCGCCGCCGCACGTGAAGTTCCTGCTCGCCACCACCGATCCGCAGAAGTTGCCGGTCACTGTGTTGTCTCGCTGTCTGCAATTCAATCTCAAGCGCATTCCGCTCGCGCAGATCGCCGCTCATCTGCGCGCGATTCTGGAGAAGGAAGGCATCGAATTCGAGCCCGCGGGTCTCGCACTCATCGCACAGGCCGCGGATGGCAGCATGCGTGATGGGCTTTCGCTTCTCGACCAGCTCATCGCCTTCGGTGGCGGGCGCGCCGGCGAGGCGGAGGCGCGCGCCATGCTCGGCACGATCGCGCGCGATCAGGTGCTTAAGCTCGCGGAACGGCTCGCGACGGCGGATGCGCTCGAGCTGCTGCGCTGCGCGCAAGCGCTCGATGAGTGGGCGCCCGATTACGCGCAGGTGCTCGATGAGCTGGCTGCACTCCTCGCCCGCATCGCCCTCAAACAGGTCGTGACGGACTTCGATGGGGACGATCTCTACCCGCCGGAGCTGCTCGAGCGGCTCGCTCGGGCAATTCCCCCGGAGGACGTGCAGCTCTATTACCAGACGGCGATCGTCGGACGGCGCGATCTGCCGCTCGCTCCGGATCCTCGTACCGGCTTCGAGATGGCGCTCCTCAGAATGGTGGCGTTTCGGCCTCAAGCGAGCGCGGGCGAGGCCCGCGTGCCGGCGCCGACCGTGAGTTCGAGGGGAACGTCAGCCCCGCGCGCCGCGCCGAGCGCGGGGGAGACACCCGGCCCGCGCGCCGCTGCCAGGACACCGTCATCCCCAAGCGCGCTCGCCTCCTCGCCCGGGGGCGAGGAGTGGGCCGCCGTGATCTCGGCGCTCGAGCTGCAGGGAGCGGCACGGCAGCTTGCGGCGAATTGCGCGTTGGTCGGTCGCGAGGGCGCCATCGTGCGTCTGGCGCTCGATCCGCGCAGCAAATTCATGCGTACTGCCGCGCTCGAAGAGAAGCTGGCGCAGGCGCTCTCGAAGTACTATGGCCAGCCGATGCGGCTGGAATTCACGGCGGTCGCTACCGGCGCCGAGACGCCGGCGCAGGCGGGAGAGCGCGCTTCCCAGGAGGAGGTCGAAGCGGCGCGCCGCGCCTTCGAGTCCGATCCGGGCGTCCAGGGCTTTCGCGAGCGCTTTGGGGCGACGCCGCTCCCCGAGACCATCCGGCCGGTGAAATGAGAGCGAGGTCATGAAAGGCAATTTCAACAACCTGATGAAGCAAGCGCAGGCCATGCAGGCCAACATGCAGAAGGTCCAGGAGGAGATCGCGGCGCTGGAGGTAATAGGCGAGGCCGGTGGCGGCATGGTGAAGGTGACCATGAGCGGTCGGCACGAGACACGCCGGGTGCAGATCGAGCCGGCCGTGATCGGCGAGGATCGCGAGATGCTCGAGGACCTGATCGCCGCGGCGGTGAACGACGCCGTGCACAAGGTCGAGGCGAAGGTGCAGGAGAAAATGTCGAGTATGACGGCCGGCCTGCAGCTGCCTCCCGGAATGAAACTCCCGTTTTAGATTGGGTAAAAGTCGCCTGCGGCGCTATCATGAAACACTCCCCTCGGCTCGCACAGCTGATCGAAGCCCTGCGATCGCTCCCCGGCGTCGGGCCGAAGACCGCGCAGCGCATGGCGTTCCACCTTCTGCAGGATGCGCGGCCCGCGGCGCGAGCGCTGGCGCAGGCGCTCGATGGCGCGCTGGCCTCGGTGACGCGCTGTCAGCGCTGCCGCATGCTCACCGAGGAGGAGCTGTGCTCGATCTGCGCCGCGCCGCAGCGCGAGAGCTCGCTCCTTTGCGCCGTCGAGTCTCCGGCGGATGTCATCGCCATCGAGCAGTCGGGCAGCTATCGAGGTCGCTACTTCGTGCTGATGGGTCATCTGTCGCCGCTCGATGGCGTCGGTCCCGAACAGTTGGGAATCCGTGAGCTCGAGGCCATTCTGGCGGAGGGTTCGGTCCGCGAGTTGATTCTCGCGACCAACCCGACGGTCGAGGGCGAGGCCACCGCGCATTTCCTCGCCGAGCTCGCCACCCGTCGTGGTCTGCGGGCGAGCCGCATCGCCCACGGCGTGCCGATCGGCGGGGAGCTCGAGTACGTCGACGGGGGCACGCTCGCCCACGCGCTCGCCGGACGCCAGACGGTCGCCTGACCTGCGGCTCAGCGACGCCTCGTCAGCTCCTCCGCGAGCCGCCGCAGCCGCCGGTAGCTTTCATAGCGTCTCGCGTCCATCGAGCCGGCCTCGATGCCCTGGCGCACCGCGCATCCCGGCTCGCGCATGTGCCGGCAGTCGAGGAACCGACACCCGGGCGCCAGGCGCGCGACTTCCACGAACCCGAGGTGGCGCGGATCGAGGCGATCGATTGCGGGCGCGAAGTCGCGCACTCCCGGGGAGTCGATGAGTCTTCCGCCGCCCTCGAGCGGATAGATTCGGGAGGCGGTCGTCGTGTGACGACCTTCCTCCTCGCGCATCAGCCCGCCGATCTCGACGTCGGCCTCGGGGGCGAGCCGGCGGACGAGGGATGACTTGCCGACACCGGATTGTCCGACGAGCGCCGCGATCCGGCCGGCGCACGTCGCCAGCAACGCCTCGAGCCCCTCGCCGCTCGCGGCTGAAGCGGCGATGCATTCATAACCTGCCGCCGAATAGACGCCGAGTTGCTCCCGCAGTCGCGCATCGACACCGAGCTCGGCCTTGTTGAGCACGAGCGTGGCGGTGATACCGGCGGACTCGGCGGCGGCGAGATAGCGGTCCGCGACGAACGGATCGGGAGGCGGCAGCGGGGCGATGACGACCAACAGCCGGCTGACGTTGGCGAGCACAGGCTCGGCGGCGCCGCGCGAATTCGAGCGATACAAGGCGGTGCGGCGCGGCAGCACCTCGAGCACGTGCACCTCGGCATGGCGCGGATCGTTGCGACAGCGGACCTCATCGCCGCAGACGGCCACGAGGTCCCGTCCGAAGGGCCGCGCCTTCATGCTGCGCCCTGAGGCATCCTGCACCAGAACGTGCCGGCCGAAAGCGGCGATCACGCGCGCATCGAAGGTTGCTACACTCACGGTATGCCGAGCGCCGAGAATCTGATTTGGATCGACCTGGAGATGACGGGCCTGAGGCCCGATGCGGACTCTATCATCGAGATCGCCACGATCGTCACCGACAAGGAGCTCACCATCCTCGCGGAAGGCCCGGTGATGGCCGTTCATCAGCCCGATGAGGTGCTGGCGCGGATGGATGAGTGGAACCGACGCCAGCATGGCTCCTCGGGCCTGGCGGCCCGGGTGCGTGCGAGCCGCATCAGCGCCCCCGAGGCGGAAGCGCGCACGCTGGATTTCCTGACAGCCCTGGTGGCGCCTGGCGCCTCGCCGATGTGCGGCAACAGCATCTGCCAGGACCGGCGGTTTCTCGCGCGCCACATGCCGCAGCTCGAAAAGTTCTTCCATTACCGCAACCTCGATGTCAGCACCTTGAAGGAGCTCGCCCGGCGCTGGGCACCCGAGGTGGCCGCGGGCGTGGCGAAGCAGAGCTCGCATCTCGCCCTCGCGGATATCCGCGAGTCGATCGCGGAGCTGAAGTATTACCGGGCGCGCCTGTTCGCGCCCGCCTGGGCCGGTGTTACCGGCGCCGGCGCGCGAGTGAGCGGCTGAGCCGCGCCGGCCCCGGCCGGGCCCGCGCGGCTACGCCAAGCGTTCAAGGTCGCCCCGGCGATTGGTCAGCCGGATGCGAGGAACAGCCAGGTCTCCACCACGGTGTCGGGATTCAGGGACATGCTCTCGATCCCCTGATCGAGCAGCCAGCGGGCGAGATCGGGATGGTCGGAGGGGCCCTGGCCGCAGATGCCGATGTACTTGCCGCGCCTGCGGCAGGCGGCGATGGCCATCGCCAGCAGGCGCTTGACCGCCTCGTCGCGCTCATCGAAGTGCTGCGCCACGATCGCCGAGTCCCGATCCAGCCCGAGGGTGAGTTGGGTCAGGTCGTTCGAGCCGATCGACATGCCGTCGAAATGCTCGAGATACTCGTCCGCGAGCAGCGCGTTGGTCGGTAGCTCGCACATCATGATGACCTTCAGGCCGTTCTCACCGCGGCCGAGGCCGTTCAGCGCGAGCAGCTCGGTCACCTTTTTCGCCTCCCGGACGGTGCGCACGAAGGGGACCATCACCTGCACGTTGCTGAGTCCCATCAGATTGCGCACACGCTTCAACGCTCGGCATTCCAGCTCGAAGCAGGGGCGGAAGCTCTCATCCACGTAGCGCGAGGCGCCGCGGAAGCCGAGCATCGGATTCTCCTCATCCGGCTCGTAGCGGCCGCCACCGATGAGATTGGCATACTCGTTGGATTTGAAGTCCGACAGCCGCACGATCACCGGCTCCGGAGCGAACGCGGCCGCGATCTGCGCGATGCCTTCGGCGAGCTTCTCCACATAGAAGCTGACGGGGTCGGCATAGCCGGCCATCTGCGTGTCGATCTGGCTTTTGAGGTCATCGTCGAGGCGGTCGTAATCGAGCAGCGCGCGCGGGTGCACGCCGATCATGCGATTGACGATGAACTCGAGCCGCGCGAGGCCGACGCCGCGGTTCGGGATGCCCGCGAAATCGAACGCGCGGTCGGGATTGCCGACGTTCATCATGATCTTCACCGGTATCTTCGGCAGCGAGTCGAGCTCGATCTGCTTGCGCTCGTACTCGAGCAGGCCCGCGTAGACGTAGCCGGTATCGCCTTCGGCGCAGGATACGGTGACCTCCTCGCCTTCACTGATGCGCCGCGTCGCATCCCCGCAGCCGACCACCGCCGGGATGCCGAGCTCGCGCGCGATGATCGCCGCATGACAGGTACGGCCGCCGCGGTTGGTGACGATGGCCGCCGCGCGCTTCATGACCGGCTCCCAGTCGGGATCGGTCATGTCGGCGACCAACACGTCACCGGCCTGCACGCGCGCCATCTCGGCGACATCGCCGATGATGCGCGCAGGGCCCGAGCCGATGCGCTGGCCGATGCTGCGGCCGGTACAGAGGATCTGCGAGCGCGACTTCAGCGAGAACCGTTGGATCGTGCGGCCGGCGCGGCTCTGCACGGTCTCGGGACGCGCCTGGAGGATGAAGATCTCGCCGCTCGCACCGTCCTTGCCCCACTCGATATCCATCGGCTGACGGTAATGCTCCTCGATGATGAGCGCCTGGCGGGCGAGGGATGCGAGATCCGCATCGCTCAGGCAGAAGCGCGTGCGCTCGCTCTCGGGCACCGGCACGGTGCGTACGCGCTCAGCGGAGCCTTCCGGCGCGTACACCATCTTGATCGCCTTCGCGCCGAGGTTGCGGCGCAGCACCGCGTGCCTGCCGGCCCGCAGCGCGGGCTTGTACAGATAGTACTCGTCCGGATTGACCGCGCCCTGCACGACGGTTTCACCGAGACCGTAGGCGGCGGTGATGAAGACGACGTCACGAAAGCCCGAGTCGGTATCGAGAGTGAACATGACGCCGCTCGCGCCGAGGTCGCTGCGCACCATGTGCTGCACGCCGGCCGATAACGCTACCGCGCCATGATCGAAGCCCTGGTGCACCCGGTACGAGATGGCCCTGTCGTTGAAGAGCGAAGCGAATACCTCGTGCATCGCCTGCAGCACGTGCGCCTCGCCGCGGACGTTGAGGAAGGTCTCCTGCTGTCCGGCGAAGGAGGCGTCGGGCAGGTCCTCCGCGGTCGCGGAAGAGCGCACCGCGACGGCGATCTCACCATCGCCGCTCATGCGCCGCAGCTCCTCCTTGACGGCCTGTTGCAGCGCGGGGGGGAAGGGCGTCGCCAGCACCCATTGGCGGATGCGGGCGCCGGCGGCAGCGAGGCGAGTCACGTCATCCACATCGAGCGCGGCAAGCTCCGCGCGAATGCGTTGGCCGAGGCCGTCACGCTCGAGGAATTCCCTGAAAGCGTGCGCCGT
>Ga0335074_10011738_pt1 | contig 12256 bp, 10 predicted proteins | sample Lox_Sample_23_FD_206715 | JGI IMG/M metagenome (GOLD analysis project Ga0335074, IMG submission 206715) | Soil microbial communities from Loxahatchee National Wildlife Refuge, Florida, United States - Lox_Sample_2.3 | ecosystem: Environmental > Terrestrial > Soil > Wetlands | place: USA...
GTGTTTGGAGTAGGCCCGAATGAATCCCTTATTGAACACCCCTCCCGGCAACTGGTCAAAGCGTTCTTCCTCGATCGCTTTCAGCATGCGCGAACTGATCTTGGTGACGTTAGAGACGTCATCCAGCGAGAGGTCTTTGCTCTCGCGCGCCTGCCGGAATTTGTTCCCGAAATCGCCCACGCAGTCCTGGCTTGTGCCGTCCTTCGATGCCCCGATATCGCAATCAATCATAGGGCAAGCCGCATCGGCACGCCACCGCCAACAGTCTCGGGACGAGGTAACCGAGGTTTCGAACTTAACCGAAACCGTCCCAAATGCCACTAGGGAAAGCCGCCGCCGATAGAAGCGCTAGGAATCATTGCGGCGCTTTTCGCAAAACCACCGTGAACTGCGCCTTGCAGGTACTGGAAGGATCGTCGAACGCGTCTCCGCTGCGCCCCGGATCGGAAGCCTTAAAGAACAGTCCGCTCTTAACCCGGTTGGGTAGTCCCGTGAATCGGCCCTTGCCGTCGACGTTGGTGCTGACCTCGAGGTCAAGTTTGCGCACGCTCATGAACCCGTAAGCGATGTGCACGTCAATCTTGGCCGCGTACACCGGCGACCCCGACGTATCGGTGATGACGAAATCGGCGGAGCAAGGGCCAATGCCGCCGTCCACCACCGGAACCGAGTGCGGGTCCGGCTGGCCCCCCGTGGCCTGCGCCCACAACGAAAATGGCAGCAAAAGAGCCATAAGGTTCAGCCACACGCGATTTCGATGTTGATTCATAGTTTCTAAGAATACGGCAGGGCAAGCGCAATAGAAATAAGGAATTGCTAGGCAGGATTTGCCCACGTCGTTGATTCCCATTTACGCTCCCGTGGGTCCCCCGGTTGGCGTTGCAGGTTCTAGTTACCATCGTTCATTGCTCCCGCCCAAAACTGCCGCATATAATTTTTCCACGCCACCCTTATCTGTGAGGACTTACGGGACTTCCATGCCTGAGGCCGGCACTCAATTGACGCGCCAGAACCAGGAGTTGACGATCTTTCACGACGTGGCCAAAGCGCTCACGTCTTCGCTGGATCTCGATTCTATTCTGCAAACCGTCATGGAGAAGATGGCGGAGTATTTCCGTCCAGATACATGGTCTCTCTTGATGGTCGACGAGGCGAAAGAGGAACTCTATTTCGCGATCGCAGTAGGCGATCGCTCCGAAGCGCTCAAGAATATCCGTTTGAAAATGGGCGAGGGCATCGCCGGATGGGTCGCGAAGCATGGCGAAGCCCGCATGGTTCGCGATGTCAGCACCGATCCAATTTTTGCCAGCCGCGTGGATCAGACTACGAGATGGGAGACGCGCTCGGTGATCTGTGTGCCCTTGCGCTCCAAGTTGCGCGTTCTGGGCGTGATTCAGTTGTTGAATGTGGATATGGACCGGTTCAAGGAGCCGGAATTGTTTTTCCTGCAATCCCTCTGCGATTACGCCGCCATCGCCATCGAGAACGCCCGCTGGGTGGAAAAGATTCAGGAACTTACCATCACGGATGATTGCACGGGTCTCTACAACGCGCGCCACCTCTATAAAACGCTCGAAACCGAGGTCTACCGCTCTTCCCGATTCGGCTACGAGTTCAGCATTCTGTTCATCGATCTCGACCACTTTAAGACCGTGAACGACACCCACGGGCATCTGGTGGGAAGCAAACTTCTGGCGGAGATCGGATATCTGATCAAAGCGCAATTGCGGCTGATTGATTTTGCTTTTCGTTACGGTGGAGATGAATTCGTCGTTCTCCTGCCCCAGACCAGCAAGGACCAGGCCCTGGTAGTGGCCAAACGCCTGCGTGATGGTTTACGGGCCAGTACTTTCTGCCAGGAGGAAGGATTGAATCTGAATATACGGGCGTCGATTGGGCTCGCAACTTATCCCCACGATGGCCGGACCACGCACGACGTCATTCGCCAGGCCGACGGCATGATGTATGTCGTGAAAAACGCCACCCGCGACAGCATCGGCATCGCCCAGCGCGGCTTGTTGCAGGAATAGCGGGTCTGCTTCCCCCTCTGGATCCCCATCCTCCTTGTCCTCGTCGTTGAAGATTTTGACTCACGGCGACCTCGACTACTAACTAGGTCCTGCCGCTGCCGGAGCAGGGGACGCCGGCTTGCTCTCCGGTTTCCAGGGATTCGCATTGCCGGGAGCGTTGGCGTTGACACCAAAATCCCACACGTAAAGATTGACCTGTTTATCCACTACTTCGACAATCGCATATTCTCCCGGCTTGAGACTCTCGATGGGAGTCAATTTCAGCCAGCCTCCGCCCACTCGGGTGATCGTCGTTTTGATGAGGTGCTGCTCCTCGCTGACCTTGCCAGTCACTTGTCGTTTCACATCGCCGATGATGCGTTTATCGCCTTTTACCTCGGTGCGGATAAGCCGATAACGGTCCAAAGGAACGCTGGGCTGTTGCGGTTGCTGAGGTTGTTGAGCCTGCTGCGGTTTTTGCGCCGGACGTGTGGAATCGACGATCAGTCCCGATTGATCGGGTTGCTCCGGAGCCGCGTCGACATTGATGTAAAGTGAGGGAACCTCGACATGGGCCTGTACTGTGGCGTGTGCCCCGTCGAGTTGGATGGTTTGTTTGAGCCCCGCGATCGGACTGATCGCGCCCCGGAAAATACTGGCTTTGCTGTTCTGGCTGACGTCCCCCGCAGATTGCTGCACCTCGACGAGTTGCGCTTCGCCCTTAAAATTGTCGAGCAGAAAGACGCCAGAATCCTCCGGCAGGCGCAATCCCGGCGAGACTTCTGGAAGTTTCGCTTCTTCGGCTGCGCGCTCGTTTTCAATCTCCTTGTCCAGTTGCACGGCTTCCGGGGCTGCGCTCGGCCGGTCCTTTTCATATTGTTCAGTCGCCGGCCAATCGACTAAAGAGTTGGGAAGCTCCTCCCACTCCTCGCGCTCCACGCTGTAATAGCGGACGCGATCCCCCTTGACCTCGTATTTCGTGATGAGTTGATACGAACCGTCCTTCAGGATCAATCGGGTGGGAGGACTTTCCTGCGCCTGGCACGGAACCAGGAAGGCGACGAGCAGCGCGCCAACCACCGGGATAAGAGCACGCGGGATAAGTTTGAGAGCAGAAGAAGTCATGATTCGAGCGACTCGCCTTCTTCATTATGATGCGCCCAGCGCTCGTGCGTCCATTTGCAAGAGGCGAATCGCACCAGGCCGATTCGAGAGAAATGAAAGGTTTATCCCGGAATCACCGGATCAACACCAAGCCTTAGCTTGTAGTATGCTGATGTCGCGAACGCCACCGCCACCAAACAATGAAACACGGCCTCCTTCTCTTCACACTCTCCACTCTCGCATGTTCACCATCTGTTTTGAGCCAGACGTCTCCTGCCGCGTCATCGACCCCTCCCTACACAGCGATTAGTTCCGGCGCAATTTCGGAGGGGCAAAATGGCCAGCCGGTTTCTTATGCCTCGATGTCGCAATTGAATGGCATGCTGGCGCAATTAGAGGCCGCGTCCAAGAATACCCAAGTGGATTTGGCGAAGCTGCGAATCGAGAAATGGAAGACGGACTCCTCCTACAAGAAGCAGGCGCTCGGGAATGTAGATTCGATTCAGCGCAATCTGCAGGGAGCTTTGCCGGAAATTCTCGGGCAACTCCGTTCCGCCCCCGAAAATTTGTCGGTGACCTTCAAGCTCTATCGGAATCTCGATGCGTTATATGACGTGCTGGGCAATGTCGCCGAGGGCGCTGGCGCGTTTGGATCGAAGGATGACCTGCAATCCTTGTCGAACGATCTGAACGATTTTGAAACGACGCGAAAGCAGTTGGCCGAGCGCATGGAAAATCTATCTACGGCCAAAGAATCTGAGATCGTCCGGCTGCGCGCTGATCTGAAGACCGCTCAAGCGGCGATTCCCGCCGAGCCTCCGAAGAAAATAATCGTAGACGACAACGAGCCCGCCAAGAAGCCAGTCGTGAAAAGGAAGCCCAAGCCGAAGCCGAAACCTCCGGCGACAACCACTGCGCCCTCGGGGCAGAGTCAGACCCCAGCTGCGCCGCAGTCGACAAAGCCCCAGTAGGCACCTGGGAGAATCACGTCGGCCCTGACTCGGGCTTCCCGAATCTGTTACTCTTCCTCCCGCATCTACATTGCACCTTGAGGATTCGCCACTCTAGCTCTCAAGTTTGAGGTCTGATGGCGCAAGCTCAAGGTCTGACTCCCATGAACTCACACCTGCATCCCATTGCGGTGCTGTTTGGACTCCTCGTCATTTGGGCGGTCCTGCTGGACGCATTCGAGACGGTAGTCCTGCCGCGCCGCGTCACCCGGCATTTCAAGCTGACTGCCTGGTTTTACCGGCGAACCTGGGTTCCGTGGCGCAGGATTGCGGGACGCATCAAGACTTTTTCGCGGCAGCAGAACTTTCTGGGATATTTCGGCCCACTATCGTTGATTATGTTGCTGGGATTTTGGGCGGCTGGGCTGATTCTTGGATTCGCGCTGATCCAGTTCGGCATTGGTGGACACGAGCAACTCAATAAAGAACCGCTGACCTTCGGTCGCATCGTGTATCACAGCGGCGAGACTTTTTTCACCCTGGGTTATGGCGATATCGTGCCCACTTCCGGTGCGGCTCGGGCACTCTCAGTGATTGAGGCAGGAATGGGCTTCGCCTTTCTGGGCGTGGTCATTGGGTATATCCCGGTGGTGTATGCGTCATTCTCCAGACGCGAGATTCAGATTTCCATGCTCGACGCGCGGGCAGGGTCGCCCCCTTCGGCCGCAGAGCTATTGATACGATTGGCAGGCAGAACGGAAGACCCCGGCGTCGAGCAGACAGTTCTCGACGACGTATTGCGCGACTGGGAACGGTGGTCAGCCGAGTTGCTGGAGAGTCAGATCTCTTATCCCGTCCTCACTTTCTTTCGTTCGCAGCACAGCAATCAGTCGTGGCTAGCCGCCTTGACCACGATGTTGGACGTGAGTTCTCTGCTCCTGACCGGGATTGAGGGCATTCATCCGGGGCAGGCAAAACTGACCTTTGCGATGGCTCGCCATGCGGCGGTGGATCTGGCGCAGGTGGTCAACGCGAGACACGATCCGGCTGCGCCCGACCGCTTGCCGGCGGCAGAGTTTAAGGCACTGCAGGATGCGCTGGCAGCCGCCGGGCTGCGCCTGCGCAGCGATGAGTATGGGCGCGACAAATTTTCGAGATTACGCTGCATGTACGAGCCCTATGTCCACTCTACCGGGAAAAATCTCATGATGACCCTGCCGCCCTGGAGGCATCCGGAAAAGTTGCGAGATAACTGGCAGGCCGGACCATGGGACCGGCTCATCCAAGCGCGCGGGCTGGCAATCTTGGGGCAGAAACCACGCACAACAGTGCCTTCGCCGGTCGAAGATCATTTCTGATTTCGTTCTCATTTCACGAAGTTGCGAATGCGCAACCAGCATTCGCTGGAACTGCGTGGTAACATCCTGCTTTCCTGGCGAGCATGAAACTGACGGCTGAAAACGTAGTCCGGATCGAAGCCGAAGCGTTGCGCGCTTTGGCGGACCGCATTGCCGGTCCGATGGCAGCGGCATTTCAGCGCGGAGTTGAATTGCTGTTCGGCTGTGCGGGCCGCGTAGTCGTCACCGGAATGGGCAAGAGCGGGTTGATCGCGCGTAAAATTGCCGCCACGCTGAGTTCGACGGGAACACCCGCCCTGTATCTTCATCCGGTGGAAGCGCTGCATGGAGATCTGGGCATGGTGGTGCGCGGAGATGTCGTCCTCGCGCTCTCGGCCAGTGGAGAAACCGAAGAGATTCTGGCACTGCTCGCGACCATCAAGCGGCTGCAAGTTCCTCTGATCACCATGACGGGGGACGAGATTTTCTCGACTCCTACTGAGAAAGCAACTTCCACGTTGGCGGCTGCGGCAGATGTGGCGCTCGATTGTTCGGTTGCGAAAGAGGCTTGCTCGCTGGGTCTGGCGCCCACAGCCTCAACCACAACGATGCTCGCACTTGGGGACGCCCTGGCCGTAACTCTGAGCGAGCGGCGTGGATTCAAAGAGGAGGATTTTGCCAATCTGCATCCCGGTGGAAAGCTGGGAAAGCGGCTCGCGCGCGTGGAATCGCTGATGCATACGGGAGAAGCGCTGCCCCGCGTGACTCCGCGGACCAGAATGCCGGACGTGATTTACGAAATGTCGCGTAAGAAGCTGGGCGTAACCGCGGTCGTCGAGGGCGAGCGGCTGGCGGGAATCATTAGCGATGGGGACCTGCGCCGGCTACTCCAGAACCGAGGCAAAGATGTGCTGGATATGACCGCCAGCGAAGCCATGACGCGCAATCCCAAGACCATCAAGGCGGGAGAGTTCGCGGCAACGGCACTGGCTCTGATGGAAGAGAAGAAGATTACTTCGCTGCTCGTGGTAGGTGACGGCGGACGGCTGGAAGGCATCGTACATCTACACGATCTGTGGACGACGGAACTGGTCTAGGATTGAGTCATTGCGTGATCGGGTCATTTGGGAATTGAAATCGAACGTTTGGTTCTCGCTTTTCAATCACTCAATCACGCGATTTCTCAATCACTCAATGAGGTTTCCATGTATCACTACGATCCCCAAACGGCGCTGGAAGAACTAACCGAAGACGCGACCCTACCCAACCCTGTGCATGTGCGCGACATGCTCCTGCGTAAGAAGCTGAACGCCGACAAATCGCTCGAATTGAACCGGCTGTTCGTCGAGTACCAGAAGTTTTTCGGCGAGGCCCAGAAGCTGGGGAAAGAAATTCTGAAGCAACTGGCGGGGTAGTGAGGGCTACGCTGGAATGAGCCAGTTGTCCTCCGCAGTCTCTTGAGTTAAATCGACGATGTCATGGTCGAGCATCGGCCGGTTATCATCGTGCGCTCGCGCGGCCGTAGTGAATCATCTCGTATACTGCGGGCGCCACGGCGTTGGGTCCCCTATAAAACGGAACGGGATGTAGTCCATTCCGAAGATTGCCGCCACTGCGAAGGAATATACGGCAGTCGAAGGCGCCCACCGCTGCCCTCAAAAATTTCACGTCTTGCAAAGGGGTGCGCGACGGGGGCGGCTCGGCAGTTTCTAGATACCTATCGTTTACAATCAAAGATTCCCTTTTTGACTCGGGCTTGTGCCTGTTTCTCGCTACTCGCAACTCAGGACTCGGTACTCAAACCTATGCATCGCTGGTCAGAACTCTTCATTCCTACCCTGCGCGAGGCTCCGGCGGATGCCGAGGTCGCTTCGCATAAATTCCTGGTGCGGTCGGGTTACATCCGGCAACTGGCGGCGGGAATTTATTCCTACCTGGTTCTCGGCAACCGGTCGTTCAACAAGATTGTGGGCATCGTCCGCGAGGAGATGGACCGCATCGGCCAGGAGTTTCTACTGCCGGCCCTTCATCCGCGGGAGCTTTGGGAGGCAAGCGGCCGCTGGGCGCTGATGGGCGAAAACCTGTTTCGCCTGAAAGACCGAAAGGGCGCCGAAATGTGCCTGGGTATGACCGAAGAAGAAGTGATGACCTCGATCGCGCTCAAAGAGCTGCGCAGCTATAAGCAGCTGCCGCAGATCTGGTACCAGATTGCGCCCAAATTTCGCGACGAACTGCGCCCCAAGTCGGGCCTGCTCCGCGTGCGACAGTTCATGATGAAAGATGCATACTCGTTCGACATCGATGCCGCGGGCCTCGATCTTTCCTACAAGAAGCATTACGACACCTATTGCCGTATTTTTGACCGTTGCGGGTTGAAGTACATGATCGTCGAGGCCGATTCGGGGGCAATGGGAGGCAAAGAATCGCACGAATTTATGGTACGCACGCCAGCTGGTGAAGATCTGATCGTCAGCTGCGATGCCTGCAACTACGCGGCGAACATCGAAAAAGCGACGTCGAAGCTGGAGCCATGGGGGGATCTCGCGCCGGAAGGCGACGGCAAGCCGCTCGAAGTGCACACGCCCGGGCAGAAGACGATTGAAGACGTAGCCAAGTTCCTGGGTGTTTCTCCGAAGAACAAGATAAAGACCTTGGCGCTGATGGCGGAAGATGTCGACGCTTCGGGCAAGAAACGGCTGCGCGCGATTGTGGTTCTGATGCGCGGAGATCATCAGTTGAACGAAGCCAAACTCAATGCGGCGATCGGAGCGGCAACGCGTCCCATGGACGAAGCTGAGATCAAAGCGTTGTTCAAGTCCCCCGCGGGATATCTGGGACCGCTGGGAATTGAGTGGGCCAAGGACTTGAAGAAGGACGGCGGCAAGGCCGTGCTTCTGGTCGACAGGGCGCTCGAAGGCCGCGCCAACCTCATTGCCGGCGCGAACAAGGAAGACTATCACCTGAAAAATCTGACGCCGGGGAAAGATTTTCACCCAACCGCGTATGCGGATTTGCGCGCGGTGAAAGCGGGAGAAGCCTGTCCGAATTGCGCGAAGCCGCTGCGGATCGATACGGCGGTCGAGGTTGGGCACATTTTCAAGCTCGGCTATCGCTATTCGGAGTCGATGGGCGCGCGCGTGCTCGATAAGAACGGAAAAGAAGTCATGCCGATTATGGGCTGCTATGGGATCGGAATTGAGCGCATTCTGACGGCTGCAGTCGAGCAGGGAAATGACGAAAACGGTTTCTGGCTGCCGCCGTCGATCGCGCCTTTCGAAGTCGTCGTGTCGGCGACCAACATGAAAGAGGAGCCCATCAAAGCGGCGGCGGAAGACATTGCCAAGCGGCTCGAAGCAGCTGGCTTCGATGTGCTCCTCGATGACCGGGACGAGCGGCCGGGCGTGAAATTCAAGGACGCTGATCTGGTCGGTATCCCCTTTAGAATCACCGTCGGAAAGAAAGTTACCGAAGATACTGTGGAGGTCGTTATCCGTTCGACTCGCGAAGTTCGCGATGTTAGGATCGGCTCGGTAGTCGAATGTCTTCGGGAGTTGCTCGGCCGGGAGGAATGAAACAGTTCCAGCCCCGGTTCAGCAGGGTGGGGCATGGGAACAGTTAAATTGCTTTTCGGGCTTGTGGCCATCGTCGCGGTGATCTACCTCTCGGCTGAAGTGATTCCGCCGGAAATGACCAACTATTCATTTCAGGAGGATCTGCAGAACATTGCCATGGCGAGCGGCGCCAACCATTACCTGACCGACCAGGACGTCCTCGACTCCGTCATAAAGAAGGCGCGCGAGCACCAGATTACGCTTACTCCAGAACAAGTTACCGTGCAGCGCATCGGCACGCCCGGTGCACCGGCGGTTTACCTTGCGGCTGACTACAGCGTGCCGATCGATCTGCCCGGATACTCCTTTACCATGCATTTCACTCCTTCGAGCGGAAATAAATAGCGCACTGCGTATCGCAGATTCCGCATACTTACCATACGTAGCTCAGTGCACTCTGTCTCATCTACCGCGAAAACCCATCCTGAAGTCGTACACGACGCGTGCAAACCACCAGTCACCCGCTGTGACATTCGTAACGTTGCCATGCGTTACGCCGGGCCCTAACATCGCCTTGGACCGGAGTTTCCTCTCGCCTCGGCGCGTGGGATTCCCCCATCTTCTCGGCAGCCAATCATCAGCAAGTGGATAAGCACTATCAAGCACGGAGAAACGGAGCTTTTTGAGGCGGAGGCGGTTCATGACGATCAGGGTTCGGGCGATATTGGTTTCGGTTGTGGTGATGGCCACGATGTGGCTTGGCGGCTGCGGTCATTATGTTTGCGACCACACGTTTGGCAATGCCACTTGCACTTCCTCGGGCAGCGGCATTAGCCAGGGCGGCGGCACCACCTCAGCGGCGAGCGCGTATTTGTATGCCGTGGATGAAGCCGGCACGATCGATGGATATGCATTCAACCCCTCGACCTCGAGTCTTGCGGCGATCTCCTCATACACAGCGCCGGCGATTCCCACCAATTTGTTTGGCGACGGGATGGTGGTTGCGCAGAAGCAATATTTGTATACGGCATTTTCGAGCGTGGGACAGATTTATGGCTGGTCCATCGACAGCAGCGGAGCGCTGACGGCGATCAGCGGGAGCCCGTTCACGGCGGCGTTTCTGCTCGGCAATCCGGCAAACGGTCCCTGGGGCATGATCGCCAACCCTGCCGGCACCTTGCTGTTCGTGGACGATACGTCGAGTGAAGCGGTGTATGTGTACTCGATCGGGAGCGGAGGGGTTTTGACCGCGGTGAGCGGAAGTCCGTTCTCGGTGCCGTTCTTTCCTGGAAATCTGGGAACCGACGGACTGGGAAAATACCTGTACGTGACCAACGAATCGAGTTCGCAGCAAGTGGCGGCCTATTCGATTGCCAGCAGCGGCACTCTGACGGCAGTAACGGGAAGCCCGTTCTCGGCTCCGCTGGGCCAGGTGCAAGGCGATCCTTCGGGCGATTTTCTGATCGGAATCGAGGGCAGCACGTACGGTGCCTACGATTTGTACGTTTACAACATCACGCAATCGGGATCGAGCGCCGGTGCGATTACGCCGGTTTCCGGTTCCCCCTTCAAGACGACTTACTCGCCGTATGCGTTTGCTGTGCAGCCGGAAACCGGCGGGACCGGCGTGTACTCGTTCAGCTACAACACCTCAGAGTTTAATCCCGTCGAGGGATATACGCTGTCGAGCACGGGAACGCTGACGGCCGACACGGGGTCACCCTTCAGCGGCGTCGGGGATGGATCGTGGGGGATTTTTGATCAGAGCGGAGCCTACCTGTTTGTCTATTCCAGCTACAGCAACGAGAGCGGCGACGTCGTAACCCAAATTGCTCCTCTGGATATTGGATCGGGGGGAGCCCTGACGCAGCCGATCAGCACCCTTCCGCTTGTTACTTCCGGCTTCTGGACCGTGACCGATTCCAATTAGAACGTGATGCTTCTGGAACAGCAAAGACCCGCACCCGGCGCGGGTCTTTTTCTGTTTGACCTTCTTGTTCCTGAGACTGAGAGTCCGGTTCCGGATTGGCTGGGGGCGGTACAATGAAGGTACTGTTCAAACCTTTTCATGCTCACCAACGTCTGATTAGAATTGGGGCGTAGAGTCGGCAAGCGTGGCGATTAAGATCAAAATCCCGAAAGAGGGTGACAAACCCGGCAAGCCAGTCCGCGGTTTGCCTCGCGATCCGGTGCTCCGGGCGGCGCTAGTCGCATTCGTGATCCTGGCTGTGGCCTTTACCGGCCTGTTTTCTTACTACTACATCAAGTATGACCGGGTTATCGAGCGTCGCTTCCGTACCCCGGTGTTTGCCAATTCGGCAAAGATTTACGCCCTGCCGCGGGTCGTCCGCGACGGCGAAAAGATCGAGCCGCGTGAGATTGCGAACGATCTGAGGCGAGCGGGATACTCCGACAAAGACGGGGAATCGAAGCTCGGAACCTTTCATCTGGTCAGCGGCGGAATCGAGATCACCCCGGGTCCTGAGTCTTATCACGCCCCTGAACCAGCGCGAATCAGCGTCAAAGACGGCGAAGTCGAGAGCATCTCCAGCCGTGGAACCGAGCTCTCCGCCTATGAACTCGAGCCGCAGCTGGTCACCGCGCTGTTCGACTCTGAGCAACGGTCGAAGCGCGAACTGGTGAAGTACAACGACATTCCTCCCGTGATGGTGCAGGCTACGCTCGCCATCGAGGACCGGCGTTTTTTTGAGCATAGCGGCGTAAATTTCCTGCGCATGGCCGAGGCCGCCTGGATCGACGTCATCCGCGGCCGTCATGAGCAAGGCGGCTCCACGCTCACCATGCAGCTCTCCCGGGGATTTTTCCTGACTCCGGAAAAGACGATCCGGCGCAAGCTGACCGAAATGCTGATCGCCGAAGAGATGGAGCAGAAGTTCTCTAAGCAGCAGATCTTCGAGTTCTACGCCAACTGGGTAGACCTGGGGCAGCGAGGGTCCTTTGCCATCAGCGGATTTGCGGAAGCTTCCAAGGCCTACTTCAATAAAGACCTGAAAGACATCACGCTTCCTGAGGCCGCGCTGCTGGCCGGGCTGATTCAGCGGCCGAGTTATCTCTCGCCCTACCGGCATCCGGAGCGGGCTCTTGAACGCCGAAACGTCGTCCTCGAATCGATGGTGGAAACGCATGCCATTACCCGGGCGCAGGCTGACAAGGCCAAAGCGACTCCTCTGAAGCTAGCGCCTCCGAATGTGGAGGCCAGCGACGCCCCCTACTTCGTTGACATGGTGCGGGAGACGCTGAGCAATAAGTTCAACGACACCGAGTTGAACGACAGTTCGTACCGC
>Ga0335074_10011739_pt1 | contig 12255 bp, 9 predicted proteins | sample Lox_Sample_23_FD_206715 | JGI IMG/M metagenome (GOLD analysis project Ga0335074, IMG submission 206715) | Soil microbial communities from Loxahatchee National Wildlife Refuge, Florida, United States - Lox_Sample_2.3 | ecosystem: Environmental > Terrestrial > Soil > Wetlands | place: USA: Florida...
GCCTACATTGCTCTGCCGGACGGCATCTCACCGCTGGGATCGGCGTTCATCAATCCCTTCCAATATCTGCAGAACAAATTCACCAACAGCGAGAATATGGATTGGATTCACGGCAGCCACGACATCAAATTCGGCCTGTGGGAGCGCCGTGAAGACGACAATATTTACGCCTATACGTTCCTGAATGGATTTTATGTGTTCGGATCCACGCTGAACTTCCTGCAGGGCAATCCCGTCATTTTCGAAGGAGCGCCGAACGGGGGCACCAACGCGAACCGTTACGAGCGCACGATTTCACTCGAGCCCTACGTTCAGGACGATTGGAAGGTGAACAACCGCCTGACCATCAATCTGGGGTTGCGCTACGACTGGGAATCCAATCCGGTCGAGACTCGCAACAACTACTACAACGTCGTAGGCCCGCCCTTTGGGGACGCCTACCAGAACGTGCCCCATGCCTTCGTAACCAACCCATCCAATCACAACTTCGATCCCCGCGTAGGCCTGGCGTGGGACGTGTTTGGAGACCACAAGACTTCTCTGCGCGCCGGTTTCGGAGTTTTCCACGATGTGTTCCAGACCTACACATTTTCGTCGGCTTACACCTCCAACCCGCCGTTCCTCACCGAACTCGAAATTTACCCGTTCGGCTATCCGTGCTTCCCGACACCGTTCGCGGCTGCTTGCGCGGCGGACGCTATCGGCGGCGGATTAAGCCAGACGAATGGCACTTATTACGGGACCCATACCACGCCATATACCATGGAATGGAACCTGAATATTCAGCGGGAGCTGTTCAAAAACACGCTGCTGACGGTGGGCTACGTCGGCCTTCGGTTCTTTAGATATGACCGACACCACCAGCAGTTCCAATTACAATGCGCTGCAGGTGAGTGTCGAGCACAAGTTGTCGGCGAACTTCGTGATGCAGTTCTCCTACACCTGGTCGCACTGCCTGGATTACGCGTACACCTACGCCGGTCTGGGCTTCAACAACCAGAGCTCCGCCACCACGAATCCCTATAACTTCAACGCCGATTACGGCAATTGCAGCTATGATCTGCGGCAGAACATCAACGCCAGTGTGGTCTACATGCTGCCCTTTAGGGGCAATCGATGGGTGGAAGGCTGGCAATTGAGCGGCATCCAAACCTGGCACACCGGTGTCCCATTCGCGCTCAGTGAAGGCGACCAGGCGGATCTGGGTAATAGCTTCGACACCGAGCGGCCGAATGAGATTGCCGGCTGCAACGTGTACGCCAACCAGACCGTGAACCAATGGTACAATCCCGCCTGCTTCGTCGCCTCCGAGTACGGAACGCTTGGAAATGAAGGACGCAACAACCTGATCGGCCCGGGCCTTGTGGAGACCGACTTCGCCGTCATGAAAACCACGCGCATCAACGAGCGCTTCAGCGTGCAGTTCCGCGCTGAATTGTTCAACATCTTCAACCATCCGAATTTCGCCGTCCCGAACCTGACGGTTTTCAATGCGGGCTCCTTTACGACGGGCTTTGCGGCCACGCCCAATTCGACCGCCGGACAGATTACCTCTTTGATCGGAAGCGGGGGGATTGCCGACGTGGCGCGTCAGACCCAGTTCAGTTTGAAGCTGATTTTTTGACGGGGCTTTGATCGCTAACCGGAGGCATCTATTACTGACTAATCAGCAACCTTGATGCCTCCTATCACGATGTAGTCAGATCACGAGAGTAGTGATATGTTTCTAGGCACTTGTGGGGAGGCCAGTTTCTCCCCAACTGAGGGAGTGCCTAATGAAGAACCGTGCAGTTCTGATTTGTGTAGTTTTAGTTTTTGGGGTGAGTTTCCTAGCCTCGTCTTTGTTCGGACAAGCCGCCACCGCATCCATCACCGGCCGCATCACGGACGCTTCCGGCGCCGCGATTCCGAACGCCACACTGACTATTAAGAACACAGCTACATCGGCCACTCAAACCGCTAGCAGCGATGAACAGGGCCGCTACGCGCTGCTCGACCTGCCCATCGGCAATTACGACCTCACGGTGTCCAAAACCGGTTTCCAGAACCTGGCGCGCACCGGTTTGGTGCTGACGGTCGGGGCCGCGCCCGTGCTGGATCTCCAGATGAATGTCGGGCAGGCCAGTGAAACAGTCAGCGTCAACGCCGAAGCGGTGCAAGTGGATACAACCACCGCGGCGGTTTCCTCGGTTGTCAATGAAACCCAGATGCGCGAGCTGCCTCTGAACGGCCGCGATTGGGAACAGCTCATTTTGCTCGCGCCCGGCGTGCTGAGTTATCCGCAGGGCGGATCGAGCGCGCTGACTTCGGTTGCCAACGCCTATTCGATCGCGGGCACCCGCCCCGAGGGCTACGCCAACATGCTGGACGGCGAAGACATGTTGAACTGGTGGCAGCGCAACGCCGGCGGCGACGTAACCGGCACCACGCTCGGTATCGACTCCATTGCCGAGTTCCAGACGCTGACCGGCACCTACGGCGCCCAGTACGCCGGCAACGGCGGCGCAATCGTCGGCGTGACCAAGTCCGGCACCAACGAATTTCACGGCTCGGCCTATGAGTTCTTCCGCAACAGCGACCTGGATGCGCGCGGATTCTTCGATCCCGGTCATGGCGCGCCCCCGTTCCGCAGAAACCAGTACGGCGGCACCATTGGCGGGCCCATCAAGAAGAACAAGATATTCTTCTTCGCCAACTATGAAGGCATTCGGCAGTACTTGGCAACCACGTATGTGAATTACGTGCCGGAGCCAAACTTTGTCTCCCTGAACTGCGTAGCCCCGAAGTGCACGCCGAATGCGGCTTCACTTGCGATGTTGTCGCTTTACCCGGCCCCCAACGGGGGCGTGTTTAACGCGGCGGAAGGCGTCGGCATTTATAATTTCATCGGCGCGCAAACCACGCCCGAGGATTTCGGCGTCGCCCGCATCGATTGGAATATTTCCGACAAGGACGCGTTTTTTGCACGCTATGAGGCCGATTTTGGCAATCGCACTACCAATGCCGGCCTGGGTCTGTGGCCCCTGGTCGACACGACGCATAACCAGTTCTTCACGATGGGGGAACGTCACATCTTCTCTCCGTCGCTGATCAACCAGTTCACGGCATCTTATTCCCGGCCCTGGACGTCGGAGACTCAGCCGGCCGAACACGCGCCCCTGCAGATTTTCACTCCCGCGCGCGAGGACGCGTACGTGGCGGTTCCGAATCTCACCGCGCTGGGAGCCTCCTTCGTGAACCCCTTCCGCTACCTGCAGAATAAGTTCACCGAAAAAGATGACTTAACCTGGACCAAGGGTAACCACACCTTCCACATCGGCGGCATGTTCCAACGCCAGCAACTCGATCCCTACGTCCAGGTCTTCTGGAACGGATTTTACATTTTCACCGGCGGCGATGCGAGCTTCCTGGCCGGCCAGCCGTTCCTGTTCGAGGGCGCGCCGAACGGCGGGACCAACAGCTATCGCGCCGAGCGCTACGATGTCGTTCAGCCCTACTTCCAAGACGACTGGAAAGTTTCCAACCGGCTGACCATTAACTTCGGTCTGCGCTACGACTGGGAAACCAATCCCATTGAAGTCCACGGGCTTTTCCACAATGTGGTGGGGCCGCCCTTCGCACCCGAGTTCGAGAGCGTGCCGCACGCCTACCAAAACAATCCTTCCAACAGGAATTGGGATCCACGCGTCGGCTTGGCATGGGATGTCTTCGGCGACCACAAGACGTCTTTGCGCGCCGGTTTCGGGATTTTCCACGACCCCTACACGACCTACACGTTCTCGTCCGCTTATGTGTCCAGCCCGCCCTATGACACGCAAATACAGATCTTCCCCCAAGGCTGGCCGTATCCCTTTGTGGGCGGCGGGATTCCGTCGTACAGCCAGACCACCGGCACGTATTATGGGACGCCGAGCACTCCGTATTCGCTCGAATACACTCTCAGCATCCAACGTGAGTTGCCGTGGCATAATCTCCTCACGGTCGGCTATCAGGGCACGCGCGGCGTTCACCTGCTGGCCTTCGATGATTTCAACGCGCCCGAGGCCTCGGTCGTCAACGGTGTGGACTACCTCGCAACCACAACGGGAAGCCCCAACGGCTCCCCCTGCGTGCTCAACGGCCCATGCATTCAGAATCCGCGGCCGGTGCCCGCCCTGGGCTCCCAGGACATGACCGCGCCTTTCAGCTACTCCTCTTACAACGCGCTGCAGGTCGGCCTTACCCACAGGGCGTCCGCGAATCTGGTGTACCAGTTCTCGTACACCTGGTCGCACTGTATCGACAGTGCCTACACGTATGGCGGTCTGGGTTTCAACAATACGTCCTCGGCCATCACCAATCCGTACGACTTTAACGCGGACAAAGGCAATTGCAGCTTTGATCTGCGCCACAATATTTCGTTCAATGCCGTTTACCTGCTGCCCTTCAAGGGCAATCGATTTAAGGAAGGCTGGCAGATCAGCGGAGTTACATCGTGGCACACGGGCGTGAACTTCTCTCTCGGTGAAGGCGACCAGATGGATACCGGAAACACCTTCGATAACGAGCGGCCGATCTTCGTACCGAGCGCGCCCGGATGCAACAATCAGCCGGTCACGCACAACGTAAACGACTGGGTGAATCTGAACTGCTTCGTGCCCTCGGTGTACGGGAGTGCCGGTAATTTCGGCAGAAACGTCCTTCTGGCGCCGGGATATGCCGAGACCGATATCGGCGTAACGAAGAATACCCGGCTTTCGGAGCGCGTGACCCTCACATTCAAAGCCGAGATCTTTAACATCTTCAACCACCCGAACTTCTCGGTTCCGGCTGGGTCGATCATCAACCCGGGCAACAACTGCGGCCCGACAACTACCGTCACCAACACGCCGACCTGTTTCGCGCCAACCGGCGCCGCGATCACTTCGCTGGTAGGAAGCGGCGGCCTCCCCGATGTCGCCCGTCAGACCCAGTTCAGTCTGAAGCTGGTATTCTGATGGAGTGTTCAGAAGTGGACTGGTAAGAAATAGCGTCACCCCTGCAACGCTGGCGCTAGCGGCGGCAACGCTCGTCGCGCCGGCTCTCGCTTTCGCTCAATCCGCAATACAGGCGGTGGATCAAGCGGCCGCCAAGCTCGCGCCCCCCGGCTGGACCGCGCCGCGCACGCCCGATGGCGCGCCGGACCTGCAAGGCATTTACACCAACGTCAGCGTCACGCCTTTGCAGCGGTCGAAAGACTTAGGCGACAAGGAATTTTTCACTCCCGCCGAGGCCGCCGCCTGGAAAAAGGAGCGGCTGACCCAAGGCAATAAGGACCGGCGGGATGGCGGCGCCGTGGCCGATCTGACGCGCGCCTACAACGATGTTTTCTGGGATAGCGGGAGCGAGGTCAGCCCCACGCTGCAGACGTCGTTGATCATCGAACCCCCCGATGGCCGCATGCCTGCTCTCACCGCGGCGGCCATGAAGAAACTGGCCGACCAGGCCGCCACCATCAAGGAAAAATGCGCCGACCCGACGCGCGCCTGCCCGCTCACCAATGGCGGCCAGCCCTGGCCGGCGGACGGCCCGGAAGACCGTCCCGCCATGGAGCGCTGCATCATCTGGCCGACGTCGGGCCCGCCCATGCTGCCCAGCGCCTACGACAGCAACTATCAGATCGCGCAGACCAAAAACTCGATCATGATTTTCGTCGAGGCCATTCATGACGTGCGTGTGATTCCGCTGGACGGCCGTCCGCACCTGCCATCGACAGTCAGGCAAATGATGGGCGATTCGCGCGGCCACTGGGAAGGCGACACGCTGGTGGTGGACACCACCAATTTCAACGATCAGCCGGCTTTGTTCAATGCCGATCACAACCTGCACGTGACGGAGCGCTTCCGCAAGGTGTCGCCGAACGTCCTCTTATATGAGTTCACGGTGGACGATCCGAGCGTTTATTCCAAGCCCTTCACCGGCGCCATCGCCATGACCAGCATCAAAGGCCCGCTCTTTGAATACGCCTGCAACGAAGGCAATTACGGGATGACGGGAATTCTCAAAGGCGCGCGCGTGGACGAGCGGAAGCGCGCCGCGGCAACGAAATGAACATCAAAGCAATCACACTATCATTTGCAATCGCACTCATTAGCGCGGCGCCTTCCTGGGCGCATCACGCCTTCGCGGCGGAATTCGACGCGAACAAGCCCGTGAAACTCGAGGGCACGGTCACTCGCATGGAGCTGATCAATCCGCACTCCTGGATTCACATGGATGTGAAGGGGGCTGATGGGAAGGTCACCAGCTGGATGATCGAGTGCGGCAGCCCGAATACGCTTTACCGGCACGGTTTCACCAAGGACACGGTCAAGGCCGGAACGGTGATCGTGGTCCAGGGTTATCTGGCCAAGGACGGCGATAACCGCGCGAACGGCCGCGACGTGACGCTGCCCGACGGCCAGAAATTGTTCCTGGGCTCGTCGGCCGGCACCGGCGCTCCGTACGAAAAGGAACAACAAGAGAAGTGATTTCCTTATTTGCCCGGATGGGCATCACGGTAGCAACCTTTGCAGCGCTGGCTTTGCCGGCCAAAAGCCAACCGCCAAGAACCAAGGAGGGGAAACCCGACTTCTCGGGCATCTGGCAGGCGCTCGATACTTCGCTCAACTGGGACATCCAGGGCCACGCGTCAGAAGCCGGGCCAATTCCCGCGCTGGGCGCCGAGTTCGCCGTTCCGCCCGGGATCGGCGCGGTGGAGGGCGGGGAAATCCCCTATCTGCCGCAGGCGCTGGCGAAGAAGAAGGAAAATTTCGAAAAGCGCCTGACCGAAGATCCCGAGATCAAGTGCTACATGCCAGGCGTTCCGCGCGCCACTTATATGCCCTACCCGTTTCAGATCGAGCAGGGCTCGAAGGTTTTCATGATCGCCTACGAATACGCGAGTTCCATCCGGACCATCCACATGGAGAATCCCGGCCCGAATCCGGCGGGCGATAGCTGGATGGGCTGGTCGGTGGGGCATTGGGACGGCGATACGCTGGTGGTGGACGTCACCGGCATGAACGATCAAACCTGGTTCGACCGCGCGGGCGATTTTCACAGCAACGAGCTGCATGTGGTGGAGCGCTACACGCTGAAGAGCCGTGACGTGATCGACTACGAGGCCACCATCGAGGATCCGCAGGTTTTTTCGCGGGCCTGGAAAATCAGCATGCCGCTGTACCGGCATCTGGAAAAGAACTTCCAGCTCATGGAATATAAGTGCGTGCCCTACGCGGAAGAAGTGCTGTACGGGCCGTACCGGCGGCGGCCTAAGCCCTAGCGCGCGAAAAGCTGTGTCGGGAGCGGGGCCGGGTCGCCCGATAGAATCACCGGCGCCCAGTACAGGAAGCTTTTTTCGCCCGGCTTTTGCATGACTTCGAGCATTGCGGTGCGCAATGCCTCGGCGCGGCCACGGCCTTGGCTCAATTCTTTGTAGAAGCGAATCATGAGGGCGCGCTCGGTGGAATCGGAAACATTCCACAGCGGCGCGACGAAAGTCTTGACGCCCGCGATCGCCGCGGCGCGGCGCATGCCGTAGACGCCGTTACCGGACGACGGTACGCCGTCGGCCATGCGGCACTGCGAAAGCACCAGCATTTCCGAGCCGTGAAAATCGAGCGACTCGAGCTCCAGCGCGGTGAGCAGGCCGTCCTGGGTGGATTTCGCGCCCCGGCCATAAGCCTCTTCGAGCACGATCGCGGAAAGATTCATGGCGCGGGCGCCGGGGTCCATGTTCGCGAGGGCGCCCTCGTTTCCGCGCACCAATCCGTGCCCGACGATATGCAGAATAGCGGGGCTGCGCAGCGCCTTGACGTTTTGCTCGGTGGCTTCGCCGCTTCCCAATAGCCGGGCGCGGCGAAGGATCAGGCGTAGCGAGCGAGCCTCCGCTTCGGCGCCGTCCAGGTGCTCCAGATCATCGGCGCGGAACAGGGTCGCCGGCGCCGGGACCGCGGCAATCTGCTGGACGGTAGCGCCGGGGCTCAGCGCAATTACCGCGGAGCCGGCCGGAGCATCGGCATTGCCGGGTGCAATCAAATCCCGCGCGGCCGAAAGGTAACTGATGGTGAAGCGTGCGATCAACGGGCGTCCCACGGCGTCTGAAAGCGCGGCGAAGGGAACCAGGGTCAGCATTCCGTCGGGCGAGATGCGGAGGCGATGGGCCGACCTGTCGCTCGCGATCGCCGCAACCAGCGGGGAGAGCTGTTTCGAGATCACGTGCAACGCGTCATCGGCGGTCGCTTGGGCCGACGCGGCGGCCTGCGCCTCGTGATGCGAGAGCGAAACGCTCCAGTCGTTGGCGCCTGAGATCAAATCGCCCACCGCCTGATCGATGGGGTGCGCGCGGCCCAAATCCAGCCAGCGCAGCGCGCCTTCGCGTTGCAACAGAAACGCTCCGTAATGTTTTTGGCCCTGGGTTTCAAAACCCACGATGTCGATGAGCAGCTCGTCGGGCTGGAGGCTCGAGCGCATATCCTCGAATCCCACGCGCGCCGATGCTTGCGCGAAGCCGGGGACTTCGCGGCTGAGGTCCGCTTCCAGGGCGTCGGTGCGGGTGTTAAGGTCGTGCATGGCGGTGAGCGCGCGCGCGGCGAGAGCGCCGGTCGAATTGGTGCGCAGATCCTGAAGCAGCGTCCCGTACTTCGCCACCGGGCAGGCGCCGGCCACGGACGATTTCAAGTCGCGATAAGCGAGCGCGGTGGCGAGCGACGATTCGCATTCGAGCAGCGTTCGCCACTCCAGCAGTTTTTCGCGAACTTGCGACGTTCCGTTCTCGCGCAGGTTCTCGCGCCAGTCGCGCACGTGATCGAGCACCCGGCCTTTGCGCCGCGCCACGGCTTCGAACGCGAGCGCGCGCGCCGCGGGAAGCTGATCGCCCGCCAGCTGCTGGAAGGCGAGCAGGGCGGGCAACGGGTCGTCCAGGTTAGCCAGCGCCTCAGCCTTCGCTCGCTCGGACCCGACGTTCAGGATCCCGCTCAGCACGCGATCGTTGATCTCAAAACTTTGGCGATGCAGCGGAAGCGACGCCGCGAAGTTGCCTTGCTGATCGTCGAGCGCTGCCAGGTCGGCCATGTAGCGGCCGGCATCGGGATGGTTCTCGCCTTCGCTCGCTTGCACGATATCGATGGCCTGGCGCAGCAGCTGGGCCGCTTCCGTCGGTTCGTGCTGGGCCTCGCGCACCAGGCCGAGGCTGGCCAATGCGCTGGCATAAACCGGATGCTTCTCGCCGAGCCCCTGCCGCGCAACGTCGCGCGCCTTTTCCAAAGACTTCATGGCGTCCGGATAATCGCCGCGTTTGCGCTCCGCTTCGCCCAGGCCGAGCAGCGTGCTCGCATATTCAAACGGCGGGTGAACGGAACTCTTAGCGTAGATATCGGCGGCCTGGCGCAGCAGTTTCTCGCCTTCTTCGGGGCTGCGTGTGTAGATCAGGCGCCCGTAATTCCACGACGTGGCCGCCACCAGCACGTGATCCGGCCCGTAGATTTTTTTGCGAAGTTCAAGAACCGTGCGATAGTCCTGTTCCGCGGCGGTGAGGTTGCCCATGGCCTGGTAAAGAACCGCGCGATGATCCAGCAGTTGGGCGTAAATGGGATGCTTTTCGCCGAGCGAGGCCTTCAGCAGCGGCTCGGCCTGGTTGTAGAACTTTTCCGCGGCCGGATAGTTGCCCAGCTCCATCTCGAGATTGCCCGGGCCCATCAGACTCGTCGCGTAAATGGGATGCGTGGGGCCGATGGTCTTGCGCAGCACGTCGAGCCCGGTTGCGAAATCGGCCTCGGCGTCGTGGTATTTGCCCAGGCGATGATAATTACCCGCGAGATTGATCAGCAGCGTGCCGTATTCGGGCAGAGCGGGATTTTTCGCATCGATGTGCGATTCGTAAATGGCTCGCGCCTTTTCGAAAGTCGCGGCCGACTTTTCGTACTGGCCCTCGGCGGTGAAAACGGTGCCGAGCGTTTCGAGCGTTTCGGCGACGACGGGATCGTTCGCGCCCAGCACGCGCGTCCGCACCGCGACGGCTTCCGTGGCCAGCGGCTCGGCTTCCTGGAGGCGGCGCGTGTCGCGCAGGAAAAGCGCCAGGTCGTTGGCGCTGTCGGCATAGTCGGCCGAATCGGCGCCCAGCTTTTCGCGGCGCAGTTGCAAGCCGCGCCGCAGGTAATCCTCACCGTCCTTGAGGTTGCCGGAGTTGTAGTAGAGGAATCCCAGACGATCGAGACTGTGGCCGGTCTGCGCGGGCGTGGACGCCGCATCCAGGGCCTCTCTCGCCAGCTGAACGGCTCCTGCGAGATCGCCCTTGAGATACAGCTCTTGCATCTGTTTGTCGAGCGCGTTCCAATCCGGTTTTTGGGCGAGCGCGATCGACGTCACCACGAACAACAGGGTGAGTGCTGCCAGTTTCATGGCTACCGGGGAGAACTGAGGCGCGCGAGATTGGCTGCGATGACGGCGCGATCGGCGGCCGACGGATTTTGCGCGAGCGCCTGGCGATAATAATCGCCGGCCTTTGCCGCGTCGTTTTGCGCCTGCGCGACTGCGCCGAGATTATTGAGCATCTGGGCGCGCAATGGGCCGCTCGGAGCGTAAGAAAGCCCCTGGTTGAGAAGATCGCTCCGCAACGTGATGGCGCCGTAGTCGGCCAGTGTGGAGGCGCGCTCTGCAGGGCCGGCCGCGGGCGGCTGATCGAAATTATTTACCGCAGTCTCGTAATGCGACCGCGCCAGGTTCGCTGCGCCGGTTTGATAATCGAGCTCTGCCAAACGCTCGAGCAACTGCCGCGTCTCACCGGCCGAACCCGTCGGCAGTGCGTTGCGCGCCGCTTCCCGCGCGGCTTCGATCTGACCGCTCGCGGCGAGCGCGTTCACATGGGCCAGGACGGCGCTCAAATGCACGGCGTTGGGGATCAGGACGGTGTCGCCCACTTGGAGCGAGGCCCCTTTCGCGACGGCGCCGCGCGATCGTTCGCGGAAAACCGTTGTGATCGTGAGCGCGCCGATCTTTTGCCCCTTCTCGATTCCATCCAGCGAGCCGGCGTTGATGGTCGCGACGCCGTCCTCGATCGAAACCACATTGGCCTGGGACTTCGGCGCGCGGCTGGCCGCTTCATCGCTGCGAAAAACCGGGCTCGCGGACGCGGGCACGGGCCGCAGGCCGGCTGCAAACAGAATCATCGCGGCGGGCTGCGCTGTCGTTGCGATGGTTCGAGGGGGCGTGGGCCGCAGAATCGCGAAGGTGATCAGACCCGCTGCAATGGCCGCAGCCGCGCCTCCAGCAATCCACAATCGCACCGGACGCTTTTGCGGCGGAAGTCCGAGCTCCGCAATGCCATGCGCTACGAGAGTGTCGAAAAGATCCTCGTCGTGGAGCGCAGCCTGCGCCAGGGCGCGCGCGGCGGCGGGGTCGAGCTTGCCATGTGTGAGGCTATCGATTCGGGGATCCACTATTGCGCCTCCGGCAACCGTCGCAAAATGCCCGGCTGCGTCCGGCGGCGCACGCATTGGGCCAGCGTCCGTATGCCCCGGCTCACCCAAGTTGCCACGGTGTTTTCGCTCACGCCCAGCCGCGTCGCGATATCGCCGTACTTCAGTCCATTGGCGCGCATTTTCAGCACGCGCTGATAGTCGGCGTCGAGCGCGGGCATGCACTCCACCACAATCTGCTGCAGCTCCTTGCGGATCAGCGCGTCGAGCTGGTCGGGAGCGGGGTCCCGCGGATCGCCTTCCACCCCGCCCGCAAATTCGTGCCGGCTGCTGGCGCGATTGTGCTCCTCGAGCACGACGTAATGCAGCACGCCATGCAGCCAGGCCATGAGCCGCTCGAGCGGCCACTCCGGCGGGCTGGCGCCGAACGGCAGCTCGTCGCCGAAATAATATCCAATCGCCGCCTGCGAGAAGGAGTTCTCGAACGACCGCTTCAACGTCTCCTGCGCCGCGCTCTCCGGATCGCGCGACCCCATCCGACGCGCGCGCGAACCCAGCGCATTGAGCAACCGGCGATAGTCAAAAAAAACGTCGCGCGTATCGCTCAAGATCGTGGCACCTCCGGCAGACGAGTGGGAAAACCTCATGCGAGACTTTAGGCCCTTATTTTCTCTTAATCGGCCGGAGGTTGCAAAGCTCACTCCTACACAAGTGGACGTACCTGGACCCCCACTTGGATGTGGGCGCGGCGCGGGAAAAACTTGCAAAAACTTAACTGGCTTGGGACGCCGATTTCCCCGCGTTTAGCGCTTCGAGCGCCGCGGCTTCGGTGGGGTAGATG
>Ga0335074_10011740_pt1 | contig 12255 bp, 7 predicted proteins | sample Lox_Sample_23_FD_206715 | JGI IMG/M metagenome (GOLD analysis project Ga0335074, IMG submission 206715) | Soil microbial communities from Loxahatchee National Wildlife Refuge, Florida, United States - Lox_Sample_2.3 | ecosystem: Environmental > Terrestrial > Soil > Wetlands | place: USA: Florida...
CATACCCCTCAGCGAGGGCGTGCTTAATCAGCGCCGATTCCACGATATCCAGCACCTTCTTTTCCTGCTGCCCTGGATGCAGTTTCAAATGGGCAACGAGCAAAATACGACGGCCTGCTTGCGCGTTTTTAACGCCCATCATCAACCGGACATTGTTTAGCTGGTCGTCGATTCGCTTCCTGACCCTAGAAGCTTGTCCAACGTAGAGCGGAGCAATGGACCGACCGAAACTCCGCGCAAAAATGTACACTCCGGCTCTGTTGGGGATGCGGTCAAGGTTCCTAATGGCGTAAATCTGATTCGTCTTCGACCCATCCTTCAATCGAACCGGCTTATCCCACTTTAGGTCAATTTTCAAATGTCGTCCCCTTCGATTTTGGCAGGAACGTACTCTCAAACGCCGAGTGTGTCAACTTTCTGCGGGATCACGGTTAAGCGTGATCCTTCTTCTTGGGTGTTGGCTTTGGTAGCAGCACGTCTTCTAGCTTTTCCAGAATCTGAGGGAATTGTGAGTCCGAGTTGAATCTCACACGATAGCCATTTCCTCGATGAAGTGCGGCGGCCAGAGAGGGCTCTGCATAAGCGAAGAATTTGCCGACGTACAATTCCGTTAATTCCTGAAAGACATTGAAACTTATTCCCTCCTCACGTTTTCTTCGAAGTTTTTTCACGTAGGGGCGGATGACAATCACTTGTCCAGACGCCGGAAATCTCACGGTGGCCGTTCCATCCCGCACCATTGACCGTGAGAAACTGCCCGGCTTGTACCCGGAGTCTTCGTCTATCCCGCCTCGCCGAGCGGCGGTCTTCGCTGCTTTGTCCACCTTCTTTCCAATTTCCGTCTTCTTGCCTTTTTGGTAGACGAAGTCAACACGCACGCCCAGCTTCGAGAGTTTCCCGATGCTCTTCAATATTTTGTCCCAGAGGTCTTCGTTCGCGGTGGGCTCACCGCTTTGTTTGCGCCAGCCACTTTTCTTCCAGTATCGAGCACTGGAATGACAATTCGCCACGTACTGGGAATCCGTCACGATGTAGACTCGGTTTGCATACGGCCACGGTGCGTTTTCCAGCGCCCACTCCAGAGACTTTGCACAGGCGATCAACTCCATTCGGTTGTTGCTACTTTCGCCGCATCCGAAATCGACAATTTGCTCTTCCGGCAGGCCCACCGCGTCTGGGTATAGGACGTACGCTGCTCACCCTGAAATGCCTCCTAGATTTCTGTAACAGGAGCCATCCGTATGAATCTGAATTGCCCTTGGGTCTAGCACAGGGCTTAGTTTCTCGCTTGCGCTGCTTTCATCATCTTTTCAAACTTTTCTAACGTCGCTGGCGCGTACCCCGCGTAGTGATTATTGGCGTATGCGAAGATTTGAATTTTGCGTTTGTGAACCTTGCGGACGACCTCGACCCACTCCGTCAGCTCTCTTGTTCGGTTCACGACTGTTTTGTCCCACACTCTCGTTTCCTTCTCGATTCCCTTTCGATCTCCGAGCCAGCGAATGTAGGTGAAGTCAGCCGTGATCGGATCAGCCTTCGCGAATAGCTCGCTCGGGCGGGGCATCCACGATTGATCCGTCAACGCGTAGGCGACTTTGTTTTCGCGCAGCACGTCAAAGAACTCTGGGACCAACCAGTTCTTGTTGCGAATCTCAACTGCGAACTTGTGATCCTTAGGAAGCTTTCCGACGAATGGTTTCAGTCTCGCCAGAAACTGCCTGCCCGCCGTGAACATCGAACGATTGAAGTACCCAAACTGAAAAAGCATCGGCCCGAGCTTTGGGCCAAGCAATTCCATCGTGCTTACGAATTCCTTAAACTCCTCCTCGCAATCGACGAGGATCTTCTCATGTGTGATCTTCTGAGGAACCTTCACCGCGAAGATGAAATTGGCGGGCGTCTTCCTCTCCCAGCCGTTTACGACCGCCGCTGAGGGCGTCCGGTAAAACGTCGAGTCTACTTCGACCGTGTCGAATTTCGTGGCGTAAAAGCTGAGGTAGTCAGCAGGCTTCATTCCTGTCGGATAGAAAGCCTCTTCCCACCCCTTGGCGGTGAATGCAGACGTGCCTAAGTGAATTCCATCCAGTTTCATGTGCCGATGGTCTCGCGACAAATGACTTGGGTCAATGTTACACTCGCGACATGATGCCCACAGAAGAGCAAATCGAATTAGCGAATTCGTGGTTGGAAGACCGCATCGCTGGCTACATCAAAGACGGATATTTCGTCATGATGCCTGTGGCCCTCAGAGACGCGATGAAGAGTGGAGCCGATTTCAGTGAGGTTTTTGCGAAGCGCGGCATTGGGCCAAATGGGGTTCAATTGCTGCCGGACTTTTTGGAGCTCAGCCTTCGCAAGACGTAGGGCCGTTATCGCCTTCAAGCCGATTCCTCACCTGCTCAGTTTTCCAAGCAATCGGAAACCTGAACAGTCCCCCGATCAGGCAAAGTCCAAATTTAGCCCAGCCATTTGTCCCTGCCGCAGGCCCTTGAGGGCGGGCAGGATACGTGCGGCCAGACTCACTCGCGGGGTCTGGGCGTCACATGTGGTCTATCCGGGGGATTCAAACCCCCACAGTATTACTCAAAGAAATGTAATATCTCTCGATATTCACTTGACAGCTAATCCATTCAGGCTTATATAGCCGCCAATATTTCTCCTGGAGGAGACATGCGATCCTCGATTGGACTGTCGGCCAGCCTTGCCTTCCTCTTTTCAGTCACCGTCTTTACAATGAACGGCAATGCACAGTCCGCGCTGCAGCCCGTCCGCAATCCGCAAGCCCTCACGCTAGTAGCACAGAGTCTCGTAGCCATGGGCGGAGTGGGGCCGCTTGCTCAGGTGCAGAACTCATTTGTGAGCGGTACAAGTGTAGTCAGCGCAGCCAATGCAGATCAAGCCGCGCAACAAACGGCTACAACGAATTTTACCTGGACCTACGCGGGGACCCAGTTCCGCCTTGAAGACACTGCTGCGACCGGTAGCCACACTCTCGTCAGTAACGGAGGGAGTCCGCAGGATTATCACGACGGCGGGTGGTTTATTGTTCCTCCGGTAACAGCGCGAACAAATCTTCCCTACCATATTCCGGCCTTAGCTCTTTATGAGGAGATCCAAAGCCCTGGTTATTCGTTCATTTATGTCGGGGCAATGACCCTGAATGGCAAGACGGTGATTGAAGTTCAGACTCGCGATGACTCTGACCTGACGGGGCATTCGTTTACACCGCAAAACTGGTATTTCGATCCTGCAACGGCATTCCCACTTCGCGTGGAATATCAAATCCCGATATCCGCAAACGCGACGGATTCCTTGGAAGCCTCGATGACCTTTTCGAATTTCCAAACCGTCAGCGGAATCGCTGTGCCCTTCCAGCTAAACGTCACTGATGGGCCAGTCTCTTTTGTCTCTACCGTAACTTCGGCTACTTTCAACGCCAGTGTCGATCCAAGCGGATTTGCACCTTCCTCTGGAGGTGCCCAGTGATCTCGCGCCCTCACAGACACCCGGTCCTGAAACTTGTAATGTTGTTCTTTGTGTCTGGAGCCTGCTCAGTTTCTGCAACGGCCCAGACTCTGCCGCCGACAACTGCGGGTGACCAACTAGGGTTGCAACCCTATGAGAGTTACCATGGCGGAGACATCGACTATGTCAACCTCACGAACGGAATGCTTAATATAAACACCCCATTCCTCATCTACCCTCAGCGAGGAAAACTGCACCTCTCATATAACCTCTTCTACAACAACCGATGGCAACACCGTGGCGAATTCTGTCCGCCGCATGTGACATGTGAGTGGCTTTGGGGATACCAAGCAATTCCTCCAACAACTGCCCCCTCAACCGTCTCTGTCCAGTTGGCCCAAGGGTACAGCGTATTGGGGAAAACCGTTCCCTATGTATTTAATCCAGGCAAGAACACTCAATACACAATTTATTACGCTAATTGGTCCCTTGAGATGCCGGATGGCAGCCAACACACGCTTGGAAACCTTGGGACGATGACAGAACTTAACTACGACCCGAGCTACTACGAACAATACAGCGGCCCGTGGGAGACGCTGGACGCCTCAGGGTGGAGAGTAAACGGGACATTCCAATCCAGCGGGGAACTTTATGGCGCGGGGATTCCGACCTCCGTTATAGGTCCCGACGGAGTAATGTACAACACTTCCACGGCGTTCGAAGAAGATTCCAACGGCAACGCGATCACTAACAACAATGGAGTCTTAACCGATTCACTGGGGAGACAAGTCTCGGGGACCTCAGTCAGTGCTTCAACTTCGGCATGTCCACAACCGCCGCAAGTTCTACTACCAGTGGCTTCAGCGACAGGATGGAGCGTACCAGGCCCAAATGGAGCTAATGTTGAGTATATATACTGCTATGCGGCTGTCTCAATTAATATTGCCCCACAATATCCGTCAGACATTTATCCCGCCTACACTGGTACTCAAACCCTGTTGCAGAGCATTGTGTTGCCAAATGGGCAAGCGTGGAACTTTCAGTACAACGATCCGGGAGATGGCAGCACATATAACGGCGCGCCAGTCAATTACGGAACTCTGACCCAGATTGCGCTTCCGACTGGCGGAACAATTAGCTATACCTACGGAACGAATACCGGAGAGTGCCAAAATAACGGCCGGTGGGTCATTAGTCGTTCTGTGAACGCCAACGACGGAAACGGGCCTCACACCTGGACGTATAGTTATACTACTGGTTCCCCAACCAGTTCGACGACCGTGACTGATCCCTTGGGAAATTACGAGGTTCATACCTTTACGGTGCTTGCCGCTAGTTGCTCGGGGTACGAGACGGAGACACAGTATTACCAGAACGGAGGGACATTACTGAAGACGGTCAACACGAGCTACAACTATGGTTCCAGCAGGAACACGCAGGACGGCTCTGAGGACGGCCCAATAAACGTCGTTCCCAAACAAGTCATTACGACTTGGGCGAACGGGCAGACGTCCCAGATAGAAAAAAGCTATGACTCAGGTTTCAGTTATATCGACTATCTGGGTAGAACTACAAACAATGAGAGCGCAGCAAATGTTGGCATCTATGGAAAGGGCCTGACAGAAGCAGACTACGATTACGGTGGGGCACTTCTCAAGACCACAAACACGAATTACCTTGCACTGTCCAACCCTTACTATCTAGCGAGCAATCTCTTGGATTTGGTTTCCTCTGAGCAGATTCTCGACACCGGCGGAACTCAGCGCGGGTATACAACTTATTCCTACGATGAAAACAACGGCAGCCCACAGGGAGTCCTTGGTAATTTGACATCCGTTCACCGGTGGCTAAACACCACGGGCGGCTATCTTGTCACAAGTAATGTTTATAACTCCAACGGACTCATGACTTCATCCACAGACCCGAACAACAACACGACCATGTACGGTTACTCCTCCTGCTATGCGGGTTCGGGCCCCACATCCGTCAAGAATCCGCTGAATCAAACCACGAGTTATTGCTATGACACCAACACCGGATTAGTGACGTCATCCACCGACCCAAACAGTCAGACAACCAGCTACGCCTACGACGACATGGCTCGACTGACTCAGATTATCCGCCCGGATGGTGGGCAGACGAACTTGAGTTACCTCACGGCAACCGAAGTGGAAATCTCTGATTCGATAGACAACTCCGGGAATAATCGAACGTCATACCTTGAGGTAGATGGCCTCGGTCGAAAGGCCCGCTTCGCCGTTACAAATGGAGAATCCACGCCATACGATGAAACGGATACCTGTTACGACGCCGACGGAAGAGTGGGTTTCTCATCGTACCCATATCAGGACACTGGTCCGTTTTCCGCGACGCAATGCACAAAGCCGGGAGATTCATTCTCGTATGATGGAATCGGGCGGGAGATATCGTTGACCCACGTCGACGGCTCCAGCATATCGACTTCGTATTCCGGCAACTCCGTGACGGTCACCGACGAGGCGGGTAAGACGCGAGAGAGCTTTACGGACGGGCTTGGCAGGCTGACCGAGCTAGTAGAGGACCCGAGCGGACTCGACTACACCACCAATTATACGTACGACGCGTTGAGTAACCTGACGGGCGTGACGCAGGCTGGCTCTCGCCAGCGAACTTTCGTTTACGATTCGCTTTCGCGTCTAACAAGTTCGACAAACCCTGAATCCAATACTGAGGTTATGTCTCCCTACTCGTCTGTCCCAACAACCTATTCATACGATGGAGATGGAAACCTCATTTCAAAAACGGAACCTGCGCAGAATCAGCAGGGCACTTCTCCCGTCACTCTGTCGTACTGCTATGACCAACTAAATCGTCTGACAGCGAAGGCGTATACCCTTCAAACATGTACGAACGGAATGATGCCGTCACCGCTCGTCCAATATTCTTACGATGGTTCGAGTTGCGGTGGTCTGTCACCGTGTCTGAACGTCGGACATCGAACCGGCATGGTCGATCAGGCCGGATCCGAGACATGGAACTATTCCTATAATCAATCCACACCCCACCTTGGCGTTATGGTGACGGACACTCGCACTACAAACTCGATACAGAAAACGTCCACCTATCAATACAACCATTTGAACTCCCTCGTGAGTCTGCAATACCCGAGCGGACGTGCGGTTAACTATAGCTATAACACTGGGGACAGACCGGTCTCCCTCGTGGACGGCACTACCTCCGTTTACTACGCAAACACGCTGCATTATTGGGCGGGCGGAGCTCAGTGCTGGGCCGTCTTTGGAGACTCCGCAACTGTCGCGGCCACTTACAACGGTCGGTTACAACCTTCCAGAATGCAGGCCACGGGTAGCGTGGTGTCTTATCCCTCGAATTGCCCAGGATTGGGCCAGACCGGAAACCTGATCGACTTGACTTACAATTTTAGCTACGGGTCGGGTGACAATGGAAACGTGATTGGAATTACTAACAATTACGACGGAACGCGCTCGCAAAACTTCACATACGACTCTCTGAACCGAATAACGATGGCAGAGACGACTTCGAATTATTCCACCAGCCCTGGGCATTGCTGGGGCGAAACCTATCAATTCGACAATCTGAATAGTGGCGGTGCATGGGGAAACTTGACAGGTATCACGCAAGTGACAGGTGGTTATACAGGCTGCAGCCAAGAGAGTGGCTTGAGCGTCTCGGTGAACACGCAAAACCGCATCACGACGAGCGGCTACGGCTATGACACGGCGGGAAATATGACCCTGGAACCTCCCGGGACCACTTTGGTTTACGACGCCGAGAACCACCTCACCTCGGCTGCGGGCGTCACTTACTCCTACGACGGGGACGGCAAGCGCGTCGAAAAATCCAGCGGTAAGATTTATTGGTACGGAATCGATGGAAGCGTCTTGGACGAGACTGACCTGACGGGCAGCACGACAAACAGCAGCTTCGCGGAGTATATTTTTCTCGGCGGCGCGAGGATCGGTCGCCGCGACGCTTCGAACAATGTAATCTATTATTTCGCGGACCATCTTGGGACTTCGCGGGTAAACGCTGAGGTGCTTTCAGGACAGAACACGGCCACTCTCTGCTATGACGCTGACTTCTATCCTTTCGGCGGCGAGCGCACCATCGCCAGCACTTGCGAGCAGAATTACAAGTTTGAAGGCAAAGAGCGCGACACGGAAACAGGGAATGACGATTTCGGTGCGCGGTACTATTCCTCGCAACTGGGCCGATGGCTTTCAGCGGATTGGTCGGCGGTGCCCTCGCCGGTTCCGTACGCCAATCTTACGAACCCTCAGACTCTTAATCTGTATGCGATGGTACGCGACAACCCGGAGACTTTCGCCGACCTTGACGGTCACCAGGAAGGGGAAGAGGACCCAGAGGAGGACGCGCGAGATGAAGCCGAATTCGAAAGAGAACTGAGCACAGCGCTTTCAGGGATTGGGGCCAATGCATCGTCACGTGGGGCCTCATCCTTTAACTATGCCCATGACGATCCAATCACAGGGACGTGCTATACAGGATTGGGCAACGAACCGCCTCAACTAAGATCCGGGAGAGAGGCGCATAATAACGAGGAGGTTCGGCCCGGCGAGAAGCCTGAAGTGACAACTCCCTCTGGTAAAGGTCGGATGGACCGTTACGATGAAGGAAAAGCGCACATTAGAGAGATCAAACCGGATAATGCACGCGGTGAAAAAACGGGCCAGAAACAATTAAGTCGCTACAAAGAGGAAATGGACAAAGCCACAGGCAGATCTCATACAACGGAGCTCACGAAATACAAACAGGCGACACCGACTCCGACACCAACTTCTACGCCGACCACAACTCCGACACCGGCGCCATCTCCATCTCCTCCACATAAGGATCCGACGAGCGATTGATAGGGGGAATAATAGTGTACGCAAAAGAAGCAAAACGCATTAGGCCATCCAAGAGCTACGAAATCTCGTTACCGCGATGTGTGCAAGAGGAATACGATGGCAGGGTATCAAGCTTTTGGTTCGCAGGTGAACCACTACTTCTACAGCTATCGAGCTACATTCGAGAAGATGGGCCTCAAGTCACGGCACGAAATCGCCTTCAGGAGCGAATTGCAAAGACCCCGGGGAACTGGACATATTGGAAGCGGCCCTTGAATGAGAATCCCCAGGTCGATCAGGCGACAGCCGAGTTGCTTGATGAGCACGGCGTGTTATGGGTGCATTCCTACTTCGTTTGGTCTCATCTGGCGGTTTATGCCACGATTTCCGGACCGCCAGACGTGATCCGGAATCCAGATAACTGGGCCATTAAAGGTCTACACAGCCTCGAACCGATTGTCCAATAAATCCGGGTGAAAACGCGTCTCCCCCGGTCGAGTGGCCGACTACTTCGCACCCACCAAGCGAACGCCCCAGTAACTTCGGGGCGAAATCCCTGCTGTGTTTGCAGGGGCGGTCGCTCTTGAGCTTGTGCCCACACGGTAGGTGGCTGACCTTTGCAGCACCGGCAAGCGACCGCCTTTAGCTTTTCTGGGTGGCGCAGCCATTTGCGCAGTTCGCGAAAGGTCCGTGGTACTAGGTCAATCCCTACCCCTCCGGCTCAGGGTTCGATGTACACCCACTTCGCTCGCAACGCAAATCTTTGTCGCATGAGACAAGGATATTTTGTGCGATGGGACGGTTGTGCGGTTCCTGTGTTCGTCACGGACGACAGCATTCGGAGACTGGCGAAAGGATAACGAGCATCACGATTACGCGAATCGAGAAAGGGAAGATCGTTGAGGGAAGGGGTAAGCGTCCGGTTTAGGCCGTGTAGACGGACAGTCGGAGGGCAAGGATGATGGCCTTTGTGGACACGATGATCGTGTCCACAAAGGTGGATCGTGGACACTTCGCAGCAAGCCATACAAGTGAGGGGCAGGGAGTCAAAGCGACGATTTCGCACGGTGGAGGAGAAGCGGCGAATCGTCGAGGAGACGCTTCAGCCCGGCGCTTCGGTCGCGCGCGTGGCGCGAGCGCATGGAGTGAACGCGAACCAGGTGTTTGGATGGCGGCGGCTCTATCAGCAAGGACGGCTGGAAGGCAGGTCCAGTGAGACGCCTGATCTGCTGCCGGTTCGCGTGATCGGCACCACAGCGATGGAAGCAGCGCGATCGACGGGCACGCGGAGACGGCGAACATCATCCGGGATGATTCACGTGGAGCTTCCGAAGGGGCAACTGCGGATTGCCGGGCGCGTCGATGCGGAGGCGCTGCGTGTGGTGCTGGAGCAGTTGCTCGGATGATGGGCTTGCCCGCAGGAACGCGCATCTGGATTGTGGCGGGCGTGACGGACATGCGGCGCGGTTTTGTGGGACTGGCGGGCATGGTGCAGACGGCGCTTCAGGAAAATCCGTTCTCCGGACACGTATTCCTCTTTCGTGGGCGGCGCGGCGATCTCGTCAAAATGCTCTGGTGGGATGGCGACGGGCTGTGTCTGTTTGCCAAGAGACTGGAGCGAGGGAGATTCACCTGGCCGAAAGCGACGAGTGGAACGGTTTCGCTCACACCGGCGCAACTCTCGATGTTGCTCGAAGGGATCGACTGGCGACGACCTCGGCCGCATCGCAAGTGCAAATTGTGGCTCGCCTTGGTCCCAGACCTTCAGCTACGACGTGTTCGGAAACCTAAGTAAGAGCGGTACGCAATCGTTCCAGCCGACTTATTCGTATCTGACGAACCAGATGACGCAGATTGGAAGCTCCACGCCGACATATGACGCAAACGGCAATGTGACCAATGATTTCTTGCACACCTACGCTTGGGACGCGGCGGGTCGGCCTGTTACGATTGACGGCGTCGGCGTAACTTACGACGCCCTGGGACGGATGGCAGAACAGGATAACAGCGGAACCTATTCACAGCTCGTATACGCCCCATCTGGCGCGAAATTGGCTATCATGAGCGGGCAGACTTTGCAGAAAGCGTTCGTGCCACTCACTGGCGGCTCACTGGCCGTTTACAATTCGAGCGGACTGGCTTTCTATCGCCACTCGGACTGGATCGGGAGTTCACGTTTCGCTTCGACTCCCTCTCGCGGCCTGTACTACGATGGTGCCTATGGGCCGTTTGGCGAGCCGTACGCGCAGTCTGGAACTACGGACGTGTCGTTCACAGGGATGGACCAGGATACAGTATCCAACCTTTACGATTTCCCCGCTCGGGAGTACGGAATCCAAGGTCGATGGCCGTCGCCCGATCCTGCAGGAATATCGTCGGTTCGCATGAATGACCCTCAGACCTGGAATCGTTACTCCTATGTCCGCAATAACCCTCTGAAACTCACCGATCCTACGGGGATGATAGATTGTGATATGTGGACTGGCTGCGTCAACGGCACAGGCGGTGGGTGGGGCGGTGGAAGCGGTGGGTTTTCTGTTACGACCTCAGACGGTTCAAGTGGAGGTGCTAACCCAAGCGGAGTGTGCGTGTACTTGAACAATGCCGGTACTGGAGTTGACCAACAATACGGCAACGGAATCGATATGAATAGCAACTCCGGCGAGTGCGCGATGAATGGGGGATACTTCTTCCCAGGTTACGCCAATCCAGCCACCATTGACATCGATTCCGACGGTGGATTAGACCCCATGACGGAAAGCGCTGTCACTGTGAACGGAGTATGGAACGGCAGTCTCTACAATCTTACAATGTTCGCGCCGGGGGCTCTTGGGACGTTCGGTCCGACACCGTCTCAACTGTTTACCCAGGATCAATGCAATCAGATGAATCAGGGTCTTAACAGACTGAACCTTCTCGGTGGCTTCGGTATTGCCGTCACATCCATGCCATTCGTGGGAGGATGGAACGGAGTGTTATTGGGCGGGGCGGTTTCGCTTTCCACTACAGTAACAGGCTCCTATGTCAACCAAATGCTGTGTGGTGGGCCATCCTTCTGACAGAGGAAAAAAACATGCAGCGATACTTCCTAAAATCGCCCTTCAGGTCATATAAATTCTTGGTGAGCACAGCAGTTCTAATCGTGTTTCTTATATGGGCTTTCCACATTCAAAACTCCATGGAAGCTCGAAAATCATGCGTGAGTGGTGCGGTTCTCGAAGTTGCTTTGTTTCCCCCTCTCGCGTGGGTTTACGCCTTGCTTTTACACTGGGAGATTCGAGGGATGGCTAGACTAAATATAGAGCTTCCTCAGAACTCTCGGCTTTCCCAGCTGCACGAAATCCTCGTGCCCATGACTATTCTATTGTCGTCACTAATTATCGTGGGGATGAAGTTGACTTGTTCGAGAGTGTAGGACCACCTTTTCACACCGCGATGTCTCCATAAGCATTGCGCCCCCGATTGCCCGAAGAGCTGAGAAAGTTGAAATTGTGCCCTCTCGGTTGTACCCATCAACAGGTAATGATCTTCGTCACGGAAGCACAGCCCAACCTGGGACTCCGACGCGCTAACTTACATTTCGGATTGCCGGGCCCCACATCCCCAACGCGTACTAGATCGCTCTTCTGATTTCGGAACACCGCACTACCTAGCCGTCATTCTTTCTCTTCCCGCGCCGATGCGGCACCCGTTTGGACATCTTCACCGCGGTTGAGAGCAGCACCTGCCTGTCTCAGGTTTCCATGTGGGAGAGCGCTACACAGAAGCGGTGGAGCATTCGGGCCTCTCGGCCTTGCGATCCCCATCCGTTGTCGGCGGATTTCTGAGGGCGGGCTACTGGAGGATTTTCACCTTCGTAGAAGAAGTGAAACAGCGGGACTTCGAGTGCCCTCGCGAGCTTTTCCAAGGTCTCGATCGC
>Ga0335074_10011741_pt1 | contig 12255 bp, 15 predicted proteins | sample Lox_Sample_23_FD_206715 | JGI IMG/M metagenome (GOLD analysis project Ga0335074, IMG submission 206715) | Soil microbial communities from Loxahatchee National Wildlife Refuge, Florida, United States - Lox_Sample_2.3 | ecosystem: Environmental > Terrestrial > Soil > Wetlands | place: USA...
CCCCCGTGGGGTTCAACGGTGCGAGCGGAACGGAGGGAGCGACGCGCGACAGCGGCCTACCGCAATCCGGGGGCGAATTCCTCCCTCACGGACTTCAGGCGAACGCTGTGCGCGCTCACCGCAACGGCACGCTTCGTTCCAGGGCTTGAAACCGAGTCGGAAGAGCGAGGACCGGCGGGGACGACCGTACGATGTGTCGCAGCTCGTCGGGAACCACGGGCGAGGATTCGGGTCGCGCGGCAGATCCGGCCCCCTTGCTGAAGGTGAGGAATACGGAGATGGGGCTCCCTCCGAGCGTGAACGTCCCTGAGGCCATAACGGTGTAACCCGAAACCTTCCCGACAGAGTAGGAATACGATCCGTTACGCAAGTCGAAGCTCAATTGGGTCGTGCGAGAGAAGTGCGTCGTCGAACCGATCGTGACGTTCCACTTTCTCCCACTGGGCAGCCCGGACTCGTTGAACGTCACGGCGTACTTGACGAGAGTAAACTTCTCCGAGACCGTAACGTTCGCGCCGTTCACTGTGAACGTCCCAGTGGGTGTTCGGGAATAGTTCGCAACATTGGGCACGGAATAGGCGTACGTGCCGTCGGGCAGATAGAAGGCAATCGAACTCGACGTGGAGGAGCGGGTGGTGGCACCGACCGTCACACTCCAGCTTGTTTTGTGGGGAAGGCCGCTCTCGTCGAACCGGACTGTATGCTTTGTCGGCGCGAATCGGATATGGACCTTGATGTCGGCGCCCGAGACAACGATCGTCCCGGTGGAAGGCGTGGCCGTGTAGTCGCCGGTCACGTAGATGGCGAACGGCCATGTGCCATTCTGCCAGATCACGGAGATCTTCGAGGTGGTTGAACTTCCCATGGCTTCACCGCCGTAGACAAAGACGGACCACGGAGTTCCCTTCGGCAGTCCCGACTCAGTCCAGTTCGTAAAGTACGGGTAAAATGCCCCCCCGTAGAGGATCTTGGCGATGCCCGGATTAACGCAGGCATCGCCGGGTGGACAGGTGCCGTTGTAGTCGGCCGCGGCACCGAGGGTACCGTGCCACGACGCTCCATCGTCCCAAAGATTTTCGGGGACCGTTACCGTTACCGTGACGGTGTATTCCGTACTTGGGAGAAGGGCAAATCCGGACGAAGGGTCGAACGTTACAATTGGTGGGGTGGAATTGGGATAGGTACCGTAGGGAATCTGTGTTCCGGCTTCAGGCACTACCCACGCCGGAGCTCCGTAGTTGATTATCGTCCATTGGTAACTTTCGTTGCCCCCGATCGGAAGATCGTAGAAGAACTGGCCGGCGAGCTCCCCAATCGCCTCATCCGGTGAGAACGTGATGTTGAGGCTAACGTTTGCCCCGGTCACGTTCAGCGTGCCGCTTCCCGGAACCGCAGTGTACCAACTCGAGGAGGCGCTCCAGCTGTAGCTGCCGTTGGGCAAGAACAGTACCGTGGAGTTAGTGCTCGAGGAGTATCCCGTGCCATTCACGGTTAGGCCCCAGCCCCATCCGGGCCACAGTCCGGACTCGTTCACGGTTACCGAGTAGATGGGTGGGACCGGAGTCGCCCGCGAGTCGGGCGGTGACACGATGGCGAGAGCGGCGGCGGTCACCAAAATCGTCGCGACCAGAATCGACCGTACGAGGGCCAGTCTCACAAGGACCGGACTGATCTCTCGCAGATAATCCTACGTTGAAGGCGAAATCTGCACGCAGATGGAACAAGGGATTCGGCCAGGGCCGAGTCCAGCTCGCTGTCGGGATCCACCCTTCGATGACCGCGCCGACCCGGAATGACGAAACTGACTTGCCGATGCTCCGACGAGCCGGGGGGCCCGCCGAAGCGGTGCGGTTGCAACAAGTGTTACACCCACGATCGGGGAGGTAGGGCTAGGGGGCTCACTTACCGCACGTTGTGCGTCCAGAAAATGTGGTCGCGACACTCGAATTGCACTGTTCGGACGCTGTCGCCATTTTCGATTTCCGGGAGATGGCCCCGGCGTGGTGTCACGGGTGCGCTGGTGCCGGCCGCACTCCGCGAAGCTGCCGCGCGAGTTTCGGCATCCGATCCTTCAGAAACCGCCAAGTCTCGGCGGCGTCCTGCGAGAGGTAGTCCCGCGCCCTATGGGCCGGCCGATACCTCCTCCCAGCGAGATCGTCCCATGGAATCTCCGGGTGGGCGTTCTTCGTTCGTCTTGAGACGTTTCCGGCGGCGTCTCCGAGAGCCATGATGAAGAAGGCTATCGACGCCTGCTTCGACACGTTCTTCTCGAACGCAACACGGTTCACTTCGTCCAGCTCGAACTCGATGTGCTCGACCGCCCAACGCATCTCTTCCAGCATTTCCGCGTCGCGGTTCTTAGCGTCCGTCACACCGGCACCGCCTGCGCTAGTATCTCTGGCTCCGCGTACCACTTCAGACCCCGGTCGGGCACGACATCAACCTCACGGCCTAGGAGTTCTCTCAGCTCCCTTGCGAGCGCGACCCGATCGAGAATGTCGCCCCGCCACGACCGAACCAGGATGTCGACGTCACTCTTCGGGCTGGCCTCCCCCCGCGCCACCGAGCCGAAGACTCTCGGCTTGGCGAACCCGTGCTTCCTAACGAGCGCCCGAATTTGCTCGCGTTTCGGGGCTATGATCTCGGGGACGCCAAGTCCGCCGCCGTCGTACGGGGGAAGCCGGACCCTCGGGACATTCCAGTTTTTAGATTTACATCTGGGGCAGATGCGAACTATCGGGGTTGTAGGGTGCCAGGAGAAGATGCACCGGTAACAGTGAAGAATCGGGAGGGCGACTCGGACGGCAGTCATCGACCGGTGTAGGAACTACGCGAACAATAAACTTACCACATGGTAAGCCGCCACCGACTGCATCGCGAAACCCGCCAACGCGTACGGCCGGGCTATCGAACAAGGGATTGCGCCTGAGGTTCTTTCTCCAGCCACTTCCGGCCAGGAGAATCTGCGGGTCAGCTGCGGGAAAAGGGATCGCGCAGACTCACAACTCCGCCCCCGGGCGTAATCATCCGAGTCCGAGGACTCAGTTCGGAACGGTGGAGTCCCTATGGCCATGATGTCCCGAATCATAGTTGGATCTCCTCCACTCGTCCTTAGTGGGTGTATCAAGCGTTGCACCCACCAGCGCGTCGTTAGTCTTGATTCGATCTCCCGGCCAGGGGTACGGTCTTGATTCAGGTTCTGAGGTTGCCCTTGACGGCATACGTGTATATGATGTCGGGCCTACACGCGATAGGCAACGACTGCGGCCAAGATTGCCGAAGCGATCGCAGCCGCGGCAGCCGCGGCGGCCAGCCGTAAAGTCCACCTTGAGTTAGCCTGGGCGTCCATGTAGGTTGATCGCTCAAAAACGGTGAATGAACCGATTGGATGTTCGACCGTGATCGTATCGTTAGGTTGTAGCCCGGAAATTTGAATGGCGGTCAGCATGTAGACAACTTTGCCTTCGACAAACATCCAGTCGTTGTCAACCTCAACGGTTGTTTCGGTCCCTGGTTCGACTTCAAATGCGAACCATCTAGTTGGGGTCGCTAGCCACCCGGTCAGCGGGCTTGTCAGATTGGTCTTGAGCTGAAAGCTACCCTTGACTTTCGTCTTGACTCCGTCCACGCGAACGGTCGCCTTGACCTTTGAGTCGTCCCCGGTTAGAACCGGCCCCGACCCCGCCCCCCAGTGAAGCTCTATCGAGAAGGTACCATCACCCGGAATTGGAACTTTGACCAGTTTCCGCATATCCGCCATGTTACGCGGCCGTAACGGGACAACAGTTTAATCTTACACCTCGAAGGACGCGCCCCCTCCGGTCGGTCTTGGATAGCGGTCCTCGAAACCGAGTGTTTGCAACTAGCGTTGCCGCCAGCATTCAGGCTGTCGCTGGGTGAGCGGGTGCCAGTGACTTGGCGAGACCGACCGCACGATGAATCCCATCTGACTGTTTCTCAATCGACGCGTAGAATTCGTTTCGTCGTCCACGCTCGAGCTTCCTAAGTGATACTACCGTGACCACTCGTTCCAATTCAGTGACCTCTTCAGAATAGGAGCGCCACAGTCGATCCAGATCAGCTTGTTCTCCATTCTGTCCAAGTATCGCCTTGCATGTGGCTCGGAGATACGAGGGTTTGGACGCATCCCAGGCAATGGTCCTGAATACGCTCAAGAGTTTCTGGCTGAGAGGAATGCTGCGATTCAGCGCCCACTCGGCGATCTGAAACACCTGAAAGGGGTAGACTGCCGAAGTTGAAGACAAGAAGTCGGCAACTTGGTCATCCGGCACCTCAGTCTGGGCAACTTTTACGAAGTACTTCAGAATCGCCTCGGTTTCCTCCGGGTGCGTGGGAAAGCTGGCCAGGCAGTACTGTAACGCGCTCCGATTTCCTTTCCGAGCCAAGCCACCCAGAATAAAGTGGAAAAGCGACTTGTCGAACGATTCTTCAGGATTGGTGCTCTCGGTGAAGTACATTCTTAGGGCCGCCACGTAGGCCTCTTCATTGACCTCCTGCTTCAGTTGAGAGATTATCTCGTTCAACTCATCAATCGTCAGGTACGGGTTTGCCAAGGCGATCGACTCTGCTTCATCTTGAGCAGCAGTCTCGAGAATCGACCGGATCTTCGCCTGAGCTCCCTCAAAACGGACTCGGGACTGAACCGGGTCCTGAATCTGAGATTTCTCGGCGTGCATCGTTAGGCCCCTACCCCGCAGTAGTGATGAAAGTTCAACGATCACGCGTTTGGCTTCGTTGAGATCGGCGCAATAAAACATCATGTCATCTACGTAGCGATGATGAGTGTATCCTCCATTTGTGAGTGCCCGGTCGATGGGATTGAAATAGAACTTGGCCAAGAGGTGCGAAGCCCCGACGCTCTGAGGGAGTCCGCGATCCCTTGACTGAGTTGGACTCCACATTCGAAGGCAGTCTCTGATTAGTTTGTTGATCTCGGGATGAACACTCGCTTGAGCTAGGTCCGAGTGGAGTAGGTCGATCGAAATATTCTCGTAAAACCCGACCAGGTCCGACGATAATATTGCGCTGTACTTTCTCTCCCTGAGCAACGACAGACTGCGATTACGGAAACGTTTCCAACACTCCATGGGATGCTCAAACCAGACCGGGGCGTTCAATGGCGGCGTGGGAATGTAGCCGAAATCATGTGTGCCTTGTGCCCAGTCAGTGGCTTTCCTGATCTGGGGAAGGCATGCTGAAACGCACGCGGTGTAGACCACCCGGTCAGTGAGTGAAACGTATGAACCAGGCCGAATCATCCACTTCTTCTTGGGAACATCGCAGTGAATTGCCGGGCTCGGAACATAGGCTCCCGAGTTGATTCGGTCCTGAATGCTCGTCAGCCAAGTGGCTAAATCTAGCTCCACGAGCTCAACCTCGTGGGGAAACCGAATGAACGCTTGGGATCGCTCGCCTCGCACGCGCTGCCAAGCAAGCGTTAGGTCTAGAGTCGCGAGGCCTTCTGGAGGGTTTCCCATTTGGAAGTGGTATCGGCTACTGTGCCATCATCTTGGCGGTAGAGCATGGAATAGTTCTCAGTCGACCCTTACCTCTCAACCGATCAGTCCCTCGCGAGACGAACCCCGCTCTTCATGGGTATCTCTTCCAAGTTGGACAACCTGGCTGACGCTCTGATTCCGAAGGAGACGCAACAATCATTTCATACACCCCCCCCGTCAGACGAAGAGGACAACGAGCGTTGTACCAACCTCGGGCGGTTCCACTTCAGAGAGAATTGATGTCGTTCCCGAAATCAATGTGAAGATAACGGGGTTAAGTCACTGCCATGGGCTCCAATCCCCAGTCTCGTCGAAGCAGAATGCATCTATCGCCCCCGGATTTTTGGCGAAGAATGACTCCAATCGAACGTCGGCTCGCTGTGATCTTGGCACGACTAATGTTGCCCTTCCAAGCAAGGTTTCGAAAGAGCCAATACCAGCTCGATTTTGCTCTCGCACTCTCGCTCGTTTGCATCGACATAGCAAGTGATCTTTACCACTCGTCGGAAGCGACTGCTGTGCGGAGGGACAGAAATGACGCGTGGCTCACTGCGTGGCGCTACAGAGTCCAGCATCTCATTGGCGTGGTGATCATGAACGACACCCAGCTCTGGGAGCGGTTAATCAAACAGACTGTTCCGACAGCGGCATTGCGGCTGCCTTGTTCTCCCAAGAGGGACACAATCTCTCGGGTCTAAATGCAGCCGGTTGTGCGCTCTGTTAACAATCAGTTAAGCCCCAGTATTTGCTTGAGTGATCGGCTGACGTCACCCATCAGTGGGCAGGTGCCGATGGCAGTATAGATTGCCACTCTTGGAATCGTGGCAACGTTATCTGCCACGATAACCGAGTCAGTTTCAAGGCCCATCTGCTGACCTTCGGCCGAATTCTTGTTGACACGAATTCGCGTAACGCCTTTCCGGTCCAAGTTGGATGTGATTAGTACGACGAGCCGCTGATCCAGCCCCGTCTGCACGTTTTCATCTTGGACTACAAGTGCGGGCCTGTTCTTGTATGTAACCAAATCAGAGTTTGGAAATCTGACGAGGACTACCTGGCCACGTCTAGTACTTGTCGTAGGCACTCATCCCAGGCGCGTTCCAGTCGTCTTCGAACGAGGTCAATCGGGATCGTACTTCTCGAGCGGTGCGCTTGCTCCACCCGAGATCACTGACGCGGTTGAGATTCTTGCGGGCTACATAGAATCGCGCCTGCCAGCGCACGAACGAGTCGGGCTTGACTGTTCTAAACAAAACTTCGGGCGAGAATGAGTGAGGAGAATCGATGAAGCCGTAATGGGGGGAGGTTTGCCCGTGGAAGTGTATCGCGACTCTTGCGAGGTCCACTAGAGGCTCGCTAACTGAAGTGGTCCGGCCCTCCCGGCGCCGGACTCGGACTCCGGGTCTCGGGAAAGTTACTGTACCGGAGAGAGAGAGTGTGGTCTCCGAGTTGTAGTCGGGCCATTGACTCGTCCCCATCGCCAATACTTCGGTCACTTGTTCATCCTTCGTAGGAGTCTTTCGGCGAGTGCAGGGAGTCTGCTCGCTTTCGGCCCCAACCGAGACCAGGTTGACTCTCTAAACACGAACCGCATGTAAATCTTTGACGGATTCGCGGATAGCGGCTCTATCGTCACTTCAGTCCAAGGTATCAGCTCATTAAACGGGCGCGACCAGCCGTCAGCCGAGGAGGGAATCACACGGAGTCCCCACTGGGCCATCTCGATGCCGAGAATGTCCTTCGTCCATGTTGGTGGCTCTCCGATCGACCTATGAAGTCGGCGGAGTGCCGTTGCCTCAGAGTCGAAAACAAACACCGATTGTAGTTCCCACCACCGAATCTTCGACTCTACGAACCCAGCCGCTCTGCAAAGTTTAGAGATGATTGGTCGAACGGTGGACTGGAGCGCCTTAAACTGATGAACTTGGAAGGAGAAGTTGCCATTGGTTGGGTCGTACAGTATCAAAGCTTGCTTCGAACTAGCCACCAAGACCGGAACTTGCCCCCCGTTCGGACGAACTGCAGTCGTTGTGTTAAACTCGGTACCTCTTCGACGGACCGTTTTCTCAAACCTAGAGCTCGTCAGTGGGTGTGGAGAGGGGAACGCTACAGCGAGCTGAACTAGTTCCGGGACTGCAGCCACGTAAGTGCCATGATGATTGCCACATATATCAGGCGCTTAGGTCGGGTAATCGGTCCGTACCATTGGGGCATTCGTCCGTGGACAGGGAATGTCCGTCTCGCGAGTCTGGGCGCAACGGTCATCACAACCACCGCACGTCAAGCGTCACACTTGTCCGAAACTGACTGGGCCCGGGCCACTTGCGAATCGGAGCACCCGCCGGAATGTTACCTGGCGTTTCGGACGAGACCGGATCTCCTACGCATTTCAGCGACAAGGTCGTCAAGCCCATCTCGCTCGGAGAAGAATCGGATGTAATCCCAGTCGAGATCCGCCCCGTACTCGCGAGTCAGAAGTATCGCCTGGGCCAACGCAGCCTTCTGACCCCAGTAACGAGTTTCCAGCAACCTCTTCACAATCAAATCTTCGATCGCCCCCAACTTTACACTGCCGTACTCCGTTTGCACGACCCGGGTTAGTCGATTCGAGCCCGAGTTGAACCTCCCAACCAAGTCCACGTACAGCCCGAGCTTGGAGTGGGTCCAGAGTTTCCCCTCATCCCTAAATCCCCACGCTCGGAGTACTTGTCTCACCTTGTCTGGATCTGCAGCGACCAGATCGATATCGCCAGAGACGTACGCCCCGTTGATGTAGATCTCGATCGCAGAATCGCCGACCACCGTCAGCCCCGACGTTCCCAAACCTGAGGCGGCCCCGAGTAGAGCCGCGAACACCCGAAGTCGTCTGTCGGGAGGTACCTCCGAAAGGAGGAGTTCCTCCACTTCGGCCGCGGTCCTCACAGCTTCTTGCCTTCTCGGTAGGAGGTACGGGCCGCATATTTCCGCAGAATAGCGTCCTTCTCTCTTGGTCTGACCTTCTCGCGAAGTAGGTTCCGACCGGCTGGACTCGGCTTCCAATTCTTGGGGCGGTAGAACTCGCGGTCGACCTTCGGGTCGGGGAGCGATGCCTCGATCTCGGAGAGCAGACGGTCGACAGCTTCACCTGACGCAGGGCGCCGCTCGTCCCAATCCGGAGCGAAGCAGATTCGAATGCGCTTCCTCAACAATCTTCGGAGATCCGGATCTTCGAGGGTCCAGCCGAGCCTCCCCGACGCAGCTCGGCGCCTTGTTACGACACCCGCCTTTGCCAGTCGATTGAGCTCTGCATTCACCTTGATCTTCTGACCACCGAACAGCTTCGCGACTCGGTAACCAGAGAGGGGGCCGGAGGCGTTCGCCAGTGCTGCCAGCACCAAGGTCCGGTTCTGGCTACCGAATAGTGCCACCATCCCCGGATCGATGTCGTCCAACATCGGACGGAGAAACTCTTCTATCGTAATATAGGTATCTAATCTGGATACCTATTCCGATCTATTCGATCCCGAGATCGAAGAGTTCCGCCTGGGTGTCGCAGACCCTCGGGCCAAGCACACGACTGTTGCTCGCCAGCAAGGCGGGTGCAATCGGCATTGCAACCATTCCTAGGGGAGCTGGACTCACGAGGATGACTTCGCAACCGTCTTGCGAAGTCGGGCAAGTTTATCGTAGAATTCTGGGATGCGATAGCCGAAGCCGATGAAAACTAGGCTGCCACTTTCTCGATAGAACGCGCCACGCCAAAGATCTCCGACGTGGAGGGAGAACAGCCCCTCGGGGGCGATGCGTTGATTCTGGCGCAGTTCTTCGGTGTACCAACCAGGTCCCTTCAGGATCGGTTGCTCGGCGACAGCCAACTCCCGAAAAGCCGAGATAAACACTTCTCGGACCGGCGGCGGTAGGCCGAGAAACTCACCATCGGCCTCTTCGATCGACTCAAGTCGATAGGGCACGGCCTTCTCAGTAGCCCTGGCGCCGGCTCTTCGCGATCAGCTCCTCGATTGGGTGGCGCTTGCCTTCCCGAATCCTCCGAGCCAGCTCAGCCGCCGTGAGTCGGTTGGGGTGTGAGACAATGAGTCCTCGGATTACGTCGTCGTAGGTCTCGCCTCCGGTCTTCAGAGACTCCAACAGCTTGCGCGTCTCGTGTGAGACGGAGATGCTTGTCGCGCTCATGGCATGTGCCCATAGCGGCTATGGCAGAAGTCTATAAGAGTAAGTCCTACGGCGTGGGGGTGCTGGGATCCCGGGGCGAGGAAGTCTCAGTCGATTCAGTCGAGCTGGGCGTGACTGACATTGCAACTCACGCAGATTCACAGAGCTCGGCGGAAACCAACAGTTCTGAGGTTCACCTGTCGGGTTTTCAGAGGTTACGCACTCGGATGAGCGTGCTGGAATGATACGGGCCTGCCTCACAGTATAGATTTACCCACTTCGAGATGGAGCGAGTTCCGGCTCATCGTTCTTCGTTGACCATCGATGAGCCCTGAGTTTGTTCCGCGAGCAGAAGGTTGAAGCAGGCGAAACAACTCGGGGACGACCAGTCTCGAAAGGAGCGCATGTACCGGTGGACACGCCTCGCAGTCCTCGCCATTGCGGTTCTTACCTGTGTCTTGTTTTCACCCGTCGCGCATGTCGGTGCCCAATCTGTCAAGATAGCACCCCCGGAACTCCTAGACACGGCTATCGATCACAGCCTCAACGATTCCTCGACGGCGAGACCTGACCTGGTGGTGCCTCACGCGGCGAATGCACGTTTCAGTGGACCGGTTCCCGACGCAGAGATTGTCGGTGAGTCAACTTGCCCGGGAGACAATTCCTTTGACGGCATTGCTGTCGATCCGAGCGATGGGGACGTTTTCGGAGATTGCGTGGCATCAATAGGTCTGGCCGGGAACGTAACTGTTGTCTCCGGGTCGACCTATGACACGCTTTCCAATATCGTAGTTCAGAATGACCCGTCCGGGATTGCTATCGATTCGTCGACCCAACGCGCATTTGTGCCTCAGCAAATTCCAGAGGGCCCGACCGCAATCGGAAACGTCTCTGTGATCAATACATCGAGCCTGTCAGTAGTAGCGGAGATTGCCCCGGATCGAAGCACTCCTGCTATCGCGAACTGGTTCATGGATGATGCGTACGACAGCTGGAACGGCGATCTCTATCTGACGAACTCGGGCTCTGCGAATGTCACGGTAGTAGATCCTTCTAGCGGGGGGACGCTCGCGATAGTTCGCGTGACACCATCCCAGACAAGTGACGCGTGGTGTGTAGCGGACAACACAACTGGGAACGTCTATGTGTACAACGGAGGATGGAATTACATCGCTGTGCTCAACGGTTCCACGAACTCGTATCTCACGTCGATCCCTGTTGGCTACGGGGTCGATGACGTTGCCGTCGACGCAGAAAATGGGTTCGTCTACACCTCGTTCGGAAACTTATCGGAAGTCAAAGTCATCAACGGATCCAGCAACTCAGTCGTCACGTCGATAGGCTTCAATCAGACCCAGCAAGGGGTGGTTTACGACGCAACGAACGGATACGTCTACGCCGCCGACTCCGTTGGGTGGCTTACTGCCATCGACCCCAACACGAATCAAGTGGCGGCGGGCACGGTGGGTCCCGGCGGGTCGAGTGAGATGGCGTTCGATTCGTTCAACGGTCTCGTCGTGAGCGTGCTGGACAACGAGATTCGGTTTGTTTCCCCGCCTGCTCCGCCCACGCTCTACGAGGTGTCATTCGAGCCGACCGGAGAAGTGGATGCCGGTACCAGCTGGGGGGTAGATGTCGAGGGATTCGGGCTTCACACTTCTACAACCCCTGACGACGTCCAATTCTCTCTGCCGAACGGGAACTATTCATATTCGGTACCGACCGTCACCGGTTATATTGTGTCCCCCAGCGCAGCGACCTTCACCGTGGACGGAAGTAACGACATAGTCCCATTGGATTTTGTGCCAACGTACTCCGTGACATTCGCTCAAAGCAATCTGAGCGACCTTCCTGCTGGAGCGAGTTGGGCTGTCACGTTCGGCGGCGTTACTGAACACTCGACTGCGTCAGCACTGAGCTTCGACAATGCCACGTCGGGCGAGTACAACTATTCCGTCGCTGGCCGGTCTGGATATCTGCTCTCTCCTAAGTCGGGGATCGTGGACGTCGATGACGACGACGTTACGGTATTGGTAACTTATCGCGTGATACTCTACAATGTTACTTTCTTCGAGACCGGCCTCCCAACCTCGAGCATCTGGAGAGTGCAGGTCAACGGATCCGGGAGTCCGGCCTCGGCTGGAAAGCCGATCACCGTTCAGCTACCTGACGGCCCGTTCGAGTACGTGATCTCCGAGGTGCCCGGCTACATTCAGCGGACTGTCCCGTATTCTGGCTCCGGGGTGGTAAGCGGGGCTAACTTCTCCGTAACGTTATCTTTCCATGTCTTCACGTACAAGGCGACATTCACAGAAGCCGGTCTGCCGAATGGCGTGTCCTGGCAGTTGAATGTAACCGGATTGCTAAGTGCGACGAACGTAACGTTTCAGGGAAACGGCTCTGTTGTCTTGAGCCTCCCCAACGGCACATTTGTGTACCAACCCGCGTGCGATAATTTGCCTTGGAGTCCTCAAAATCAATCCTCGAATATCACAATTGCCGGGACTGAACCTCAGACGGTGTCCGTGAATTTCACATTCGTCTCCCCGGTAATCGCCTCGGAGTCGGGCCTTCCGAAGGGCGCCTC
>Ga0335074_10011742_pt1 | contig 12255 bp, 11 predicted proteins | sample Lox_Sample_23_FD_206715 | JGI IMG/M metagenome (GOLD analysis project Ga0335074, IMG submission 206715) | Soil microbial communities from Loxahatchee National Wildlife Refuge, Florida, United States - Lox_Sample_2.3 | ecosystem: Environmental > Terrestrial > Soil > Wetlands | place: USA...
CCTGAAACTCTATATCTTGACAGATGCTCTTCGAGGAACAAGGGAATCGCCTGAAGCATCATGCGCATCACTACTCGCGCCGCTCATATCAGAATTTGGGCCGGAGAGGGTCCAGATACGGATGTACCATACACCAAATTTGGCCGGCCTACGAAAGAAATACATTCCGAAGCGTATCAATGAGGGCTGGGGCTTGCAGCATATGAAGCTATATGGAGTGGATGACGAGATTATTATATCAGGGTGAGATGGAGCATGTATAGCAAACTCAGTGGCTGACTTCTTCGACAGAGCCAACCTTTCCAATGATTATTTCACCAATCGCCAGGACCGGTACCACCTGTTTTCCTCGAAGGAAATCACAGACTACTTTTGGAAGATCCATAGTGCTGTCTCCAAATTGAGCTTCGTTTTGACCCCCGAATCCAAAAGTGATTCAGGTTACCTCTTGACATGGCCAACTTCGAATGCAGCTCCCTCTCCATTGGACGAGCCCCTAAAATATGTCTCAAGTGCTACCTCATTATTAGAGCCGCTCATCAAAGCAGGACAACAGTTAAAACCACAAACAGCAAATACATCAGTCTATCCCCTTTCTCAACTGACTCAACTCCTCAAACCAGACACCTCAACGGAGCTCCCAGCCATAAAATCAGTCTTAAAGACCCTCTCAACCCCCACTTTCTCCAACACCAAGTGGACATTCACCGCAGGATATTTCAACCCAGATCCAATTCTCACTCGTCTCTTAATAAACACCGCCTCATCTCGTGGTACAGTCGTCACCGCCTCCCCCTGGGCAAACGGCTTCTACGGCTCCAAAGGCGTATCCGGCCTCCTGCCCCCAGCATACACCCTGCTATCGCGACGCTTCCTCGAAGGTGTCCAACGCGCCGGCCGCAGCAGTGCCATCTCCCTGAAGGAATGGCGAAACGGCACCGTCGGACAACCTGGGGGATGGACGTATCACGCAAAAGGCATGTGGGTGACGATGCCGAATGAACAAAATCCGAGTATTACACTCGTCGGGTCATCGAATTATACGAAGCGATCGTACTCGTTGGATTTGGAAGTTAATACCCTGATCGTGACTGAGGATCAGGATCTGAAGAGGCGGCTTGGGGAGGAGGAGGCTTGGTTGCAGGAACATGCCAAGGAGGTTGGGACTGATGATTTTGCGAAGGTTGAGAGGAGGGTGGGGATGAGGGTTAGGATTGCTATGTGGATTGTTAGTTTGGTTGGGGGGGCGTTGTAGATGGGTGGAATGTAAAACATATGTATATGGGTAATATAACGTGGTACCGGTCTACGCAGTACCGGTCTTGTAGTGATCCTTCACGAGACCTTAAGCATATGGCCAACTAATGCTTTTATAAAGAACAAGATTTATCCTGAGGCAGTTTCTAGATAGAGCTAAGGGCGATCGCGTCTTTCACGCCATGATCACGGCGCCGCCAGTAAACACATTCATCAAACCCTGAGAATGGGTTCCAAATTACCATATTTATCATCTACGTCTATTAGGATCTAAGTATACTCTATGTACCCATGCGTCTATAGGTACCCATGCCCAAAAGTCTAATATCAGAACTGCCATGCCATCCTTGCCGCTAGACCTTTTGGATATTTTCTAACAAAGTATCTTCGCGTCTAAGTCTGAAAGTCTGTACCCCCCACAAAAAAAAAAACTACCACGCCATCCTTGCCACTAAACTTTTTGGATATTTCCTAACAATGTATTTCCGCGTCTCATCCGTGAACAAAAGCCACAACCCAAACGCCATCGGGAAGAAGAAGTACTCGACAGGAATTGGCGACGAGAGAATAGCAACCTCGATGCCAGGGACATACAAGAAGATGAAGATGACACAGACTGAAAAGAGAATGGCCGGGAAGAGCCATGAGTTCTGCGTTTCCTTGTTGAATGCCGGCGGTTGCTGGAATATCGAGAGTCTTCTGGTTCTTGTCGCGAACAGATTGAACCATTGCATGATGACCAGATTGGCAAAGTAGATAGAAGAAGCTTCCGAAAGCACCTGGGCGACATAATCCGGATCGTAATTATCCGGATACACACCATATCCCAGCCAGAGCGCAGAGAAGGCCACGCCTCTTCGCTGAGCGTACCAATATGCCATGGTGAATGAGCAAACCGACTCTTGGACTCCGAGGAAAATATACGCATGGAATAAAAGCTTCCAGTCCACTAGCTTGTCTTTCTTTGGGTTCCGTGGTCTTCTAAGTAACACATCCGCCTCAGGCTTTTCGTATGCAAGCGTTGTAGCAGCGGCGCAGTCCGTTAGGCAACATATCATAATCATTAAGAAGCTGCTCAATATTTGAGGAAGTCCGAGAATGACATTGGTGATGATAGGCCAGAATTCGGAGAAGGTACCCGCCGGAAGAAGGTAAATGATCGTCTTCTTGAGATTGTCGAACACTACACGGCCATACTTAACAGCTTCTACGACTGCTCCAAAGGAGTCAAGGAGAACCATGTCTGCCGCCTCAATAGCAATATCGGACCCTGAGCCAAGAGCGATACCAATATCTGCAGCCTTCAGGGACGGAGCGTCGTTGACACCATCACCGGTCATACCAACAATGTTGTCACGGGCCTGAAACTCCTTGACGATACGAAGCTTCTGCTCAGGTGTTGTACGTGCAAAAACGATTTCGTCGTACTCGCAGAGCTGATTCCATTGGTTCTCATTGAGAGTGATAATCTCCGGGCCACTGAGGGTAATAGACTTAGCGACATGTTCAGTTGGGTCAAGATCATCCTCCTCCATATCATCCGCAGCTTTTTCATCCTCGCTCTTTGATAACGGGGTGTCCCTTGAAAGCATTGAGATGTCGTGGACCATGCTAGCTGGGTTACTGATTATACCACATTCGATTGCGATAGCCTGAGCTGTCAATTTGAAGTCCCCGGTAACCATGAAAATGCGGATGCCAGCCCGTCTGAGGATTCGAACAACTTCTGGGATTTCGTCGCGTGGTGGATCAACGATGCCCACCAAGCCAACAAGTGTAAGATCTGACTTTGCTTGGCTCATAACATCTGCCTCGAAGCTATTATCGGCTGGCGAATGGATTGCTTGGTGACCTGGGAGGACTTTGCGTGCTAATAGAATAACACGCTTTCCTTGGCTCGACCAATAATTCTTAATCTCTTCGATCGACATCTTCATGCGAAAGTCTAATGGTAATACATGGCCATCTTCATTGACATACGTAGTACAGCGTTCGATGAGGATATCAGGAGCGCCTTTAATCGTTAGAAGTAAGTCATCGGCTTTCCATAATTCGGCCTCGTCAGCAGCGAGATACTCCAATCCCGCAGGTTCGGCCAAGGCTAAAGTACGTATCATGAACTTGTTCTTGCTGTTGAAAGCAAGCTCGAAGGTCCTTCTCCAGAGCAATTGCAACTCTTTTACTGGTCCAAGACTTTCGGAGAATCGGAAGACAGCTTGATCCGTTGCGTCGCCAGCGATCTTCCTTTCAGAAAGGGGAAGGTGGTAAGTGGCAGCATCGAATTCGCTGGCATTGCAAAGACCAGCAATAGCTTGCAATTGGTAAATAGAGTCGTTGGGCTCTTCGTTCTTGATTCTATAGTCGTGCGCTTCCTGTGCGGACATCTTCTTCGTACCAACAGAGCACTCTGTAACGAACATTTGATTCTATTTGGTAATTAGTATAGCGATATTTTGAATACGATTGCCGATACGTACCTTTGTTAACGTACCCGTCTTATCTGAGCAAATAACCGAAACAGAGCCCAGGGTCTCGACAGTCTTCAGGGACTTGCACAAAACCTGGTTGCTCTTCATAATATTGGCAGTGATTGTCAAGGAAGCTGTCAAGGCGATTGGGAGGCCCTCCGGAACGAAGGCTACGGCAACGGTGACAATATCAACAATCAAACCAGGAACGCTAATCCAGTCCGGATGGTCTTTTCGAAGCCAGGCTCCCCAACAAACGATGACAACAATGTTGAAGAAAAGCATGAGAGAACAAATGATGATGATGAAATGCAAAATCTCCTTTTGCAGGGTCGTCAGGGTTGTCTTTGGCGTGTTGGTAAGTTTCGCAATTTTGCCAAAGACCGTTTTGTCACCAGTGGATACACATATTCCCAGGGCAGAACCTGATATGCAATGTGTTCCTTGCAGGCCAATACAATGCGTCTCAAGGTAGTTGGTGTCTGTGGACACGACGGAGCCGGGAATAGGAGCTGACTCTCCTGTCAGGATAGAACGATCAAACTTGGCATCAGAAGACACTTCTACGAACCGGACGTCGGCAGGAAGCTTATTGCCTGACTTGATATACAAGATATCACCAGGTACAATTTCCGTCGCGAGCAATTCAACTCTGCTACCGCCCCTGAGGGCGAAGCATTCGTCGGGCAGCATTCCTGTGATCGAAGCCATCGTTCGTGATGAGGACCAGTCTTGCCAGGCGTTAAAGAGTGCTTGGATCACAAATACTGCGTAGAGGACTATTGCGAGGGCCAAATTTGCCGTTTGGGGATCTGGATTTCCAAGAGGTTCGTAGGTGATCGTTACAAGGATCCCACCAATGAGGAGAACAGAGCCAAATCCTCCAAAAAGGTACCCAAAGACCCTGGAAATCAAGTCACTGGGAGGCTTTGAGGGTATGTTCTTTCCAAATTCCTTAAGCTTCAAATCGACCTGTTCTTTCGAAAGGCCGGACGTGAGCGATGTGGACAATCGTTTTTGGATTTCGTCAAGTGTAAGAGTATGCCATTCTAATTCTCCAAGTTCCGCTGCTGCATCCTTTTTAACCTGAGCAGCTTCTGCAAGCTGCTTCTCTTTCGATTCTTCGATCGCGAATGAGACCGTACGATATGTGATTGGCAGTGCCGTGGAAGGATCGATCGAATTTCGACGTCCTAAGCTGCGCATGGAATTTGTCGATATTTGTGACACGGTGGAGAGGGATTTCCCCATTCTGGGCAGACGATGCTCTCCAGTGATTCTTCGGCCCAGCTCCTCGTCTCCAGCAGTAGAGCCGAAACGAATCCTCGCACCAGGTCGAGGTTCTACGTGGAAGACTTCATCATCTCTCTCGTCTGCCGGCAGGAATTTTAGACCCTTTTGGTCAGCCATGATGGGCAGTTGGGAGGGTGCGGGCGAACCGCTGCTGCGGTGGTGGGGTTGACTTGATAAGATACTTAAGGTGGGAGTGTAAAAGCGCAATTGAGAGGTTAGGAGAGAAGAGAGTCTAATATGAATGAATGAGAACACAATAACAAGAATATAGGAATGGAGGAGAGATTAAGACCTAGCAGTGGCTAGACATGTAAATAGGTAACAGCCCAAGTCAAAATACCAACCTATAATTCTAGTTTGCCATAGCATAATTCTGCAAGTGCCAAGGACCTCTACTGGTGGCACCGCGCGTAATCCACTGCTGTTGACGGCGAAGTTGTCCCTCCGGTCGTTTTCTCGGTGAAAAAATCTCGAAATCAACTGTCATCAGAGTGAGCGGTCCAAAGAGAAAGATCCCGACGAGGCAGCCAGGAACGCCAGGTGATCTCAGTCATGGGAGCCGGGTATTCTCGCATATATGTAGATCTCCACAGTATGCATGCAGGCCTTATGCATCTGCGTGATAAGACCCAAGATGGGTCCGTGTCAAATATGCCTCATACTAAAAACCTGGGATGGCGGAGATGTGGATGATGATGGTGGCGGTGAGTGAGTAAGGTACATCGCAGATTTGCGGCGTTAGTCAGGGATGCCGAGGCATGAGTGATGGATATTGTGGCTCAATTCAATGGGTAACGCGACGAGCTGGACGCCTTTCCGATGGCGAGATTGTCTATAAATCCCTCATAGTGATTATTTGCAAGCATTCTAAGCCATAATGAACCGCACATTGGGATGCGTAAGGCCAGAAAACTTTGCGACTCAAGTGCCAGCTACCATGGCAAATTTTCGAAAGTGCCATGCTCAAGAAACATGTCATTTCAGGGCGTTGATAAAAAGAAAAACAAGCTTTCACATTCCACATTAGCGCTGGCGCTAGGACCAGCCGAATTTCGATCCCTGGACGGGGTATTTGGGAATGGATTATTTGGCTTTGTGCCTCCATTCTCTTGGAACTTGCACGCTTACTCTCCCCCATTATTCACGACTAAATCCTATTCTACATCTTCTACTGCGTCTGTATCTAAAACCTGCAGAGAAGGTAGGCTACAGCGAGACCCCTCTTTGTGATAAATTCTTAAGGCACCCGGGGGAACTATTTTGCACAAGCTTGAGGTTCAAGACACCATCAGCCTTGTGCACTGGATCGTAGCCTTGCTCTTTGGCTCAGGTGTTATACTGGTGTCTCATTCGTAGGGTTGGCTGACGGAAGATCTGCACAGAACCTGGTGGCAAGAAGATGAACCAGCGGGGAGTGACAGGCATGGAGTCGGACAGATGAGCCATAAGGCTGCTCAAAGCCACTCAGAGAACGACGTTTCCTGAGCTTTTATGATAGGCGCTGCTCTGCGGGATTAGGGAGCCTGTTAGGGCATAGTCTGCCCGATGCGCGATTTTTAACCTATATTCCACATATACCATTTGCTGCTCTCCTTCAAGGTGACTTTGTGTCTGCTGTGATGTTGCTATTCTGAGTTTGTGACCTACCGTGTGAGGCATTCTTGTTAGTCTTCTTGACTGCTCGTCTGTGAGCTCGACCCTTGACATGACGCTGCCATTGATCATCTGTGACCGCTGTCATATTGCAAAGCTCGCACGTCTGCCGAACCCACAGATCTCTTCGATCGCCGAAATCGAAGTTCTGTTTCGGAGTCAGCAACTCGTTTGCTGCAGGTGACATATCGCGAGGTGCAGGAAGCTCCTCTTCGGCAAGAAACTTGTAGGCAATACCCATGGCTGGCCCTGACACCGAAGTTGACCAATGGTCGAGATTGCTTCCGTCAAGCAGGTAAATTTTGCTGAGCGCGTTTGCTTTTGATAAAGCCGCCAGGAGCTTAAGACGGATCCATCTAATTTGGCGTTTAGCATATTGACGGGTAGCAGCTTTTGTCCTATCAACTGCGGTGGCAAATAAGACCTGTAGCTCTTCGCTTGATAGTTCGCCGCTCTTCATTGCTTCGATGTAGGGTTCGAACTCCTTATAGCCAATCGAGACCCAAATGCCGCTAGATCTATCGACAGCTAGGCCGGCGATAGCTTGCTCATGTAGAAACTTGTCCAAAGTTTCCACTTCGTCGATTAGGCCAATCTTGAGCATCTTATCCACACGCTCATCGAGTCTTTTTGAAAGAACTTCACTATCTGTATGCACCCAGAAAAAGAGCGTTGATTGAAGTAGAGGAGCGACTTCGGCTTCAGAGCAAGCCACAATGTTAGAATCATCGCCTTGATGTAATCCCCTCCTCTCTTGCTGCTCCTCGTAAACTTTAGAAGCTTGTTGGCCAGTCATCAAATATATTTCGAGTGACCTTTGGATCTTGCGTCTATCATTTGGATGCCACCGATCAGCCATAACCGGATCAACTGTCCTCAACTGCTCTAAAATCTCTTCCGTGGATCTCTCGAGTATTGGGTATCTTCGATTGATCTCCTCACGAGACAATTCTTCCCCAGTTTCTCCCTCACTTGGTGCTACGTCTGAAATCAAAGCGTCTTTGAACAGCAACGATTGGGTGTAGTAGTGAGTGCCCCCAACGAGTATGGGCAGCTTTCCTCTTGAGCGTATCTCCTTGATTATAGACCTAGCTTTCTTTTTGAAAAGCCCTACCCGCCAAGGCTCCTCGTCGAGCCTTACGATCCCGAGCAGGTGGTGCGGAACCCCCTTCTGCTCTTCAGTTGTAATTTTGTTCGTAATGATCGGCAGGCCATCGTACATCTGCATGGCGTCTCCATTGATGATCTCGCCATTGAATTTCGTTGCTAGGTCGACCGCTAGCTACTGAGAAGTTAGTACTGAGCCTACATAGCAAGCCGTATGGGTTACACATACTTGAGACTTGCCGGTTCCTGTGGCTCCGATGATCACAATCAGTGGATCGACAGGACCCTGCTTGACCATAGCTACATCTCTAAATCGTCTCAGAGACGAACGGAACATGGGCTTATAATTGGAGAACTGTGTTTGCTTTAAGGTTATTGCGTCTCCAACTTATTTTCAAGTCTGAGCGGCCGCTTGGCGCAAGGCAATAATAGAAATTCTCAGGCAAAAATAGCTCGAAATCAAGAACATTAAACAACTTTGTTAGCTTGCACATCTGCAGACTTTTGACAGCTCACTATCACATCAGAGACAATTTTCCCGAGGCTCCAGGTCATCTAGAGTATTGTAAGACTTATTTTCCGCCCATATTGCAGACAAAATTCAAAGTAATGAAGGCCTCATTCACCAGCATTTATATCTGCAGATAAAACCCGTAATGCACAGCAATGTCATCCAGTCGGATTGTTCCCCTGCCCAACAGTTACTAAGAGTGCTTTCTCTTAGACCTCAGTATCCATGCCCTCCTCTCCAGCTCCATTACGGTCTGAGCCTTGAGTAGCAGCAGCAGCTTCAATCTCGATCAACCAGGCCTCCTCAACCGCAGCCCTTCTCCTTATTACCCTTAGCCACCTTTGTCCCCACTGTTTTACCAATTCCGATTCTTCGGATGCCATGCCATCGCCATCGCCATCAAACATTTGATCTTTACTCCCACTAGCCCAAGCCACTAATTTATCCTCCATACTCGCAAATAACTCTCTCATGGCTATCCGTTCACGGCCCAAAGTCTCGTCAAGCATAGCTCTCTGATCGTGGGGTAGTCTAGGAGCATCCCTAGATGCAACAATTTGCCTAACGCGTTTAGTGACCTTTTGAACTGTAGATGCCACCATCTCAAAGACATGAGCTTCGGCCAACTTGAGTCCAGAGTCGCCTAGTGCCCATTCAACGACACTATTAGGTGTGAGAATGGTATAGTTGAGGAGCTTGTCCACAATGTTAACACCCACTCCTGGCTGGTCTTTCCAGTATTGCATTACAGACTCGATGATCTGTTTTTGCGCTGCAGAGGAGGAGCTGGATATGGCCATCAGCCGGTCTTTACATCGATCGATGCAAGACAGGACATGTGAGAGCGATTTCGAGCCAATGAAGCAGATACAGGTGACGTAGGCATCGGTGCTACATAGTAGAGGAGTTAGGGCAAGAGTCGACGCTAGAGTGTGAATACGATTAATCAATGCGTCGACCTCAGGGTCGGGAGCTTTTTGTTTGAGAAGAGCAAGAAGTTCACGGCCCTCCGTGCTAAATGGTGTATCTGTTTAAATTTAGCTTGTAATATCTTTACCCATTGTTGGAGGCGATGCAAACCTTCGTCATTGTACTTGAAGTCTGGTACGTCCTTCTCCTTCGCTTCGGTAATGAGAGATTGGTAGGGGGCAGGCAAAGTACCTTTGATACGTTGCGCAAAGCTGAGGCGAATTTCCTTATCCAATGCGCCTTGTATAAAAGACTTCCGGGGATGCAGAGAAAGAAGTTCGACATCATCAATCCACTCAGTCCATTTCCATGTGAAGCCAAAATTGCTCAGATGGTGAGCAAACCAATCCATGAAACGATAGCTTAATTCCAAGTCCATTAGGTCAATATTCCTGTAAAGATAGCGAATGGCGCGTCCCAGACTAGGAGCGATTGCAGCTGGGGCAATCTTGCATGATTCAGTCAAAACGGAGTGATAGTAGATGAGTTTGTGCTCTGGAGCTGGTAGCTGGAAGAGCTGGGAGAATACGGCATCAACAGCAACATCTTCAGGCTTCCAGGTCGATCTGTCGCCTCCCACTTCTTTCAGCCTGTCAAAAGGAGTGGCCCGCTTGACAAAAGTCCCCGGCGAGAAATAGCAGTCGAGGTCGATGAGGAAACGAGCAGTAGCAATCCGATTGAAGTCAAGAACGTTTATGGTATCAACCAAGGCATCTCGTAGCAAGCAAGACGCGATGTCAGACGTTGGGGGTACTGTCTCGACGTCCTGATTGGCATAGACGGAGAAATATATCTCTGGGAAAAGAGGCTTTGACCCAGAAATTACTGTCTCTGGGACGTTGATTATTGGAAGGGCGTGCTTTGGTGCAATCATTAGGGTATCCTCTTGATCACCGCCAAGTGACATCTTCCATGGCCTCGGGATACAGGCAAGTTCCCAGCCATTGGCAGCTTCATTCTGCAGCTGTTTCTGAAGCATGCTAATGATACTCGTGGGCTCGCTGATTTCTTCGTTACTGTTGCCTGGATAGGGATTAACAAGGGCTTCTAATGGGTGAGGAGCCCCGGCAACGATATCCGTCTTCTCGAGGAGATTAGCAGCCAGTTCCTGAGAATCTGTTGACGACGAGGCCATGATATAAGGTATTGTAAATAAAATGACCTTCACGAGCTCCATTCCGAGTGTCTGCAGAGATTTAAGTCAGCAATAAGCAATGCATGCATCCATTTTCCAAGCTCACATCATCAGAACTCGCCGTCTGCAGATCGACAGCGCGTTCAAATAACTCCGTCAGCACCACGAAGACTCCTTCTTCTTCCAGGATTCCTTGCAAACAGGCCAAAAACCTCAGGAATAACTTGACATCTCTCCACTCTCCCCTCCTGATCTTCTCCTCCGTTTCTTCACATATTTTCTGCAAAATTCCCCCTTTTCCACCTACTGCTTCCTCCCCTCGACTTAGCCCGTTCAGTACGACCACGGTCGCAGCAACAAACGGGATCTTAAAAGGCTGCTCAACAATGATTTGCAATACGAGCTCGAAAAAAGCACTTCGCACTTCAAGGTCATCATAGTTGTCGGATACTGTTTTAGCCAGCGAATGGACCTCGTCCTCGACGCGCTTTAGAGGTGATTCGGCAATGGAAAGGAGCTGTTTACGAATCTTCACGGGTAGAGGTTCTTCATAACGGCGACGTTGAGGGCGACGGTCAAAGTCTTCGTCATCTATGAGACTTGTCAGTCCTCCAGCTTGTACTATCTAAGGCCAGATCTTGACAAGTAGCAATTGCTCACCTCTATATCTCCTCTTGCGGTTATTGTAGCCGCCACCTCCTCCGCGGGGCCTCCGATCATAATCAGTCATGGTTATGCAGTAATGCGACGAGAAGTGATCGTAGAGATTTTCGAGGTGAGAAGTTAGTGAATTTAAGTTCAATATTTAAGTAAGCTTCGAGCGATTCGACGCGGCAGCAGTTCGCGAGGCACTAACCTAGCTAGGGTGGACTAGAAGTTTGTTTAACATGCATATCACGTGAAACAGTTAGGCATGACGAAAGATGCAGAACAGAGCGCAGTCAGGTCAGATAAGGAGTAAGTCCTTCATCATTTCAGCAGAGCTTGTCATTTTCTCAATTAGTGTCGGATTGCGACCAATGTATCAGTCGAAGTCATATTCTGTAATTTTAGGAGTATCAAGGTGAGGTTGTATTCAGAGTAGCGATTGGGATATCCTTGTTATGACCTCTGCAAATTAACCAAACCCTTTTGAGTCCACGAGAGCTTCTTTGAACCGAAATGAGGAAATCTTTTGATCATGCCAGCCCAGGTCATTTGCCCATATCACCATGGGACATCAGCCCATGCCATGCATCCCTTGAACGCAAGTGATCCCACAAACATGCGCCTGAAGCTTGGGATATGTGGAAGAGTCCACCCGCCAACTATTTGCGTGTTCTCCAAATCTTGAACTACTGAAACAAGAATAAAAGCAACCACCGATGTCCATCATGCAAAAAGTCTAACAAAGATCGCTTTCAAAAGAGAAGAGTGTCAAATTCTGGCCCATGGCTCGACACATCGAATACGGTATGCCGAGGAGATGCCGAGGAAATGCTAGTAGATGAGAGGGAATGGAGTAGAGTCCAGAACTTATGGCGAGAACTTCCCATAAGTTTGGGTTTCCTATCCTGCCGGCTTCAAGACCCAATGATCTATATTGATTATTCCACAGGAGTCCAACAATATCAAGCCGTTCCCTTATAGTGTACCACTTAATCTGTCATATAGCTCAGCGGCCGAGATTTCCAGGTACGTGAAATGCTAGCGCAGTGATGCCAAAACATCCCATGCTCTCTAGTCTGGCCTGCCGAAGCGACGGGTATGAAGTATGACAGAAAAGAATTCATTCGTTATTCGTTTCGAGATGATTTCAGTCCAGCCGCGCCATCATTTCCTCCTTAGGCATCGGTGTGAAGTTGTCGATATCGAGACCTCGA
>Ga0335074_10011743_pt1 | contig 12255 bp, 12 predicted proteins | sample Lox_Sample_23_FD_206715 | JGI IMG/M metagenome (GOLD analysis project Ga0335074, IMG submission 206715) | Soil microbial communities from Loxahatchee National Wildlife Refuge, Florida, United States - Lox_Sample_2.3 | ecosystem: Environmental > Terrestrial > Soil > Wetlands | place: USA...
GGGAATGTCGGTGTCCCATTCGATCAGCGTCGGCCGCCCGCCGAAGCGCGCGAGCGCCTCGTGGTACAGCTGCCAGACGGGCTCGCTGACGCGCGAGCCATGGTCGTCGATGCGTACGGGTTGCCCGTCGGGCAGCGTGCGCAGCGCATGGCCGGCCAGGTGAAACTCGGCGATCGCCTGCGGCGGCAGCGCCTGCAGATAGGCGCGAGCGTCCCAGCCGTGATTGCTCGCACTGACGAAGATGTTGTTGACGTCGCACAGCAGAGCACAGCCGGTACGCTGTGCGACGGCGCCGAGAAATTCCCACTCGGGGATGCTCGAGTGCGCGAACTGCAGGTAGGTCGAAGGGTTCTCGAGCAGGATGCGCCGTGCGAGCCGCTCCTGCAGCTGCATGACGTGCCGGCAGACCACGTCGAGGGCCTCCTCGGTCATGGGCAACGGCAGCAGGTCGGCCAGGTAGTGTCCGTCGGTGACGCTCCAGGCGAGGTGCTCGGAGACCAGCGCGGGTTCGATGTCACGCACCAGCGCTGCGAGCCGCTGCAGGTGAAGCTCGTCGAGTCCCTCGGTGCTGCCGAGCGACAGTCCGACGCCATGCACCGAGAGCGGATAATCGCAGCGCAGCGCCTGCAGCAAGCGGCGCGTGATCCCGCCGCCAAAGTAGTTCTCGGCATGCACCTCCAGGAACGCCACGCGCGGGCGCGACTTCAGCACCTCCTCATGGTGAGGAAAGCGCAGCCCGATCCCCGCTTGCGCGGGGATCGGGCTCGCGGCAGCGTAGGCGTTGCTCACGCCGGCACGTCAGGCCGCGGTCAGCGAGCCACCCGCGATCTTCTGGCAGTCGCCCCGTGGCAGCAGCACGAACGAGCCTGGATCACGCGCCGCGGTCGCCTGGCCGGCGCAGGAGTGAGCTCCCTTGGCGCAATCGTTCTTGCCGACGGCGTTGATGCCGTAGCACTCCACGAGGTGAAACTTCTGCGCCCGCATCATGTTTTCCTTGACGATTTGCGGCATCTCGGCGGCGCGCACCGGCGCCGACAGTGCCACCGCCAGGCCCACGGCGGCCGATAGCGTCGAGGCGGCCAATACATAGCGATTCATTGCAGTTCTCCTGTGTCGTATGGAAGCAATAGCGCGACGAGTGTCATTGAGCGATGCGAGTTGGCTTTCGGTCGATCCGTACCATCCTGACCCGATCCCGGCTTTGGTCTGATTCCGATCGGCGGGAAGCTCTGGCCTGCTCCCTCGATAGTTCGCGGCAGCCGGCAAAAAGGTTACGCTGCCGCATGGGCCTGGATCCGACCAGGAACTCGCAGGACCGGCTCCGGAGCGCCTTAAGGGGCGACCCCGCGCTGCCCCAGGCCGCAAGACCGCCCCCTGAAACCTGCATGGTGGCGCGAGCGAATAATACTCTTGGCGACCCTCGTGGCCCACTAACCGGCTCCCCCTGCACGTCGTACAGGAGAACTCGAACTTGACACACCCAACCCTTGCAGCCTCCGTGCTTACTTCAGCGATCGCACTGGCGGTGAGCGCTCTCGGGATCTCGAGCGCCTCGGCCCAGCAGCTGCCCGCGAAGATGCAGCGGCGCCTCGATCAGATGCTCGAGATGCATCCGGGGGCAGGCCGCGCGACGATCATGCAGAACATGCAGCGCGTCGAGCGCTTTCATCTGGCGCGCTGCTATGGGATCAATGCCGCCGGTAAGAACGACTGCGCTGCGGGTGCGCATTCCTGTGCCGGTCAGTCCACGCAGAACGACGATCCGCAGGCATTCCTGCTGTTGCCCGTCGGGGACTGTCAGAAGATTGCCGGCGGCTCGCTGAAGGGCCCACTCTGAAGTGCAGCGGCGCGGGTCGGCGCGGCACTTCCGCGCCGCGCGGCCCGCGTGGGTCCCGGCCCCCGGAGCGCTCGCAGCAGGCGTTCGATCCAGGCTGCATCGTGCTGCGACTATAGACTCAGGAGAAATAATGAATACCTCTATCCCGACCTCTTCGCCTCCTCCGCCCTCGCCTGCTTCGCCCCCGGCATCGGCGACGCCCGCGGGCAGCTCCGGCTCCCGTTTCTCGGGGCTCATGCGTGTGCGGGATGGCCTCGAGGCAATCCCCTACAGTCTGATTGCCATTCCTCTGCGCTTCGCGGTCGCGACCGTGTTCTGGCGTTCTGCGATGGCACATCTGGCGAACATGCAGACCACGCTCTACCTGTTCGAAAACACGTATCACGTGCCGCTGCTGCCGCCGGACTTTGCGGCCTATCTGACGGTCGCCATCGAGGTGAGCGCGCCGATTCTGCTGATCGTGGGTCTACTGACGCGTGCTATCTCCCTGGTGCTGATCCTGATGGTGACGGTGATCGAGATCTTCGTGTTCCCGCAAGCCTGGCCGACGCACGTGCAGTGGTGGGCGATGCTGCTGGTGCTCCTGTGGCGTGGGGCGGGCACGTTCTCCGTGGATCACTGGCTCAGACGCCTGCTGCTGCATCGAGGGCTTTGACCGCAGGTGCCCTCACCCGACCTCGAGGGTGGGCCGCTCGCTGTTTGCACGGCGATTCAAATAGACTATGCGGATGCAGTGGCTCGCCAAGCGTTGGTGCAGCGCGTGCCTGTGGCCCGCCGCAGCGGTCTCGCTCGCGGCAGTCCTGGCAGTGGCCAACGCGCAGGTCAGCCAGACGCCGGTAAGCCAGACCCCCGCGCCGCTGCTCGCGCTACAGCAAGCCCACTGGGTGGCCCAGGGCAGTGCGCGGCCGCGGCACGTGCTCTACATCTTCATCGACGCCAACTGTCCCTACTGTCACGAGCTTTGGATTGCCCTGCAGGCCTATTACCGCGATGGATTGCAGGTTCGCGATCTCTTCGTCGGCGTCATCGCGCCGAGCAGTCCCGGAAAGGCGGCGGCGATTCTCGATGCGCCCGATCCAGCCGCGGCACTGCGCGAGGACGAGCTGCACTGGGGTAGCCGCTCGGACGGGGGCGGCGGCATTGCACCCGTCGCGCAACCAAGCGCCGCGGACGCCGCGGTGCTCGCCCACAATCTCGCACTCATGCAGGGGTTCGGCTTTCCCGGTACCCCCGGAGTGGTCTACCTGGATGCTCGAGGTCAGCTCCACGTGCTCGAGGGATCCCCGGGACAGGACCAGCTCAGCCAGATCGTGCAGGCTGCAGCGGTCCCGAGCTCGTGAGGGCGGCCGTCGCACTGGCCGTGGCTCGATGATGAGATACCGGCCAGCACCAGTACCCGCACCAGCACCAGCACCAGCACCAGCACCAGCACCAGCATACCGAGCACCGCCGCCATCGAACCGCGTGTAGGATGCCCGGCACGCACAGGTCATCCGACGGAAGGGCGCCATGTACGTGACTGGCATCGGTACCGCGGCGCCACCGGCGCGCTACACCAAGGCCCAGTGCTGGGAGGCCTTTCGCCACTCGGCGTGGTACGAACGGCTCGATCAGCGCGCTGTGCTGCTGGTTCGCGCCGTGTTGCAGCGGGAGAACGGGATCGAGGCACGACGCTTGGCGCTCGATTCGCTGAGCGAGGTGTTCCAGGTGGATCCGGACACTCTGCAGCGCCGCTTCGAGCTTGCCGCACCGGACCTCGCCACACAGGCTGCCCAGCAAGCCATGCAGGCAGCCGCGCTCGGTGTCCAGGATATCGATGCGGTGATCGTCAGCACCTGCACCGGCTATCTCTGTCCAGGCCTCTCGGGTTACCTCTCTGAACGGCTCGGCCTGCCGCCAGGCGTGAGCGGCTACGATCTGGTCGGTCAGGGATGTGCCGCGGCGCTGCCGAACATGCGCCTGGGCGAAGCGCTGCTGGCCTCCGAGCGCTGCCGGCATGTGCTGTCGGTGTGTGTCGAGATCAGCAGCGCCGCGATCTACCTCGACAACGATCCCGGCGTGTTGATCAGCGCCTGCCTGTTCGGAGACGGTGCCGGCGCCGCGGTGCTCTCCGGCCAACCCTCGGCACGGCATCGTCGCATCCGCTGGCGCGACAGTGAGACGCTGCTGGAGCCGGCGGCACGAGAGGCATTGAGGTTTGAGCAGCGCCGCGGCATGCTGCGCAACGTCCTCACGCGCGAAGTGCCGGCGCTCGCGGCCGACTCCGTAAGCCGGGTGCTCGACACGGTACTGAGCCGCGCGCAGCTGCGCACGGGGCAGATCAGTGCGTGGATCGTGCACGCGGGCGGCCGCGATGTGCTCCAGGCGATCGAGCAACGTCTGCAGCTGCGGCCAGCCGATCTGCGCTACAGCGCCGCGACGCTGCGCGAGTACGGCAACCTTTCCAGTGCCTTCGTCTATTTCGTCCTGCGGGCTGCATTGGCGGATACCGCGCCGGGCGGGTGGTGGTGGTTGACCGCCTTCGGGGCGGGCTTCAGCTGCCACGGGGCGCTGCTGGAGGTCATGTGAACCTGCCCGGCGCGCGGCGCCGCGTGTTGCCCGAGATCCTCGATGAGCTCGCGCCCGAGGACCCGGCGGCACAGCGCTCGCGCCGCGACCTGCGCCGCGTGAATCGTTTGATGGGCAGCTGCGGCATCCTGACGACCGGACTGCGCGCAGCCATTGCTGGACGGTCTCACGCCGCACCGCTGCGACTGCTGGAGCTTGGCGCCGGCGACGGACAGCTGATGCTGCGCGTGGCACGGGCGCTGGTACACCGCGGCAAGCACCCGGCGGTCTGGCATGACGTGCAGCTGCAGCTGCTCGATCGGCAGGCGCTGCTCGGATCCGATACCGTCGAGGCCTATGCGCGCCTGGGCTGGCGCGCACAGCCGTTGGTTTGCGACGTGCGCGACTGGGCCGCCGCTCCTGAGGAGGGCCCGCGCTACGACGTCATCGTGGTGAATCTGTTCCTGCATCACTTCGAGCCGACGGCACTCTCCGCCTTGCTGGCGGGCGTGGCGGCACGCTGCGAGCGCTTCCTCGCCTGCGAGCCACGCCGCTCGCCCACGGCACTGCTCGGCAGCCACCTGCTCGGTGCGATCGGCGCCAACCGCGTGACGCGGCACGATGCCGTCGTCAGCGTGTGCGCTGGCTTTCGCGACCACGAGCTCTCGGATCACTGGCCCCCGGAAGGATGGCAGCGCGAGGAGCGTGCGGCCCGTCTGTTTGCGCATCGGTTCAGTGCCGCGCGCACTGCCGCGACCGGCCGGGAACGGCAAGATGCAGCTGCAGTATGACGCGATTGTCGTGGGCGCCGGCCCTGCAGGCTCGACCGCCGCGATCCGGCTGGCACAGGCGGACTGGTCGGTGGCGCTGATCGAGCGCGAGGTGTTCCCGCGCCGGAAAGTCTGTGGAGAGTGCATCGCCGCCAGCAATCTGCCGCTGCTCGAGGCACTTGGGGTCGGTGACGCGTTCGCGGCCCTCGCGGGCCCGGAGCTGCGCCGCGTGGCGTTGCTGTGGGACCGTGAGAGCATCAGTGCCCCGCTGCCAGCGGCGCCCGGCGCGCAGCCCTGGGGCCGCGCGCTCGGTCGCCCGCGGCTCGACACCCTGCTGCTCGCGCGCGCCCGCGCGCTGGGCGTGACGGTGTGGCAGCCATGCACCGCTCACGCCGTGAGCGGCAGCCCCGGCGCCTACCACTGCGAGTTGCGCAACACGCGTGCGGATGCCCGGGTCAGGTCCGCGCATGACACCATCACGCTGAGCGCTCCAGTGGCCATCGCCGCGAACGGGTCCTGGGAGAGGCTACCCGCCGAGCGAGCGGGCCTCCACGCCGGCGCACGTGGCCACGAGCTGCTGGCGTTCAAGGCGAACTTCATGGGCTCTGCGCTTTCCCCGGGCCTGCTGCCGGTGCTGGCATTCACAGGCGGTTACGGCGGCATGGTGATCGCCGATGAGGGCATGATGACGCTGGCCTGCTGCATTCAGCTGGCGACGCTGCAGCGGGCGCGTCGCGCCAATCCGGGGCTGCGCGCCGGAGAGGCGGTGCAAGCCCATCTGCAGGAGCACTGCCAGGGCGTCGCCGAGGCGCTGCGGGGAGCGCGGCGCACGGGCGAATGGCTGGCCGTGGGCCCGATCCGGCCGGGCGTGACACCGGCCCCCGGCGGCGCCATCCCACCGCCATTTCGTATCGGCAATGCAGCCGGCGAGGCGCATCCGCTCGTCGGCGAGGGCATCAGCATGGCGCTGCAGTCGGCCTGGCTGCTGTGCGCGCTGCTGCTCGGCCACCCGCAGGTGCGCGGATGCGGTCGCGCGGCGCTCGAGGCACAGCGGATCGTGCACGCCCGCTATGCGGCGCAGTGGCGGCGGCAATTCCTGGGACGCATGCGCCTCGCCGCCGCTCTGGCGCAGCTGGCCATGCACCCCCGCGCGGCGCGCGGCTGCCTGCCGCTGCTGCGGCGTGCTCCCGGATTGCTCACGCAGGGTGCGCGCTGGAGCGGCAAGATACGGAGCATGCGCGCGAGCCAGCGGGAGACGACGTCATGACGACCCTCGAGCGACTCACGAAGATACTGGTCGAGCAGTACAAGATCGATCCGGAGCGCCTCACCCCGCAGCAACCGCTGGCCGCGGTCGGCATCGACTCGCTCGGCATGGTCGAGCTGCTGTTCATGATCGAGGATGAATTCGCGGTGAAGCTGCCTCAGGACATCGATACCTTCCCGACACTGGCAGACGCCGCGCAGTACGTGGATGCGCTGCTCGCGGCGCGCCCCGCCGCCCCGCCGCCCCGGCAGCCGGCATGATGCCTCCGGCCCCCGCGCCGGGGTGCGCGCCGGCCTCCGCCCCGGCTTCCGCCCCGGGCGCAGCCCCGGCGCCGCGCCGCGTGGCCATCACTGGTCTCGGCGTACTCAGCCCGCTCGGCAACAGTGCCGCGGCGGCCTTCGACCGTGCGGTCGCCGGCCACTCGGCCATCCGCCTGCTCGACACGGGCTGGGCCGCGGACCTGCACGCGCCGCTGGCCGGCTGCGTGGATTTCCAGGCGGATCGACATTTCGATCCTCCCCGGGCGCGCATGCTCGATCGGGTGTCGCAATTCGCGCTCGTGGCTGCCCGCCAGGCGCTGGCCGACGCGCGTCTGCAGCTGCGCGATGAGGATCGGGTGCGCGCCGGCATCTTCATGGGCTCGGGCATGGGCGGCTCCACGACCACTGACGAGGGCTACCACCTGCTGTACGCCGAGCAAGCTGGGCGCGTGAAGCCCTTCTCGGTGCTGATGTCGATGAGCAACGCACCCGCGGCGTGGATCGGCATCGAGCTGGCGGTCAGCGGGCCGGCGCTCACCTATTGCACCGCGTGCTCCTCCTCGGCGGTGGCCCTCGGGGAGGCGTGGCTGCGTATCCGTCAGGGCCAACTCGATCTGGCCATCGCCGGCGGTGCCGAGGCGCCGCTGTGCTTCGGCGTGATGAAGGCCTGGGAGGCGCTGCACGCCCTGGCCAGCGTGGACCCGGACGATGCCGCGCGCTCCTGCAAGCCCTTCGCCAGGGACCGCTCGGGCCTGGTGCTGGCGGAGGGCGCGGCCATCCTCATCCTGGAGGAGTGGTCGCATGCCGTTGCACGCGGAGCCGCCATCCACGGCGAGCTGCTGGGCTACGGCCTGGCCACCGATGCGAATCACATGACCCGTCCGAGTGTCGCCGGCCAGGCGGCCGCCATGCGGGCGGCGCTCGATGCGGCCGGCTGCGAGCCCAGCGCCATCGGCGCCATCAACGCCCACGGTACCGGTACCGCAGCCAATGACGGCGTCGAGACCGCCGCGATCAAGCAGGTGTTCGCGCAGCAGGCCTACCGCATGCCCGTCAGCGCCACCAAGGCGATACACGGTCACCTGCTGGGCGCGAGCCCCGCGCTGGAGCTCGCGCTCGCGCTGCTCGCGCTGCGACGCGCGATTCTGCTGCCGACGATGCATCTGCTCGAGCCGGACGAGGCCTGCGATCTCGACTACGTCCCCAATCGCGCACGCCAGGACGCCTCGGTCACCACGGTGATGTCCAACTCATTCGCCTTCGGCGGCACGAACGCCGTGCTCATCGCCCGCACGGCGCGCTGAACCCGCCGCGACGGCGCGCGCTGTCCCCTGGTGCGCAGGTCCCTCGCCCGTGACCCATGGGCGGGGTAGGCTATGATACGGCCCGTGCCCGACGCCCCACTCCGCAACCGCCACCGCAAGGTTCGACCGGCAGGTCAACCACCCCGCACCCACGACGTTAGCGCGCGAATGCACAAACCGATAGCGGGCGCCCGCGACGCCCCCCGCCCGTCCGTTACCGCCAGCGCGCCATAGTCGCCACAGTCAAAGAGGAAATGGCATGACAGGCAGATCGAGCCACGCCCTGCCGGGGCTGGGTGCTGCAATACGCTATCCAGCTCTGCTGACGGCCGCATTGGCGCTCGTCGCCTGCGGCGGCTCCTCGAACAAGACCCCGAGCTACACCATCGCCGGCGAGCTCACCGGATTGACCGCCGGCAGCGTGGTGCTGGCCAACGGGAAAACCACCGTCACGGTCTCGGCGGGCACGGACTCCTGGGAGTTTCCCGGCACCTTTGCCTACGGCAGCCTCTACCTGGTGACCGTGCAGACGCAGCCGGCAGACGAGATGTGCCTCGTGACCAGCAGTGCCAGTGGCAGGCTCACGGCGGACGTCACCGATGTCGTGGTCGCCTGCTCCGACGGACTGTGGACCTGGCAGGCGGGCTCGAACAGCCTCAATGCCCCTGGGATCTATGGCACGCAAGGCAGCGCCTCGGCCAGCAATGCGCCGGGGGCGCGCGAAGCGGGCAGCACCTGGACCGACTCCGCGGGCAACCTGTGGCTGTTCGGCGGCTATGGCTACGCGGCCGACGCTCTGGGCGAATTGAACGATCTGTGGCAATACAGTCCGAGTACCGCGCAGTGGACCTGGGTCAGCGGCGGGAACGCGATCGATGCTGCGGGCGTCTATGGGACAGCAGGTATGGCCGCGGCCGGCAACCTGCCGGGCGCACGCCAGAGTGCGAGTTCCTGGATCGACCCCGCGGGCAACCTGTGGCTGTTCGGCGGCTACGGCTACGGCTCGAGCGGCAACGGGGACCTCAACGATCTGTGGCGATACAGTCCGAGCACCGGGCTGTGGACCTGGGTCAGCGGCGGCGAGACGGTCAATGCCGCGGGCGTCTACGGCATGCAAGGCATGGCCGAGGCTGACAATGTGCCGGGGGCGCGCGAGGGGGCCAGCTCCTGGGTCGACTCCTCGGGCAACCTGTGGCTGTTCGGCGGCTATGGCCGCGATTCAACCGGCGCCGTGGCCAACCTCAACGATCTGTGGCAATACGACTCGAGCACCGGACTGTGGACCTGGGTCAGCGGCGGCAACACGATCAATGCAGCGGGCGTCTATGGCACGCAGGGCGTAGCCTCGGCCAGTAACGTGCCGGGAGCACGGCAGGTCGCCAGCACCTGGACCGACTCGGCGGGCAACCTGTGGCTGTTCGGCGGCTATGGCTTTGACTCCACGGGCGCCGAAGGCGACCTCAACGACCTCTGGCAATACAGTCCGAGCACCGGAGAGTGGACCTGGGTCAGTGGCTCGGACGAGGTCAATGCCACGGGTGTCTATGGCATGGAAACCGCGGCCTCGGCCGCCAACATGCCCGGAGCACGGCAGGCCGCCAGCACCTGGATCGACTCCGCGGGCAACCTGTGGATGTTCGGCGGCTACGGCTATGACTCCACCGGTGCCGTGGGCGACCTGGGTGACCTCTGGGAATACGTTCCCGGCACGGGGCAGTGGCGCTGGGTCAGTGGTGGCGAGACCAGCGACGGCAGCGCGAGCTACGGCACCGAGGCCAGCAGCGCGGCCAGCAACCTGCCCGGTTCGCGCCGCGCGGCCAGCTCCTGGATCGACGCCTCGGGCAACCTGTGGCTGTTCGGCGGCGCCGGGTACGGCACGAGCGGCAGTGGCTACCTCAACGATCTGTGGGAATACTCGCCGTCGCTGTAAGTGTACCGCCCGGTCGCGGTGGGCTCGCCGCGTCGACGCAGCGGCAGCGCCTCAACCCGGAGGCACGCCCGGCGGCGCACCCGGCAGTGCGCGAAATTCGCGGATCACGGCGGGCAGCGCCGTCTCGTTGAGCGGCGCCATCAGGTGTACGCCGGCGACGCCGCGCACCGCGCGCAGCTGCTGCATCAGCTCCACGCAGATGCGCTGGCCCTCGAGCCTCGGATCGTCGGCGGCTTCCAGGCGCGTGATCAGCGTTTCGGGGATGACTGAGCCGCGGAGCTTGTCGCGGATCCAGAGCGCCGAGCGCGCGCTCGCGAGCGGTGCGAGCCCCACCAGGACGTACAGGCCCGGCACGATGCCGTGCTGCTCCAGGCGCGCGATATAGCGCTGTATCAGCGCGGGGTCCAGACAGAACTGCGTCTGCACGAAGCGCGCGCCCGCCTCGATCTTGCGCATGAGGCCGGTGGGCTGCCAGTCCGGAGCCGGGTCCACGGGCGTATCCGCGGCGCCGAGAAACAAGTCGATCTCACCGCCGATGGCGCGGCCCGTGGGCAGCACAGCGCGCTGCGTCATATCCCGCGCAGTGGCCAGCAGCGTCTGGGAGGTCAGGTCGAACACCGGCTTGGCGTCCGGCTGGTCGCCGGCGCTCGGATCATCGCCGTGCAGGGCCAGAATGTTATGGATCCCCTGAGCCGCCGCGCCGATCAGCAGGCTCTGCAGCGCGATGCGGTTGCGGTCGCGGCAGGTCACCTGCAGCACCGGCTCGATGCCTGCGCGCGCCATGAATCCGGCGGCCGTCAGGCTATCGAGGTGCGAACGCGCGCCCGCCCCATCGGTGACGTTGATGGCGTCGGCCAGGCCCGCGAGCGCGCGCGCCTTTTCCAGCAGCGCCGCGGGATCCGCGGACACCGGCGGGGTGATCTCACTGGTGATCGCGAATTCGCCCGCGGCGAGCCGCCGCTGCAGAGCTCCGGCCATTGTCTTTGGGCTCCTGTCGCAAGACTAGCGGTTGCTGTTCTTCAGCACCGCGCTGACATCATCGGGGTTGATCAGGTCGGGCACCGTCCAGCCATCCAGGTCGTATTCGGACATGCATTGCTCCGCGAAGCCCTTATAGCCCGCAGTCTGCCCCATCATCTCCGCCGACAGCAACGTCTCGAAGCGGATGCTCTCGTGGTTGCCGAAGTAGTTGCGCTCGTAGAGCTCGTGGCGGCCGCCGAACTCGGTACCCACGGCGTCCCACAGCAGCTTCATCAGCTTCACCCGCTCGAGCGCCGAGTAGTCGTTCGACCCGCGCACGTATTGCTCGAGGATCTTCCGCGTCTGCTCGTTCTTGAAATCGTTGGCATGCGATGGCAGGTAGATCAGTGCGCTGGCCAGCACGTTTTCGATGATCTCCTTCAGGCGCGGATAGGCTATGCTGGCCATCACCCGGTACGCCAGCCCGTAATCCAGGTTCGGCAGCACGTAGCCGGGCGTCCACGGCCGGGTCGCGCGGGCCATCGCGTCGGTCAGCCCCCAGAAGAGGTTGCGCCACGCCAGCACCTCGCCCACCTGCGCCTGTACGCCGCGAAATTCCCTGGCGCCGGTGGCGTCCACGCCCTTGAGCAGCAGCCCGGCGATGAAATCGAGCTTCACCGACAGCCGCACGCAGCCGTGAAACATGAAGCGCGGCAGAAAGCCCGAGCGCGGAAAGAAGTTATTCACCTTGTCGATGTCGCCGTAGGCGAAAACGTTCTCCCACGGCACGAACACCTGTTCGAACACGATGATCGAATCGTTCTCGTCCAGGCGGCTGGAGAGCGGGTAATCGAACGGACTGCCCATCACCGCCGAGGTCATCTCGTAGGACGGGCGGCAGAGCAGCTTCACTCCCGGGGCATTGGTCGGCACGATGCAGACGAAGGCGAAGTCCCTGGTCTTGATCGGCAGCGCGCCGTTGTTGGCGATGAAGTTGTAGTGCGTGAGCGTGGAAGTGGTGGCCACCACCTTCGCTCCGCTGACGATCAGTCCGGCGTCGGTTTCCTTCTCGACGTGCATGTACACGTCGCGCACCTCGGACAGCTCTTTGTGGCGGTCGACCGGCGGATTGACGATGGCATGGTTGACGAAGGTGACTTCCTCCTGCACCTTCTGGTACCAGCGGCGCGCGTTCTGGTCGTAGGGCGCATAGAAATCGGCGTTGGCGCCGAGCGTGGCGAGAAAGGCCGCCTTGTAATCCGGGCTGCGCCCCATCCAGCCATAGGTGACCCGCGCCCACTCGGCGATGGCGTCACGCGCCCCGATCATCTCCTCGACGCTGCGCGAGGCCTTGAAGAACCTGTGCGTGTAGCCACCATT
>Ga0335074_10011745_pt1 | contig 12254 bp, 11 predicted proteins | sample Lox_Sample_23_FD_206715 | JGI IMG/M metagenome (GOLD analysis project Ga0335074, IMG submission 206715) | Soil microbial communities from Loxahatchee National Wildlife Refuge, Florida, United States - Lox_Sample_2.3 | ecosystem: Environmental > Terrestrial > Soil > Wetlands | place: USA...
CTAAGTATCTCGACGCGGGCCGTTGGACTCATCGCCGGCCCCACCAGTCCCGGAAGCTGCGCCGCGGCGGGCGGGGCAGGTCCCGGAACGCCGTCCACGCCGACAGCGGGCCGGGCAGCCGGGTGATGGGCTTGCCAGGCCGGGCGAGCAGACCGCCCAGCCGGGCGGCCCGCAGCGCCCAGGTCCAACGGCGCCGGCCTCGCATGGTCCAGGCCAGGCCGGACATGGCGGCGGCTTCGGCCGTCGGCAGCCAGCGCCGGTCGGCCTCGTCGGCGGTGACGCGGGAGCGTAGGTATACCAGCATGGCCGGGATGTCGATCGCGACCGGACATACGTCGTAGCACGCTCCGCACAGTGTCGAAGCGAACGGGAGCGTGGGCTGGTCAGCCACCCCGGTCAGTTGCGGGGTGAGCACCGCGCCGATGGGGCCGGGGTAGACCGAGCCGTACGCGTGCCCGCCAGTGCGCTCGTAGACCGGGCACACGTTCAGGCAGGCCGAGCAGCGGATGCACCGCAGCGCCGCGCGCCCATGCGGGTCGGCCAGGGTCGCCGATCGTCCGTTGTCCAGCAGCACGAGGTGGAAAGCCTGGCCGTCGACCGAGCCGGCCCAGGTCGAGGTGTATGGGTTCATCCGCTCCGCGGTCGAGGACCGCGGCAGCAACTGGAGAAAGACCTCCATGTCGCGCCAGGTCGGGACGACCTTCTCGATTCCCATCACCGTGATCAGCACCGGCGGCATGGTCAGGCACATGCGTCCATTGCCTTCCGATTCGACCACCACGAGCGTCCCTGTCTCGGCGACCGCGAAGTTCGCGCCGGACACCGCTACCCGGGCCGTCAGGAACTTGCGGCGCAGGTGGCTGCGTGCGGCTTCGGCCAGGGCTACCGGATCGTCGGTCAGCGCCGGATCGACGTCCGGCATCTCGCGCAGGAAGATGTCGCGGATCTCGGTGCGGTTGCGGTGGATGGCCGGTACCAGAATGTGGCTGGGGCTGTCGTGGTCGAGCTGGACGATGAGCTCGGCCAGGTCCGTCTCGACTGCACTGATGCCGGCCGCAGCCAGGGCCTCATTGAGCCGGATCTCCTGGGTGGCCATCGACTTTACCTTAACCACCTCGGTTGCGCCGGCTTCGGCGGCCAGCCTGGTCACGATCTGGTTTGCCTCGTGCGCATCCCGGGCCCAGTGCACGACGCCGCCGTGCGCGGTAACTTGGCGCTCAAGCTCCAGCAGGTAGTCGTCGAGGTGAGCGAGGACCTCGTCCTTGATCGCCGCCCCGGCCGCTCGCAGCTGCGGCCAGTCAGGGAGCTCGGCCACGGCATGCTCACGTTTCTCGCGGATCGTCCGGGTCGCGTAGCGGAGGTTGCGGCGTAGCTGGCCGTCGGTGAGGGCGCGCTGGGCGGCGGCGGGAAAAGGCGCCTCACCGCGCAGGTACCCGGCACCGCGAGGCGCATACGGGGGGACAGAGCCGGTCACCGGGTGCTCGCCAGGATCTCGGCGAGATGCCGGGGCTGCACGTCCAGGCCACAGCGGGATAGGCCGCCGCCGATGTGCAGCAGGCACGAGGCGTCCAGCGTCGTGCAGACGCTCGCCCCCGTGGCCTTCACGGCCGCCGTCTTGTCGGCGAGCATCGCCGCCGACACGGCAGCGTTCTTGATCGCGAACGTCCCGCCGAAGCCGCAGCACTGGGTGGCGTCGGGCAGCTCGGCCAGGTCGATGCCCGCGACTGCGCGCAGCAGCCGGGCCGGGCGGTCGCCGACGCGCAGCACCCGCAGCGAATGGCAGGCGGGGTGGTAGGTGACGCGGTACGGGAAGTACGCCCCGACGTCGGTGACGCCCAGGACGTCGACCAGGAACTCGGACAGCTCGTAGGTTCTCGACGCGGCCTCCTCGGCCGCCCGCCGCAGCGCTTCATCCCCAGCCGCGGCGGCCAGGCCGGCGTGCTGGTGCCGCACGGCCGCCGCGCAAGAGCCAGAAGGAACCACGATCGCGTCGCACGCGGCGAAGGCTCGGACATAACGTCGCACCAACGGCAGGGCCGGCCCCGGATAGCCGCTGTTGACGTGCATCTGCCCGCAGCAGGACTGCCCGGCTGGCATGGTTACCAGCACGCCGAGCCGGTCGAGCAGGTCGACCACGGCGCGGCCTACCTGGGGACGCCACGCGTCGATCAGGCAGGTCACGAACAATCCGACGCGCATGCGGCCTCCTCCGACGGCGATCCCGGCTGATCGGGCGTGCAGTCAGCTGACCACCGCCTGATGCACGATCTGGTGCAGCTTGCCCCGGATCGGCAGCGCGGCCGAGGGCAGGGCTTGGGTCATGAACACCACGGCCAGGTCTAGCGCCGGGTCCGCCCAGAACACGGTGCTAGCCGCCCCGCCCCAGCCAAACTCACCTGCCGAGGCGGGAAAGCCCGCCAGGACCGGGTCTAGCAGCACCGACACACCCAGGCCCTGCCCGACGCCAGTCAGCGGGGACTCAGCGTTCACCGGCCGGCCGAACGAGGCCAGGTCGGCTCCGCCGGGCAGGTGGTTACGCGTCATGAACCCGGCCGTGCTCGGGGCCAGGACGCGCACCCCGTCCAGGGTGCCGCCATTCAGGAGCATGACCGCAAACCGCAGGTAGTCCGCGGTGCTGCTGACCAGTCCCCCGCCGCCGAAGTGGTCACGGTCGGCCTTCGTCACGGTGGCCGCGAGCTTGTCGGCTGGGGTGAGCCCGCCGGATGGCGAGATCGCGTATAGGCCCGCCAGACGGGGCAGGTCTGCCGCGGGCACGGTGAACGCGGTGTCCGGCATCCCGAGCGGCGTGAAGATCTGCCCCGCGCAGAACTCGCCGAGCGACTGGCCCGCGACGACCTCGACCACCCGGCCCAGCACGTCGGTGCCGACCGAGTAGTTCCATTCCGATCCGGGCTGGAACAGCAACGGGAGCCCGGCCCAGGTGTCGCAGGCCTCGGCGAGCGAGCAGCCGGGCGGCGCTTCGATGTCGTGCCCGGCCTGCCGGTACAGGGCGTCGACCGGATGCACCCGGTGGAACCCGTAGGTCAAGCCGGCGGTGTGGGTCAGCAGGTGCCGTACCGTCACCAGCCGGATGGCTGGTTCGGTCACCGGCCGCTGGTCCGGGCCGCCCGCGTATACCCGCAAGCTGGCGAACGACGGGATGAACCGGGCCACCGGGTCGGACAGCTCGAGGTCGCCGCGCTCGCATAGCAGCAGGGCGGCCACGGCCGTGACCGGCTTGGTCATGGAGTAGATACGGAACAGCGTGCCAGCCTCGACAGGGAGCCCGGCCTCGATATCCCGGTAGCCGCCCGTGCTGGCGTGGACAAGCGTGCCGTGGCGGGCGATGGCAAGGCTCCAGCCGGGAATCCGGCCATCCTCGGTGAGACGGTCCAGGAAGCCGTCCAGCCGCGCCAGCCGGGCCGGGTCAAACCCGGACCGGACCGGGTCCGCGGCGGCGAGCCCGGTCATCCGGTCGGCGGCCAGGTGAAGTCGGGCTCGCGGCGTTGCTCGGGAACCTGGATGAGCTCGAAAATGACGCCGAAATCCGCGAGCGTGTCGAAATAGGCGAACGCTCCGTCGCCCGCCGCGCCGTAGCCATATCCGGACTGGATGAGTTCATAGCCGGCTGCCAGCATCTCTTCCCTGACCGGCGCCATGTCGGCCACCCGGATGCCGAGGTGCTGGATGCCGTACCCGTGAACGTCGGTCCACTCGTGGTATAGCGAATGCTCGCCGTGCACTTCGATCAGCTCCACCTGCGGTCCGGAGCTGGTCAACGCGATGTCGATGCTGTATTCGGCAGGATGGCCCCGGTAGGTGAAGTCCCGGACGGTCTCCGGGGTGAAGTGGTAGCCGATCCACGGGCCCAGACCCAGTGCCTCACTCCAGATCTTGAGTCCCCGCTCCATATCGGGGACGACGATGCCAATCTGGACAATCTGGCTGCGAGCCAGGAACGGGAGCATCTAGCTGCCCCGCAGTTCGGCGCGCACGATTTCGGTGCCGGCCACGATCGCCTCGATCTTGCGCTTGGCCACGATGTGCTTGACGCCAGTCAGCGTGCAGTCGGTATAAACCATCAGCCGCTCGGGCGGGACAACCTCGAGCACCCGCCGGATGCCGACCGCCACCTGCTCGGGGGTCTCGGCCACCAGGCTCTTGCCGTTGATGACGCCGACGCCGAAATCCTTGTCGGCCGGGATGGTCGAGATCGCATCGATGTCGCTCTGGTGGAAGCCGTGGCTGCACATCTCGTACTGGATCTGATCGCAGTTGATGTCCCACAGCCAGGGGAACAGCTTGGCGCCGCGCAGCTCGGTGACCCCGGGCTGGCCCTCCTGCTGGCCGTAGCAGATGTGGATCACCTTGTAGGCGTCGATGCCGTCGAAAGCGACATTGATGGCCTCCACCACCCAGTCGACCGGGTCGAAGAACGTGAGGACCTCGGCGAACTGGATAATGTCGACGCCGCGGCTGACCATGTCCCGCAGCTCGGTGTTCAGCGCCCGGGCCAGGTCCTTCGACAGCGCGCCGATATCACCGTAGTGCTTGTCCGTGATCAGCGCGGACATGGTGGCAGGCCCCACCGCCGCCTGGACCTTGACCGGCTTGTCCGTCTGCTCGGTGACGGCCTCGATGATCGGCTTGAAGATAGGCCGGCGCCATCCGATCGGACCCGTTACCGTCGGCTTGTAGACCGGGATGTTGTTGAAGTGCCCGGCGCTGATGTTGTCCCCGTAAGGCACGAACCCCTCGAGCCGGTCGAGATAGAAGTGGAAGATCTCACCCTGCTCGTAGTCGCTGTCGCTCTCATAGTGCTGGCAGCCGTCGGTCACCACGTCCAGGCCGGCGTCGGTCATGTCCTTGATCGCCAGCGCCACCGCGTTACGGTACAGGGTGCGGGCGCGGAAGCTGGGGAACTCGGGCGCGTCCACCCCGCCGAGCGGGAAGACCTTGCCTTCCAGGAACTGGGCCCGCGGGTAGGACCCCACGATGGTGGTCGGCAGCAGGACTTCCTCACCACGAATGTTGACCATGGCGGCTCTCCTCTGGGTGACGGCTCTACTTCTGCACTTCTGCGTAACTGAAGTGTGGGCCGCACGTTCCCGGTCAGTCGTGGTCCGCGAGGACCAACTCCGGGCCGCGATTCGCCCGCCCGGACCTTTCACCGCTGCTGGCCGGGGCGAATGCTCAGATCGCAGAGCCATACCCCGAACTGCTGGAGTGATCATGGACGTTCATCGCGCTGGCCTGGGCATGGCGCAGTGGCGGCAGCTGATCGACGACTCGTGCCGGGGCGAGCTCAGCGAGCCGATCGTGAACGTCGACCACTCCCGCGGCTCACATTTCGATGCGATCTTCCTGGGCGGTGGCAGCGCGGGCCGGTTCGGTGCCGCTGTCTTGCGCAGCCTAGGCGGCCGGGCCCTGGTGCTGGAGCGATGGCCATTCCTCGGCGGGTCGTGCCCGCACCAGGCCTGCGTGCCGCACCATCTGTTCTCCGAGGCGGCCAGGGAACTTGACCAGGCCCAGGCGCTGGCCGGCCGGCTCTGGTACGGCAAATTCGACCCGCAGGCCGCCTCGGTGCTGGAACTGGTCGAGCTGTTCCGGTCTCAGCGCACCGGCCCGCATGCGCACATGAACTGGCAGAGCTGCGAGCAGCTCGGCATTGAGTTCATCGTGAACGCTGAGGCCGCGGTCGTGGACGCGCACACCGTAACCGCGGCCGGACGGACGTTCACCGCCCGGGCCCTTGTCCTGTGCACCGGCTCGCGCGCGGCGCGGCCGGGCATCCCCGGGGAGGACCTACCGGGCGTGTTCGACTACGCCTCATTCATCGAGGACCTCGACTACGAGCCAGCCAGGATCGTGGTGATCGGCGGATCGAAGGTCGCCGTGGAGTACGCCAGCTTTTACCGTGCCACCGGCACGCCGACGGCCGTCATCAGCCGGGGCGAGCTGCTGACCACGGGCGGCCCCGGACGGATGGACGACGACCTGCGCCGTTTCATCGTCGACGGGATGCGGGACCGCGGCGTCGAACTGCTCGAGCACAGCACGGTCACCCGGATTGCCGGACGTGACCGGGTCGAGGCAGTGGAAGTCATCACACCCGCCGGGATGCGTCGGCTCGAGGCCGACTTCGTTCTGCTTGCGACTGGCGAGCAGCCCAATGTCGAGAGCTTCGCTAATACGCTCCCGGTGGATTGCGACGCCGACGGCTTCGTCACTGTTGACAGCCGGATGCGCACCAGCGTCCCGGATGTCTACGCGGCCGGGGATCTCCTCGGGCCGCCGCTGGAGATGTTCAAGTCTCGCCGCAGCGGCACGACCGCGGCGCGGAACATCATGGGCGTGGACGCCGAGTTCGCCTACGCCGACATCCCCGATTTCCTGCACACCACCTACGAGGTCACCTGGGCGGGCCTGAGCGAGAACGAGGCCAGGCGCAAGTTCGGCCAGATCGTGACCATCCAGGTACCGCCGCCGGATCTGGCGCTCGGCCAGACGCCGCTGCCGATGGCCGAGGGATCGATGCTCTACGGTTTCACCCTCCCTGAGCGCACCGGCTTCCAGAAATGCGTCATCGATGCGCGCACCCGCAGGGTGGTCGGAATACACCACGCCGGATACGGAGCCAAGGACGCGTTCCAGTACCTGCACTACCTGATCAGCAGGCCGGCTGGACTCACCATCGACGAGCTCGGCGACATGAACGAGCTGTACATCAGCGCGGACTACTTCATTGGTTACGCCCGCCTGCGCTCCGGACAGGCGGAACTCACCGGCATGTAACGGCCGGTCCAGGACGGACCGGCCGCGACGATCAACAGAAAGGGGCGGTCGTGGGTCGCTTCGACGGAAAGGTAGTGCTGGTCACCGGGGGTGCCCGGGGCCAGGGACGCTCGCACGCTCTGGAGTTCGCCAAGGAAGGCGCTGACATCGCGGTCACTGACATCGCCAAGCAGGTCGGGACCGTGCCTTACACCATGTCCAGCGAGGCAGACCTGGCCGAGACCGTGGCCCAGGTCGAGGCGCTGGACCGCAGGTGCCTGTCTTTCGTGGCCGACGCGGCCGACACGGCGGCCACCAACGCCGCCGTGGAGGGGACGATGAGCGAATTCGGCAAGATCGACATCCTGATTGCCAACCATGGCCTGCTGTCGCTGTCGCCGGTCGCCGACATGTCCGACGCGGTGTGGGACGACGTCATCTCCGCCGACCTCACCGGCGTGTTCAAGTCCATCCGGGCCGTGATCCCTCACATGGTGGCAGCCAAGAGCGGTCGTATCATCGCCACTGCCTCGATGGCGGGCCGGACCGGGCTGCCGACGGTGGCTCACTACTGTGCGGCCAAGTGGGGCGTAATAGGCTTGATCAAGTCGGTGGCCCGCGAGGTGGCGGCTGACGGCGTGACCGTCAACTGCATCTGCCCGACCAACCTCGACAGCGACATGATCCACAACGAGGCTTTCTATGCGCTGTTCGCGCCGGGCATCGACCACCCGACGCGGGAGCAGGTCATCCCGGGGTTCGCCTCGCTTAATGCGATCCCGGTGCCGTGGATCGAGGCGATCGACATCTCTAACGCGATGATGTTCCTGGCCTCGCCCGAGGCGCGCTACATCACCGGCGAGGCGCTGCACGTCAGCGCCGGGTGGAACGCGTTCAACGCGGCCTGACCCGGGTACGGCTGCTTGCCCCGGCCGAGGCGGTGCCCGGCCGGGGCAAGCACGCTGTCACGCGGAGAATGCGCGGACCAGGGCGGGCGCCACGTCGCGGTGGCTGGCGATCCGGTACAGGCGCCCGTGGCCCGCTGCGGCGAGCTCTTGCCCGAGGGGCAGGTCGTGCTCGCCGGTCACGTCGAGCAGGACATCCAGCCGGGGCAGCGCGGCGGCAGCGGCGCGCGGGTCCGGGCCCGCGTTGTGGACCGCGTCGGTGAGCAGAAGCACCCGCCGGTCCGGATGGGTGACGGCGGCCAGCTCGCGCCGGGCCACCTCGAGCGGGAAGGCCACGTTGGTCAGGCCGCGGGCCGGGATGGCCAGCAGGTCGTCCAGCAGCCTGAGCGGCTCGACCCGGACCCCGAGGCGGAGCACCATGGCCGCATCGGACCAGAATGCGAGTACGGCCAGGGGGTCGTCGCGGAGCACGGCGGCCAGAGCGCCGACGGTGGCGGCGGCGTTGCGGATCCGCTCCCCGCGCATCGAGCCGGACACGTCCACGGCGAGCACCACGCAGCGCCGCGTCCTGGTCCGCTCCCGGACGATGATGTCGGTGTCCTCCGGCACCGGCCGTTCGGCGAGCATCTCGATGGTCCGGTCCAGGTCGACATCGTCCGATCCGCCGCGGTAGGGCAGGGACTGCAGTGTGCCGGGACCTCGCCGACGGCCTGGCACGGCGCGGGTCGGCCTGCGGATGGCCAGGCTTCGGGCGATCTGTCGGAGGATCCGGCGTGCCTCCAGGTCGGGCGGCGCGGGCGGGCCTTCCGGCGCGGCGGAGATCAGCTCGGCCCGCTCGGCGGTCTCGCCGGGCGCCGAGCCGCCGCCCCGGGCCGGGATCTGGCCTGGCCGGCCGCCACCCGGCAGCAGCACGGCGCCGCCCAGGCCGCGGCCGAGCTGGAGCAGAGCGGGTTCTTGGCCGAGCTGCTTGGGCTTGCGGGTGAGCGGCCGCCTAGCCTGCGCGACCGCTGGCACCGGGCGCGCGGCCGGCCTGGTCAGTACCGAGTCGAGCGGGACCTGCAGTCAACCGGGCGCCGCAGCCGCCTGCAGGACCAGGTGCTCTTCCCAGATCGCGCGCAGGATCTGCTCCGGGGTGGCCAGCGCGGCGTCGTCGAGGTGGATGCGCCCGGACAAGGCGACGATCATGGCGTCGAGCAGCACCGCGCCGTAGCCCTCGTCCTGGCCTGTGCTTACCCCGCGCAGCTGGGCCAGGCCGGCCGCGACCAGCACGCAGTCGATGGCACCGCGCACGCTGCTTCCCTGGCGTACGTCGGGGTGGACCCGGGTCGCGCGGGTGACAGCCACTGCGTCGGCGATCAGGCGGTCCCGCAGCCCGGGCTCCAGGGCCGCCGTCCGCGGCCCGGTGCGAAGGCCGGTGATGGCTTCCTCTGCCGCCGCGTCCTGATACCCGACGGCCAGACGGCACATCCGGTCGTGCACGCTGGTCGACAGCCGGGTAGTGCCGATGTCGTCGAGTGGGTTCATCGAGGCGACAACCCGGAACGACGGCCGGGCGGTGACCACGCCGACCCGCGGCACCGCGATCTTCCGGTCGGCCATCGCGGTCAGCAGCGTGTTCAGCGTGTCTTCCGGCGCGCGGTTGAACTCCTCGATGTACAGGAACCCGCCTGCCTGCATCGCCTCGACCAGCGGCCCGGGCACGAAGTTGGCCATGTTGTAGTCCTCGCGCAGCACCCGCGCGGGGTTGTGGTGGCCGACCAGCTTGGCCGGCGTCAGGTCGGCGTTGCCCTCGACGAACAGCAGCGGGATGGACCAGTGCTCGGTGATCGCCTTCAGCATCGTCGTCTTGCTGGTTCCCGGCGGGCCCTCCAGGATGACGTCGCGCCCGGCGTCCACCGCGGCCAAAACCAGTTCCAGTTCGTGTCGGCGTCCGACCAGCTCCCCGGCGATCCGTTCCATGGCGGCGGCCAGCGACGGTCCGGCGTTTACCGGCTCGGGGTTCACCGGCACGGCGTTCATCAGCACCTCCGCGATCCGGGCACGACGCGGTGTCCCGCCCGCCCTTATCTTCGCGGCCCGACCGCCCGCCGGAGTGGGTCAATCTGAGCCAGTCGGGTCGGCCGACGCTGCGGACGCATCGGCGGCCCGGTTTCGCCTCCGGGGGACGTACCCGGCCGGGCCGGGCCGTCTTAGCCTGCGGGCAGTCCAACGATGCCATCTGGAGGGATACGCGATGGGCAAGCTCGACGGGAAGGTCGCCCTAATCACCGGAGGAGCCCGGGGCCAGGGCCGGTCACACGCGGTCACGTTCGCCCGCGAGGGCGCAGATATCGTGGTCTGCGATCTGGTGTCGCAGATTCAGACCGTGCCATACGCGATGTCGGTCCCCGCCGACCTAGACGAGACCGTGAAGCTGGTCGAGGAGCAGGACCGCCGCTGCCTGGCGCTGCAGGCCGACGTGCGCGATACAGCGCAGGTCACGTCCGTGGTGGAGCGCGCCATCGCCGAGCTTGGCAAGATCGATATCCTCATCGCCAACGCCGGCATCGTGGCCCCGGTCCCGCTGGTCGAGATCACCGACGAGGCCTGGTCGGACATGGTCGAGACGGACCTCACCGGCGTGTTCAAGTCCATCCGCGCGGTGGCGCCGCACATGATCGAGCGCCGCTCGGGCCGGATCATCGCCACCTCGTCCATGGTCGGCAAGACCGGCGTACCCAAGCTGTCGCACTACGTCGCAGCCAAATGGGGTGTCATCGGCCTGGTCAAGTCGGCGGCGCTGGAGTTCGGCGAGTACGGCATCACCGTCAATGCCGTCTGCCCGACCAACGTGGACACCCCGATGATCCAGAACCAGGCCATGTACTCGCTGTTCGCCCCGGATGTGCAGAACCCCACCCGGGACGACGTGATGCCGGGCTTCACCTCGATCAATGCCCTGCCGGTGCCCTGGGTCCAGGTGCAGGACATCTCCGAGGGCATGCTCTACCTGGCCGCCGAGTCCGGCCGATATATCACCGGCGAGACGCTGACCATCGCAGCCGGCTGGAACGCGAACAACGCGGCCTGAGCGGCCCGTGTCCGGGCTGGCCGGGCCGGGCGGGTCTGGGGCGGACGGGGTCAGGCTGGGCTTGTGGCCGACCCCGCTGCAGGCCGCGGACGCCGCAGCCGGAATCTACGTCAAGCGCGAAGACCTGTGTGGTTTCGCCTTCGGCGGCAGCAAGGTCCGGGCGCTCGAGCCGGTGCTCGCCGAGGCCCGCGGCCGGGGTGCCCGGAGCATCGTGACCGGCGGGCGGCGCGACTCCAACTGGGCCGCCCTGGCCGCTGCGGCGGCCGCCGGGCTGGGCCTGGGCTGTCACTGCGTACTTGACCCCGGGCCGGCGGAGACGCTGGCGATGGCGCTGGCCCGGCGGGCCGGCGCAACGCTGCACATGGCGCCGCGCCCGGGAAAGGAGGCGGTCAACGCGATGATCTCCAGCATCGCGCGCGACCTTGGCCCATCGGCGTACGCCGTCCCGCGGGCCGGGGCGACGGCGGGTGGCGTGGCCGGCTACTGCGGGCTGGCCCGCGAGCTGCTCGAGCAGATGCCGTCAGCCGCCTTCGACGTGGTCGTCGCCGTCGGCAGTGGAGGGGCGTGCGCCGGCCTGCTCCTCGGATTCGAAGAGGCGGCGGGCCCAGCCGAGGACGGCGACGGCGTCCGGGTGGTGGGCGTCCCGGCCGGGAAGACACCGCTGGAGGCGGCGCAAGCCGTGCGTCGGCTGGCCCGGCTGGCACGGGACCGGCAGCTGAGCCAGGCCGACCCTGGTTCCGCACTGCGCGGGCTGTATATCCGGGGGCAGGCAGGCGCCCGCAGCGGCCAGGCCGACCGCATCGCGGCAAGCTGCGGCGTCCTGCTCGACCCGGTGTTCGCCGGCCCTGCCTGGCACGCCGCCTGCGCCGGGCCGCCCGGCCCCGGGCGGCCCGGCTCCGGGCGCCCCGTGGTCCTGGTCGCTTCGGGCGGGCTCCCGGCCTACTTCGACGCGCTGGCGGCGGCCCGGTGACGGCCCACGACGACTATCTAGGCCTGGGCAGTCGGTTCGAATCCGGACCGAGCGAGCTGCTGGTGCAGACCGGGTTCAGCACCGAGACAGCCCAGGCGCGCTACCTGCACTACTGGCTTGGCGTCGCTGACCTCGCCCACATCCTGGCCCTACGCGACGCGGACGCCGTGCCGGAGCCGGCCAGTCGGCGGCTGCTGGCCGCCCTGCTCGGCCTGCTCGGGCAGGAGGCCGGGCAGGCCGGCTACGACCCGCGGCACGGGGACGCCTACAACAGCCGGGAGCACCTGCTGCGCGATCAGCTGGGGGACGACGCCGGCTGGCTCTCGCTGGGCCGGACCCGCCGCGAGGCCGGCCGGGTGAGCTACTACTTGGCAGCCCGGGCCGAGCTGCTGGCCCTGCACGCGGCCGTCGGCGCGTTCTGCGACACCGCGCGGCGGCTGGCCCTGGCCCACGCCGGATCCTGGTGGGCTGACCTCACCTACTGGCAGCCTGCCCAGGTCTCGTCGTTCGGCCATTACCTGCTGTCCTTCGGTCA
>Ga0335074_10011748_pt1 | contig 12254 bp, 12 predicted proteins | sample Lox_Sample_23_FD_206715 | JGI IMG/M metagenome (GOLD analysis project Ga0335074, IMG submission 206715) | Soil microbial communities from Loxahatchee National Wildlife Refuge, Florida, United States - Lox_Sample_2.3 | ecosystem: Environmental > Terrestrial > Soil > Wetlands | place: USA...
AGCGTCAGATCGAGCCTATGGGTATTCACCCGCAGATTTGCCTTGAGTGGCTGAATGACTGTCGTGCCCGCGACCTTGAAGCCGCCCTGACGATTCACCGTACCGTCGACGGCGAGCGTGATCGGCTTGCTGAAATCGTCGGAGATGTTCTTCAGGTTGACGTTGAGCGGCGCCAGCGTGAGCTTTACTGGCTTCGGCGCCGTATCGTCCTCGAAGTTGATTCCGGTCTGCTCTAGCGCGACCGCTTTTACGATGTAGGTCCACTTCGGCGTACTCGTTGTGGGAATCGTGGCTGGCGGCGTTGCGGGTCTGCGCTCTCGTGCACGAGCGGTTCTGCGCGGCTCCGGCCGCCTCCGTGCGGGGCGAACTGCTCTCTGGCTTCGCACAGGTGGAGTGGCGGACGGCGGATGCTTCAGTAGCGCCTCAAGGCTGAATGTCCCATTTTTGAAATGGCGCACATCCAGCTGAATCCCTTGGCTGCGCACCTCGTTCACTACCGCCTTTTGCGCGGCCAAATCGACCTGCGCGATATTCGTGCTGATTTCCTTCCACTTAATCGGCTGGACGCGGCTGTTGGCGTATTGCAGCGCGAAATCGTCGAGTGCGATCGTCGCCGGCTCGACATGCACGTTGATGTGGCCCGGCGCGAAGTTTTCCAGCACTGCGGCGTGGGCGTTCAACTTGCCGCTCGCGATCGTTCCCGCCAGTACCGCCTGTGCGAAGCCCTGAAGGGCCGGCAGATCGATTTGGCTGAGCGTCACATCGCTGGTGGATTGCGACTTGACCAGATCAACTGAGCCTTTGGTCGCGATTGATCCACCCGTGCTGAGATTCGCCGCAAAGTTATAGGGAGCGGGCGCCGCGCGGGGGCCAATCGCGAAGTTGTTTACGCCGATCTGAATCGCCTGCAATGCGAGTTGAATCGGCGCAGCCAGCGCCTGATCGTTCACGCTGACCGTTCCGTTTGTCAGCGCGAACGAATCGAGCGTGAAGTCCAGCGGATGCTCAGTTGGCGTCGCCGGAGATGCTGCAGGTGACGCGCTCGCAGCGGGCGCCGCTGCGGTAATGCTTTGGGGCAGTGCGGCGGCCGTCGCCGGAGTTGCTGCAGGCGAACCCGTCGCTGGTGTTGCAGCCTCAGTTGGGGTTAAGAACCGAGTCGCGCCGACCGCAGGACTTGCGCTTGCAACCGAAGCTGGACTTGGCAGCGTCGCGGCTTGCGATGCGATCGGTGACGCACTCGCCACCGCCACCATCGGCGCAGCGATCGGCGTTGCGCTCACGCTGATCGCTGGACCTTCCATCGGACTCTTAGGAATCGGTGAAGACAGGTCACCAGTCGGAACTGGCGATGAGGCCGTACTCGCCAAGGCCGGTGACGAAGCCGCGCGCGGAGTTCCGCTCGCGGCCGGACTCAGCGCCGTTCCTGCCCCTGCGGGCGCCTTCTGCGCCGCTGATAAAGCCGAGAAGTTAGTAGTGCCGTCGTGATTAAGCACTGCATTGACGGTCAACCCGTCCAGCTTGAGCGCCCCGACTCTGAACACGTTAACCAGAGGCTCGATATCGTTGAGCGGTACGACGAGCTGATTAAATCCGACGAGCGGCGCGCCGGTGCTGTCTTGCACCGCCAACTGGTCGACCGACACCGTCCCTGCCACCGCGATCGCGGGCTCAGGCTCGGTCTTGACGAAATGAATTTGCAGGTCCGCTGAAAGCGCTCCTGATGGCAGCTTAATTGGCAGTTTGACCGGCACGTAGCCCAAGTACGGAGGCAGCGCCAGATGATCGAGCTTGAAGTTGATCACCGACTCGGGTGTGGCTACGAACGGCTTCGCCTTGCCCGCGATCCGAATCGGACTGCCGTCTACGTCCATCTGCAAGAGCGGCTGCACTGAGCTCTCGATATCTGCGGGGAGATTGGCGACGAAGGGCACCCCGAGCTGGATCTTCTGAATCCGATGCTGCTGGTTTAGCACTTTGTCATCGAACTCAACGTCGCCGTTCGAAATCTGAATATTCGACACGGCGAAACGAAAGGGCTTGCTCGGCTGAGGCGGTGGCGGGGCGCTCGGGCGTTCCAGCAGATCGGAGAAATTGAAGGTTTGCGGTGCCGTCCGCACCACGTGAATCTGCGGCCGCGTCAATGCGACCTCTCTGACCACCGGCGCCAGATGATAGATTGACGCCCATGATGCCCGCACATGGAGATGAGCCAGATCGACGAATGGCGCCGGTGAGTCATGATCGCCTACATGCAGTTGGTCGACTTCGAGCCTCAGCGTGTACGGATTAAAGGTAATTTCGCCGACGTCGACCGGCCGCGCCAAGCTTTGCGCAACCTGAACTTTGAGCACATGCCGCAAGACCGCCGGGATTATGAAGAAGCCAAGAATCGTGAAGAGGATTAGCGCGATCGCAACTCCGATGACGGTTCGCCGCAACCATCGAATATGGCCGAGCGCAATTGCTCGTTCACGCCATGATTTCGGTTTTGCCGCGCCCTCAGTCAAAAGGCCCCGCCTTTTCGCACTCGTGACAGCGCGGCTAATCGTAAGCTAACGCCAACGATAAGGCCAGTACGCGCTACCCCGCCGCGACTCCACATAGCACATCCCGAATCACTTTCGCATCGGGGCTTCGCCGGAGCCCGAGATTGACTACTTGCAAGACGATTGCTTCATTGAAAGCCGTCATCGAAGCGCTCTGACGTGTCAATGGCGATCGATTCGACGCAAGCAGCAATCACTACTTTTCGCGATCAGATCTCGAAAGTGGGATGGCGCCATCGCGCGTCAAATATTGGTGTCGCCTTCCTCTTCTTTTTGACGCTATTTCAAACCCAGCTTGACTATGGCAGCTCGCTTGCCAACTGGATCTGGCTTGGCGGCGCGGCGCTGATGGGTGTGTTGGTTTTGGTTCGGGTTCCACCACGGAGCTCGATGGTCACGGCCTCGACTCTCCTCGCGACGGGTGTTTCTATTGTCCTCCCCGCCCTGATTCATCCCGAGCGGCCCTCGCATGGCCTCTTGGCTGGTGCTGCCATTGTGGTCGAGTTGTGCGGTGTTACTCTCGGTCAAGTCGGTCGCATCTATCTTGGTCGCCGCTTTGCATTGTTGCCGGCCGATCGGGGAATCGTCACCAATGGCCCGTTCCGCTTCGTGCGCCATCCGATTTACGCCGGATGGTTGATTCTATCGATCGGCTATGTGATGGCTTTCCCTACAATACGCAACGGCTTGATCATCATGGTTACCCTGCCGTTCATCCTCTGGCGCTGCTTGCAGGAAGAGGCGCTCCTTAGCGGCGACCCGAACTACTGCGATTACCTCGCCCGGACCCGCTGGCGTCTCGTTCCCGGCATCTATTAGGAAACCCGACGATCGTCAGGTCTCAACAGACCCCCCTTTGGCGTCAATGCGCCAACCGGGTAGAACGCGGCACGTTCTTCGCTCAAAGACCAGCGGTGAGCGCAAATCGCAGGCGAGGTTTTAACAATTCGGCTGACAGTTCGCGGCCTATTCGCCGAATTATTTGCACCGGCGGCTTCTCAATGTCCGATTGTGAGCCGTCTCTCGGCACAGTTTTCGGGTACTAGAAGATGGCTCAAGTGTCAGAAAGACTCGCCGCAGGACAGACCTCTCCGGTTATCGTCCTGTACGACGAGATACATACGACCCGTTCGAGTGTAAGTCTCCGCAGACTTGCGACTGCAGCGTCGAATATCTGCCTCGCGCTCCTGTTTTTCTCCGAGCTTTTCCACAGCAGTTTCACGCATACCAATAATCTGTCGAATCTCATCTGGATCGCTGGCGCGGCTATGATGGGCCTGTTCGCGCTGGTCCGTGTTGCTCCTACAGCCGAACGGATCAATCTTTTGACGATCGGCGCGACCGGCGGCATGATGTTGATTCCGCTGCTCATGCGGCCTGCGGCCAGCCCTAGCGGATGGTTCTATGTTAGCGGCATTGCTCTCGAAATGATCGGTATCATTATCACTCAAGCTTCACGACTTTTTCTTGGCCGCAGTTTCGGTCTGCTGCCGGCCAATCGCGGTGTCGTTACCCGTGGCCCGTACCGCCTGGTCCGTCATCCGGTGTATCTCGGATGGCTGGTTCTCACGATCGGCTTCGGGATGATTAATCCGTCATGGCGTAACGTGGCCGTGACTATCGCGATCCTGCCTTTCATGTTTGCACGAATCGAGCAGGAAGAAGCGCTGTTGGAAGCCGACTCGGAGTATCGAGTCTACAGCGATCGTACGCGCTACCGTCTTGTGCCCGGACTGTACTGAAAGCTCAAACCACCAAGGACAAGACTCCGGCGGCGATCAGCGCACCCGCCCAAATCCCTTCGAGATTGATCCACGCGCTGCGTAAGATACTCAGCCCGACCCATTCGTAGACAATCGTTGCGACGGTTCCCATCACGAGCAGCATCGCTCCAGTGTGGACCAAAATCACGGTGATCGCCTGCGGCACGCTGATTGGACCATGCAGAGCGAGGGTCGGCATAAAATGCGCGTGATGCGAGGGTAGAGCGACGCTCGCTGCCGGAATTCCAATCAAGATAGGGAGTAGCATCAGGCCCGCGCCATGCGCCGACGCCATCAAAAACGACCACATCACCAAATCAAGCGCGCTGACTCGCATCGCCACCCATCGCGGATGTGCACGCGGGCGCATCAAGCGGAAGACCCCGAAGCCGATTAGTGCCGCCGCACCGAGCGGCCGGATTAGCCATGAAACGCGAGCAATCACTGCGATCAGCGCCACTACCAAGCCGACCGCGAACAGGTGGCCCACTGCAATAGGAAGTAATGACCACCACACCTTGGTGCGCCGGCGCTCCTGCAGGCCGAGCGCGACCGCGAAGAGCCATCCCATCGACGGATCGAAGCCGTGGTACGCTCCCAAGAGCGCGACCGCGAGCCACGGCCACCATCCGCCGATCACGGATAGCAGTACGAGTCAGACGAAGAGTCGCCGCCTTCCAGCCGCACTTGATGGGGCCGCTCGCCGGTGAAGGGCACAAAGAAATCTGGGTCGATCGCGAGGCCGCCACCGTCCTTCACATTGACCAGCGTGACCCAGCCCCTAATTCCTTCAGGATAGAACGCCGTATCCCACGTGCCGTAGAGCGAGTTGCTCACGTAGATGCGCTTGCCGTCGCGGCTCACTTCGAGCATCTGCGTTCCGCCATTCAACGCTCCAGCTTTCGGATGCGCGCCATGCGAGACGATACCGCCGAGCCGTACCGCGCCGCTAAACTTCGGATTGAATGGATCACTCACGTCATATTGGCGCAGATCACCAGTCCCGAAGCATGAAGTGTAAAGGTATTTGTCGTCAGTGCTGAGCGCGATTTCAGTGATCAACGGCGGCACTGCCTTGAACGCTTTGAGGGGCGCGGGTAGCAGGTCCGGATCGGCAGGTTCGGCGGGCACCTCGAGCACCTTTTTAATCGCCCATTTGTTGCTATCCCGATACCAGAGCCAGACTGACGCAGACAGGTCCTTAGTCGAAATCGTCGAGCACACGAAGCCGTACGCCTTGGTCGGATCATGCGCCGGACGCAGTTCCAGCAGAATCTGATTTTCCACGCCGACGTCGAGGCTTTCGAGATGCTTCCGGCGGCGCAGGTCCCATACGTGCAGTCGATGTCCATACTTGCCGCCGGTCAGCAAGTCGAGGTCGGGGCCTTTCTCGATCATGTTCGGCGTGCCCCATTCGCTCGTGATCGCGACGTCATAACCGAGATGCCACCAGAAATCGTAAGCCAGATACTGCGGCCCACGATCCACTTCCCAGCGGCCCAGCACGTCGAAGCTTTCATGATCGAGCAGAAAGACACCACCGGGCCCATCACCGCTCGCCGTGCCGAGTGCGCTTACGTAGATCGCGTCAGGGCCGCAATGGATCGTATGCGGCCGGCTGTAATCCGCACGTGCCGCGAGTTCCTCCGGCTCGATAATCTTGATCAATTCCGGCTGCTTCGGATTTCCCTTGGTATCGAAAATGTGGATACGCGACGTGCGCAGCCCCGGGACCAGCAGGTAGCGGCGCTCGACGTGCGGATGGGGTGCGTAAGGACAGAGCGCCGCACTGCACGCGTTCCAGCCGAAGTGATGGAGTTCATCGCCGACGCCCGGAACCTCGGTTCTCCCGACGATCTTCCCGTACGACGACGAGGCTGGGTCTGTATCAATCACGGAGAGCGAATCATGACGGCCCGTCGAGGGATCAGGATTGAACGTCACCACGTACGCCAGCTTCTCGCGTGGTCCTTCGGCAGCCAGCCGTGGCGACGGATAAAAGGTCGGGTCGGGTTTCCAAAGAGCCATAAGGGCAAGTCTCTCCGTTGAGGTATCGGCGCGCAATCTATCACGAGCTACAGTGTCTTGTCACTCTATCGAGATTATCGAGAATAATCACAATAGTGCTTCGTTAACTCATCAAGCCGTGAGACACCGTACAGACTCGCGCCTTGCAATCGTTCGGGTGAAAGGCGTATGAGGCATTTCACGCGCCTTTAACGTGGACTGTCCGCCGGACCGATACTACGGAATCCCTGCGGCTACCACCTGCCATACGGGGGAGAGAAATGATGAACGGATTTCGCGACGCGCTAGCCCTTATCGGACGGATTTTGCTGGCCCTGATTTTCGTCTTGTCGGGCTTTCAAAAGCTTACGCATTTCAAAGGCACGGCCGGGTTTATGGCACTGAACGGAGTGCCGGCCGTTACCCTCTTGCTCGTCTTATCAATTCTGATCGAACTGGGTGGTGGCCTCGCTCTCGTGGCGGGCTTTCAGACTCGCTGGGCTGCTCTTGTGATCTTTCTCTTTCTGATCCCGGTGACCTGGGTCTTTCACGTTCACGGCTATCAGATGGCGATGGCGCAAAATCAACTCCCGATGGCCATGATGCAGAAGATCAACATCATGAAAAACATCTCCATCGAGGGCGGACTACTGGTGCTCGCCGCTTTTGGTCCCGGCCATTACAGCGTTGATGGCGGCGCATAGGGTTTGCTGGCGAACCCGTGCCGGCGCGAGGCTGCGAGCTACCAGATATAGATCCGAAGCTTGCCTGCTCATTCGGATTAAAGAGCGCGGCCAAACGTCACCGTCTGGCCGCGCTCTTTACTGAACTTTTGGCGTCAATGACGCCCCTTCGAAACTGGCTTAGACTCGCGCGCCAGTTCCGGCCCCGTTGACTATCTGCTGAAGCTCGCCGCTCTCGTAAAGCTCGCGGATAATGTCGCATCCGCCGACGAACTTGCCGTCGATATAGACCTGCGGAATCGTCGGCCATTGACTGTAGACTTTGATTTGCTCGCGCAATTCGGGGTCGGACAGCACGTCAGTCGTTTCATACGGCGCGCCGAGATTATCGAACACCGCGACCGTGGCAGCCGAGAAACCGCATTGCGGGAAATTGCGGTTACCTTTCATGAAAATCATGATTCGGTTGTTTTTGACCGCAGCTTCGATACGTTCAATTGCGTTGGACATGGGATTGATCCTCCGGTTCCGGGAGCTTCTACTTGCGGTTCTCGTATTGTGCGGGCGTCAACGTTTTCAGCGCCAGGGCATGGACACGCGCGCGCATTGCATCGCCGAGTGCTGCGTAAACCATCTGATGGCGCTCTACCAGGCTTTTACCATCAAACTTTTCAGTCACCACCAAGGCTTCAAAATGGTCGCCGCCGCCGGTGGTATCTTCCACGTGAACGATCGCATCTGGCAGGCCGCACTCGATTAGCTGGCGAACTTCATTCGCATCCATCGCCAGCAATATTAACCTGCCCGCCGCTCCCAAATCCAGATTAGTGGATGCAATAAGTCGTCTAATGTTCGCGTGTGGATTTAATTGACAGTGCGGGCGATAGGCGCTTTCCTGAGCATTATGTCGTGGCTATGTGTTTTGGGTCTGATTCTACTCGCCGGGTGCGCCGGTGCTCAGCCCGATCCGATGGCCGTGGCCAACCGCAATCTCTACTTAGTTCCGAACAACTCTCCGTACCAAGGCCAGGTCCCGCGTAACGCTCCCCTGGTAGTGGTCTGCGGCACTAACGATCCGCGCAACCCGACGCAGAATCTCGGGTGGGGCGGTGAGACGACACCTCAATGCTGGTACGGGCGTCCAGCTACCATCCAGATGCCCGTTGGATCGCCTTCGCAAGGATCTGTCCCCACCAGTGCTATCGAGTTTGGTCAGCACCCGACGACCGTTCCCATGGCCACCCAACCGCTTTCGGCTCAGCCATCGACCCCGCAATAAGGGCTGTGAATCAGGGAATGCGGGGATTCGGGACTCGCTGGGATGCCGTGAACTCCAAATCGGCGCACTGGCCGGCCTTAATCTCCAAGTCGTTGGGGCGCTCAAAACTCAAATCACCAGGGCTCACGAGCCAGTCCTCATCGATAGCTTTCGACGGCTCAGCCGTCACTCTGTATCTCCCAGGCGGCACCTGGATATGAAACCAGCCGTCCTTGCCGGTTATTCCGGAGTACTGGTGCACGTCAGACTGAGCGATCATCTTCACTGCTGGCAATGGATCACCTCCGGCTCCATAGGTTTGGACCAGCCCTCCGATATTTCCAGTCGATGCGAACTTGGCATTTCTTAGGACGCGTTCGACTTCTATCGCAGTTGCCCGAGCATGTGGAAATTCTCCGGAGTTGCCACATCCATATATTTCCAGTCCGTAACTCGCATGATAGGCGGCAAACAACAGATATTTGTCTCCCACCGTCAACGGCATCTTGGCGCTGGCGTTCTCCGTGAAGACGCTGATTATCTTTTTTCTGGGCCCCCGATAAACCTTCGCCACCTTCAATCGATAGGTCCATCCGTCATATCCATCCGGTGTCTCATTCGGGATGTATTTAGAAGAGACGACCGTGCCAACAAAAACAGAATCGGCGGTGAAAAGCTCGCTGCATACACGAGGCGGATCGGGTTGCAGACAAAAGGCCGACGCCGCTCCGATCGTCGCGCAAACCAGCACAACGCCTAAGGCCAAGCTCTGAATTACCTTTAGCGATTGGTCCATTATTCTGTCCCAAGCTGAGGTGTCGCGGAGCCTGGAGGCTTGGTGCAGAATCCCCTGATGTACTGCGCCAGCGCCGCGATCTCGTCGTCGTCGAGCGCCCCTTGCCAATCCGGCATCTCATCCGACAAGCCGACAGCGGCGCCGCCTTCCTCGATTACCTTGATGATTGTCGCATCAGGAATCTTTGCCATTACTGCACAATTCGTAAAATCGCGCGGCTTCTGATGCAGCTTGATGGCGTAAACTCCATCGCCCCGACCACTCGCACCGTGACATTTCGCGCAATAGATCGCGTATTCATGCGCGGCATTATCCTCCGCACGCGCGCGAGTATTCCCGAGCATCATCAAGGTCGACGCTACGGCGACTGCGAGCGTAATTCGTCGCCTGATCCGACCGTTCAAAGTCCGCTCAGATTCGCGGATTCGTGTTCTTCGGTAGAAAGGCCAGCGGTGGCACCGACCTGCTGAATTCAGCGCGCAGTTCGTTATAAGCCTCCAAATCATCGACTGTGCGGAAAAAGCCGTCATGCACATAGCCGTATAGCGCGGCGCCCCGTGTCAGCAGCGGCGCGAACAAATCACTCATGAGGCTGAACGGCGGCGGACGCTTTACAGCCGCTAGCACGTCCGCTTCAGCGACCATCACGCCGCAATACATATACGGCCTAAGGCTTGCCGTGATTCGCTGATCGAGCGTGGGCGGATAGTCCTCGAACACTCCGCGCGCGCGCCCGGCCAGCAGCCGCATCCGCTGGATGCGCCCGTCGCTGCTGCATTCGATGCGGCTGTATGCATCGGGGTCACCGCCGCCGCGCAAAACAAAAGTCGTTAACGCTTGCTGCGCTTCATGGAACCTTATGACTTCCAGCAAATTTACATCGATGATGGTGTCGCAGTTGAGCATCACGAATCGCTCATTGCCGAAGTAATTGCGCAAGATCGCGAGCGGCCCGCCGGTACCTGCGAGTGTCTGCTCGTAGGAGTAGGTGATGTGCAAACCGAGCGCGCTGCCGTCGCCGAGCGCCTCCTCGATGGTAGCGCCCAGATGATGGAGATTGATGGCGACCTCGGTGATTCCAGCCGGCCGCAGCATCAGCAGCGGATAGTGAATCAGCGGACGCCCGCCCACCTCAATCAGCGGCTTGGGCGTCGTATTCGTCAACGGCCGCAGCCGCTCGCCATAGCCGGCAGAAAGTACCAAAGCTTTCATCCTATGGTGAGTTGATCGATCCGGCCGCAATCCCACTTACCATTACTCCGCCAGCGCCGCGCGCAATTCCGGTAAACCGTCCAAGTGAGCCAGCGCCCGCCGCGTCTGAGCGAGCGCATACGGGACAAACGCCGCGTAGCCCCGCTTGCCTTGCTGTTCAAGCTTGATAAAGCGCCCGATCACTTTGAGTGCATGTTGCAGCACGCATAACCAATAGCTGTGCATATACTCGTCAAAGCTGAGTACCTGAACTCCCAAGCGCAGCGATGCCGCGAAGTAGTAATCGAGCAGCCGCTGTTCGACGCGTTCGGTGATTATCCGCGAAGTGTCGCGCGTCGTCAGCAGCACGGCCAGATCCTGCGCAGCCGGCGCCATCAGCGCATCTTGAAAATCGATCACGCGCAAGCGCATCTCGCCTTCTGCCTCGATCTCCAAATAAAGGTTATGGCCGTGATAGTCGCGATGGGACAACACCCTCGGCAGGCCGCCCAACTCCACCGCTATCTGGTCCAGTTCTGGCGCGATCACGTTTTCTTTCGCCAGTGGCGCAACTTCAGGGATGCCATAGTCGACAAACTCGTCAAGCTCAAAACGAAACAACCGCCCATCATAGGCGATGCTCGACGCGATACATTCAGGCCCAGCTCGTCTGGTTCCTTCGATATGGAGCAGGAGCAATTCATCGATCGCCAGCCGATAGATATCGCCAGCATCCCCCTCCGCTGCCGCTTCGAACAACGGCAGGTCGCCGACGTCCTCGACCAGTAGCATCCGCGCCGCGGGATCCGCTGCGTAAACCTGCGGCACGCTCGAGCCGATAGCCGTGAGAAAACGTTGAACGTTAATCCACGGCGGTTCCGTCAAGGGTTCGCGTACGAGTTGCAAAACGCGCGCATAGGCTGGCAGGTCGTCGGGACCGAGATCGACCGCGATCGCACTCGCAGGTATTTGATTAGTTGACGACGATTTTCCTTCCGCCTTAGCGAGCATCACCCGCCAGAAGCGTCGAGCCGACGCATCACCCTTAAGCGCTATGACTGCACTGATTTGCGCACCCGGCCATTGCATCACCGCTCGTTCGAGCCACTGCTCGATTTCGGTCGAACCAGTATCTGACACGCGCCGATTCTTACCATCGCGGCGATGTTGACGCTATGCACCGCGCGGCACATCTTCATCGCTATCCACAGCCTTGTTGTTCGATATCGGCGTGAATCGCGCCGGCGCAAGCTGGGCAGCATCGGTGGTATACTGACGGCAGAAGATGGATTCGCGTCTCGCCATCCTGCCCACTGCGCGCAAGGTCGAAGAAGAACTGAAGCGGCTCAGCCGCGACGGCTGTGTGATGGGCCATCGGCTGATGACCTTCCCGCAGTTGATCGACGCCCTTTGGCGCGACTGTGACTCGCGGCTGCGCCTTATCGACCCGATCGGCGAGCAGGTAGCAATTGACGAGGCGATCCGGCGAGCTGCCGCGAACGGCGTTGCGATCACTGCCAGCCGCGGACTCACCGGATGCCTTCGCGGACTTATCCGTCAGTTGAAAAGCGCAGCGCTCACGCCCGACGACTTGAAAGACGCAGCAGATACTGTGACGTTATCGGCCCGGCCTCGTCTCGCGATGGCAGCCGCAGTCTTTGCCGCTTACGAGGACATACTACGCGAGAATGGCCTCGCCGATCCGCATGATCGCGAACGCCTCGTGCTGGCCTCTCTGCACGAAGCAGAGCGTACCGGCCGCCGCCCTCGTTTGCTCATCGGCGTGAATCATCTGCTGGTCGCCGAGATCTACGATTTGAGCCTGCTCCAGTTCATGATTGTCGCCTCGCTGATCCGGCTAATCGGCGACGCCAGCCTGACAATTCAAGCGGCGCCACACAAGGTCGATAGCAACAGCTTCGCGAGTCTGACGTGGAACCGCTTCGTCGGCGAAGAATCAATCGCAGATCAAGTGCTGCCGCATTTTGTGCATCGCGGCGGACGCGAAGG
>Ga0335074_10011749_pt1 | contig 12254 bp, 12 predicted proteins | sample Lox_Sample_23_FD_206715 | JGI IMG/M metagenome (GOLD analysis project Ga0335074, IMG submission 206715) | Soil microbial communities from Loxahatchee National Wildlife Refuge, Florida, United States - Lox_Sample_2.3 | ecosystem: Environmental > Terrestrial > Soil > Wetlands | place: USA...
CATCTCGAGCGGGCGACGTCGAACAGGAGGGTGCCTGAGGCGTCTGTCGGCTCGCTCCCGGCGTTGCCCGTCAGCCTGAGGCGGAGCCAGTCTTTGCATTGCAAGGCCCACGACGCCCTCGAAAAGACGTCCTTTTCGAACTCCGCCAGCCAGCAGAGCACCGGCCCCGTCATGCCGGCGACGAGCGGGTTGGCAAGCGAGCGGAGGGACGGCCCGTCGAGCCGCGCGTACCGGCCGAACTCGATCTCCGCCCGCTCGTCGGCCCACAGGACAGCCGGCCGGACGGCTTCGCCCCTCTCGTCCACGAGGACGGCACCGTGCATCTGGCCCGACAGGCCGATCGCCCCCACCCGGGAGCGCAACTCGCCTGTGCGGGCGGCTTGCCCGAAGGCCTCCTGCACCGCGGCGGTTACCGACCGCCACCAGTCGGCAGGGTCGCTTTCTGCCCAACCCTCTTGCGGGCTCCTGACCGCATGTGGCGCCCTCCCAATGCCCAATTGCGCCCCGCCGGCGCCGATTACCACCGCCTTGGAGGACGAAGTCCCGATGTCTATGCCGAGGAGCAGGTCGCTAGCTCCGGCCTGGCTCAGCCCGGCTCACCCCCCGACCTTCACTCGCCGCCGAAATTGCCCAAAGGGCTGGCAGGCGGGGCCCAGCCGGCTACGACCTCGTCCAAAGCGGCCCATGCAGCCTCGGGGATCTGCACGGTGGCACGGGTGACGACGGTGCGCGCCTGGTCCTCGGTCCGTATGCCCGACACCACGCTCGCCACCGCAGCATGGCGCCGCGGGAAGGCCGCCGCCGCTTCGGGGAGCGAAGTGCCATGGCCTTGGCAGGCTCGCGCAAGCGCCCTGGCCCGCTCGAGGACCTCTGGCGACGCCGGCAGGTAGTCGAAGTAAGCGTCGTCCGCGGGCCAAGTGCGCGCCAGTAGGCCCGAGTTGAACGGGGCCGCCGCAACGACCGACACCCCTCTTGCGAGGCACTCGGCGAGCAGTGGCTCTCCCGAGCGGTCGAGGAGCGTCCATCGCCCGGCGAGCATCACAACGTCGGCGTCGGTCTCCCGGACGACCCTCAACAGCGGCTGCCAGTAATTCATCCCGGCGCCGACCGCTCCGACGACGCCTTGGTCGCGCAACTTGCACAGCGCCGGCAGTGCCTCGTTGACCACCTGGTCCATGTAGTCGTCCGGGTCGTGCACGTAGACGATGTCGACCCTGTCCAGGCCGAGGCGATCCAGGCTCGACTCGAGGCTGCGCCGGACCCCGTCTGCCGAGTAGTCGCGCCGGCGGGTCAGGTCGTCGGGGACGTCGAAGCCTGCGGCGGCGATGTCCGAACCGGTAGGCGCCGGGTTGGGCACGAGGAGGCGACCAACCTTGGTCGAAACGACGAAGTCCTCCCTCGGGTAGCGCGCGAGGGCCGCGCCGAGACGGCGTTCGGACAACCCGAGCCCGTAATGGGGCGCCGTGTCGAAATAACGGACGCCTGCCTCCCATGCGGCCGCCACCGCGCCCGCGGCAGTCTCGTCGTCGACCTGGCGGCGCAGGTTGCCGATATTGGCGGCGCCGAAGCCCACCTCGGTCACCTCCAGGGGAGTCCTGCCGACCCGCCTGCGGCTCAAAACAGACCTGTTGGACAAGCGGACAAGAGCTTACAGTTGGGCGCACCGCAGACGTAGTGGCGACCACCCAAGTCGTAACCGCCAGCCTCCGCTGGTGTTCGGAGGACGACTGCGAATGCCGGTCTCACGGCGCGTGCAACGGCGCCTCGCCGCGAAGCCTGGGTTCCGCCTCTTTACGGAGATTTTCCGCCCAACACGTAATGTGCCACGTCATTGCCGCGTGGGCGCGGGCGGGGTTACGATCTCCGACGGCATCGACCACCGCCCTCAGCTCACTGGCGCTCGCCAGTAATGACGACTTCACGACCACGGTGAGCTCGCGCCCACGCCGCACAAGTGAGTCCATGCTCCGCACTATGGCCTCCAGGAGCGGGTTGCGCGCCTGATGTAACAAGAGCTTATGGATCGCATCGTCGAGTTCGAGCAACAGCTCGTAGTCGGGGGGTTCGTTTTCCACCGAGCGCTCGTACTGGGTCAGGGCATCCTCGAGAGTAGTTAAGTCCTCAGGCTGAATGCGCGCCGCGGCAATACTGGCTATATGTGGCTCCAACAGCAGCCGGAGATCGATTACGTCCAGAAGAGATCGCGGGTCCACGAGCAGGACAAAATCCAACGGAGCGAACAGGTCGGTCGACTTGAGGGTGGAGACGTAGGTGCCGTCCCCCTGCCGAGCGGACAATATACCTAGGGCCGAGAGCTCGCGGACTGCCTCCCGTACGGAACCCCTCGAAAAACCGAACATCTGGGCCAGCTCCCGCTCGGGTGGGACCTTGGCCCCGGGTTGCAGCGTGCCCACCAAGATCATGTCGCGGATGGCGTCGGCTGCTGACCGGCTTGCGCTGGGCCCGAACTCAGGAGGTGAAGGGCGCGACTTTTGAGGACCTGCCGGCGGAGACACTGCCAGGTGGTCGCCAGCACTGGGTTTCATACGCCAAGTGATCCTACCTGCGACACCAGTAAAGTACCGGCACTTACGCGCCGCCGGTGGACGGCTGTCTACGAGCGCCTGGCGACCGTGGCCTGGTGCCGGCGCGTGGCAAAGAACCTGGCCGACGAGACCGCTGTGAACGGGCCCCTAGAGCACTAGTATTCCTTGGTCCCGTACCCGAGTTCTGCACCGCCGCTCAGCGGGATCGCGGCACCAGTCAGGAACTTGGCGCCGTCGCCCGCCAGGAACAAGCAAAGGTGCCCGACCTCCTCCGCTTTACCGACGCGCCCCAGCCACTGCCAACGGGATACGTCAAGCTCAGCCTGTGCGGGATCGGCCTGAGCGTTGAGGTACTCGCGGTACAGCGGAGTCTCGATCACGCCGGGGAGGACAGCGTTGACGCGCACTCCATAACGCGCTTCGTCGATAGCCAGCGCCTTGGTAAGGCCTTCGATGGCGCCCTTGGTGGCCGTGTAGGCACATGCTCCCACCTGGCCGATCGCGCCGACCAAACTTCCGATATTGATAATACAACCGCTCGTCAGCCTCAGCGCTGGAAGAGCCAACTTGCAAAGCTCGAAGTAACTTGTCACGTTGAGGTGCAGGAGCCGCGAGAAATCACGAACTGAAGTGTCATCGATGGTTGTATAGGGGGGGTGCCAACCAGCGTTGTTGACAAGACAATCCAATCTGCCCATGCTCTCTATCGTTAGGCGGACGAGGCGCTGGTTGTCGTCGGTATCGGACACGTCACACCGGATAAAGCGGCAGCTGCCGGGACCGGGCTGGTTGATCTCGGCCGCCGCTGCCTCACCCGCGGCCTCGTCTCTTCCGCACACGGTCACGGCCGCGCCAGCCCCGACGAACACCCGGGCAACGCCGTTGCCGATGCCGCGGGTGCCTCCGGTGATCAGTACCACCTGTCCGGTCTGGCTATTCAACATGGCCCACTCCTCCCAACAGCCCGGGAACGTTGGAGACGCTAAGTGCCGGAGACGGCACGAGGGTACGCTTGCAAGGCACTCAAACCAAAGATGTTCTCCTCGTCGCTCCTACTGAGCGGGGGAAGGGCTTGTTGGGTACCCCTCAGCACCTCGGCATAGGTGCCTCGGAGCGTGGAGACAGGCCAATCCGAGCCGAAGATGGTCCGCAACGACCCGAAAGCCCCTAAAACCCGGTCCACGTACGGCTCTAATTGCGCCGGGGACCAGGCGACCTTTGCCTGGGTGACCATCCCGGAAAGTTTGCACCACACGTTGGGTTCTTGGCTAAGTGCGTTTATATGGCCCGCCCACGGTTCGATGGTGCCCGATGCGATCGGTGGTTTAGCCATGTGGTCAAGTACAAACCGGAGGTCGGGCAGGCTACGGACCACATGCACGGTCCCGGGCAGCTGATGAGGCCGGACCAGTAGGTCGTAGGTTAGACCTCGTTTGGCAACCTCGGCGAGGCCTCGCAAAACCGACGGTCGGAGCAGCCAGTCCGGATCTTCCTCATCCTCGGCTTGATGGCGGATGCCGACCAAAAAGCGCCCGTCAGGGGACGAGATTAGCGAGTCCAGGACGTCGCCGACATCTTCGCCTGTCAGGTCCACCCAGCCGACGACCCCAACTAGGAAAGGGACCGTGGCGGCCGTGGCCAACAACTCCCGGGTCTCGTCAAGGTCCGACCTGGCCTGAACGGCGATCGTGCGCTGGATCCCGGACGCCTCCAGCAAGGGGAGCAAGTCTTCGGGTCCGAAGCGCCGGCAAAGGGGGCGCACCTCCGGGGTCATCCACGGATAGTGAGCTGTTGCAGGATCCCAGAAGTGCTGGTGCGAGTCGATCGTTATCACGCGCGGGCGTCGGTCGGCTCAGGAAGACGTGACTTCTTCGATGGTGCAGATAACCTGCCCGACCTCGTAGGTAGCGCCTTCCTCCACCGAGATGGCCGTTACGGTCCCGGAACATTCGGCCTCGACCACGAAGCTGACCTTATCTCCTTCGATCTCCACCAGGGGATCTCCGGCGCTGACCACGTCACCCGTGGCGACGAAGACGCGGGTTACGTCCACATCGATCGTCGACATCCCCATCTTGGGGACGCGCACCTCAGTCACGGCTGGGGCCCCCTGCCCCAACGAGGTCACGGACGGCCTCGATGATGCATTGGTGGGACGGTACGATTTGCTCCTCGAGCAAGACCGAGAAGGGGACGGGCACATCTGCCCGGCTCACCCGGCGCACCGGTGCTCGTAGGGCGGCAAAACACTCGTCAGCCGCAAACGCCGCCACTTCGGCACCGAAACCGGCCGTCCTATATGAGTCGTCGCACACCAACAGCCTCCCAGTACGCATCACGGAAGCAACTAGAGCGGCTCTGTCGAACGGAAGAAGGCTGCGGGGATCGAAAACTTCGACCGAGATGTGCTCCTTGTCCAAGTCCTCCGCCGCCCGGAGGGCCTCGGCCACCAAGTGGCCGACGGCCACGACCGTGATGTCCTCGCCGCGCCGGTGGATCCGAGCTGTACCGAGCGCCACGGGCGCGCGGTCGTCGCCGACCTCGCCGCGCTGGGCCTGCACGGCGGCGGGGGAAAACAGGGCGACCGGGTCATTGTCCCGGATGGCAGAGATGATAAGACCGTAGGCATCCTCGGCGGTCGTAGGGACAACCGTCTTGACCCCGGCATGGACCAGGAATGAATAGGGATGGTCAGAGTGCTGCCCTGCCAGGCCTCGACGAGCACCTGACCCTGGGAAGAGATAGGTTACCGGCACCTTCACCTGCCCCCCGGTCATGAGCGAAAACTTTTGCGCTTGGTTGACGATCTGTTCGAAGGCGATGTACATGAGCGACGGGACTTGGAACTCGACGACCGGGCGCATCCCGGCCAAGGCAGCCCCGGTTGCGAAGCCGGTAAAGGCCGCCTCCGAGATCGGCGAATCGATAACGCGATCGGGGCCAAACGCCTCCAGCAAACCCCGACTGACGCCCCGGAGCCCCTGGCGCACGTCCTCACCTATGACAAAAACGCCGTCATCGCGTTCCATCTCGTCGTGCAGCCCTTGGCGGAGTGCTTCGAGGTACCGCATACGCGTCACGGCCGACCTCCCCACCCGGCCGCGGGGAAGCCAGGAAAATCGCTCGAGGCGTACGCGTAGTCGAAGGCGCTCCCGGCGAGAGGTTCGGGGCTCTGGCGAGCGTACTCGATGGCATGGGCCAAACAGAGCTCGATGTCGGCGTCGATTTGGTCTTGCTGTTGGCCTGACATCAGCCCTTCTTCGCGAATTCTCGCCGGCCATGTGACCAACGGGTCGCGCTCGCGCATCCTGGCAATTTCCTCGTCGGTCCGGTAGCTGAGCCTCAGAGCGGCTTCGGCCGTTTGGTGACCCACAAACCGATAGGTTTGGCACTCGAGGAACTGGGGGCCTTCGCCGCGCCGTGCCGACGAGATGACTCCCGATGCGGCGTCGAAGACGGCGCCAGGGTCCATCCCGTCGGCCGTGACGACAGGCATGCCGAACGACGACGCCCGTTGGCCGATCGGGACCTTGGACATCTCGGTGATGCGTGCCGTAACCGCGTACTGATTGTTTTCGCACACGAAGATCACCGGAAGGTCCCAGATGGCAGCCATGTTCATCGCTTCAGCCAGGACGCCTTGGTTGATACCCCCGTCACCGAAGAAGGTTACGGCCACTGCGTTCTTGTCCGGGTACAGCTGCCGGCGAGCCCACGCCGCCCCCACTGCGATCGGCGCTCCGGCGGCAACGATACCGTTGGCCCCATAGATGCCGAGAGAGAAGTCAGCGATGTGCATCGAGCCGCCGCGGCCTCGGTTCAACCCGGTACTGCGCCCGAACAGCTCCGCCATCATGGCGCTGACGTCGGCGCCCCGTGCCAGGAGGTGCCCATGACCCCGGTGCGTGCTCGTGAGTATGTCGTCCCCGCTAAGAGCCGCGCAAAGACCTGCGGCCACCGCCTCCTGGCCGATGTATTCGTGAGCGACGCCGGCGATCTCGTTCGCGTTGACAAGGCGCCGAACTTCCTCTTCGAACCGGCGGATCAGCCGCATGGTCCGGTACATCCGGATGGGCAGAGTTGACTCGTCTGTCATGTCCATCTAAAGCAAGGCTCCTCCGTTGACGCGCAACACGTGCCCGGTGGTATACGACGCCTCCTCGGCCAGGTAGATGACGGCAGCCGCGACCTCTTCGGGAGTGCCGATACGGCCAAGGAGGGTACGGGCGCTGACCCGTTCCCTCGCCTCGGGGCTGTCAGCCTGGAGCATGGGCGTGTCCACCGGTCCGGGAGAAACGACGTTTACCCGCACGCCGAAGGGCGATACCTCGCGCGCCAGTGATTTGGAAAAAGCGATCACCGCACCTTTGGCGGCCGCATAATGGGCGGCCGGACGGACTGAGCCTGTCTCCCCGGCTGTAGAGGAAAAATTGATAACAGTGCCCGCCCGGCGCGACATCATCACCGGGACGACGGCGCGGCAGGCGACGAACACAGAGGTGAGGTTGCTTCGCAGAGTGGCATCCCAGTCCTCGTCGGTGATGGCGTCGAACGGCGTTATCTGGAAGAAGCCGACGCAGTTGACGAGCGCCGTGATAGGCCCGAGATCCCCTTCGCATTGCTGGACGAGCGTCGTCATGGCGGAGGGGTCGGCGGCATCGAAGGCGGCGGACACATACCCCGAGGGGGGTAGTTGGAGACGCTCGGTCAACGACCCCAAGGCATCGGCGCTTTTGTCAGTGAGCCCGAGCAGGAAACCGTGATTGGCAAAGGCCGCGGCAACCGCACCACCGATACTGCCTGCCGCCCCACTTATGAGCGCTACACGTGGCTCCAATGTCACGATGAATATCTACCTCGAAGAGTAATGGCGTTCAGAACCCACACGCCGCCCGTCCGGTTCGTGGAAGCAAGCCAATCAACTTGCCTCAACGCCGGGGACGTCCCAGGATCTTGGAGCTTAGCAGGAGTGGTCCGACCAATCAAGTGCCAAATGTTGCACACCAGGCTGGTGAGCGGCTCACCCGGCCTCGAGCTGTCGCGCATGGCCCGACCAATCTCGCCACCCAAGCCCTGTACGAGCTGACCACGGCGACCTTCACAGTGGGACCTGATGCAGTACGCCGCCGATCAGTCGAGGTGACAGACCTCCGCTGCCGCGCTCCATTTCGGCCCGGCGTGGCCCAGGGCGTTCTCCTGGCACCGGTCTGTGGCCGCGAACCAATCGACCATGCGCGGGTCTTGGGCCATGGCGTCGCTGTCCTTCGAATGGTCTTGCCCGATGTATTCGTAGTAACGGAACAGCAGGCCATCGAAATAGAAGATGCTGTGATTGACGACGCCGTGGTCACGGATGGCGTGGCGCACGTCAGGCCAAACGTCGGCATGTAGGCGGAGGTACTCCCCTTTATGGTTTGAGAGGAGTCTTGTCACGCTGCCAAAACGTTGCGCGGACCGCCCCCCTGTCGTGGTCTCAGACATCATTGCGCTCCCTCCCGTGCCGGCCCCTCTTGTCCCTCGGTACCCCGCCTCCCGGGTTGCCCGTGCCACAAACCATCTCGCCCTGGGTGCGGGCACGCCGGCCGTGGCAGGCCGGCTGGGCACGGCGAACGGTCCCTCCGAACGCCGGACCGCGATCTGGTCAGCCCTAGTGGTAGTACCAAGATCACCCTACACCTCCCAATTCTCCCCATCAAGAGCCTCCCAGGCCTTGACAGGTCGGACCTTTCGTGAAATCATCGTAGACAACACGACGGCGGGCGAGCGAAGCCAGGAGGGGGACGGTTCAATGCTTGACAGTCGGAGACACCAACAGCTCTGGACCGTGCCGACCTCGCCGACCACTGACTTCGCCCAGGGGTGGGCGCAGTGGTGAGGGCCGGGCCCTCTGGGCGACTGGCGGGACAATGAAGGCTTGGGTGCTGTACGACTTCGGCGATTTTCGGCTGTGTGATGTCGAGGAGCCCACGGACATCCCTCGGGGCCATGTCAAGCTCCGGGTGTGCACTGTCCAGCCCAGTATCACCGAGTCGGCCCTCATGAGCGGGCTGCCGATCTACAACCTCGAGCTCGTGCGCCGGAAACTCGAGGCCGGCCCATGCAGGCTGTTCGGCCACGAGTTCAGCGGTGAGGTCGTCGAGACCGGCGAAGGGGTCAGGGACCTCGATGTGGGGCAACGGGTGGCATCGCGGTCATTGAGTTCTTGTGGCCAATGTTTGCTTTGCCGGTCCGGTCGGCGAGATGAGTGCCAAAAAGGGCCGATCACCGGCTTCGACATTCCCGGCGCCTTCGCTGAGTACGTGGTCGTGCCGTCCGACAGCCTCATCGCCATCCCGGACCAGATAAGTAATGAGGAGGGCGCGGCTTTGCAGGCCCTATGCGACGCGGTCGCCGGTGTGTCGGCGGCGAGGCTGCGCATGGGCGAATCGACCGTTGTCATCGGGCTCGGAGTTATGGGCCTATTTTGCGCGCAAGCGGCCACTGTCTCGGGGGCGGGGCGGGTCATCGGCATAGACGTACGCGATCAATCCCTGCAGCTCGCCGCATCCTTCGGGATAAGGGAGATAATCGACGCCAGGACTGTCGACCCCGTAAAGCTCGTCCTCGACCTGACCGATGGCGCGGGCGCCGCGGTCGTCTTCGAGGCAGCCGGCGGTCCCTCCGAACAAGGGCTGGGGGGCGACTCCATGACGACGCAGGCCGCCCAGATGGCGAGCGACGGAGGCAAGGTCGTGGGCCTGGCGCTGCCAGGAGAAGCCGCCGTCCTGCCCTACAAGGTATTCCGCCATCGCAGTATCCGCTACCTCTTTCCAGACCCGTTGACGGTTGGCTTGGCTCGGCATGTGGTCAACCTCGTAGCGAGAAGCCTCATAGATTTGAAGCCGATGCTCGCGCCCCCGCTGATGGGTATCGACGCAATCGCCAAATCCTTCGACATGACAGCAAATAAGGCGGCTTTCGGCCTCATCAATCCCGCTCAGGTAACTATCTGGGAGGGAACCCCGCGGTGAGACCGAACGCCCAGTCGCGCCGCGAGGCTGCCTGACTACGAGCGCTTCGCACTAACGACGCAGGGAAAGGGACTCGTCGAGAAGTCTTTACCGACTAGACGGTACGCCGAACGTCGGCGGTCCACCATTGCATATACGAGAGGAGGTCTAAACGTCAGTCGGTAGGTAGGTACGTAGGCAGGGAGGCAACACCATGATGGAGCAACTTGGTAGTTGCTACCCACACAGGGAGGGACTGGGTGTAATACCACACGCAGGTCTCCCCAGGCCCGTCACACACGCACCTTGGCCCGCCTTCGGTGCTCCATCTAGATGCCCAAGGTTGAACTACTGTGCACGTCTTTATCACCGGAGCCGTACTTCGTTGGTCCGTAATAGCCGAATAGGGAGGAGACAATTATGAAAGACGATACGCGTAACTCACGCAGGGGCCGGCCACGGCCCCGGCCATTGAAAACACTGATGGGCCTCGGGCTCGGCTTGGTGGCGCTGATCGGGACGAGCGCCGCGAGCATACAAACCTCAGGTGCGGCAACAGCAGGTTCTCGGCAGGTCGCGGGCTTCCCGGTACTCAAGAAATCTCAAATCAAGATAGCCATCGTCGCGGGTGGGTCGAACGCATATTTTACGCCGTGGACGTCCGCTGCAAATGCCCTTGCCAAGGCACTTGGCGTCACTGTTACCTATGTAGTCGCTCCAGGGGCAACCTTTAACGTCAACGTAGAGGTCCCGGCCGTGAACGCCCTGGTGGCCAAAGGTTACAATGCTTTCGTACTGTACCCCGACGGCGCGGCCGCAATCGAGCCAGAGGAAAATCGACTGATTGCCCGCGGGATACCTGTAATCGAGGTTGCGGCCTGCAGCCCTTCCCCTACGCCCGCGCTAGCTTGTTTTGCCACTAACGTCGAGGCTTCGGCCGAGTACGAGACGCAGTTGCTAATAAAGGCGATCGGCGGCAAGGGCAATATTGCGTTCCTAACGGGGCTGCTCACGGACCCAAATACCGTCCTGCGCGAAGCCGGGGTCCACCAGGCGATAGCGGCGACGCACGGCAAGGTCAAGCTCGTCGAGACCGTGTCCAACATCGACACCCCTAGCGCGGCACCCCCGGCTGTTGAGAGTTTGCTCGCTTCGAAGGGTTCCCTGCTGCAGGGTATGTTCTCGACTGACTATTACCCGTCCGTCGCTACATCGGCCGCTCTCCTGTCCAACCCATCGTTCCGCCACATCAAGTTCATTGGCCAGGATAACGACCCGACGGTGATGAAGGCGATCGTACAGCACGCCATCTACGGGACGATGTACCAAAACTCCTACGGCCAGCCGTACATGGCCGCGACGTGGCTCTATAAAATTCTCGCCGATGGCTGCAAGATCAACCCCGCCGGTTTCGTTGAAGCACAAGGCGTCGACCATTTTGTAAACTCTGGCTACTTTTTCATCGGCCAACAGGAGATCTCAAAGTACGTCGGCCGACCGGAAAGCATCCCATCACAAACCTCCCAGCTCCTCGCCAACAGCTCGAAGTACCTCTCCTGCCCGTAGCCTGATACCCATAGTCGAAGGACTGTGGCTACCTGCACGTCCCCTGCACGTCCACCAATAGGCCTTTGGCCCGGGTGGGCGTGCAGTCAGGATTATTGTCATGGAAGCTAGGATCGTCGACCGAGAGCCGCCTGGCCGGACAGAGCATGTTTGGAGAGAGCCCGTGAGCCTGTTGGACCTTTGGCGAAAAGCGGCGAGGGCACAATCCACTTGGTTCGGGCTCGTGCTATTGATCGTCGTCACCTGGGCCGCGTTCGGAGCCGTCGGCACGGGCTTCCTCACAAGCTTTAATCTTTACGCCATTGGCCAGCTTGCGAGTAGGGACGCAGTCATCGGGATGGCGCAAGCGCTGCTCATCGTCGTCGCCCGAATGAACCTTGCTGTCGGCAGTATCGGTGCGGTCAGCGCGTCCCTACTTGGGTACCTGGTCGTCGTCGAGGCATTTCCCCTTTTGGCTGCTCTCGTTTGTGTCTGCGTCGTCGCCGTGCTTGCTTCGGTCCTTATGGGCTGGACCGAGTTGCGTACCAGGCTTTCCAGCTTCATCGTGACGCTCGCCTTCCTGTCGATCTATGGCGGAGGGGCGTTGCTGCTGACTATGGCGCGCCAGTACACCATCACATCATCCACGCTGGAGCGGATTGGTAGTGGCACTGCGTTTACGAGTGGCATCTGTCCCCTGGTACTCGTCGCGCTGGCCTGCGGCACCCTTGTGTGGCTCCTGTACAACCACACAAGCTTAGGCTGGAAGATGCTCTCGATCGGCGCGAACGAACGCGCCGCACGCGCCTCTGGTGTCAACGTCTCCAACGTGCTCCTGGCGACGTATGCTATCTCTGGTCTGCTCTGCGCTATCGGAGCGATCATGGAATCGTCGTACGAGATGACGGTGAACGCATCTCTCGGTTCCGATTGGTTGCTCCCCTCTTTCATAGCGCCCGTGCTAGGCGGCGCGGCGCTCGCTGGGGGCGAGATCTCCATCCCGAGCTTGATCTTTGCAGCAGTTTTCTACGACAGCTTGCAGTCGGGGCTGACCATAGTGAACGTCCCGACCTATTGGCTGACTTTTGCGGAAGGGCTCGTGCTGCTCGGGGCGGTGCTCTTGGACCGCGCCCGCCGGCAGCGTCGGCCGCGGCGCGTCAGGGCTACTGCCGGC
>Ga0335074_10011750_pt1 | contig 12254 bp, 13 predicted proteins | sample Lox_Sample_23_FD_206715 | JGI IMG/M metagenome (GOLD analysis project Ga0335074, IMG submission 206715) | Soil microbial communities from Loxahatchee National Wildlife Refuge, Florida, United States - Lox_Sample_2.3 | ecosystem: Environmental > Terrestrial > Soil > Wetlands | place: USA...
AGCTACTTCCCCGCTTCCGCACGCAGCGCGTAGCTGAATGCATCGATCGCCTGCGCCACGTCACGGGCATCATGCGCGACCGACATGTACATTTTCGAATCCCCCTTCAACACGCCCTTCTCGCGCAGGCGGCGGTTGAAGCGGCCCATCATCGCGCCATCCGCGCGCAGTGTCGCGCGGTAGTCCGCGATGTCGCCGATTGCGAAGATGATATCGAACAGCGGCGGCACGCCGATCACCTGGCCGGGCAGGCCGGTCTCGCGCAGCAGACCCTCCAGCGACTCCATCAGCGTACGGCCGGTGGCGAACACCTTGTCGTAAACGCCTGGCTGCTTCAGCACCTGCAAGGTCGCCAGCCCTGCCACCGCGGCGACCGGATTGCCGGACAGCGTGCCGACCTGCGGCAGGAAGCGGTCGTCGCCTGCCTTGGCGCGATCGAACAACGCCATGATTTCCGCCGGCCCCGCGATCGCGGCCAATGGAAAACCGCCGCCGATGATCTTGCCCAGCGTGCACAGGTCCGGCACCACGCCGTAATATTCCTGCGCGCCGCCATAGGCGAAGCGGAAGCCGGTGACGATCTCGTCGAAGATCAGCAGCACGCCCGCATCCTTCGTCGCCTTGCGCAGCGCCTGCAGGAAACCGGGCTTCGGCGGCAGCAGGCGCTGGAACGGTTCCACGATCACGCCTGCCAACTCGTCGCGATGCTCGTGGATCAGTGCGGCGGCAAGGTCCGCATCGTTGAACGGCGCGATCAGCATGTCGTCGGCGACGCTGCGGCAGATGCCGGCGGAACTCGGCACCGCTTGCGGGAAATTGTCCAGGCGCTTCGGGGTCCAGCTCATCAGGCTGTGGTCGCCCATGCCGTGAAAGCCGCCTTCGAATTTCAGGATCTTGTCGCGGCCGCGATACGCGCGAGCGACGCGCATGGCGAACGCGTCGGCCTCGGTGCCCGAGGAGACGAACCGCACTTGCTCGGCACAGGCGACGGCATCGACCAGTTCGGCGGCCAGGCGGATGCCGTATTCGTTGTTGGCGAAGAAGGTGAAGCCGCGCGCCAATTGCTCTTGCACTGCCGCGACCACGTCGGGATGACTGTGGCCGGCGAACATCGGACCGGAACCGAGCAGGAAATCGACGTAGTCATGGCCGTCGATGTCGGTGACGCGGCCGGCATGGCCTTCGCGGATGATGATGTCGCCGGCGAGATTGCCGAAGCTCGCGGCGGGCAGCACGCGGCGGGCGGTATCCATGATCGTTGGTACGGGGGCGTCCATTCCAGGCTCGTGTTTGCTGTGTCACGTGTCAGGCCAGCAAAGGATACGGGATTCCCTGCGTCAAGGTCAGGTCTCGCCGAATCGGCCGTGCCTGTCGATGCCGAAGCCGACCTGGCCGTTGGCGGCGCGATAATAGATCCAGATGTGGTTGTCGGCGTGCCCCAGGTTGGTCAGCCTCTGGGCGAGCGCCGGTCCCCAGGCCTGCAGGCCCACCCCGATATCCGCGACGATCCACGCGCCCAAAGGGATCGCCTGGGTCGCGGTCTGAATGAACGGAGGGTTCGCCGGTGGCGGCGCATTGGGCGGCGGCCCCATGTTGCTGACATGCGCCAGATAGCCGTTCTGAAATACGTTGCCGGCCTTGTTCCAAACCGCGCACAGCGCCATGCACTGGAACAAGCCGCTGGTATAAATGAAGTTGTTGACTGTCAGGTCGATTGGCGAGGCGGCGCCGGCATGGGGGACATGCACGCCGTTGCCGGGCTGCATGTCCAGCCGCAACTTTGCACCGCGCTGGGCGAGCGGGTTGGGGATGGTGTCCGCCAGCCATTCTGCCCGATGGCTGCCAATAACGACGGCGACAGTGTATGTCTTTGGCATGGCCTCCCCCTCTGCCAGCGTATGTTTTCGGCATGATTTCTACTGTTTTCGGCACGGTTTCTACCGCCCGATAGACCAGCGTCGTCCGGGCATTTGGCGGCTTGTTCGGCTGCTATCAATGGTTACTTAACGCAGCCTGCCGTCAACCGTTTGGCGTCTTGTTCGCGTTATCGTGAGCGCCGCGGCCCGGCGTCTGGCGTGGGCATCGCGAGCCGGTTTCAGCGTATCTGGTACCGCCGCGGGATCATCACGTTCGCCAGCCCGGTCAACAAAAGTGTCGTCGCCATCAGGATGAAAGCGATGGCCCCTGCGAACGGCCAGTTGTTGTCGCTGCTGAACGCCCAGAACAATAGCGGCGCCATCATCTGGAAGCGCGGACCGCCCAGCAACACCGGCGTAGGAAACGCGTTCATGCACAGGATGAAGGACAGCACCGCCGCGATGCTCACCCCCGGCAGCGCCAGCGGGAACACGATGCGCCAGAACGCGCGCGACGGCGTGGCGCCCATGGACGCTGCGGCCTCCTCCAGCCGTGGATCAATGCCTTCGAACACGCTTTGCAGCGTCAACAGGGTGAATGGCAGTTCAATGGCGATGATACCGGCGATCACCGCGGTTTCCGTGAACATCAGGTTGACGCCGCCGCCATGCAGCACGTCGCGCGAGATAATATCCAGCATCCCACCCCGCGCGAACAGAATCATCCATCCCGCTGTTCGTGTCGTTGACCCAACGAATAAAGGCAGCACCGTCAGCACCATATAGACGGATTTCCAGCGGCTGGTGGTGCGCGCCAGGCGCCAGGCCATCGGCAGGCCCAGTGAGAGGCACACCGCCGTCACGATGATCGACACGCGCAGCGTGGTGACCAGCACGTTCCAATAGAACGGGTCGCGAAAGAAGCGCAGGTAGTTCTCCGGCGTCACTGCCGCGATCATCAACTGCGTCGGGTCGAAGCGATTCAGGCTGATGCGCGCCAGGAACGCCAGCGGCGTGATCAGCATCACCACCATCATCAGGCTGGCCGGCCCGAGCAATGCCATCGCGGCGCCGGCCTCCCGGCGTTCAGCCATGCTGCATGTTCTTCAACCACCAGTCGTTGATATCAGGCATGGCCTTGGCGAGCACTTCATAGTCCGGCGGCACCAGCTTGGGCGCGGGCTGCGGCAAGGCCAATTGCTCGGCGATCTTGCCGGTCAGCGGCGCATCGGTGACGGTCGGCAAATAGCCCATGTGCGCGGCAAAGCCTTGCTGCGCCGAGGGCTCCAGCAGTGCGTTCATGTATTTGTGGGCGGCCTCCTTGTCCGGTGCGTTCTTCGGCATCACCATGCCGGAGACGTAAAGCACTGACCCTTCCTTCGGGAAGTTCGCCTGCACTGGGAAGCCGGCGTTCTGCCACATCACGTTACGCGCCAGCCAGATCATGCCGACATCGATCTCGCCGCTCTTGAATGCCGGCGCCAGGTTGTCGGTTTCCGGGTAGAGCCGCAGCCCGTTGGCTTGCAGCTTCAGCATGAACGCCTTCGCCTTGTCGAAATCGGTCGTGGTACCCGTCTCCAGCAGGCTTGCCGCCTGCAGAATGAATGGGCCGCCGGTCGCGAGCATGCCAACCTTGCCTCTCCACTGCGGATCAAGAAAGTCAGCCAAAGAGTGTGGCGGGTTTTTCACCGTGGATGGGTTGTACAACAGCACCTGCGCGCTGAAGATATGCGGCACGAAACCTGCCAGGCGCAGTTCTGGGCGAACGTTTTTCAGGTTGGGAACCTCTGTTTCGGTCAGATCCACCACCAGGCCGGCGGCATTCAGGCGATAGCCATTCATCGCATCGACGCAGGCGATATCGTCGGTCCCGTGCGGCAGCGCCCGCTGGGCATAAACCTTGGCAATGCGCGGGTTTACGTCGCCGATATCCTGTACGACATCAACACCCTCCGGCTTCAGGATCGGATCGTCGATGTTCTCGCGCAGCAGGCGGGCGTAATCGCCGCCCCAGGTACCCACGACACAGCGTTCTGCGGCCGATGCGCGGCGGGTCAGGATGGCGGGTGCGGAGAGAAGCGCGGTCGCGGCAAGGACCCGGCGGCGCGAGACTGAGCTAGGCATGGTTGGTCTCCTTCACGGTAACGGCCGCCGTTACGGCGTTGCCATTGGCATCGAACAAGCGTTCTTCGGCGGGTTCCCAGGACAGCGCGACACGCGTGCCGGGGGCATGGCGGCGCACAGCGTCGCGGCCCAACGCCGGACCACGCGCGAGCACCGTGGTGTCCGGGCCGAGCTGCACGACATGCTCTACGACCGAACCCAGCCAACTGCACAACGTCACTTCGCCTTCGGCGCGCGCGTCGCTGCCGGCAGGCAGCAGGTGCACGCTGTCGGGCCGCACGGCCAATGTCGCAGCGCCGCTGCCGGCGTAGTGCGACGCGAGGGACAATGTCGTGTTGTCGGATACGATCAGGCGGCTATCGGTCAGGCGTCCTTCCAGCATGTTGCTGCCGCCGATGAAGCGCGCCACGAACGGATTGGCGGGTTCGGCATGGACGATTTCCGGCGTGCCGATCTGCTGCACACGGCCTTCGTGCATCACCACAAGCCGGTCGGCCATTGCCATGGCTTCGGTCTGGTCGTGCGTTACCATGATGGTGGTGATGCCGCGGTTGGATTGCAGGATGCGAATCTCGCGCGCCATCTCGCCGCGCAACGCGGCGTCGAGGTTCGACAGCGGCTCGTCCAGCAACAGCAGCCGCGGGTGGATGGCCAGCGCGCGTGCCAGGGCAACCCGCTGCTGTTGGCCGCCGGACAGTTCGCGTGGCAGGCGCGCCGCCAGTGCCTCCAGCTTCACCATGCGTAGCATTTCTTCGACCCGTGCCGCGGTGGTGGCAGCTTGCGTGCGCCGCATCTCCAACCCGAACGCGACATTGCGCGCGACTGTCAGATGCGGGAACAGGGCGTAGCTTTGGAATACGATGCCCATTTCGCGGCGATGCGGCGGCAGGGCGGTGATGCTGCTGCCGCCGAGGCGGATGTCGCCACTGGTCGGTGTCACGAAACCGGCGATCATGCGCAGCGTGGTGGTTTTGCCGCAGCCCGAGGGACCGAGCAGCACGATCAGTTCGCCGGGCTCCACATCCAAGGTGACGTCGCGCACCACGGCGTGCGTGCCATAATGCTTGGTGAGCTGTTGCAGCGACAGCGCGGCAATGGTGCTCATCGCACCACCTGGCCCAGGCGCGTGAAGCGGTCCAGCAACAAGAGCAATGCGGCCACGCCCACGGTCTGCGCGACGGCGAGCGCGGAGACCAGCGGATCAATATGATATTCGAGATATTGCAGCACGGCGACCGGCAGTGTCGTGATTCCGGGACTGGTCAGAAACAGTGCCGGCTCGAGGTTTTCGAACGAGAAGACGAAAGAGAACAGGGCGCCGGCGATGATGCCGGGGCGCATGGCCGGCAGCGTGACGCGCCAGATCACCGTCAGCGGGCCGGCGCCGAGGCTGGCGGCGGCTTCCTCGGCGGTGCGTTCGTGGTTGGTCAGCGCGGCGAGGCAGAGCCGCACCATCCAGGGCGTGGTGATCAGAATATGCGCCAGCACCAGGCCCACGAGCGAACTGGTGATGGTGGTCCCAGCCTGCTCATCGATCGTCACCAGCATGATGTAGATCGCCAGCCCGAGCGCGATGCCGGGCACGGTCAGCGGCGCCAGCAACAGGGTGGAGACGATGCCGCGGCCGCGGAATGCGTAGCGCGACAGGCCGATGCCGGCGGGAATGCCGAGCACCAGGCTGCCGCAAACGGCGGCGGCGGCAAGTTCCAGGCTGGTGAGGATCGGGTCGCCGAAATTGGGCAGGATCGCTGCGTACCAGGACAGCGTATAGCCGTGCGGCGGGAACAGGATCAGCTTCTCGTTGAACAGACTGAGATAGAGCGTGAGCAGGAGGGGCACGCCGATCAGGGCGATGCCGAACCACACCAGACAATTGACGCCGGCGCGTTGCAACCAGGCGACGCCGGCGCCGGACTCAGGTCGTGACAATGCCGGCGCGGACTGCGCCACCCCCAATGGCATTTATTGCTCCGAGCGTAGAAGTCTCCCGGAGGGAATTCAGCGGGGGCGGCGGGGGAAGTCAACGTCACGATGCGGCCGGAGCCCGCATCACGCCGGGCTGAAATTCGTCGCGCAAATGCAACTTCAAAGTGATCTCGCCACGGTCATTGGTAGAGCAATCGCCCGGTGCACGCGGCCGTCAGGCGGAATCGCACCATGGATCGAGCAAACGCAGGCCCGCCCGACGAAAATCCTCGGTATTGCGCGTCACCACGCCCAGCTCGTGAACCAGCGCGGTGGCTGCCAGCAGGGAATCGGGCTGGGCATAGGTGTCATTGGTCTTCTGCCCCTCCCACACCAATTGCCGCCAGCGCAGCAGCACGCGGTCGTCCACCTCCAGCACGCGGTCGCCAAACCAGGGCAACAGGCCGTCGCGCACCCACGCCTCCAGCTCGGCGCGGAAGGCGGGGTCCGTCACGCGCGCGATGCCAAAGCGGATCTCCGCAATGCTGACGCGGCTGAGAAAACAGGCGGCAGGCGGCACGCCCTCCGCCCAGGCACGCACCTGGCGCGCCGCGCGCGGGCCCTTGCGCAACTCGGAGACAACATTGGTGTCGAGCAACCAGCCGCGCGCGGGCGCCAGGCTCAAGCCTCGAAGTCCGGAGCCTCGCGCACCGGGGCACGTTCCCGCACCAGGGCGGCATCGAACTCGTCCAGGCGGGCGAATGGACTGTCGGCGAACAAGGCGGCGAGGCTGTGGCTGGAAGCCGCAGGGGCCAGGCGCGCATAGTCGGCGGCTGAAAGGACTACCACGGCTGGTCTCCCGCGGACGCTGACGCGCTGGGGCTGTCCTTGCAGGGCAAGACGGACCACTTCACTGAACCTCGCCTTTGCGTCTTCCAGTTTCCAGGCCGGGGTACCGTTGGGTGGGGGCGGCACCGGGCCAGAGCGATCTTGTGCCAGAGACATGTTAACGGACTCTTACTGACCAGACTGGTCAGATAGGGTGCCGGCTCGCGATTTGCAAGGTTTTCCTGGCTCCCCTGGCCATCTGGTCCCCGCCGCGCTAGCCGTCCCGCCGCCTGAATGAACCGAAGGGGAAGCGCCCGCATCATGCCCGTGACCGTGCTCTATTCCGAAAACGTCTATCCCGACGACAGCGTCGAACGCCGCATTTACGGGTCCGACGCGCGGGTGATCTTCCCCAAAGCCACCAACAGCCTGGCCGATCTGACCGATGCGGACTGCGCCGCCGCCGAAGGCCTGATGATCCTGCGCTACAAGGTCACCGCCGCCGATCTGGAGCGCTTCCCCCGGCTGCGGGCGATCTGCCGCATGGGCGTGGGCTACGACAATCTGGATCGCGTGGCCGCCGCGCGGCGCCAGGTGATGATCCTGAACGTGCCGGACTATGGCACCACCGAGGTCGCCGACCATGCCATCGCGCTGGCGCTGACCCTGCGCCGCGGCATCCTGATGCATCTCGAGGCGCAGCGGGCCGATCCGCCCGCGGGCTGGCGCTACATCATCGATCCGCTGGTGCGGCGGCTTGGGGTGCAGACGTTTGGTGTTGTCGGGCTGGGGCGCATCGGCACCGCGGCCGCGTTGCGTGCCAAGGCGCTGGGCTTCCGCGTGGTGTTCTACGATCCGAACCTGCCGAACGGCGCCGAACTGGGCGTCGGCGTGGGGCGGGCGAAGACGCTGGAAGAGCTTCTGGGCATGTCCGACGTGCTGTCGGTGCACGCGCCGCTGACGCCGGAGACGCGCGGCATGCTGGGCCTGAAGCAGCTCTCGCTGTTGCCGAAGGGCGCGGTGCTGGTGAACACCGCGCGGGGACCGATCGTCGATGTGGACGCGGTGGCCGAGCTGCTGAAGGCGGGCCATCTTGCCGGCGCGGGACTGGACGTGCTGCCGGTGGAACCGCCGGTCGAGCCGATGCCGGAACTGGTGCGTGCCTATCGCGCGCGGGAGCCATGGACGATCGGACGGCTGATCATCACGCCGCACTCGGCGTTCTTTACACCCGAGGCTTGGGACGACATCCGGGTGAAGTCGGCCGAGACAATGCGGGCCGCGCTGCTCGGCCCGAAGCCGCAGAACGTCATCCCCCCCGACAGCTACTGAGCGCCAATCCGCAGGCTGGCGCCGCCCGCGGCGCCCAGCGCATTGCGCAACGCGCTGAACGCCGCGACGACCGACGGGGCGGCGCGCGGCGGCCGTCCGGCGGCGGCGCGCTCGGGCGTTTGCAGCAGCCAGCGGACCGGGCGCATGTCCGATGCGGCGCGTTGCAGAATGAAGCGGCCGGTTTCCGTTTCGATCGCCATGCCGTCATCAGCGACCGTGACTGTGCCCGCGATATCCCACAACATCAGGCAGTCACGTAGGAGGGAGCGGAGTTCCGCGTCACTCATGTCGGCTGGTCCTGTCTGTGCCCCGAGGCTAGATGCGTTCCGATCTGGCTACCACTGATAGACTTGGCTTGCACGAAGGACTCATGACTCAGACCCTGCTGGACCGAATCGGTGTCGATATCGGCCGAAAACTGAAACTGGAAGATGCGATTGCCTGGGCGGCGCGTCACGGCGTGCGGTTCATCGATATCGAGCTCGATACCGGTGCCAATGCCTTCACCCGGTTCGATGCGGTGCGGTCCGCCGCTATTCGCGATGCTTGCGCGCGGGCGGGGGTGCAACTGGGGCTGCATACATCCTCGACGGTGAACGTGGCCGAGTATGCGCCGCTGCTGTCGAACGCCGCGGATGCGTATCTGCGCGCTTATATCGACGCCGCGGCGAAGCTCGGGGCCAGGTGGATTGTGGTGCATGCCGGATTCCACTTCGGGTCCGATCAGGCGCAGCGCATGGAAGCCGGGTTGGAACGGCTGCGGCAAACGACCGCGTATGCGGAAGCACACGGCGTGACGCTATTGCTCGAGAACCTGAACAAGGAGCCTCAGGACGCCGAAGTGCACTACCTCGCGCATACGTTGGAGGAATGGCGCTGGTATTTCGAACGTATCGACTCGCCTGCCTTCGGCCTGGCTTTCACCGCCAACCATGCGCACCTGGTGCCAGAGGGTGTACCTGGTTTTGTCGAAGCAATGCCGATCGGACGCGTTCGGGAAGTGCGGCTGGCGGACTGCTTGCGCAACGGCGTAGAGCAACACCTGCGGCCCGGCGAGGGCAATTTCGACTTCCCCGATCTGTTCTCGCGGTTGGACGCAATGGGCTTCGCCGGGCACTACATGGCGGCGTTCGGTTCGCTGGAGGACATGCTGGCGGGCCGGCGGGCGCTGGCGGGAACTTAGGGTTTGAGGCGTACCGTGTCATGGCCGCCGCAGGCCGGCCATCCACGACTTCCGTGCTGCGGCTGCAAAGACGTGGATGGTGCGCCTGCGCGCACCATGACACGTGGGAGCCGGCGCTGCCTGAGCCGCGGCCGCAAGGCTTGAGGTTTGCGCAAAGCATAAGGTAACCTGATGGCATCGCGGGTCTGCGGCGCACGCCGAATACCTCGATTGCGCCAGCAGGACTGCCAACAATTCCGCCCCATCAGGGCGGAAGGGAGGAAGGCCATGGCCGCTGACGTTGTCAACCAGACTACGGCGAATCTTGCCTACGCATATTCCACTGAGACGCTTGCGCGCCGGCGTTATCTGGCTTTCGCGGCAATTGCCGAGGGGGAAGGCGACGATCAGCTTGGCGCGATGTTCCGAACCCTTGCAGAGCGGAGAGGCCGCCACGCCAGGGGCCATCTGGAAGCGCTTGGCGCCTATGAGGAACGTGGCCAGACAGCCAGTAGTACCGGCAACAATCTCCGCGCCGCTATTGCCAGTGCGTTGCATGACCATGCCGACCGCTATCCGGGGATGGCGCGCACAGCCCGGGATGAGGGTTTTGACGACATTGCAGATTGGTTCGAGACAATTGCAAAGAGCCGCCGCTCACATGCGCAGCGGTTTCAGCGCGCGCTGGACCTGCTGACGGGTTCACGCGTTGTGGGATTCGGGACCTAGTACTTTCTATCGGAGGGGCGTGAGTCACGGCCTCCATGTCATTGCGAGGAGCGCAGCGACGAAGCAATCTCCCGCGGGCCCAGCTTCGACGGCTCGTCAGGCAGGAGATTGCTTCGTCGCTTCGCTCCTCGCAATGACGTACTGGGGCTGTGTCGCGCTTCTCTGATTCCGGGAGCTACGCCGATACCTTGCGCCGTTGGACCCGTCCGTCCGCCGCGCCATCCGGGTTTGCGCCCGCCGTGTTGATGCGCTTTACGCTGTCCGGCAAGCGGCCTTGAATGAACCTGCCGAATTCTTCCAGGTCCTCGCCCTGTGGGAAACTGCTGCGCCACAACAAACCGATGCGCCGGTCCGCCTTCGCCGCAATCAGTGGCCGGACTTCCAGACGCCGGTGCCGCGCGGTCAGGTGCGGAACGGCCATGGCCGGCAACAAGGTGCAGCCAAGGCCCGCCGCGACCATCTCGCAGATCGTCTCCAGGCTGGTCGCACGAAAATCATCGCTGGGCCCCCGGCCGTTGCGGAATTGCTCGCCGCACACCGCCAGGGCCTGGTCGCGCAGGCAGTGCCCTTCGTCGAGCAATAGCAGACACTCATCCGCCAGATCGCGTTCCGTGACGGCGGGGCGATTGCCGAGCCGATGTCCGGTGGGGCACGCGAAGCAGAAGGGCTCCAGGAACAGTGGCATCGCGCGATAGGCACCGGGCTGTTGCGGCAGCGCGACCAGCAGCACGTCCAGCGCATGGGCATCGAGCGCCGCCATCAGATTGCCGGTAAGGTCTTCGCGTAAAACCAGCCGCAACTCAGGAAAACTTTGATGCAGCCGGTCGAGCAACAGTGGAAGAATATAAGGACTCAGCGTTGGTATGATGCCGAGACGCAGCACGCTGGTCAGCGTGCCATGGCGATGGCGGACCAATTCGGAGATCCGGTCGGCTTCTTCCAGGATGCGGCGCGCATGGGCGACCACGTTGGCGCCGATCGGGGTGAGCGTGACGAAGCGTGTGGTGCGCTCGACCAATGGCACGCCGAGGCTTTCCTCCAGCTTCATCAACTGGCTGCTGAGCGTCGGCTGGGAGACATGGCAACGCTCGGCCGCTCGGCCGAAATGGGATAGGTCAGCAACGGCAACCAAATAGCGAAGCTCGGCAAGGGTCACGGCGCCCCCTTTCCATTGGCAACGTCTATGGATGAAATTGCATTTTTAGATTGGACTAATTGAGCGGTCTCGGCAAGCCTACCACCGCGATGACGGTTGGCGCCCGTGTCTCGCTCGAGGTCTGTTGTGCTTTGTCATCGGACGACACGACCGGCCTGCCCCGGATGCAGCGGCGGGGTGCCAACTCATTCGCGGTGGCCGGGCAACCCCCGGACCGTAGAGACACGGCAGATTGGGTCGCGGTGCGGCAACCGCGCCGATCACAATAACGGGAACGCGGCCGGGACAACGCGGCCCGGACGGAGGGTGTCCTTGGTACGAAACGCACGACAACGCAGCCCGGGACCGCCGGTGCAAGGACAACCAGATCATTTCTCGGAACATGGTCTCGCCGGCGCATCGCGCGCCGCGATGACACCGATTGCCTGGCCTCTGGTCATTCACTGACAGGGGCACAAGCGACTCAACAACATCAGCAGACGACAGAGGGAACGGAGGTCAACAAAATGCCAAGCAAGGACGATATCGCACTGATGGCCCACCTGATGCGGCGCGCGGGCTTCGGCGCCAGCAGGGATGAGCTCGAGGCCAGGGCGGCCAAGGGATACAACGCAACGGTCGAGGAACTGCTGAATCCGGATACGCAGCCGCCGGTCGATCCGTATGTGCTGCTGCGGCATCAGCCGGCCTCGCTGCTGCCCGGCGGACAGCCGCCGATGGGCAACGTCAACTATATGTACTATCTGGTGAACACGAAGCGCCCGCTGGAAGAAAAGATGGCGCTGTTCTGGCACCACGTGTTCGCCACCGGCAACTCCAAGGTCGATAACTACGACCAATTGCTGGAGCAAATCGATCTGTTCCGCAAGCACGGCATGGGGAACTACCGCGACCTGCTGGTGCGGATCGCGCGCAACCCGACCATGATCTTCTGGCTGGACAACAACCAGAACCACGGCACCGCGGTGAATGAGAACTGGGGCCGCGAGCTGCTGGAATTGTTCAGCCTCGGCGCCGGCAACTACACCGAGAAGGACGTGCGCGAGGCATCGCGCGCCTTTACCGGCTGGACGTTCGAAACCAAATTGCCGCGGCTGCCCTATGGGCGGTTCCCGTGGAAGTTCGAATACCGTGCGGAAGACCATGACGACGGCGAGAAGGA
>Ga0335074_10011751_pt1 | contig 12254 bp, 10 predicted proteins | sample Lox_Sample_23_FD_206715 | JGI IMG/M metagenome (GOLD analysis project Ga0335074, IMG submission 206715) | Soil microbial communities from Loxahatchee National Wildlife Refuge, Florida, United States - Lox_Sample_2.3 | ecosystem: Environmental > Terrestrial > Soil > Wetlands | place: USA...
GAATTACCCGCAACTCTGTGCTGCACATCGCGCATGAGCTTGGAATTCCCGTCGTCGAGCAGATCATCCCGCGTGAGCTGCTGTACATCTGCGACGAGCTGTTCTTCAGCGGCACGGCGGCCGAGATCACGCCGATCCGCTCAGTCGACAAGATCACGGTTGGCCGCGGCGTTGCCGGTCCGATCACCAAGTCCATACGCAAGGAGTTCTACGGCATCGTGAACGGCCAGGCGGAGGACCGCTTTGGCTGGCTGACGATGGTTACGGTGAAGCAGCCGGTCACCGTTTAACGCGCTGACATGGTGAAGATGAAGGGCGCTGCCATGGCGCCCTTTTTTCATGTCCGCAGACGCGCCTGATCGCGGATCTGTCGGGCGATCCACTCCAGATAATCCTCGTCCGACTGCTCCGGCGTGCGCGCGACTCCGCTCTTGCGCTGAATCATTTCGGAAAGCTGCATGGCGGTGTTAAAGCGGACCATTGGCTCGAGCTCTACACGGCGGTGAAGGAAGGTTTCGACGACAATCAGGTCCTGCTCGGAGATTTTCGCCAGCTCGGGACGAAAGATGGTCTCGGCAGGACGAGCGAAATCCCAATTGGGCTTGACTTCGCTGGTGGACTTGTCATGGATGACAATCGTTCCGGCGACATAATCGCCCAGTCGTTTGTTTTGCCGGCTGGCAAGGGCTGAAATCATTGCGATCAAATACAAGAACTGACCGTCGACGGCGCGCATTAAATTGCGGCCAATCCCCTCGATGGCGGTGATGGGACGGCCGGAATCTTTGACCACGCGAATCCCGGCCACGCGTTTGCCCGGCGTCTGGCCATGCCAGAGGATTTCGAACACGGCAAAATACCCCCAATAAATGCAGAACGCCACCAGGATCACAGTCGCCACGATCCATTGCGGCGATAGCCAGTGGAGGCGCGCCGGGGGCGCCAGGATCATCAGAAAAATCAGCGCGACGTAGAGCACGCCCTGAATTACAGTATCGAGTGCGAGCGCGAGGAAGCGGCTGCCGATACCCGCGGGCGCCAGCTCCATCGTAATTTGCTCGGGAGTTTCTACGGTTACGCGGCCGTCGGGATACACCGGTGATCTCCACCTACTGGATTGAGAAGCGTCGCCCGTACTGGAGCCGCCTGGAGCGGTTGATGGACCGCGTGCAGGAGTCAGGGCTGAAATCGCTGAATCGGGCAGAGCTGCGCGAGCTTGGCCTGCTCTATCGCCAGATCGCCTCCGACCTGGCCGTGCTGCGCGCCGATGTCAGCTCGGTGCATTTTGCTGGCTACCTGAACCAGCTTCTGGCACGCGCTCACAATACCATCTATTCGGGTCACAAGACGAACCATTCCGCGGTGCTCGATTTTTATCGCGACACCTGGCCGCAGGTTTTTCGTCGCAACTTCAACTACGTCGTGTTTGCCTTTGTCCTTTTTATCGGAGGAGCAGTGGTCGGCGGCATCCTGACGCTGCAGGATTCCGACTTCGGCCTGAAGGTCATGGGCCCGCAGATGGTGCAGACGATTAATCGACACGAGATGTGGACGCACTCGGTGGTCGCTATCAAGCCGCTGGCCTCGAGCGGCATCATGACCAACAACATGAGCGTCGCGTTCACGACCTTCGCGGCGGGAATCACGGCCGGGCTAGGCACGGCGTACATGATCGTCTTTAACGGGGTGCTGATCGGGGTGATCGGCACGGCGTGCGCGCAGGCGGGAATGAGCCTCGAACTGTGGAGCTTTGTTGCGCCGCACGGTGTGCTCGAATTGCCGGCGATCTTCATCGCCAGTGCCGCCGGATTTCGACTTGCCGCCGGTCTGCTCTTTCCTGGCGTTCTGCCGCGGCGCGACTCTCTGGCACAGGCGGGTCGCGAGGCAGTGCAGTTGGTGCTGGGCTGCATTCCGCTGTTGCTCATCGCGGGAGTGATCGAAGCATTTCTGTCGCCGACGGAAGTATCGGCGACGATGAAGTTCGTTTTTGCCGCTGCGATGTTTACGCTGCTGGCGGTTTACTTGTCAGGCGTGAGCGTGAAGAAGACGGCTGAAAAACTCGAGGCCTCTATGCCCCCGGCTGAAGCCGGCTCTGGTTCCTAGATAAAGAGCTTGTACGCCGGCCTGAAGGCCAGGTCTACCCAAACAGCGTCCTGATCAAGAGTGTTTCAGGAGCTTCTACAGCCGACCCTGCTGCTTGATATCGAGATAGCTGTTCACGACAGCAGCGGAGGTTGCGGCGGCATCGACTTCTACCAACAGCGCTCCGCGATCGCGCATACGCGCCAGCAGAATCTGGCGGCGATGCAGAATCTCCTGCGCGGCTGATGCGGCATACATGGCTTCGGCGTCGTAGGGATCCCGGCGTGCGATTTCCAGCAGGTCGGGCTGGCCAATCACGGTGAAGAGCAGCAGGTGCTGCGGCGTCAGTTGCAGCGCGGCGTCGATCACTTCAGGAGTCATCGCGGTCTCGGCCAGGTCGGTGAGCCAGATCACCAGGCTGCGCCGCTTCTGGCTGTTGCGCAGCGCGGCAACGGCGCGCAGATGATCGGCCTCAAGCGCGTCGGTCTGCAGATCGACCAATTGTTCCATGATCTGTCGCAATTGAGCGCTTCCCCGCTGCGGCAGCAGGCGCTGGCTGGGAGTACGTCCGTAGGCGAGCAAGCCAACACGATCGCCACCATGCAGTGCTACCTGCGCAAGGCAGAGCGCCGTGTTGACCGCGTAGTCCAGCTTGGCGAGACCGCGGATGCGGGCCTGCATAAGGCGTCCGCAATCGATGACCACCCAGATAGATTGGCTACGCTCGGCCTGATACAGCCGGGAAACGAGTTTGCCGCGACGGGCGGTAGCGCTCCAGCAGATGTTGCGAAAGTCGTCGCCCTCACGATATTCGCGCAGACTTTCGAACTCCCGCCCGACGCCGCGCATACGCGTGCGGCGCTGCTGCATTTCGATCTGCCGGCTGCGGGCCAGATGGACCGCTTGCTGCCGCGTCTCATCGAGATTGGGATAGATGCGGACCGTCTGCCCTACGCGTGCTCGTGCCCAGCGCTCCGCCAGCCGCCACGAACTCTGATAATGGAGGTAGACGTCACCGACACCCGCGTCGCCACGCGTGACGGGCGTGATGCTATAGCCGGCGGTTCCCTGCCCTCCAGACGGCGCGGTCAGTTCGACATGAGGAAGTTCTTCGCGCAGTTCGGATGGAATCTCGTCGAACACGTCTGCCAGCACGCGCACGCTGCCGTTATTTTGTATAAGTAAATCGACCCTCGCCGCGACCGACAGTGCGACGGGTTCACTCCAGCGGCGAGTGATGGTGAGCTGTTGCGGGTGCGGCAGGCGACAGAGATCGACGAGCACAGCAATGACGAGAAGCACGTCCCAGACGAGAATCGCGAAGGCAAAGCGCGGATTTAGAAATGCAGGACCCAGCCATACAAAGCCCACGGCGGCCAACAAGAACGCGCGGTTTCCGAAGGCGAAGCCGAAGCGGCCGTACGGCTCGGCGCGCGCTTGCCGCGATTCCGGAGTCAGAGCCCAGCCGGATTTCACTGTGGAACCTCGACCGTTCGCAGCAAATCCTGAATCACCTGATCGGTGGTGAGGCCTTCGAGTTCGGCCTCGGGCTTGAGCACCATGCGATGGCGAAGCACCGGCAGCGCGGCGCTCTTTACGTCGTCGGGAATGACGTAGTCGCGCGCATCCATCGCAGCGGTCGCCTTGGCCGCCGCCATCACGAACACAGCCGCCCGGGGGCTGCTGCCGAGCGATAACGCCGGCGATTCGCGCGTCGCCCGGACCACTCGCACGATGTAGTCGAGGAGACTCTCCTCAACGCGAACGGCAGCGCGAATTTCCTCTCGCGCCCGCGTGAGCAGTGCAGGATCGAGCGGGTCGAGATTGAGCCGACCGAGATCGTGCGAATCAAAGCCCTGCTGAAAGCGGCTCAGGATTTGCGCTTCGTCTGACGCACTCGGATAAGGTACATCGATCTTCAGCAGGAAACGGTCGAGCTGCGCTTCCGGCAGCGGATATGTGCCTTCGAATTCAATCGGGTTCTGGGTGGCGAAAACAGTGAAGAAGGGCGACAGCTCGTGCCGCGCTCCATCTACGGTCACCTGCTTTTCTTCCATACACTCCAGCAGCGCGGCCTGGGTGCGAGGCGGCATGCGGTTGATCTCATCGACCAGCAGCAAATCGGTAAAGACCGGTCCAGCATGAAACGAAAAGGTACTGGTCGCGAGGTTCAAAACGCTCGTCCCGAGAATGTCGGCCGGCATCAGGTCCGACGTGGCCTGCACGCGTTGAAACTGCAGGCGCAGCACGCCGGCCAGCGCCTTGACTGTGAGCGTCTTGCCGATGCCCGGCACTCCCTCCAGCAGCGCATGGCCGCGGCAAAGCAGCGCCAGCACACACTGGTCCAGCATGTCGGCCTGGCCAACAATGACCTTCGACATCTGTTGGCGCAAATGCGAGACGACGGCGGAAATGGCTTCCATCTAGCGGCCCTCTTTCGTTGGCTCGGGAAACAGCTTCAACACGACCGAATAATTATGCAGGCGCTGGACCAGGACGAGCGCTTCTTTCTGCGAAAGATCTTCGAAGAAGCGCGCCGACTCGCAGCTCTCAAGCAGCGACCGCAGGTCTTCGCGATCAACCGGCCAGCGATCGGCGACTGCCTGCGCCAGCTCGGCGGAAGTCGCAGAAGGTCGCAGTCCCAGCCGTTTTTCCGCCGTGTAGCGGAATCGCTCGTAGGCCACATCCACGGCGACATTGGCGGCCCGCGCGTGCTCGTAGAGTTGGCCCAGCGCGCGCACGTACTCCAGCGGCGACAGCCGCGAATCTCCGCGTGGCGCCCTTTGCGGTCCGCTGCGCCGGGAGAACGTCAGCAGCACCGCGACGGCGACAAAGCCCAGTTGGCCGAAGAGCCATTTCAACTGCGGATGGGCGCTCCCTGCCGGCACCGCAGCGCGATAACCGTGAAAGTATTCGTCCCATAGAATCCGGCGCGACTTGTTGCCGACCGTGCTCAGCAGAAAGTCAAGATTGCCGGATTCTTTCAGCCCAGCATTACTCAGTACACTCGACGAGGCCAGCCACAGCACGGTGCCGCGACCGTGCGCATATTGCATTACGGTATAGCTCCTTTCCTCGCCGTAGAGCGGAACCCCGGTTGCTGATTGCCAGGATGCGGCTGTGTCGAGCCGAATCTCAGGCGCATTCAATGCCTGCAACGATGGCGCTTGCGCAGCGAATGTTTTCCATCCCAGCGACACCGGAGATGGTACCGGTGCGATCTCGGAGACGAACAACGGACTGAGCTCGCCGGCCAGCACGAGCGTACCGCCGTTGCTGAGGAATCTGCTGAGGGCGGCCTTGTCGGTCTCATCGGGAATTTCTTGCGGGTCGGCGAGAATGAGAACCGTGTTGGGAGGGTTGTTGAGTTCGGCCGGTCGGCGACTGCAGCGCTCGACGCCATAGCCGGACTCCTGCAGCAAAAGATAAGCGGCCTTGGCGCCTTCCGAGGCGCTGGAATAGCTCGTAGCAAATTGTGCCGAAGACTCCGGCGGCGACAGGAAGATCGCAAGCAACGTGCAGACCAGGAACAAAGCTCCCGCTACGAAAATCAGCCGGCGATCCTGCGGGCTGAGGTTCAACGGCATCCCAGTCGCTCCGATAGCGCGGACACACCGGCGAACGTTTCCGCGGTAGCTGTGGCATTGCCATACCACACGGTTTCGAAGCTGTGCGTCAGTTGCTCCAATGGTGCGCGATGGTCATCGCCGGCAGGCAGCAGGCGCAGATACTCGCGCGGCGTGCGGGCGAGGTCCGGACGCCAGAGTCCCTGCGCTTCGAGAAACGAGATGCCCGCCCAATACGTCAAGTGGATCGCGTCGCGCCAGCGCCCCTCCTGTGCGGCAAGTTGCGCTTCCGCCTGCCAGTCGCGCCACGGTCTGGCCGAGACAGCTCCCGGCGATCCCGAGAATTGGGTGTAGATGTTCTTCTCGCGGTAATTGCGAACCAGCCACAAGGCCAGCGCCGCGATCGCCAGCGCCACTAACCCCCAGATCACGATTCGGCTAACTGTAGGATAGGCGGACGAGGCGAGCATCCGCTGCACCAGACGCAGCAGCCAGAGTCCAATTGCGCGCTCGAGCCGGTCATACCAGCTTTCGCCGGCTACGTTGCGAAATTCGCGGCGCGAAAGTATCTCGCTCAACTTCTCGTGCTCGACACTAAAGTCAGCTTTGGGAGAGCGCATCGACTGGGCATCGCGCAGCAGCAGATCGAGTTGCGCACTCAGGGCGCTACGATTGGCCATCGTGGGCTGCCTGGCATAATCGGCGAAAGAGCGGCGGAGGGCGGTGGTGGGAACCGCAAACTCGCGGCCGGCGGCTGCGACGTGCCACTCCGGTGGAAGTTGCGGCGCGGTAACTTTTGCGGTCTCGCCCTGCGAGGAAGGAACGGCAGCGCGAAGTTGTTGCAGGACGGCGACGTATTGCTCGAGCGAAAGTTTCCCCGAATCCGTCGCAAATAGGAACAGCGGCCCCAGTAACAGTACGATCGCGATGCGGCGCGCGCGCATTCAGACGCTTGCGGCCGTCGAGGCCGCCGGATCGGCGTCAAGGGCACTCATCATCAGCTGGATATCGAAGGCTTCCTTGCGCACGCGCTCGTCGTAATACAGGAGAGAGAGCGCAATCGTGAGCACGGGGGTGACCAAAGCTCCCACGACAAAGCCGAAGACATACTCGATCAGCGCACCCGCCGAGGAGCGTAAGAAGGCAGCGGTCGAGGCTCCCTTTATGGCGGCCAGTGCGCCGATGGGGACGGCGAGACTAAACTCCAGCGCAACCAGGATTGCCAAATACAGCAGGTAAATAGCAAACACTCGTCCGCGATGACCGGCTGTCAGGTAGCGGCTGCGGGACAGACTTTCCCCAAGCCCCGTATCCTCCAGAACCGCGACCGGGATCGCCAGCGACCACATCAGGGCAAGGATTATGCCGGGAACGATCAGCAAAACCACGCCAATTCCAATGCCGATCGACATTCCGATCATGATGAAGAACAGGCGCAGCAGCATACCCGAAACCCGCCGATAGGCCTCACTAACGCCAATGGGACGGTCCAGATAAACCGCGGAGACAACCATGATGGTTGCTGCCATGGCGGCGACCACAGCCAGCAGGCGCAAGACGATGAGGACGAGAGCTGCGGCTACCTCTGCCAGCGCGAGGTTGTGCGACGCGGCTTGCGGCACCCAGACTTTGTAGAGCGAAAAAATGAGCATGGGCACGTATGCCACAGCGGCGATGCCGACCAGGATGCCGAAGCGGTAGCGGTAGATTTGAAAGACACGATCCAGCAATTCGCCGAGCGTGAGCGGACGAAGGAGGACGGGCATAGAAGCCTCAGGCGAAGATTCGCGCCGATACTAGCACAGCAGGTTTCGAATCGCCCTATTATTTCTCGCCAGCGGGGCAGCCAGCCGGGCCCAATTCGAAACGAATAATAGTGGCGAAGAGATCAGGAATTCACCTCCAATTTTGACCTCCAGGAATAGGATTGACGGCAGCGAGCCGTTGCCGAACGACACGCCACCCAAAGGAGCAGGAATGTCCGCCAGCAAAGATATGTTGATTACTCCGGACGAACTCAAACAGCCCCGCGGAATGCAACCGCGCAATGGAGCGGATATCGCCGGGCTCGAAACGGAGCTGCGGAAGGATATCGAAGGCGAGGTTCGCTTCGATCCGGGCAGCAAGGCGATGTATGCGGTTGACGCTTCGAACTACCGGCAGGTACCGATCGGGGTAGTGGTTCCCCGCACCAAAGACGATGTGGTGCACACGATTGCCGCCTGCCGAAAGTTCGGTGTGCCCGTTCTGTCGCGCGGCGGAGGCACCAGTCTTGCGGGCCAGTGTTGCAATGTCGCGGTCGTCATCGACTGGTCGAAATACATGCACGGCGTTTTGGAAGTGAATACCACCGAGCGCTGGGGTCGCGTACTGCCCGGAACGGTCTGCGACGAATTGCGCGATCGTGCCATGAAGGAAAGCAACAGCCTGTTAACTTGGGGGCCTGATCCGGCGACCCACAACCACTGCTGTTTTGGAGGCATGATCGGCAATAACTCTTGCGGCGCCCACGCGCAAATGGCAGGCAAGACCGAAGCAAATATTCTGGCGCTCGAAGTGCTGCTCTATGACGGCACACGCATGAATGTCGGATGGATGAATGATGCGGAGATGGAACAATCCATTCGACAGGGAGGAAGAACAGGCGATATCTATCGTCATTTGAAATCGCTGCGCGACCGTTATGCCGATCTGATTCGCGAGAGGTATCCGCGCATTCCGCGGCGAGTTTCCGGTTACAACCTGAATGAGCTGCTTCCCGACGACGATGGGCGATTCAACATCGCGCGGGCGCTGGTCGGCAGCGAAGGCACGCTGGTGACGGTGTTGGAAGCGAAATGCAAGCTGATTGATGCGCGAGCCGAACGGGTGATCCTGATGCTGGGCTATCCCGATGTGTACGAGGCGGCGGACGACGTCACCAGCATTACTCCCTTTCAGCCGACGGCGCTCGAGGGCAGCGATTACAGGATGTACGAGAACATTGAGAAGAAAGGCGGCCCGCACCGCCGTTTGCTGGGCATGATGCCGGACGGCAAGGGCTGGCTGATGGCCGAATTCGGCGCCGACAGGAAAGAGGAGGCGCTGGAGACGGCACATCGCGTCATGGAAATGCTGAAGGGGAAGAATCGCGCACCGAGCATGAAGCTGTTCACCGAAAAAGAAGACATGGCGCACCTATGGGAGATCCGCGAGTCGGGACTGGGCGCGACCGCTTTCGTTCCCGGTGAGCCCGCCACGTGGCCGGGATGGGAAGACTCGGCGGTTGCCCCGGAGAAGCTGGGCGGATACTTGCGCGACCTCCGCGCCTTGTATCAGAAGTACGAATACAATCCTTCGCTCTATGGGCACTTTGGCCAGGGTTGCGTGCATTGCCGGGTGGATTTCGATCTGACCAGCGAAGCGGGAATTAAGAAGTGGCGCTCGTTCATGGAAGCAGCGACCGACCTGTGCGCTAAGTACCATGGCAGTTTCAGCGGCGAGCACGGGGACGGTCAGGCACGCGCCGAGTTCCTCTACAAGATGTACGGAGAGGAGTTGATCCAGGCGTTCCGTGAGTTCAAATCGATTTGGGACCCGGACTGGAAGATGAATCCTGGAAAGGTGGTCGAGCCTTATCGCATCGAACAGAACCTGCGACTCGGCGCCGACTACAAACCCTGGGAGCCGGAGACCCACTTCCAGTGGCCGGAGGACGGCGGCAGCTTTTCGCATGCCGCGCTGCGCTGTGTGGGAGTGGGAAAATGCCGCCGCAAGAGCGGAAAGAAAGCCGACGACGACACCATGTGTCCCAGCTTCATGGTGACGCAAGAGGAGCGGAACGCGACCCGCGGGCGCGCCCATCATCTGTGGGAGATGCTGCACGGCGACGTGATCACCGAGGGCTGGCGCGACGAAAGCGTCAAGCAGTCGCTTGATCTCTGTCTGGCCTGCAAAGGTTGCAAGGGCGATTGTCCCGTCAATGTCGACATGGCGACGTACAAGGCCGAGTTCCTATCCCATTACTGGGAAGGCAGGCTTCGCCCGAGGCACGCCTATGCCTTTGGGCTGATCGACCAATGGGCACGGCTGGCGTCGATCGCGCCGGGATTTGTGAATCTACTTACCCAGCTGCCGGTGCTGCGCACACTGGCCAAGAAGATTGCCGGCATGCCGATGGAGCGTCAGATTCCACCATTTGCCCCGGAAACCTTCAAAACGTGGTTTAAGAAACGCTCGCCCCGGAATCAAGGCGCCCCGTTCGTGATCCTCTGGGCGGACACTTTCAACAATTACTTTCTTCCCGATACCGCGCAGGCTGCGGTCGAGGTGTTGGAGCACTTCGGATATCGCGTCAAGGTACCCATGCAGCACCTGTGCTGTGGACGCCCGCTCTACGACTACGGCTTCCTGGACCGCGCCAAGGACTACCTCAACCGGATTCTGGAGGCGCTTGCCGACGAGATCGATGCTGGTACGCCCATGGTCGTACTGGAACCAAGTTGTTGCGCTGTGTTTCGTGACGAACTGAACGGCCTGATGCCGAAATCGCGGCTGGCGCACCGGCTGATGGAGAACACCTTCACCCTGGCTGAGTTCGTGGAAAAGAAGGTGAAGGGTTGCGACCCACCCCGCTTGAGCCGCAAAGCTGTGGTCCAGGCCCATTGTCATCACAAGGCGATCATGCGGCTCTATGACGATGAAGCGGTAATGAAAAAGATGGGCCTGGACTTCCAGATGCTGAATGCCGGTTGTTGCGGCATGGCAGGCTCGTTTGGGTTCGAGGAAGATAAGTACGACATTTCGCTGCAATGCGGCGAACGGGCGCTGTTCCCGGCGGTACGCAACACCCCGGCAGCGACGCTGGTGATGGCCGATGGCTTCAGTTGCAGGGAGCAGATCCAGCAGGACACGCCGCGTCACGCGCTGCACTTGGCCGAGGTGATGCATCTCGCGATGCGTGACGGCGCCGGCGCTCCTGCTGAATATCCGGAAGCAGAAATCATCGCGAAGCGAAGAGAAGGCCGCCGCCGATCCATGAGGCGGACACTCGTCGCCGGTGCAATCTCTTTGGCGGTTGCAGGCGGTGCGTTGCTTTGGTTGCGGAGGCGCTAAACCTCAGGGCGGCGCGCGATTGAGGTCTTTGAATCGCTCCAGAAAGAATCGATCGTAAGCAGTCTGCGCCCGAAGCACTGTAGGTCGGGAGGCTGTTGGAAGCTGGCGGAGAGACAGGGATTCGAACCCTGGATACAGTTTCCCGTATACACGCTTTCCAAGCGTGCGCCTTCAGCCACTCGGCCATCTCTCCGGGAAGCGCGGTCGCAAAAAGCGCCGCGAAATTCACGGCGCTTTTCTATTGTAACGTATGAATGGCGGAGCCTGGAGCAGCTCGCGCAAAACCGCCATCGCGGCCGGCGAGCTATTCTTCCTTGCCCATCTGTTGCGCGAGATAATTGGCGATGCCCATCTCACCGATGGCGTGCAGCTGTGCCTCCAGCCAGTCGATGTGATGCTCTTCATCGCTGAGAATCTGCTCGGCGAGATCCTTGGAACCGTTATCGCCTTGCGCGACGCACAGTTTGACTCCTTCGTTGAGCCGCTTCACGGCGTCGTACTCCAGTTGCAGGTCGTTCTTGAATTGCGACTCTACGTCCTGACCGATGTTGATTTTGAAGTAGTCGCTCATGTTAGGTGTGCCGTCGAGATAGAGGATGCGCTCCATGCATTTTTCTGCATGGACCATTTCTTCGATCGACTCTTTCTTCACCAGTTTGGCCAGCCGGTAATAGCCCCAGTTCTCGCACATTTCGGCGTGAAGAAAATACTGGTTAATGGCGGTGAGTTCCGCCTTAAGCACCTGATTCAAAAATGCAATTACCTTGGGATCACCTTTCATATCGCCTCGCAAAATAACAGTCTGCACTTAGCACATAGCATGTAACACGTAGCCGAATCCGGTTCTCCGCGCCCGACCCGTGTCCGGGTGAACGCGCCGAAGCCAGGTGAAACACCACCTCGCCACAAGCGACTGCGGAATGCTAATTGCCCGGTGCTGCTTCTCCGAATGACGCCACAGCGGTCGGCTCATCGTCCTCAACTTCAAAGATCGTGTACAACTTGGTGATCTGAAGCAGGTTATGGACGTTGTTACTCAGCTTCATCAGCTTGAGTTGGCCGCCCTGGTTGCGCACCGAAGTATAGCAACTCATTAACTCACCAACCCCGGCACTATCGATGTGACGCACGTCACGCAGGTTCAGCAGAATGCTGCGATAGCCCTGGTCTATGAGCTCGCGAACAACGCTGCGGAGAATATCCGTTCCCTCGCCCAGCCTGAGCTCGCCAATCGTGTCGACGATGACGACTCGGCCGACCGTCCGGGTGCTGGTTTTAATTTTCACAACGGTTTTCGCCCCAAGAGGCAAACCCTTTGGTCTGGTCTGCCCAGTCGGTCATATCGTACAACCTGCAGCAATTAAAGCGGAAACAAAAAGCGTGCGGGCAGAAAATCAAAACCGTTTCCGGCGGCGAGGTCGCGTGCTATTGAAAACGGAAGATGGCGACGAGCAGGAAAACCGCCTCGGCGGCGGCCAGTGAAATCCAGATCTTGCGGCGGAAGTGAGTACG
>Ga0335074_10011752_pt1 | contig 12254 bp, 10 predicted proteins | sample Lox_Sample_23_FD_206715 | JGI IMG/M metagenome (GOLD analysis project Ga0335074, IMG submission 206715) | Soil microbial communities from Loxahatchee National Wildlife Refuge, Florida, United States - Lox_Sample_2.3 | ecosystem: Environmental > Terrestrial > Soil > Wetlands | place: USA...
CGATCGTGCGGGAAATAGAACATGTGCTCGCCGGCAAAAAAGCGCGAGTTTTTGAACTTCGTCGCCAAGCCGCTAGCGGAGCAAAAATTGTTCCACAACGTGGGAAAACGGCGGCACGTGCTCTGCTGCGACATGTCGGGGTTGAACACCCGCGGCCCCACGTTGCCCACCTTCGGATTGCGATCGAGGTAGTCCGCGAGAGCATCCAGACATCCAGGGAAGACAATCACATCAGGATTCACCAAGGCGATATAGCGGCCCTGGCACTCCCTGATGGCGACGTTATTTCCTTTGGAGAATCCCAGGTTCTGCTCGCTCCGTATGAGCTTCACCCAAGGGAAGCGGGCAGTAATCATCGGGGAGGTGCCGTCACTGGAAGCGTTGTCCACTACAAACACTTCCATGCTGCGGCGAGACGGAGCCGATTCTAAACTCTCCAGGCACATCTCAAGATAGTGCTTGGCGTTCCAGGCGACGATCACTACTGAAATGTCCACCATCCTCAAAACCCGACCGCAGAGTGGCGGCGCAGCCTGCCGGTGTATTCTCTTGTCCGGCGCCGCATGGCCAAACCCGCTTTCATCAACCTGAAAGACAGCGAATTCCGGCACACAGTTAACGCCGGTAGATATGCAATCTCAGCGCCCGCTAGGCCCTTTTTGAAGTGGTACACCCCGGGATTGCCCACTGGATCGATCCCGCCCAGGTCATAGCGCGTGCAGCTCTTCTCTTTTAGCCACGCAATCAGCGACCACTGCAGCAGGTACGCCCCCTTAGCGTTCAGGCCGGCATCGCCAGTCGCTCCCAGCAGGTAAATGCCCGTGTCACCGATGGCGGAGGCTACCAATCCGGCAATGGCAGTTTCGCCTTCATAGGCGATCATTACGTGGAGGCGGTGGCTTTCGGGCAACGCGTGCTGGATGCGGCCAAATTCCTCGACATCCACCGTGGTTTCGAAGGTCTTCCGCTGCCGCATCTGGCGGTAAAGCGCCGAGAATGCCGCATACTCCTTGCATCCGGTGCCGCTGACGATGCTGAGGCCCCGCTTCTCGGAGTTGGTCAACTGATTGCGCCACTTCTTGTCCAGCCGGCGCCGCAGCTCGTCGATCGGCGGACTAAGGTCCAACAGAAATGTGCGCTCGCAATCACCGCTTACCCCGGAATCGGATTGGAATCGCCCTAGTGCTGCCTGCAAGGCCGCGGCTTCGGCCGAGCCAGATGCGACCTGAGGAATCACCCGAAGGAGGAGCTTCCGGCGAATGACATACTCCTGCTCCAGCGCGACTCCCATTCGCCTAGCCGCCTCCCCGTCCAAGGGGTATCCAGTTCGGCGGAACAAAGGTCCCCAGCGGAGATAGGCAATACCAAAGGGAACCGGTGCCAGGCGGAGAATCCTCAGTTGCGCCATGGCTACAACCTCGCCATCGCGCCGCAAAACAATGTGGCTGAGGTTTTCTTCACCCCATCGAACCACGCCGTAGGCATGCGTCTGGTAGAGATTGGCGTCGGCGAAGAGGTCCAGCATCTGCGCCCACTCGCCGGGGGTACAACGATCTACTTCCACCTGCCACTGGCCGGCTGTGCCGGCAGTACGCGAGTCCAGCGAAGCGCACTCGACAGTCGAGCCCGAGCTCTGATCCTGCTTCAGTGCTTCGTCGATCACGAGATGGTTAAGCGCGCTCACGTTCAAGAAACTCCATCAACATGCGTCTGCGGGAGCACACCCACGCGATGCGGCGGTTGTGGAAGGCAACTGCGGGTGCCGGCCGTGCGGCAACACTGAAGCCGACTGCTTTGGCGTCGCGCAACGCCAGGCCCAGATCGTCCACTTCGTAACAGACGTGGTGCAAGCCACCGCCATTCTGTAGAAAACTGCTGACGGGCGATTGAGGCTCGGCCGGCTCGACGAGTTCGAATACGGGATTTCGAGCATCGAAAGGCCAGAAGAAAGACACACGCACTTGCTGCACCGGATCGTGAGTGATCTCGCCGTCCCAGCTCGCCGACATAGCAGTAGCAAACGGTCTCGCCGCCTGCGCGATCGAGCCCACTACAAAACCCAAATGATGCAAAGACGCCCTTTGCTTCACCAGGGGACCTTCGACTGCGGTTTGCAGAACTGGCATCATTCAGGCGTTGGCTACGGCCATCAGCGCGCTGGCACTGCGAAGAATGTAACGATTCTTTGGGGTGTAGCACTGCGGAACGGCGTATTCCCAACGGGTTTCGCCGTTGTCCTTGCTTCCGGCGGACTGAAAGCCGAGGCTGGCATAGAAGCCGCTTACGATCGCGTTCTTCTTCGACGGAACAAACACGCCCACGATCTTGTGAATCCCCAATGCCTGGCAGCGCTCCACCAGTGCGTCGAACATTGCGAATTCCATCTCCCGCTTAAACACGCGACAGCTCATCAGCCATAGATCGACTTCCAGTATCTTGTCCTCGACCCGCCCGGCAATTACCGAAACCAGGCCGTTGTCGCCGAAGCAGTCGGCCAGTCGTCCATAGAGAGTGACCCAGCCGGGATCGCCGGCCATCGATTGCACCTCCGCGCTCGTGTACCGCCGGGTGGTCAGATTAAACTGATTGGTCTTGTTGATAAGCTGCGTGATCCTCTCCAGGTACACCGGCATAAAGGGTCCGATTTCGGCGCTCATGTCGAGCGAGGAGAGGAATTCGCCATAGTCGGCGAAGTTCGCTTCGGCAGCGGCGCGAGTCGCGTTGGAACTGTAGAAGTCCGATCGGCTTAGGTCGTCGGCAACCAGCTTTGTCAACTCAAAGTAGCGCTCCCGGTCGATGGCCTTCGCATACCCAGCGACATCGGCGCCGACATCCGGGACGGCCACTTCGGGCAGTTGCTCGGAGACCAGCGCTCTCTCCGCAGGATTGTCGTCAACAAACACCATGCTGTCCAGGCCGATGTTGAGTTCGGCCGCGATCTCCCGAATGTTCTCCGGCTTGGCATTCCAGTTGGCCTTGAATGCGCTGAAGTCGTCCAGCTTCAGGATGCTGTCCGGGTGAAGGAATCCCTCTCGAGCGTTTTCAGCCTCATTCTTCGAGCACACCGCCAGGAGGATTCCTCGCCGCTTCAGGTCTTTCACATAGTGCTGAAAGTCGAGATAAGCTTCTCCGAGGGGATGGTCGCGTCCCAACAGCAGGTTCTGTACGCCGTCGTCGCCGATCACGCCACCCCAGAGGGTATTGTCCAGGTCGAGAACAAGGCACTTGCGCGAGCGCCCGTAAACGGCTTGCACCATCCCGGCAAGGTTTCGGGCGAGAGCCAGGGTGGCTGCCGGGCTGATCGCCATGTGGAAGTTGTACCAGTAATGACTTCCTGCCCAGTTGTCTAAACCCATTTCCGCGGCAAGATAATGGATATCGCTGATCAGCAAATGTGAATGGCTGCGGGCGTAATGGGCAAACTCGGCGTTTAGCCGCATCAGGAAGTTCACTCTCCCAAAAGACTGCACCGCTTCCAGGTTCCCCAAAAGCCGCAGATTTGGCAGGTCAAAATTGTTCTGGAGAATCAGAGCGCCTAATTCCGATTGCACCTTCTCCCACACCCCGGTGAAGCGGGCCATCTCGGCTTCAACCCGCTGCTCCACCCGCGCCTCATCCTCCAGCAATTCCGGAAATTGCGAAACATTGCGCCAGGTCGTGTGGAAGAAAACGATGTCCGGCTTGAACTCCCATAACTCAGGGCTTTCGAACAAAACATCGTCACGGTAGCGGTTGTAGCCGGATTCGTAAAACGCAGGCTGAATACCGTCGGCCAGCAGGAACAGCTCCAGCATCTTTCTGAGCTCGGACGTTGTCGATCCACCCAACATCGCAATCCGCACCGGCAGAAGATTCTCCTGCTGCTGCAGCTCTTTCTTCAGCGCCTCGCGCTTGCGCAGGATCTCCGGCAACGTCGTCGGCAACTTCACCGTGGCGGCACTCCTGACCTCGTTTGAGTTTTCTGCGTCTGTTTTCATCGACTTGTCATCGGAACCGATTGCCGGTTCAGACGCTGGCAACGGCTTCGTCGTCCACCTGCGCCAGGCGCAGCAGGTCTCCCACAGTCGAGCAGTCCACCACTCCCTGCAGCGGTAGGCTGACGCCGTTGTTGGTTTCGGCCAGGCTGATGAGGCTAATCAAGCTGGTAGAATCCCAGTTCTGTAACTCGTCCAGTTTTTCATTGCCTTGAAGGGTTCCGCCCGGCAAGCCGAGGATGTCATCCATCTCCAACAGGAATTCACTACGCGTCATGAAGCTTATTTTTCCTCTCTATGTGTACTAGGCAATGTTGCGCCTGGGTTAACTTTGCAAGTCCACGCGTGCGCCCGTTCTGACGGGCTGCGTGCGGCGCGGCTGCGTGCCCGCTCGCCTGCTGTGGCGGTTCCGCAGCGCCCGGAGTCGGGGCAGCACTTCAATGTTTAAGAACAGTGCGTCGGAACTGGTGCTCCGAAGACTTACCCGGTCCAGCGGCAGTCTCGTATCCGCTTCCCCGTTAGAGACGCTTTCGCTTAGGAACATCGCTTGGTGCCCCGAGCGCTTGAGAGCCATCCGCATGTCGGTGGTAAGGTCGGCGGAAGAACCGTAGGGGATACTGAACGATCGGACCGGTCGCCCCGTCAGACCTTCCAGCTCCAGTTTGTTACGCTCAACCTCGTTATTGATGTCCTCAGCACTCAGCATGCGACAGCGTGTATGGGTGTAGGTATGGTTGCCAATCTCTAACCCTGATGCTGCGAGCTCGCGCAGGTCCTGCCGGGTGAAGTAGAGCCGAGCGTCGCGCGCCAACTTTTCCTCGTCAATGCCGGCCTCGTGCTTCAGGGCCACCAGAAAAGCATTTCTCTGTTGCAGACGCAGAGTGGGGAATAACCGGGCAAATACATCCGTCATCGTCTTCATCGGAGCTGCTGCAGCACCCATTGCCATTGCCGCCCGGTTGACGGCTTCCATTCCGACGGTATTGACGGCGTAGCAGACGATGTTATCGGGCGCCAGTCGATGGTTATCGATGAAAGCTGCATTCAGGAAGAAGACAGGCGTTATCCCTAGTTCTCGGCACAGCGGTACCGCTGTGTCCATTACTGAGCGGTACCCGTCGTCGAACGTCACCAGCACCGCGCGCTCCGGCAGCGGGCGTCCCGTCTCCGCAGTCAACACGTCATCCAGCGACACGGGAGTGTAGTTTTCGGCGACGAATGTCAGCGCGGTCCGCAACGCCTCCGGCGTCATGGTGAGCCTCATGCCCCGAGTGAAAGCCGACTCCTCCGGCGAGACGTCGTGGATTACCAGACAGCGCAGCCCGTGGCGGCAACCCAAAAGAGCGGCGGCCGCGAAAGCTCCCGGTATGCGCCCCACGCACCGGCTGGTAACGGAGATTGTGCCAGTCTTCAGATTCATGTGCTCAGGAAGGAATGACGGTCACACAAGTGCAGCGCAACTCCGTTCCGCGAAGCTTCGATGCCACAGCTCAAGCGTCAGCAGTGAAAAGATCTCTTTCGAACGCCCGCCGAAGATCGTGTCATGCGCGAGCAGCTTCCGCACTGCGGCGCCGGAAAAGTATCCGCGTTCCAGTGTGCTCCGATCGGTGAGAACCTCGGTCACCCAGCTTTGCAATTGCTTTCGCAGCCAGCCTTCGTAGGGCACCGGAAAGCCGGCTTTTGGACGGCGGACAATCTCCTGCGGAATTCGCTTCTCGAGCGCTTTCTTGGCCAGATATTTCGTGGTGAGTCCGTGCACCTTCAGGTCCGACGGCAACGCGGCGGCAAACTCCAGCAGCTTATGGTCCAGAAGCGGCACCCTCAACTCCACCGAGTTCGCCATCGTCATCTTGTCGGCTTTGATCAGCAGGTCGTCGGGCAGCCAGGTCTTGGTGTCGAGGTAGAGCATCGCATCCAGGGTGTTCTTGCCCTGAACCTTCTGCTGCAAGCTGCGCATAGGTGCAACGCTGCGCTCGCGGTCAACGGCATCCGCAAAGTCGTCGTTATAGATGTCCGAGAGCCCACCTCCCGAGAAGCGGTAGGGGGTTGATGTGCGGCTGTAGTAATACTCGGGAAAGTTCGCCTCAATCAGCGGCAGATACTTTTCGAGGCGTGGCGACTTGAACATGCGGTTGGCGCCACTCGCTACCGCCCGCAGGCTTCCGCGTAATGGCCGCAGGCCCTGCTTGATGCGTTCCAGCCACAGCAGATTGCGGTAATTGCTGTAGCCGGCAAACGCTTCGTCTCCGCCCTCGCCCGACAGCAGTACTTTCACTGTTTGGCTCGCCAGACGGGAGACGTAGTACAGTGCCACCGCTGGTGGCTCGCACACCGGCTCTTCCATGTGCCAGATGTATCGCGGCAGAAAATCAGCAAAGTCCTCTGCCGTGATCGTCATCTCGTGGTGCTGAGTGCCATAGGTATCGGCGGCGAGCCGGGCATAGGGCCTCTCATCGGCCATGCCCGTATCCGAGAAACCAATGGTATAGGTACTCACCGGCTTTGCCGTGTGCTGCCTAACGAAGCTCAACACTGCAGTGGAATCCACGCCACCGCTCAGCAGCACGCCCACCGGAACATCGGCGATCATGTGCTGCTGTACCACTTCGCCCAACAACGCGACCAGTTGCTCCTCATATTGTCGGGTCGTCAGCCGCGTGGCGGCCTTAGTGAACTCCAGGTCCCAGTACTGCCGGATGTTTACCCGGCCATGCTTCACCGTCAGGTAATGTCCCGGCAGGAGCTTGCGGATCTTCCCGAACAGAGTCTCTTCCCCGGGCATATAGAGGAAGGTGAGAAACCGGTCGATCATCTCCGGCGCGATCGTCGGGTCAACCTCCGGATCGGCCAGTAAGGCCTTGATCTCAGAGCCGAATGCCAGAAAATCATCACCCAGGGCGTAATACAGCGGCTTGATACCTACGCGATCACGCGCCAGCAGTAGGCTGCGCTCGTTTTCGTCCCAGATCGCGAAGGCAAACATGCCGCGCAGTCGGTCAACGCATGCCGCTCCCAGCTCCTCGTACAGATGCACGATCACTTCAGTGTCCGTCTGCGTCTTCAGCACATGGCCTTTGTTCTCCAGATACGGACGCAGTTCCTGATAGTTGTAGATCTCGCCATTGAAGACAATCCATACAGTGCCGTCTTCATTGGAGAGAGGCTGATGCCCAGTCTCCAAGTCAATAATGGAAAGGCGGCGATGTCCCAAGCCGACCTGCGGACGCAGCAAGATGCCTTCGTCATCGGGACCCCGATGCCTCATGGTATCGAGCATCCCTTGTACCAGCTCCGCCTCAATGACGGAGTCCGGTGCAAAGCCGACCTTTCCGCAAATCCCACACATACTCGTCTATTTCCAGATCGTCTGCAGTCCGAATAGTCGCCGCAGTTGCTGCCCGCGAATGTAACGAACGATCTTGGTGTCCACCCGCGGCGGCTGCACAAAATGCGCCTTTACAAATCCGTAGGCAGTTGCCAGCGAACCAACTACATAAGGCCGTGTTGGCAGCCGGAATATGCAACTGGCAAGAACAAACAGAGGGTGATAGCCCGAGATATAGCAAGCGACACCGTGCTTGACCCGGTCGCGCAAGCGGCCTTCGGCGGTGCCCGTGAAACGCAGGTGGGTTAGCGGAGCATCCTCGAACGAGTAGGTCTGCCAGCCCATCATGTTGGCCTTCACTTCATCGATGGTGTCCCAGCCCGCCGCTCGCCACAATCCATCGATCGCTTCCCAGCAACCTCGGCGGTAAATTTTCGTCGCTCCTCGTACATGGAAACGCGGGGTCTTCTCCACTACCAGCTCGCCAGCGAGTTCGTGGCAGATGTCGCCGCCGCCGATCCCCAGCTTCGGATCCTTCTCGAAATAGCCAAAGCAGCGCTCGAAGTAATCGGGGGCAAACCGAAGATCGCCATCGAGCTTTACGATGTATTTCCAGTCGTGGCTCCGCAGCGCGTCGTACCCGGCATAGAATGCGTCGATAACGCCTCCGCCGGCCTTGCGGCACCCGCGGTCCCGGCGATGCACCGCCTGTATCCATGGCACCTGCGCTGCCACCCGGTCGATAATGGTGCCGGTTGTGTCCGACGAGCCATCGTCCACCAGCACCCACTCCGCCGGAAGCACTGTCTGACGCAACACCGAATCGATGGTCGCTTCGATGTGCTGCTCTTCGTCACGCACCGGCGTGACAATAACGTAATTCCTGTTCTGCGGCATCGATAAATGGTTCAACTGATGCAAGCCTATTGCGGCACGCGCGTGGCTTGAAGATACTGAGCCAGACCTTCCTGCCAGGTACGGAAAACATTAATGCCTTGCTCCTTCAGGCCCCGGTTCTCCAGCACCGAGTACTTCGGCCGCGGAACCTTGGCGGGGAACTCTCCGGGAGCAGCAGGCTTAAGTGTGACCTTGGTTCCCGTTGCGGCAAAAATTGCCTCCGCAAACTCGAACCACGAGCAACTTCCCTCGGAGGTTGCATGGTACAACCCGAAACAGTCGCGGGAGCTGAGCGCCACGATCTGATTGGCCAGGTCCGCCGTGGCGGTCGGAGTTACAAATTCGTCATCCACTACGCGGACTTCGTCACGTTCGCTGGCGAGCTTTAGCATCAACTCGATAAAATTTCTGCCCTTGGCGCGGCACGGATTCGTGCCGTAGATGGCCGAGGTGCGCAGAACGTAGTAGCGCTCCAGCATGGTCGAAACGAAGTATTCGCCCGCCAGCTTCGAATTACCATAAACGTTCAGCGGACGCGGGAGATCGCGCTCCTCGTATGGAATTCCCGCCTCGCCGTCAAAAACATAATCAGTACTGACGTGGATGAGCACGGCACCCAGTTCGTGTGCCGCCATCGCCAGATTTCTGGCGCCCAGAGCGTTAACCGCAAACGCATGCTCCGGTTGGCGTTCGCAATGTTCCACGTGATGCATAGCAGCGGTGTTGACCACGACTGTCGGCCGTATATCTCGTAAACAACCCAGCACCGAGTCCACGTTGGCGATCTCGATGTCGGCATGCGTCAGCCCGATCGGCTCATGGCCTTCGGCGTCAAACGCCTTCACCACGTCGCCCCCCAGTTGGCCGTTTGCGCCTGTAATTGCCACTCTCATCGTGCCATCGCTCCCGCCATCTCCGGAACCTCAATTTCGTTCTCCAGCGCCTTGAACGTCTCAATGTTGGAGTACATGGGATCATCCCAGCTTCCGTATTCGCCCATTTTGTCGACCAGACTGCCCACGATGGACTTCACGTCCGCTGTTGGATGGAAACTCAGGACATTGCTGGCCTTCTCGGTACTGACCTTGTAATTGCGGAAGTCTTCCAGGTGTTTAATGCAGAGATTGATGCGGACCGAAAGCCTGCTCTCGACCGATTCCTTTACCAGATCGCCAATCTCACCAACCGTATAGTTGCCCGAGGCGATATTGAAGATTCCCGAGATTGCCGGGTTGGCCTCCACCGCGCGGACATAAGCGGTGGCCGCATCCTCTATGCCCAGGATCGGGCGCCAAATGGAAGGGTTGTTCACCGTGATTACCCGGTGTTTCATCGCCGTCTTGAACATGGTGTTGATGATCAGGTCGAAACGCATCCGCGGACTGTAGCCGCAAACCGTTCCCTTGCGCAGCGAAATCACCGAGAACTCAGGGCTCGCCAATTGCATCGCCGCCTGCTCGCCTTGCAGCTTTGAGATCCCGTAGGGGTAACTGGAGCTCACCGGCCGCGTTTCGTCATAGAGTTCATTTTCCGTGTAGCCGTACACCGAGCAGGAAGAGGCATAGATGAATCGCTTGACGCCGGCAATCTTGGCGACGTAGGCCAGATACGATGGCGCCGCTGCGTTGAAGACGAAGTTCTTGCTCGGCGAAAATTCAGCCATGGGATCGTTGGACAAGCCGGCGAGAAACATCACCTGGTCGTACAACTCCAGGTCCTCCACCGAGAGGTGAAAGATGTCTTTCTTCAGAATGCCGGTCTGCGGCGGCAGATGATTGCCGAACCAGAACAAATCCACCACGTCTACCTTGTAGCCGCGATTCAGCAGCTTCGGGATCAGCACCGACCCGACGTAACCTCCCCCACCAGCGATGAGTAGCTTCATAATGCCTCCAATAGCAGCGACGTGCGTTCTTTTACCTCGTTCGGTTGCGCCCGCAATGTCAACAGTCCTTTAACGATGAGTACTTCCGCAACAGCGCGACCCTGCAACAGTCAGGCTTCAAACATCTACCACTGAGATTTCGTATTGGTATCTGGGGGGGGGCAGATGGAACGGCGTGCCGTCGCCTCGCTCGCAGCTATAGAAGGAAGTTGTGTGACTCCGGCTTGGCAAGCCACTGCTCAAGCGTCTGCGCCTGTTGGTCCTTGGCTGAGAGGCACGGTTCGCTGATTGGCCATTCAATGCCAATCCGAGGATCATTCCACAAAATTCCTGATTCGCCCTTGCTGTTGTAGAGGCCGGTACATTTGTACTGGATCTCAGCAACTTCAGAGAGAGCACAGAATCCCCGAGCAAAACCGGCGGGAGCCCAGACTTGACGCCGGTTCGCGGTTGAAGCCTCGACCCCATACCACTGCCCGAGGGAGGGTGAATTCCTGCGGATATCAACTGCGACTAGAAAGGCACAGCCCTGGGTAACCCGCATGAGCTTTCCCATTGGAGGATCCCACTGGAAATGCAATCCCCGAAGTACACCTTTGGCAGAACGTGAGTGATTGTCCTGGACAAAGTGACCCGGCAGGCCGTGAGCATCGAACTGGTCCTCACGAAACGTCTCCATAAAAAAGCCCCGGCTGTCTTCAAAGATTTCGGGCACCAGAACCACAACTTCGCCTAGGTGTCGAGACTCAACTCTGATTTCCATTAGAATTTATCTGCCGATGAGTCCTGCAGCTTTCTCGGCTGTTTCCTGCACGTCCTTGATATGAGTGCCCATGATGTGCAATTTCCCACGCTGCCGCCTTCTCTTATTAATAACGACCTTGACACTCCACAGGCAGCCGTAAAACACCATCAGAGCCAACCCACAAGTAGTCGCCAACAGCAACAGCCCGTGCCGGCCATAATACCAGTCGATGAATCGATCACCCACGGCATATTGCGACAGTCTCATATCCCGAAAGTCCGAAAGCATGCGAAGAACCTGCACCCGACGAGAAGATTTAGATGCTGCCATCCCGTCGACATGCAACGCATTTGCATACACGATCCTAATTCTGCGAGTCGCCCCCGCGGGCACTATTACGCTAATGTCGAGATAGTTGTCCTGCAGCTTAAATGCCGATTCCTGCTCATCCACCGTCACCGACGCAATGGTTGCCTGGTCAGTTTCCCGCTTCCGGACGAAGAACCTCGCCTCCCGTGCTGACGGATTTTCTAATAAGATGTCGCTGGATAGAGCCAACACGTCATAGTTTCTGTCACTTCTCATTCGCACCAGATACAGGTGCCGAACGATATCTCCTAACGAGCTCCATCGAGTGCCCGGCTCGATTTTGTTAGCCTCATCGGCCATTCCATCAAAGCTTCCTATGCCGTCAGCAAATAGATCTTGATGGCCGTAGAAGAGTAGCGGATTATCTAAGAATGCATTAACGGCAATGTATCCTGTCGGGTTCGGATACTGGGCTGTAACCCGGCTAATACTTGGAAAATCCGCCCACTCCAGCGTCACTGGCCGTAAAACAAAACTCCAGGAATTCGGCCCAACGTCATCGAGTGGCACGTTTGAGGAATTAACCGTAGCCAAGAAATTGTATCTTTTCAAGACAGCGAGGATTGCTTGAGACCCAATATGGTGGGGAAATACCATTATTTTGTCATACTTGATGCCAGTCAGCTCCTGGAATCGAGTCATCCTGTTCAACGCTTCTCGAACATCTTCCGTTTGCTCGCCTAGTGACTTCTCGCTGAGAGCCGGAAACTCCACATGATCGTGGTTGTCGCCATGAATACAGATAGATAACCTATCAGGGTGATTCCGAAATAGCGATACAACAGCGGGCACACTACGATCATAGTTCCAGGGAATGAAGGCGACGGTGGTATGGAAGTTATGCTTTACCATTTCGCGGAGGAGGCCTTCATAATCCAGATAGCCATACGGTTCCGTTAGCCAAGGGTCATCGATAGTAAGGTTCGCATAGTGAGCCTCCGCATGCCAGCCCAGGTCTCCGGCAGAATATCGCACAAACATCATGCTGGGTGCAATACGGGCGAATACATCCTCCACGTCTTCCCCTTTCGCCGGCGAGACGTTTACGGCTTCGGACGA
>Ga0335074_10011753_pt1 | contig 12252 bp, 8 predicted proteins | sample Lox_Sample_23_FD_206715 | JGI IMG/M metagenome (GOLD analysis project Ga0335074, IMG submission 206715) | Soil microbial communities from Loxahatchee National Wildlife Refuge, Florida, United States - Lox_Sample_2.3 | ecosystem: Environmental > Terrestrial > Soil > Wetlands | place: USA: Florida...
CAGCCGCCCGATCTCGAAACTAAAATGGCGATCCTCGATAAAAAAGCTGAAGCGGAGGGGATCCTGCTGCCGGAAGAAGTCCGAATTTTCATCGCGACAAAAACCAAGCACAATGTTCGTGAACTGGAGGGCGCTCTCACCCGCCTGATCGCCCATTCCTCGGTAACGTGCTCTCCCATCACGCTCCCGATGGCCCAGCAGGCGCTGAAACACCTGACCATCGGTACCGAGCGAAGAATTACCATCGAATCGATCATTAAAGCTGTCGGCGAAAAGTTCTCCCTGCTGCCCTCGCAGCTCAAGCAAAAAACCAACGAGCAGAAGATCGCCTACCCTCGGCAGATTGCGATGTACCTGGCCAAAGAGCTGACTCCGGCATCGCTGCCCGAAATCGGCAAGGCCTTCAACGGCAAGCACCATACCACGGTTCTGCACTCCATCCAGAAGATTGAGCGCCTGCGCCAGATCCGGCCAGATTTGAACAATCTCATCAACAGCCTAATTGATTCAATCCATTAGACTTAGATATATTTTCCACAATCCGGTCCTCAACCGGGCTGTGATCGGCTGTGGAAGACTGGCCGGGAGGCTGTTTTTGGTCATTTTACAACCCTGGAATCCACAACTTCTTGTGGCAGGAAGTTTCTGATTTTTGTATAATTTAGAGAGAAATCAACATTTCAACAGACCCTACGATTACGGTTCTAGTTAGAGACTCTTTGAAGATCGCCCCAACAGCAGTCCTGGACCTGGGGCGTGGCGCAATCTGAAGCGAGGGGAAATGATGGAGTTCACAGTTAGCAAGACCGACCTGGTTCGAGAATTGAATCTCTCGCAAGGCGTCGTGGAGAAGAAGACCACCATACCGATCTTGTCGAACGTGCTGGTGGAGGCGGCCGCGGATCGCATTAACCTGACGGCTACCGACCTCGAGCTGGGTATCCGTTCATCGTGTCCGGCGCGGGTGAAAAAGCAGGGCGCGGGAACCATTCCGGCCAAGCGGCTGCTGGATTATGTTCGGCTTCTGCCGGATGCCGATCTCGAGGTCAAGCTGCAGGACAACCAGTGGGCCAGCCTGGTATGCGGCCGTTCGCGCACGCGTATCGCTGGAATGTCGCGGGAAAGTTTTCCGGAGCTTCCGCAGATGCCGGATGTGCTGGCGCAAATCCCGGTGGCGGTACTGGCATCCATGATCTCGCGGACTATTTTCGCTATCTCGATGGAGGAGTCGCGCTTTACGCTGAATGGATCGCTGTTGCTGCTGAAGGGCAACGGACTCGCCATGGTCGCGACCGACGGCCATCGATTGGCCATGGTGGAGCAGCCGCTCGAAATCCCCGGCGTCACCGGTGTGTTCCGCGCGCTGCTGACGCGCAAAGCGATGGGAGAAATTTTGAAGCTCGGCCAGGAATCGAATTCGGAAGCCTCGCTCGCTTTCTCCGGCGACGACAATCACCTGTTCTTCCAGTTCGGCGAGCGTCTGCTGCTGAGCCGCAAGCTCACCGGGAACTTCCCCGATTTCGAGCGTGTTCTGCCGAAGGATCATCCGCACAGCGTGACGCTGGAGCGCGAGGAGCTGCGCAAGTCGATTGAGCGCGTCTCGCAATTTTCCGATGAGCGATCCCGCGCTATCCGGTTAAGGGTCCAGGAAGGCGAGCTGCACATTCATTCCTCGCTTTCTGAAACCGGTGAGAGCGAAGAGAGCCTCCCGGCCGAATACGACGAAGCGCCGGTGGAGATTGGTTTCAATGCCAACTACCTGCTGGATTTTCTGAGAGCCTCGAGCGAAGAGAAAGTCTCTTTTCATTTCAAGGACGCCAATAGCGCCGGTGAGCTGCGCCCTGCCGCGAATGGCGACGCCGGCTACACATACCGCTACATCGTGATGCCGATGCGAATCTGATCGGTGTCTCGGATTCAAGAGTCGCGTTCAAACAAAGGAATAGTTTTCGAACATGGCAACAAAAGAAGTAACCCCGGTGGAAACTTACGATTCAAACAGCATCAAGGTGCTGGAAGGCTTGGAAGCAGTGCGTCTGCGGCCGGCGATGTACATCGGTTCCACTACGGAAAACGGCCTGCATCACCTGGTGTATGAGGTGGTGGACAATTCGGTGGACGAAGCGCTGGCCGGCCACTGCGACCGCGTGGATGTAACGATTCACATCGACAATTCCGTCACCGTGACCGACAACGGCCGCGGCATCCCGGTGGACATGCACAAGGAGGAAGGCGTATCGGCGGCCGAAGTGGTGATGACGAAGCTGCACGCCGGCGGAAAGTTCGATTCCAACAGCTACAAAGTCTCCGGCGGCCTGCACGGCGTGGGCGTAAGCTGCGTGAACGCGTTGTCGGAAGCGCTGCACCTGGAGATCTGGAAGAAGGACGGCGAAAACAAAGGCACCTGGGAACAGGATTACGAGAAGGGCATTCCTCAGGGTCCGCTGACGCAAACCAGCAAAACCGGCAAGAAGAACGGCACCAAGATCACCTTCAAGCCGGACGGCAGCATCATGGACGCCACGACGTTCAACTACGACACGCTCGCGCAGCGCCTGCGTGAGCTGGCCTTCTTGAACAAGGGCCTGACCATCAACCTGACCGATGAGCGGGCAGACCCGGTGAAGCAGCATGAGTTCCATTACAGCGGCGGCATCGCCGAATTCATCAGGCATTTGAACAAGGGCAAGGCCGTGCTGCACGACAAGCCCATCTATTTCGAGGGTGAGCGCGATTTGCCGAACGGCGGCCAGCTCACCATGGAAGTGGCGCTGCAGTACAACGACGGCTATTCGGAAAGCGTCTTCAGCTTCGCCAACAACATCAACACCGTGGATGGCGGGTCGCACCTGAGCGGCTTCCGCAGCGCACTCACGCGCACCATCAACTACTACGGCCAGCAAGCCGGCCTGTTCAAGGACGACAAAGAGAAAAGCCTGACCGGCGACGACGTGCGCGAAGGTTTGACGGCGGTGGTCAGCGTGAAGCTTCCGCAGCCCCAATTCGAGGGACAAACCAAGGGCAAGCTGAACAGCGACATTCAAGGCTTCGTGGTCCAGCTGGTGAACGAAAAACTGGGCGAGTATTTCGACAAAAATACCGCCGTGATGCGCAAGATCGTCGGCAAGGCCATCGATGCGGCGCGCGCTCGCGAAGCGGCCAGGAAAGCACGCGATCTCACGCGCCGCAAAGGCGCCATGGATTCAGGCGGCCTGCCGGGCAAACTGGCCGACTGCCAGGAAAAAGATCCCGAGCGCTGCGAGCTGTTCTTAGTGGAGGGCGAGTCGGCCGGCGGCACCGCGAAGTCCGGCCGCGACCGCCGCTATCAGGCTATTCTGCCGCTCAAGGGCAAGATCCTCAACGTCGAAAAGGCGCGCTACGACAAAATGCTGGGGCACGAGGAAATCCGCTCCATGATCACCGCCATCGGCACCGGCATCGGGCTGACGGATTTCGATGTCACCAAGCTGCGCTACCACAAGATCATCATCATGACCGACGCCGACGTGGACGGCTCGCACATCCGCACGCTGTTGCTGACGTTTTTCTTCCGCCATATGCAGGATCTCATCAAGCGCGGCCATGTGTTCGTCGCTCAACCGCCCCTCTATCTCATCAAGAAGGGCAAGACCCAGAAGTACATCAAGGACGACAAGGAATTCACGCGCGAGATCCTGCGCCGCGCCACCGAAAACCTGACCGTCGAGATTAAGGACGGAATCAAACTCGAAGGCGCCGAGCTGCGCGGCTTTCTTATTTCGCTCGATGAGCTGCAGCAGATGGTTCGTCGAGTGGAGCGCCGCACCCGCGATCCGCGCGTGGTAGAAGCGCTCGCCAACATCGAGTTCAAGCTCGATACCAAGGCCGACTTCCAGGAAAAAGGGAACCTGGAAGCCCTGCTCGCCGCGCTGAAGGCCGCCAAAGTGGAAGCCAGGCTCGAGCGCGAGGAAGAGCATGAGGCCTGGAAGATCATTTTTCACGATCCCACCAATGCCGAGCGCGGCATCACGGTGGATCTGGCCCTGCAGCCCGAGTTCCGGCGCATGCGTTCGCTGGCCCGCCAGGTGGCGAAGTTCAACCGGCCGCCCTTCAAGATGATGAAGGAAGGAAAAGCCGAGGCCGAGACGCGTTCCAGTTGGCGCGAGTTCCTCGAATACGTCAAGAGCGAGGGCACGCGCGAAGTATCCATCCAGCGCTACAAAGGTCTGGGCGAAATGAACGCCGAGCAGCTTTGGGCCACTACCATGAACGCCGAGACCCGCACTTTGCTCAAAGTGGATCTCCAGGACTTGGCCGAAACCGAAGGCATCTTCTCCACGCTGATGGGCGAGGATGTCGAAAGCCGCCGCAAGTTTATCGAAGAGAACGCGCTCGACGTCCGGAACCTGGACGTTTAATCAAGCGCTTCCCGTTCGGCCCCTTCAAATAGGGCGCTTACAATAAAACAATGCCCCGTTTCTCCGGCGTCGATTACCTGCTGATCGACTCGCTCTTCTCCGAACAGGAACTCCTGGTCCGCCAGACCGCGCGGCAGTTCGTCGAGGACCGCGTCATCCCGCTGGTCCGCGACTGTTTTCGGGACGCGCGCTTTCCCAAGGAGCTGATCCCCGAGATGGCCGGGCTCGGCTTCCTCGGCGCGAATCTCGAAGGCTACGGCTGCGCCGGCCTGAGCAACGTCGAGTACGGCTTGATCATGCAGGAAATCGAGCGCGGCGATTCCGGCCTGCGCAGCTTCATCTCCGTGCAAAGCGCGCTGGTGATGTATCCGATCTTCACTTATGGCTCGCCCGAACAAAAGGACCGCTGGCTTCCCAAACTCCAGTCCGGCCAGGCGCTGGGATGCTTCGGGCTCACCGAGCCCGGTTTCGGATCGAATCCCGCCGGCATGCAGGCGCGCGCGAAGAAGGACGGCGATCACTGGATTTTGAACGGCGAAAAAACCTGGATCACCAACGGCTCCGTCGCCGACGTCGCGATTATATGGGCGCGCAGCGACGAAGGCATTCGCGGATTCCTGGTCGAAAAAGGCACGCCCGGCTTCACCACTTCCGATATCCACGGCAAGCTATCGATGCGCGCCTCGGTTACCTCAAGCCTCGCCCTCGCCGATTGCCGCGTTCCGGACTGCGCCATGCTGCCCGGCGCCCAAGGTCTCAAAGCTCCGCTCAGCTGCCTCTCGCAGGCTCGCTACGGGATCGGCTGGGGCGTGATCGGCGCGGCGATGGATTGCTACGAAACCGCGCGCCAGTATTCGATCGAGCGGAAGCAGTTCGATGGCCGCCCCATCGCGAGCCACCAGTTGGTGCAGGAAAAACTGGCGTGGATGATCACCGAAATCACCAAGGCGCAATTGCTGGCGATCCAAGTAGGGCGCATCAAGGACCGCGGTAAGGTTGATCCCGCCCATATCTCCATGCTCAAGCGCAACAACGTCGCGATGGCGCTCGAGTGCGCGCGCTTGAGCCGCGATCTGCTGGGCGCCAACGGCATCATGGACGAATACCCGATCATGCGCCACATGTGCAATCTCGAGACGGTGAAGACGTACGAAGGCACCGACCACATCCACGCGCTGGTGATCGGCGAGCGGGTTACGGGCGTTGCAGCGTATAAGTAAGCGTGCTCACGCGCGCGATCTGCGATTCGGTCCTCTGAATCAGCCGCGGCCACACGGAATCCGGATCGGCATGAAACACGGTCGCGGCGTCCGCCCGCATGATGTGCCAGGCGCCCAGATCCACTTCGTGCTCCAGCTGCCCCGCCCCCCAGCCGGCGTATCCCACATACGTGTGAAACACGGCCGCCTCCGCTTTCGATGCCAGCGTCTGGGTCAGCAGCTCGCGGCTCGCGATCAGATACACGTCGCCGAAAACTTTGGCGGCGCCCTCCGGCTTGCTCGACGTTTTCAGCAGCGCCATCACTGTGTTCAGTTCTACCGGCCCGCCGATGTACACCGGATCGGTGCGGCCCTTGGCTTCCTTCAGATCCTGGAACAGCTTCTGGATCGGAACGTCGGTGCGCTTGTTCACCACCAGGCCCACCGCGCCCTGGTCCTCGTCGTAACGCACCAGCAGAATGACGGTTTGGGAAAAATTGGGATCGCCCAGGTCACGGCTCGCCACCAAAAGCTTGCCGACCGCGAGGTCGTCGGACTGGCAAAATGCCGGTGCGCAGGCCGCCAGCAAGAGCGCGCCCGCGAGCCGCAAAGCCATACTTCATTCTAGACCCGCACGCGAAAACGAAGGGCTACAATGTAGCTGAGGTTTCCCCGAATGATACTGGAAGCGATCCCGTCCTCCGAAAAAGAAACCAATCCTTGGGTTTCCGCGGAGGCGCGCTTCGACGAAGCTGCCGAGCTATTAGGCCTGGACGAAGGCCTGCGCAAGATCCTTCGCACGCCGGCGCTGGAGCTCAAGGTCAGCGTACCGGTCCTGCTCGATGACGGCCGCTACGAAGTTTTCACCGGTTATCGCGTGCAGCATTCCATCGTCCGCGGTCCGGCCAAGGGCGGCATCCGCTTCGCTCCCGATGTCACACTGGACGAAGTGCGCGCGCTGGCCGCGTGGATGACGTGGAAATGCGCCGTGGTCAACATCCCGTTCGGGGGCGCCAAGGGCGGCGTGATCTGCAATCCCGACCTGCTCTCGCCCGCCGAGCTCGAACGCATCACCCGCCGCTACACGTCCGAAATCATCGACATCATCGGCCCGGAGCGCGACGTTCCCGCTCCGGACATCAACACCAATCCCCAAACCATGGCCTGGGTGATGGACACCTACTCCATGCACAGCCGCCACACCGTCACCGGCGTGGTTACCGGAAAGCCGCTCGCCCTGGGTGGTTCGCGCGGACGCACCGAAGCCACGGGCCGAGGCTGCATGATCGTCACCATGCAGGCCTTACGCCATCTCGGCCTCGACCCGACGGCCACCCGCGTCGTGATCCAGGGCTTCGGCAACGTGGGAGGCATGTCGGCCAAGCTGATGGCCCGCTCCGGCTTCAAAATCATTTGCATCATCGAATATGACGGTGCGGTCTATAATGCCGACGGCCTGGACATCGAAGCGCTCCTGCTGCATCGTAACGAGACCGGCTCCATCACGGGATTTTCCGGCGGCGAGGATATCAATCGCGAATCCGCGTTCTTTCTGGATTGCGACGTTCTTCTGCCCGCGGCCAAAGAGAATGTGATTACAACCGCGACGGCCGATCGCATCAAGGCCAAAATCATTTGCGAAGGCGCCAACGGCCCCACCACTTCGGAAGCCGACGCGATTCTCGCTGACAAGAAAATCTTCGTCATCCCCGACATTCTCGCCAACGCGGGCGGCGTCACCGTCTCCTACTTCGAATGGGTGCAGGATCGCCAGGGTTTCTTCTGGAACGAGCAGCTGGTCAACGGGCGTCTCGAAGAAATCATGGTGAATAGTTTTCGCGACGTGGTAAGCTTCGCCGAAAAGCACAAGGTACATAACCGGCTGGCGGCCTATATGCTGGCGATCGATCGAGTCGCCTCGGCTTTGCAGACCCGCGGCCTGTATGCCTGAAGGCGACGCTCCTTCACCTGCATCCACGCCGCTTATGCGGCAGTATCACGCCGTCAAACAGCAGGTTCCCAACGCACTGCTCATGTTTCGTCTCGGCGATTTCTATGAGCTGTTCTATGAAGACGCCGTCACCGCCGCGCGCGAGCTTGAAATCACGCTCACTTCGCGCAACAAGGAAAAAGGCCAGGCCATTCCGATGTGCGGAGTGCCTTATCACGCGGCCGACGGATATCTGGCGCGGCTGATCCAGAAAGGCTACCGCGTCGCCGTCTGCGACCAGATGGAGGAGGCCGGCCCCGGCAAAAAACTCGTGAAGCGCGAATTGACGCGCGTGGTTACGCCCGGCACCGCCACCGAATCCTCGCTGCTGCGCTCGCACGAAAATAACTACCTGGCCGCGGTCTGCCGCAATGGAACGCGCGCCGGCATCGCGCATGTGGATGTGTCCACCGGGGAATTTCACGCCACCGAGATCGATGTTTCGGACGTCAGCGCAGCCCTCGAAAATCTGAACGTTCGCGAGGTGCTGGCGGCCGAGTCCGCAACGGATTTGCCCGGATTGCGCACCGCGCTCGAAGACTGGATCTTCAGCCACGATTATGCCGACCGCGCGCTGCGCGAACATTTTCGGCTTCTCACGCTCGACGGCTGCGGCCTGGAAGGCAAACCGCTCGCCGTGTCCGCGGCCGGCGCCATCCTACATTACCTGCGCGACACGCAGAAATCGGCGCTCGATCATTTGGATCGCCCCGCGTTCTACGACCGCTGCGATTCGATGATCCTCGACGCCGTGACAGTGCGCAACCTGGAGCTTCTGGAGCCGCTGTTCGCCGGCGAAAGCCGCGAATCGACGCTCATCCACGTTTTGGATCAAACCTCCACCGGCATGGGTGGCCGAATGCTGCGCGCGCGTCTTCTGCGGCCGTGCGTGCAGCTCGATGAAATCGAAGCGCGGCTGGATGCAGTCCAGGCCGTGCGCGAAGCGACCATCGCGCGCTCGGAAACGCGCAAGCTGCTCGCGGGCATTTTGGATTTGGAACGTCTCCTTGCCAAGCTTTCGCTCGGAACCGCCGGGCCGCGCGAGTTGCTCGCTCTCGGACGCTCGCTCTCGGTTATTCCCCAGTTAAAGGAGCAGATCACTGCGTTCGAGGCCGCGCGCCTCCATGCCATTCGCGACCGCCTGGACGAAATCCCCGAACTTCGCGACCGCATCCTCACTGCCATCGCCGAGGAGCCGCCCCTGAATCTCTCCGACGGCGGCACCATCCGAGCAGGCTATCACTCGGGTCTCGACGAGCTGCGCGATATTACCCGCAACAGCCGCCAATACATCGCGCAAATTGAGCTGCGCGAACGCGCGCGCACGGGCATCCAGTCGCTCAAGGTGCGCTTCAACAACGTCTTCGGATACTACATCGAGATCTCAAAGGCCAATCTGCATCTCGCGCCACCGGATTTCGAGCGCAAGCAGACCCTGGTCAACGCGGAGCGCTTCACCACGCCGGAATTGAAAGAGCTCGAAGGCAAGATTCTCGACGCAGAGGACAAGATCCTCACGCTGGAACGCGAGATTTTCCAGGAGCTGCGCCAGTTCGCCGCCGACCACGCCGCGCGCATTCGCCAAACTGCGGCCGCCATTGCCGAGCTCGATCTTACCTGCGCGCTTGCGCAAGTGGCGGCTGAAAATCGCTACGTTCGGCCCTCCTTTACCGATTCCGGCGAGATCCGCGTGGTGGCGGGACGGCATCCGGTGATCGAAAAGCTCGCCGAAAAGGAGGCTCTGCGCTTCATCCCCAACGATCTCTATTTCAATTCGGACACGCAATTCATCGCCGTCATCACCGGCCCCAACATGGGCGGCAAGTCCACCTACCTGCGCCAGGCCGCGGCCATCGTGATCCTTGCGCAGATGGGATCGTTCGTTCCCGCCGATTCCGCCGTCCTCAGCATCGTGGATCGAGTCTTCACCCGCATCGGCGCAGCCGATAATCTTGCGCGCGGTCGCTCGACGTTCATGGTAGAGATGACGGAGGCCGCGGCAATCTTGAACACCGCCACGCCGCGCAGCCTGGTGGTGCTCGATGAAATCGGCCGCGGCACGTCCACCTACGACGGCCTCGCGCTGGCCTGGGCCATCGTTGAACACATTCACCAGCGCATTCGCGCCCGCACACTGTTCGCCACGCATTATCACGAACTCACCGAACTCGCCGACGATCTACCCGGCATCGCGAACCTTCACGTCTCCGTCAAGGAAGCCGGTGATCAGGTAATCTTCCTCCGCAAGGTCGAGCCCGGCCGCGCCGACCGCAGTTACGGCATCGAGGTCGCGCGGCTCGCGGGCTTGCCGGTCGCCGTCGTCGAACGTGCTCGCGAGATTCTTGCGCTGCACGAACGTTCCGAGCAATCCGTCACCGAGGAGTTGACCCCGCACTCCGGGCCCACGCAGATTCAATTGTTCGAGCCCGTGAATTATCAGATCGCCGAGCGCATCCGAAGCCTCAAAGTGGACGAGCTGCGCCCCATCGATGCGCTCCAGCTCTTGAGCGAACTGCAGCGGGAATTGAAGCGCTCGTGAGCGGCGATTGATGAGAGTGGCCGGCCTGATCAGCGGGACATCGGTGGACGGTATCGACGTGGCCGTGGTCGACATCGGGGAGAGTATTCGCGTAGTTGCCACAGCCACATTCCCCTATCCGCCCGATGTCCGCGCCACCATCCTTTCGGTTTCAAACGCCACAACCCACACCGCCACGATCGCCCGGCTCAATTTTCTGCTCGGCGAATTGTTCGCCGAAGCTGTGATGAAATCGGGCGTGCCGCTCGAAACCATCGACCTGATCGGATCGCACGGCCAGACCATTTTCCACGAAGGCGAGCCGGTCGAATTCCTAGGCCGTAAAATCGCGAGCACTCTGCAGATCGGCGAAGCGGCCGTGATCGCCGAACGCACCGGCATCGAAACCATCGCCGATTTTCGGACCGGCGACATCGCGGCCGGAGGCAAAGGCGCGCCCCTGGTTCCCTTCCTCGACCATCAGCTTTTCCGCCATCCCGAACTCGCCCGCGTCGCCCTCAATATCGGCGGCATCGCGAACATCACCGTGATCCCGCCGAATGCCGCGCCCGATCAAGTCATCGCCTTCGACACCGGCCCCGGCAACATGGTGATGGACGCCGTCGCTCCGCCGTTTGATCGCGATGGCGCTCTCGCGCGGACGGGCCGCGTCAACGAAGCGCTGCTCGGTCAACTTCTCGCCGACCCCTATTACCATCGCGATCCGCCCAAATCCTGCGGCCGCGAACAGTTCGGTGCCGAGTTTATCCGCGATACAGGCATAGACATCGCGACCTCCACCGAACTCACCGCGCGCACCATCGCGCTGGCCATCGCCGGTTATCCCGCCACGCGCGAAGTCATCGTCTCGGGCGGCGGCGCGCACAATAGTTACTTGATGGAGCGCCTCGCCGCACTGCTTCGTGCACGAGTCACAACATCCGAAGAATTCGGCATCGGCGTCGATTCCAAGGAAGCCAGCCTGTTCGCTCTTCTTGCCTACCAAACCCACCAGGGCCGCCCGGGCAATCTTCCCTCCGCAACGGGAGCCCGCAAGCCCGTGATACTGGGCAAGATTTCGCGTGGAACAAAGCCCTCGCCGGGCGCGTAAGCTAGAAACAGAGGCCAAACTCGATGTTTTGCACCCGATGCGGTATTGAATTGCGAGAGCAGGACCGGTTTTGTTCCGCTTGCGGAGCAGGCACTGCCCGAGGCGCAACCTCAGCGCCGCATCCCGACGCCCGGCTGACTCGCCCGATGAGCGAAGCCAAGATAGCGGGCGTGTGCGCGGGCTTTGCGCGCTACTTCGCACTGGACGTGACGCTGGTCCGAATCCTCTGGGTGGTCATCACGGTGTTCCCATTGCCGTGTTTCGGCCTGATTTCCTATATCGTCGCCTGGATCGTGATGCCCAAGGACCCGGTCATGGCCGTCACACCGGTTCGCGTTTCCAGCTAGCGCAACTGCTTCTCGACTTCTTCCAGCCAATCCGGCCTTTTTAAAACTTCGCGCGGCTTGCTGCCGTCCGGCGGACCGATGATGCCCTCGCGCTGCATCATGTCGAGAATGCGCGCCGCACGGCCGTAGCCTAAGCGCAAGCGCCGCTGCAGCGTCGAAGTGGACGCCTTGCCCATTTCCAGCACCACCCGCACCGCGTCCTGATAGGCGGGATCGTCGCCGCCCTCGAATTCGCCCGACTCCGGATCATCCTCGTCGGCCGGCGGCGCTTGCAGAAAGGTTTGATCGTAATCCGGCCGCGCCTGTTCTTTCCAGCACTCCACCACGCGATTGATCTCGGCTTCGGTCACGAACGCGCCGTGCACGCGCGTGAGGCGCGACGATCCCGGCGGCAGGAACAGCATGTCGCCTTTGCCCAGTAGATGCTCCGCGCCCATCACGTCCAGCACGGTGCGCGAATCGACGCGTGTGGCCACGCGGAAACTGATCCGCGACGGAAAATTCGCTTTGATCAAGCCCGTGATCACATCCACGCTCGGCCGCTGCGTCGCCAGCACTAGGTGCATGCCCACCGCGCGCGCCATCTGCGCCAGCCGTGCCACCGCTTCTTCCACGTTCGCGCGCTCCAGCATCATCAGATCGGCCAGCTCGTCGATCACGATCAAAATGAACGGCAGCGGCTTCAAATCT
>Ga0335074_10011754_pt1 | contig 12250 bp, 3 predicted proteins | sample Lox_Sample_23_FD_206715 | JGI IMG/M metagenome (GOLD analysis project Ga0335074, IMG submission 206715) | Soil microbial communities from Loxahatchee National Wildlife Refuge, Florida, United States - Lox_Sample_2.3 | ecosystem: Environmental > Terrestrial > Soil > Wetlands | place: USA: Florida...
TCGATGACCGACACGGTATCGTCGGCCGAGTTCGCGACGACGACGTAGTCGTCGCTCGGCACGTAGGCGATCGCGTCCGGCCCACCGCCGACCGGGATCGCGGGCACCAGCAGCGCGTCGGTCGTCGCGTTGACGATCGTCACGTTGTTCGACCCGAGGTTCGCCACGAACACGAGACCGTTGGTGGCGTCGTACGCGAGCCCGTCGGGCTCCACCCCGACCGGGACCGTCGCGAGGGACTGCCCGTCCGTGGCATTGAGCACGGTCAGATTGTCCGAGCCGTAGTTCGCGACGAACAGCTCGTTGTTCGCGGGATCGTAGACGACGGCGTCCGGTTCGTCGCCGACCGGGAGCGTGCCCCCGGTGTCGGTATTGGTCGACGCGTTGAGCGTCGTGAGGTCGTTCGATCCCTCGTTCGCGACGTACAGGTCATCGTTCGCCGGATCGTACGCGATCGCGACGGGCCGGTCCCCGGCCGGAACGCCACCGACCGTGACGGTCCCGTCGGTACCGTCGATGACCGTGACGTTGTTCGTGAGGGAGTTCGCGACGTAGACATCCTGGTCCGTCGGGTCGTACACCATCCCACGGGGGCCGTCGCCGACCGGGAACCCCGGAACGACCTGGGCCTCCTCGTAGTCGGCGATCACCGTCACGTTGTTCGTCCCGGTGTTCGCCACGTAGATGTACGACGTCGCCGGCATGAACGCCATTCCGGTGGGATCGCTGCCCACCCCGATCTCCCAATCCACGAGATCGTCGGAGCTCCCCGAGATCACCGACACCGCGGAGGCGGCGCCGTCGGCGACGTAGAGGTTCCCCGTGTGGCTGTCGTACACGACGCCCTGCGGGTCGGAGGAGACCGTGATGGGTTGCCCGACCGGCTCACCGGTCGTGGCGTTCAGCACGCTGACCTCGTTCGAGCCGCTGTCCGCAACGAACACTTCGCTCGACTGCGGGTCATAGGCCACGCCGGTCGGACCGGCACCGACCGAGGGGTTCGACAGCGCGCGCGGCCCGGATTGAACGGGAGCCGATGCGCTCGAATGCGTCGTCCCCGGAACGGTCGGGACGGTCACCGTCAGGCCTGCACTCCCGACCAGCAGCACGAGGCCGAGTACGGCGACCCGGGTCGGCCATCGCGCCGATCCCGACCGCGGCCCGAACGTCCGACGCTCCCGTAGCATGTCGCGGGCGGCGGACGGGGCCAGCGGAAGATAGCCCTTGTTGCGGTCGGTCCGGCCCCGGGGCGACCCAACTCTCCGCGAGCGCGAGCCGGTCCGCGCAGGACGAAGATCGCGCCCGACCCGCGGTCGAGCGTCACCAGATTCGCGTGTTCCGAAACCGACAACCACGGAGCGCAACGTACCCGCCGGCCGAGAAGAATTGCGACCGGGGTCTTTGCGCTAGATTAAGAGCCACACTCGTTTCGCACCCGACGTGACCGGTCCCTTCCGGTGGAATTCCGGTCGTTCCCACTCGGGGCGACTTGGGGGGACACCGGCGGCAGCTTCGCTCGCCGACCCCGGGCGAGTCGCGAGACGCGGCTCGCGATGGGACCGCCGAACCGTCCTAGGCGCGATCGCCCTCGTCGCGGTGATGATCCTCTCTTCCGGGATCAGCAGCGCCGCTCCGTTCGCGGGCGTCGCTGGCGCATCCGCCGCCGGCGTCGCGTCGGAGGCCCCGGCGTCGAACGGAACGGCGCTGGGCACCCCGCCCGCCTCCGCGCCGATCCCCGGCCAGAACCCGACGGGCCAGCCCTCGATCTCCCCGGTTCAGATTTCTCACCTCATCTCCTCCTCCCCGGCCGCTCTCGGCGTCGAGAACGCCGACCGCAACGGCGCCCCCTTGAACGCGACGCCGCTCGCACCGAGTGCACCGAAGGCGTCGTCGCGCGCCGGCCCCAATGGCCTCGGCTACGGCTGGATCGAGGGGACGATCGTCTCGGCCAATCCTCCCTTCGAACCGATCTCGGGAGCGATCGTCCAACCAACCCCGGTGTCGGGGTTCTGCCCGCCGGTGGTCGGCTGCCAGTCGGCGGTCTCGGGAGCGACCGGCCAGTTCACCGTGCCCGCCGGGGTCGGGCAGAACGAAGTGACCGTCTCCGACGGATTCTGGGTGACGAACCGTACCTGGGCGTTCGTCCCCGACGGAGGGTACGTCGACGTCGGGACGATCAGCCTGGTCGCGGACGGGATCGTCACCGGCGTCGTTCGGGGCGACGATCCGACGCACGAACCGGTCGCCGGCGTCCAGATCACCTCGGAAAGCCGGGACGGCTCGCTCGTCGGCTCCCCCGTCACGCACACCAACGCCGAGGGCAAGTTCTCGGTCGCGGTGCCGCCGGTGCCGTCCGAGATCCAGTTCTCGCCCCTCACCCCCGACACCCCGTACGAGCCGAACGTGACCGTCGTCAACGTCTCGTCCGGAGGTTCGCTCGATATCGGGACGATCTTCCTGGAGCGGTCGAGCCTCATCTCGGTCAACGTCAACGACTCCGTGTTCGGCGGCGCCGTTCAGGTGGACACCGCGGTCCAGGTCTGTTCGCGAGTGACCGGCTACTGTCCGGCGCAGTCGACCCTGTTCCCCAACGGCTCGGAGGTGCAGGCGTTCGCCCCCGTGGGACCGGACACGATCGAAATCCTTGCCAACGGGTACGTGACCTCCACGTCGGTGCTCGGCATCGTTCCCTCGCGGCCGGCGGCCGCGCAGCCGGCGTTCATGGGCAACTTCTCGGTGGTTCCCATCGGGGCGTTCTCCGTCTGGGCGAACATCACCGGCGTGCCTGCGCCGTACGGGACGAGCCCTCCGACCTCCGTCTGGCCGGTCGGCCAGTACTCGATCGTGACCGCGTGCACACTGGACGGACTGGCCTACGCCTTCCCGGTGCCGCCCAACAACATGACCTCGGGACCGTGTACTTCCGAGTGCGTGCCACCGGGAACCGAGGCGGTCGTCCCGGGGATCCCGCTCCGCAACTACGTGACCATCGTCCCCGACGAGACCGGCTGCCTCTTCCCGGGGGATCCGACCTGGCCGATCCCCGGCGACCTGCCGGTGTTCAAGAACTGGGGCTGGGTCAACATCACGCCCGCCGAGATCACGAACATGGGGGACCTGCCGCTGCTGCCCGGAACGTACGTCGAGGGCCAGGTACTTCCGGCCTCGAGCGTTGGCTGGACGGTCGAGGCGTGCTCGATGGACGAGCCGAACATCTGCGGCTACGGGGCGCTGGCCGACAGCGCGTACAACGGATCGTTCACCTACACGACGCCGGCCGGCTGCCCGCAGGGGCGGGAGGCGGACGTCAACATCACGTTCTGCGTGGACGCGCCACCCGGTCCGGACATCATCCGGGTCTCCCCGTCGAACGCATCGCAGAACTTCACGTGGATCTACAACCCCCCGCTCAGCTGGCCCTCGCTCCCGCTCACCGTGGATCAGGCCGACCAGGACCGCTCGAGCGTCATCGCCGTCGGCGGGGGGATCGTCACGGGTCGCGTGCTGCAGTCGTTGAGCCTTACTCCGGTGCCGGGGCTGCCGTCCGTGCAGATCTGCCCGGCCGGGTCGACCCCCTCCGCGGTCGTCTGCGGGGGAGGGGTCGCGAACGCGTCCGGATTCTTCTCGGTCACCGGGCCCCCGGGATGGGACCAGGTCACCGTCTCCGCCCCGCTGTACGAGCCGAATTCGACGTGGATCTACGTCGGGACCCACAATTCGACCGGCACGATCCTGATCACTCCGTACGGGTACGCGGAGGGCCAGGTCGTGGACGCGGCGGGCCAGGGACTGTACGACGCTTCGGTCAGTCTCTGCCCCGTCGTCTCCTCCTCCGCCTGTTCCCCGATCGGTGGGAACGGGTTGACCGGCACCTCCGGGATGTACGACGGCGCGACGCCGGCCGGACCCCCGCCCGTCGGCGAGTACGAGGTGAAGGCGTCGGCGCCCGGCTACACCACCGATTGGACCTGGGTGAACGTCACCACCCCGGGAGAGAACTTCACCGCCCCCACGATCACGTTGCAGTCCGCGGTCTCGGCCGGGTTGGTCGCGTCGGCCAGCGGCGCGCCCACGCCCCTCGGCGCATGGGTCGTCGGGCGGGTCGTGGACGCCCAGTATCGGATCGGGCTGCCGGGGGTCACGATCACCGCGACCCCGCTGGTGGGCGGCGCTCCGACCGTGATCTCCTCGCTCCGCGACACCGGCGGCGGGTTCAACGACTCCCTGCCGATCGGCGACTACGAGCTGTCGTTCGCCGAGACCGGATACTATTCGGCCCAGCAGTTCCTGAACGTGAGCGGGAACGCCTCGGTGGAGAACGTCGGGGTTATCGCGCTCGTTCCGTACCCGACCGTGACCGGCCAGGTGGTGATCGCGCCGGCGAGCTGGACCTACGACATCACCGACGTTCTCGGCCTCGGTCCGGGCCAGGGCGCGGTGACCGTATGTCACAGCAACGCGCTCGACTGCGGTCCGTCCGCCGTCGTGAGCATCAACGGGACGTTCAACGCCTCGGCCCCGGCGGGCAGCTACGACCTCGTGCTCGCCTCGGGGACCGGCGGCGGCACCGGTTCGGTCGCCGGAGGGTTCGTCTCGGCCCAGGCGTCGGTCAACGTCACGAACGGCTCCAAGTCCGCCCGACTGCCGGCCCCGCTCGGACTGAGCATCTTCGGGATCGTCACCGGCTCGGTCGTGAACGGGAACGCGACGTCGACCGCGACCCAGCCGGTCCGATACGATCAGATCACCGCGGACTCCACGTTCCCCATCGATGCGACGCTGCCGGAGATCCTGACCGCCGACGGAACGTACGCGATCATCTTCCCCGAGAGTCGCGGCCTGAACATGACCGCGGGGGGCCTCGGCTCGTGGCTCCCGGTCGGGGTCGGAATCAGCGTCAACGGGACCCAGCAGGGCGGCAGCGGCAACTACACGCTGGAGCCGGGCGCCTCGGTGACTCTCTCCCCGATCGTGCTCGAGCACTTCGGGTGGATCGACGCCCGAATCACCAACAACGCGACCGGGGCGCCGATCCCCTACGGGACCGTCTCCGCCACGGAGAACGGCAGGCTGTGGGATCTTCCGACCACGTTCTCTGCGGACGGGATCGCGAACGGTGCCGGCTTTGTGAACTTCAGCGCCCCCCCGAGTGTTCCCGCCGACCATCCGAAGGTCAAGCTCTCCATCTCGGCCCCCGACTACTCGAGCTCGACCGCCTCGGTCGCCGTGAACGCGAGCCGGACCACCTACGTCAATGGTTCGAGCTACGTCGGGCTCGGGACCGTCCGACTGCTCCCGTGGGGATGGATCGTGGGGGACGTGATCGACGCGAAGACCGGCCGCGCGCTGGGGGGCGCCTCGGTCGGGGTCACGACCGGCTCCGGACTCTCCGGGAAGGTCGGGATCACCACGAACGGGCTCGGCCAGTACCGCATCGACGCTCCGCCCTCGCCGGCCGACAATCTTTCGATCACCCTGACCGGATACGTCAGCAATCTCTCCACCTACCCCATCGGCTACGCGCAGACCCTGAACCTCCCGACCACGCGGCTGCCGGGCTACGGGGTCGTGGCGGGACGGGTCGTCGCCGAACCGGCGGACCTGCCGGTCGCGGGCGCGACGGTGTCCGTGTGCCCGCGCGCGCAGCCGAACTGCGCGACGACCACGCTCACGAACGCGAGCGGCCTGTTCTGGCTCGGGGCCGCCCCGGGCGCGAGCGTCATCAACGTCGTCGAGGCCGGCTACGTCACCAACTCGTCGGACTTCGTGACCGTTCCGTCGGATGGGTGGATCGACGCCGGGACCGTCATCCTCCAGCAGTACGCGCATGTGTTCGGCACCGTGCTGGGTCTCCCCGCGGGTTTCGCCCTGTTCGGCGCCACCGTCTCGCTCTGCGCCCCGCTGCCGTACAGCTCGGCCCCGGGAGCGTGCTTCACCTCCGTCTCGACGCTCCCCGACGGCACGTTCGACATCGCGGTCGCGGCCGGCACGTACGTCCTGAACGCGACCGCGGCCGGCTACAACGCGACCTACCTGCCCGTCGCCGTCGTCGCCGGCGAGAACCTGCCGGTCGGGCTCGTCTTCGTCCAGCAGTACGGGTCCGCGACCGGCTTCGTCTTCGGTGCGGACACGGACGGGCCGGTCGCCGGCGCGTCCGTCATCGCGTGCGAGGCGTGGGGCGCGGACGTCTGTACCGCCCCGGTGAACACCCAGGGCGGCGGAGCGTACGTCGTGAGCGGACCGGCGGGGCCGTTCGTGCTGCAGGCGAACGCTCCGGGGTACCAGGCCTCGTACGCCTCCGTCGTGCTCACCCCCGGAACTACGGTCTCGGTCCCGACGTTCCACCTCGTTCCGATCGGAACGAACGAGCGGTTCCTGGTCACCGGGGAGGTCCGGCTGGGAGGGCCGACCGGTCCCGCGATCGCGGGGGCGATCGTCGCCGTCACCGGCGGCGCGTCCACCCCGACCAACGCGAGCGGAGGGTTCTCGCTCGACCTGAGCTGGGGGACCTACGCGATCTCGGCCCACGACTCCGGGTACGTCGGTCAGACGCGGTCGATCGACGTGACGTCGGCGATCTCGGGGGTCGAGTTCTACCTGCCGCTCATGACGTACCGCGTCGCCGGCGTCGTGCGGGACGGACTGTCGGGAAGCCCCGTCGCGGGGGCCGGCCTGTACGAGGGATCGACGCTGATCGCGTTCACGAACTCGACGGGCGGCTATTCGATCGAGCTACCGAACGGCACCCACGACCTGCGCGTCGTCGCCGGATCGATGTACGCGGTCCTGCCGTTCTCGGTCGACGTGATCGGGGCACCGCTGAGTGACTCCCTCGCGCTCCTCCCGCCCGGTGTCACGGTCAACGGGATGGTCGTCAACGCGCTGAACGGGCTGCCGGTCGCGGCCGCTGTCGTCACGGTCACCGGGACCACCTCGGTCGGCACGGCCTGGAGCGACAGCGTCGTCTCGGGACCGGGCGGTCAGTTCACGGTCGACACGTACGCCGGTGCCTACTCGTTCGTGGCGTCGATCAGCGGGTTCACCTCCGAGCAGAGCCCGCTCGTCATCAACGGGTCGGCGAGCACGCTGCCCCTCACGATCGCGCTGCCGCCGAGTTCCACGTCCCCGGCCGGGACCCCGGCCTCCAGCACGATGTGGGTCGTCGCGGCCGCCGCGGGAGCGGTGATCGCCACGGGCCTCGTGATCGTCCTGTCGCGGGCGCGCCGACCGCCCGCTCCGGGGCGCCGGCTCGCTCCACCGCCTCGGGAGGAAGCTCCGTGAGCGGGACCCCGTTCACCGGTCCGGCCCGCGGCCCGCCGTCGTCGACCGTCCCGCGGCGAGCGCCCCTGTCGCTGCGCCTCGCTACCGGCGTCCTGATCGCGTTCCTCGTGTTCGTGGTCGCCTTCTCCTTCAGCGTCCGATCCCCGTCGGCCGCGGTCGGGAGTTCGTTGCCGGGCGCCGCCTTGGGCGACGCGGCGGCGCCGCCCGTGCCGTCGACCAGCGCCGCGGGGGATGCCGCCGCTGCCGCCACGGTCTCGACGATCCAGACCTCGCTCGACCTGAGCGTCTCGGCGACCCCGACCTCCATCTGCGTCGGGCAGACGACCACGTGTCCGGCGGGCGTCGGGCTCTCGCGGGTGACCCTCACCGCGTCGGCCCCCACGGTCTCCTACGAGACGTGGCCGGCGGTCCAGGTCGCCTTCGTGATCGAAACGACCGTCTACGACGGCGTCTACGACCCGACCGCCGGCACCCCCGGCTACGACGAGTGCGCGCTGGCCGACGACCCGGCCGGTGGCGCGTGCGAGGAGTCGAACGGCGTGCCGTTCTTCATCAACAACGCCCAGGCGATCGCGAACGCGATCGCGGCCGCGAACCCTCACACGACGGTGAGCTTCGCCCTCGTGGACTACTTCGCCACCCTCGACCAGCAGGACGACGGCGACGGGAGCGAGTACCATGTCGACATCCCCCAGTTCGTCCCCGCCGGGAACTTCGGCACCGACGTCGAGGCGACGATCGGCTCCCAGTACCCGTTCGAGTCCGGCAACCGCTACGAGGACAGCGACTTCTCCGACAACGTGCTCCACTCCTCGTCGATCACGGCCCTCTACGGGACGATCATCGGGAGCGGACTCAACTGGGCGAACAACACGCACCACGTGATCGTCTGGATGGGCGACACGGCGCCGCGCGACCCCTCCTACGAACAGGACTACTGCGTGAGCCCGTCCGAGTACTATCCCCCCGGCGGCCCCGAGGCCCTGCCGTGCATGAGCTCCGGATGCGAGCCCGCCTACGCCTTCGGCACCGGCTCGAGTCCGGCATGCGAGGGCTGGGTCAACTCGCAGAACGGGAACGCCTCGGATTCGATCGCGGCGCTCGCCCACCAGTCGCCGTCGTGCACCGACTCGATTGGCGGCGATTGTACGATCGACATGATCGACCTGTGGTCCACGACGACCGATCCTTCCTCGCCCGGCTGGCCCGCGGGCGACAACACTGCGGCGCTCGGCGGGGGCCCGAACGGGCCGATGGTCGAGCAGAACGTCGGCCGCGTGCTGCTTGCCGGGTGCGACCTCGCCGCCGCCACCGGCGGCACCTGGGACGGTCCGTCGTTCTTCAGCTGCCCCAACGGACAGACGGGGACGCTACAGCCCGACTTCCTCGGTCCGTTCGGGCAGCCGAACCTGAACAACCCGTCGCTCTTCGCGGCGTTCCGGTCGATCGGCTTCGGCCCGGTGGAGTCGTCGGTGGTCGCCACGGCGACCAACCGCCCGCTGTTCCAGTTCGTGCCGTACGGGTCGATCCAGATGCTGCCCGGCGCCGCCGCGCAGGTCCGCACGATCTGCGAGACCGGGACCGGTGCGCTCTCTCCGCACTGCCCGACCCAGCCGACCACCCTCAACGTGGCGCTCGGTCCGGGACAGAACGTGACGGTCTACGGATGGAACTGGAGCACGGTGTACTCGGAGAATCAGATGGTCGGCGGCGATACCTGGATCGCATCGTTCTGGGTGCTCGCCGCCGGGCCGCCGTACGGGACGGTGCCCGTCGACGCCTGCACGACCACCGACTGCTCGCTCGGCGGGAGCCACGCGCTCAACGGGTTCTACACCTCCGCCACGTACCTGCCGGCCGTCTCGGTTACCGTCGTGACCCAATCGTTCCCCCTCGCGAGCCTCGACGTCCAGTCCCCGCCGTCGTCGGTCCCGCCGCCCACGTTCCCGCCGCCTGCGCCGCCCGTGCCGCCGCCGCCGTTGCCCCCGCCGCCGGGCCTGCCCGTGCTGACGTCGATCGGCGTCGGCGCCCAGGTCGGGATCGCCTCGCTCTCCCTGAACGCCGCCGCGGCGGGGTTCGTGGCCGCCGGGTTCGGCACGATCACCGTCCGGAACAAGCCCCTCTCGCTGCAGGTCGCTCAGCTGCGCGGCAAACCGGCGCTGGTCCGGTCGCGCTTCGAAACGGACTCCGCCTCCAACACTCCGGTAGGCCACTTCGAATGAGCTGGGGCGTCCGGGAACCGGCATCGCCGCGGGCCGACGCGTCTCGGGCTCGGGAGCAGGGAATGCGACGCGCCGCGCGCGCCGGTGTCTCGAATCCGACGCGGGCCGCCGATCCGGGCGTGGCCCGCGCGACGCAGCTTATCAGGCCGCACGGTTGGCACCGCGCGGAATTGATGCGGGAGCGCCGGGAGTTCCGCGTTTCGTCCTCGTCGACCCTCGCCTCGAGGGGCCTCGGGATCGCCGGCGTCGGGGCCGTGCTCCTCGTGATGGTCGTCGCCGCGCTCGCCGGCGCGTCGTTCCCGGGGGCGGCGGGCGCGCCGCGCGGGTCGCCGGTCGCGGCCGCCCCGTCGACCGCGGCCGTCGCGGATGCGAATCCGCCTTGCTACAACATCAACCAGACGATCTGCGTCGCCATGCAGAACACGAGCGAGCCGAACGTGATCCCCGCCGCCGGGAGCCACGTCAGCTCGGTCGAGCCGCCGGCGACGACGACGCTGACGCTGTACGTCGAGTCGACGTACGACCTCGTCTGGCCGACCGCGCATTATCTCGGCACCTTCTCGCCGATCTCGCTCAACATCACCGGCACGCTGTGGAACGGCGTCCCGTACTACAACGCCTCCGACAGCTCGGTGTGGCACCCGCCGGGAACGAGCTGGTGGGGCTTCGGCCCGACGGGCGAGAACTCGACCTACCCGTACTGGTACGCCCTCAACATCACCGCGCGCACCGCCTCCGGGCCCCAGTTCTTCCCCGGCATGCACATCGACTGGTGGCTCTACATCACCTCCAACTCGTCGGGGGTGCTCCACCACTTCTCGTCCGTCACCTTCGAGTACACGTACGCCGGCGCCTTCCCCGCGTCGCCGTACCCGAGCGCCTACCAGTACGGGGGCGCGAGCGCGGCCCTCGAGGACGTCTCGATCGCTCAGTCGCCGGCGTCGCCGAACTTCAACAGCTCGGTGACCGTGAACGTCACGACGACCCCGGAGGACCTCACGTCTTCGGCGACCATCGGCGGCGGCTATCTCGATTTCACGGAGCTCGCCCCGGACGGGGCCGTGATCGACCAGACCGCCTGGACGTTCCCGGTGCAGTTGGTCGGTACCGTCGGGTCGGTCGCGACCAACCTGACCGTCCCCGCTTCGCTGGCGCAGGTGCCGGGGGCCCTCGTCGAGTACTCGGTGACCGTCTGGGACACGAACCCGTACGGACCCGACCAGGTCGTGAGCCCGACGTACAACTACACCGTCAACGGCAACGGCTCCTTCGCCGCGGGCGACTTCAACGACAACCTGGTCCTCTCCGCGACGCCGAGTGCGGCGCTGGTCGGCGGGACGCCCCCGCCGCAGATCCACGCGGGCCAGTCGGTCCGCGTCCTCGTCACCAGCCGAGTGCCCACCACCTCGATCCTCACGGCGGAGCTTCGCTACTCCTTCGACTACCCGGGCATCGGAGAGAACTCGACCCAGCAGATCGCGATGCAGCGGGTGAACGCGACGAACTTCGTCGGGACGATCCCGGCGATGCCGCTCAACGCGACCGTCACCTACTCGGTCACGGCGTGGGATTTCCTGCAGGACGAGACGAGCTCGCCGGAGTACACTTACACGACGCCGTCGCTCGCCGGCGCGGTCGCGAGCGTGCCGACGAACTCGACCTTCTTCCTGACGTACGTCTACGACGAGGGCCAGCACGCCTGGGTCAGCGGGGCGACGGTGGCCGTGGACGCCCCGACCGGGTTCGTGCGCACGCTGGGTACGACCCTCCTCGGCGTCTCCTACCCGAACGCCACCGGCTCGCCGTTCGTCCCCGAGTTCCTGCCGGCGGGCGCCACCTACCGGGTGTACGTCAACGATTCGAGCTTCCGGCCGGACGGCGGGACCGCCCCGAGCGTGCTGCTGCTGCTGCACGCGCCGCACCAGTTCACGATGAGCGGCGTCATCGCGGTCGGGCCCGACTACGAGGTCCAGGAGTCGGGCAACGCGTTCTACTTCTTACTGAACGACTCCGGCCCGGGGATCACTTACAGCCCCGGGTCGGGGAACATCGGGACGGCGACGATCGTCGGCGCCGGTGTCGGCCTCGGCGCGCTCGCGCTGGTCGGCGTACCGACCCTCCTGTGGTGGCGGTCGATCCGTGCCCGACGCATGGCCGAGGAACGGAGGGTGACGCTGTGATCGGATCGCGGGGATCGCGGGTCCGCGGGCTCCTCGCCCTGATGCTGGTCGCGGTCTCGCTCGGCTCGGTCGCGTCGGCCGCGGTCGCGCACGCCGCCCCGGCCTCGCTGCCGGCGACCGAGGTCGTACGCGGTACGACGCCCGCGGCCGCCCCGACGTCGGCCGCGGCCCGATCCGTGACCTCCCCGGCCGCCGCCCCTGCGGAGCCCCTCGCCTCCCAGCTCGCCGGTCCGGCCGTCGGCGGGTGGAACTCGAACTTCTTCCACGACGTCCTCGTCACGTTCGCCCAGACCGGGCTCTCGGAACAGTTCCAGCTCGTGCCGTACACGAACCAGGTGCCGACGACCACGCTCGGCTTCTGGGTCAACATCAGCGCGCTGGAGGCGCTGCGGTATGCGAACATCACGATCTGGGGGACCTCCTGGCCCGGCGCGACCGGGATCGGCCAGCCGATCACGGGCTACACGCCCCAGACCCCGAACCAGGCGGCGATGATCATCAACCCCGCCGACCCGAACCTGGCGAGCTACTACTTCGACCTGTACCGGTTCTTCTGGCCGGGCTCGA